>Ga0209953_1000052_pt1 | contig 46986 bp, 35 predicted proteins | sample SalPonred_H2O_MG_FD_185713 | JGI IMG/M metagenome (GOLD analysis project Ga0209953, IMG submission 185713) | Salt pond water microbial communities from South San Francisco under conditions of wetland restoration - Salt Pond MetaG... | ecosystem: Environmental > Aquatic > Non-marine Saline and...
ATTGGTTCGCCTGCGTTCCAGGTAATTTTGTTAATCAAATGGTCCCTGCACTAGGCGGATCGGAAGCAGTGGATTTGACTAATGAGGATCGTAAAAAATATGCTACAAATGGACCATTACCTGTTGGTGAAATAAACAGATTAGCAAACGCTAAAGCAGAAGCCGGTCCTAACAGAGTAACAAATCCAGACAAAATCCTCAAACCTGTTCATCCCGTTGCAGATGCGTTTTTAACACAAGGGTTATTACAAGATTATGTTAGAGGTATTACTACAACTACAAGTCGTAGAACTCCTCCAAACAGTGTGTATGGTATATCAACTCCAGGACCATTAGATCGAAGAGAAGGAGCGCCGCGCAGAACGCTAGGAACTTCGCAGTATAGAACACCCGGCCCTCAGCCTGTTAGCAGACTAGGTGGAACAACATTGGTAATGGACGACGGGGACGACCAATTCCAGCGCAGAGCATCAGCTAGTGAGTTAGGTGAAGGAAATGCATATGCAGATACAGAAAACGGCGAACGAGGCGATCCTACTATACCTCAGAATGAGTATTTTCGTGTAAGAACAAGAACCGGTCATCAATTATTGATGCACAACTCAGAAGATTTAATTTACATTGGAAACGCTCGAGGCACATCATGGATAGAAATGACCAGCGATGGAAAAATTGACATTTATGCAAACGACAGTATCAGTGTGCATACACAAAATGATCTAAACTTTTATGCAGATCGTGATATTAACATGGAAGCTGGAAGAAATGTTAATATTAAAGCTAGTGCCGAATATAGTAAAAGAGATCCTACAGATGACAAAGGCAGAATATCCGACACTAATGGATCTGAAAGCGGCCGTGTACAGATCGAAAGCGCATACAATACAAATATCTTAATCGGAGCCAATGGTAGAATAGAAACTAGAGTCCATAAAATAGGTGTTACTGACCGTGACGGGAATTTAGATATTAATGTAAAAGGACATACAAAAATATCAACAGGCCAAGGAAACAACGATCATAATTTTGAATTATACACAACTGGCAAAAATCTAATAACATCTACTGATACATTGGATATTAATGCAGGCGGCAATATTACACTTACTGGCGGCACCGACATCAACCTTAACGGACCAACAGCTGCCTCTGCAAGCAGAGCCGGACCAATAACAGATCTTATTACACATGCTAATTTAGTAACTAATGGCGACCTAACATGGAATGAAACACGATATCTTGAAGATTATACAATTAATAGTATTGTAAAAAGAATGCCTATGCATGAACCGTGGCCATTACACGAAAATTTAACTCCGTTATTGTTTAAGAAAGCACTCACGGATAGAGAATTAATAATAGGAGACGACGATGTCTAATAAACTATATAACCAAAAATCAGTAGCACAGAATAGTGTAAGTGTAGGAGATACACGTAGTGGTTCCTATGTATACAAAGGATTTAGTAGTAAAGAAATCGACAACAGCTTTAAACTTTACGACGCTGAGCTTGTTAAACAAGATCTTATAAATCACTTCTATATTCGCAAGGGTGAAAAACTAGAAAATCCAAACTTTGGAAGTATTATTTGGGATATGCTGTTCGAACAATTTACAGAAGAAGTTAAAGAAATGATCTCAAAAAATGTAGAAGAGATTATTAATTATGACCCAAGAATAGTTGTAAATCAAGTGACAGTAGATGCTACAGAACAAGGCATGCGTATAGAAGCAGAAATACGATATATTGCGTTTAATGTAAGCGAGCGTATGACCTTCGACTTTGATAGAACCAATCAAACTATAAACTAAGCACTTTATTGCTTAAGGTAAATATCATATAGGATTAAAAAATGAGCAGTACCGGCAGACAGAATAACCTTATACTTAACGAAGATTGGACTCGCATCTATCAGACATTTCGCAATGCTGATTTTAAAAGCTATGATTTTGAGAATCTTCGCCGAGTAATTATTGCGTATCTTAGAGAAAACTATCCAGAAGATTTTAACGATTATATCGAAAGTTCTGAGTATCTTGCTCTCATTGATGCTGTAGCATTTCTGGGACAAAGTCTAAGTTTCCGTATAGATTTAGCCAGCCGTGAAAACTTCATCGAACTTGCAGAACGCAAAGAAAGTGTATTGCGAATTGCAAAAATGCTTAGTTACAATGCTAAACGAAACATCCCATCTAAAGGCCTGTTAAAGTTTACCTCAATATCCACCACAGAAGATGTTGTAGACAGCAACGGTAGAAACCTGGCCAATCAGGTAATATCTTGGAATGATGCTACTAATTCTAACTGGAGTGAGCAGTTTATTCTTGTTTTAAATTCAGCAATGGCCGACAATACAGCATTTGGTAGAAGCCAAGGTTCTGCTTTAATTCAAGGTATTCCTACAGAACAATATCGCTTCCGCACAACAAGTACTGATGTCCCGGTATATTCATATAATAAAACAGTAGCTGGTCGTAACATGACCTTTGAGATTGTAAGCACTACATTTAAAAACAGTGAAGATGTTTATGAGGAAGCACCGTTTCCAGGAAATCAGCTTGGATTTATCTATCGTCAAGATGGTAAAGGACCAGCTAGTAGTAACACAGGATTTTTCTTACACTTCAAGCAAGGCAGTTTAGAACTTGCAGATTTCAATATTGCAACACCGACTACAAATGAAACAGTTGCAGTAGAAAACGATAACATTAACAACGACGATGTTTGGTTGTTTAAACTTAATAGTGCCGGAGCTCAACTATCTGAATGGACACAGGTAGACAGTCTTGTAGGTAATAATATTGCTTACAATAGCTTGGTAGGAAATGTAAAAGATTTTTATGCTATAGAAACCAAAGAGAATGATAGAATCAATCTAGTATTTGCAGACGGAGTCTACGGTAATCTACCACAAGGAAACTTTCGTGTTTACTACAGAGTCAGCAACGGATTGCAGTATAGTGTACCGCCTAATGAAATGCGTGGAATCAATGTAAGTTTTGATTATCTTAACAAATCAGGTGTAAGACATACACTGACTGTTGGGCTAGGGCTACAATACACAGTAGATACTGCAACCTCAAGTGAAGATATCGATACAATTCGAGCGAATGCTCCTGCAACATATTACACACAAAACAGAATGATAACAGGAGAAGACTATAATCTTGCTCCGTTAACCAGCAGTCAAAATGTATTAAAAGTAAAGTCTGTGAACCGAAGCAGTAGTGGTATTTCTAGAAACTTTGATATTATAGATGCCAGCGGAAAATACAGTGATATTAGTGTGTTTGCAGATGACGGATACCTATACAAAGAGGCAGGCGAGCGTACAAAAACATTTAAATTTACAACAAGAATTGATATTATTAATTTTATTCGCAACAGTATCGAACCTGTGTTTACTGATACAGACGTATACAACTTCTATTTTACACAGTATCCAAAAATTATTTTTATAGATACTAATACTCAGTGGAATAATATCACACTAGCAGATGGATCATCTACGGGTTATTTCTTTAACGCAGTTGATCAAAGTTTATTACAGACTGGAACATTCAGTACAAACAATTTAAAGTATATTACAGTAGGTGCTAATGTTAAATTTAATGCACCTGCAGGACAGTCGTTTAAGCGAGGATTATTGGTAGCTACAGATTCTAACGATCCTCTACAAACATCGTATCTCTGGACAAAAGTAGTTAATGTTGTAGGAGATGGCACTAACGCAGGTCGAGGAGCATTAAGTACAGGTCAAGGGCCTGTAGTGTTTAGCGATATAATTCCTACAGGTGCTATTGCAACGAGAATATTACCAAGATTTGTTAATGACTTACCTACAGCATTAGAAACTGAAATAGTAAATCTAACTTTCCAAAATCAAGACTTTGGGTTGCGTTATAACAACGAAACCGCAGAATGGTTAATTGTGCAATCAAGTAACCTAGATTTAACCAGTGCATTTAGTCTTGGCAGAGCAGGCGATGTATCTAATAGTAGTTTAGATGCTAGTTGGATCGTTGCTTTTGTTAAAGAATCAGACAGGTATGTTGTTCGTATTAGAACATTGGATTATGTGTTCGGAAGTGTTCAAAAAAATAGATTCTACTATGATGCTAACGACAGATCTTACAACGACAGAATTGGACAAGTAGTTAAAGATACAGTCAAGGTATTAGGCATCAACGCAGCATCGAATTTAATAACCCCATTAAAACAAGACATTGATTTTGAAATAGACGATACTATAAAATTTGATGACGGATACGAAAGCACACGAGAAATTAAATTAAGTTTTTCTGATGCAGACAGCGACGGCGTTTTAGATAATCCAGACGCATTTGAGCAAATAGTTGGAGAAGATATAGATCTAAGTTTCTTATTTTTTCAAGAAGTCACAGACGAATACGGCACTCGAGTATATCAGTTACTTGATAACTCTAACAATCTTATTAAAGTGCTAGAAAGGGAAAATTTATTCGATTTTGAAGACACCGTAAACTACCCAGACGGCCAGCTAGTATATTTTTATGATTCTAACGAGGATCGTGTTAAAAGAGTTGATAGAACTACAAATACTTTAGTGTTAGAAAGCAGTTATAAAGCTAACAGCGGCCGCGGAAGTCTCAAGTTCCAATATATACACAATGCTGGTGAAGATAGAAGAATCGATCCTAGTGTGAGTAATATTATTGACATTTATCTATTAACTAGAAGTTATGATACCGCTTACAGAAACTTTTTAAGAGGTATTAGAACAGAACCCGAAGTACCTACCACTGATGCATTAAGAATTGAATTTGGTACAAATCTAAATGCGATTAAAAGCATTAGTGACGAATTGATTTATCATCCTGTAAAATATAAAGTACTGTTCGGTGAGCCAGCTGAAGATAATCTAAGAGCAGTGTTTCGTGTTGTAAAAAATCCACAGAGAACCGTAAACGACAATGATTTGAAAGTTCGTATTGTTAATGCTATTGATGAATTTTTCAACATACAAAATTGGGACTTTGGTGATCGTTTTTATCTAAGCGAACTTAACACTTATATTTTTAACAGTGTAAGTCCAGATATCAGTAACTTTACAATAGTCCCAGTCCAATCTAGACAGGTTTTCGGAACATTATTTGAAATACAAAGTGCCCCTGATGAAATTTTTATTAGCGGAGCTAGTGTAGATGACATTGAAATAGTATCAAGTATTAATAGCATTGAAACAACATTATAAGAGAGCATTAAATGGCTGAAAAACGATTTCCTAACAGCGGATTATCTATAAGAAAAACTAAAAAGTTATTGCCTGGGATTTTCCAAACAGACGCTAACAATAAGTTTATGGAAGGTGTTATTGATCCGCTGGTACAACCAGGAGTACTAGAAAAACTTTCTGGTTATATTGGAAGACGCTATGGCAGAACTTATAATGGTAGTGGGGTATATCTAGACGAAGATAATACACTAAGAAGCAAGTATCAACTAGAGCCCGGAGTTGTTGTTCGTAACAATGATAAAGTTGAAAAATTTTACGATTATATAGATTTAATTAATCAACTAGAATTTTTTGGTAATAGCAACGATCGTGATGACAAACTAACAACACAAGAACATTATACCTGGAATCCACCTATTGATTGGGACAAGCTTGTTAATTACCGCGAATATTATTGGGTTCCACTAGGTCCGCCGCCTGTGCAAATAGCAGGGCAACGCCAAAGCATTGTCAGCACATATTCAGTTAGACAGAGCGTAGGTTCTAGTTGGATTTTTACTCCCGATGGTGCTACTAATAATCCTAGTATTACTTTGTACCGTGGGCAAACTTATGAATTTAATGTAAATAGTCCCGGAGAAGGGTTTGTCATTAGAACCGAATACGACACAGGATCTTTATTATTTGACCCAACTAAAAACTATTCAGTCGGTGATCTAGCAGTATTTGATAGCAAACTATGGAGAGCACGAGTTGCAGTATCTCCGGTAGACGGTAGTACTATAACTGAAAACAGTGAAGATTGGGAACTAGTAGATGAATCACCTAGTAACAGTAGCTTTGACTACAGTGGCGGATTGATTAACAACGGCGCAACTAATGGAAAAGTTACATTTACTGTACCTCTCGACGCTCCTGATATTTTGTTTTACCAAAGTTCTACAGATCCAAACAGACTAGGGAGATTTGTTATTGCCGATGTCGAAAGCAACACGGTAATTGATGTAGAAAAAGAAGTCCTTGGCAAAGCAACATATACAAGTAGTAATGATGTAGCATTTACAAACGGTCTTGTAGTAGAATTTACAGGTACGGTATTGCCAGAAAAATACAGTCAAGGACAGTGGTTAGTTGAGGGTGTCGGCAGTGCTATTACTTTAACACTTTTTACAGATCTAGTTGCTCCAGAAATTGTTGGCACAGATCCTGATGTACTATTTGATGCTGTAGGTTTTGATACACAGCCCTACGATGATGCAATTGCATATCCTGCAAGCAAAGATTATATCACAGTCAAAAAAAATAGTAGAGATTTAAATCCGTGGACACGATATAATAGATGGTTTCATAGAAATGTTTTAGAATATGCTTATGGTTTTAGAGACAGCGATTTTGATGCATTTGAAGGAGCAAGAGCAAAACGCCCTATTATAGAATTTTCCAGCAATTTAAAATTGTTTAATCACGGTACTGTTGCAAAACAGACGGTAGATTATATTGACACATTTACAGACGATGTGTTTAGTAAAATTGAAGGACAACCGGGTTACAGTATAGACGGTGAATTTTTGTTTGACGGCGCAAGAATTCTAGTTGTTGCAGATACAGACAGTTTGGCGAATAATAGGATTTATGAAGTTAAATTTATTACACATAATAGCCGCCGCCAAATCAATCTACAAGATACTGCTGACTCGGAATCATTTTTAGATGAATGCGTATTAGTTCGTCGAGGCACAGAAAATGCCGGATTAATGTATCATTTTAACGGTACAAACTGGGTAGCCAGCCAGCCAAAAACCGAGGTAAATCAAGCACCACTATTTGACTTATTTGATACCAATGGTGTTAGTTTCGCAAATGAAGACACATACCCGGTATCGTCTTTTGTTGGAACTAAGTTGTTAAGTTATGCACAGGGAGTTGGTCCTGTTGATAGTGAACTAGGATTTCCTATCAGTTATCTCAACATTAATAATGTAGGAGATATACAATTTGAATGGTCATTGGATCAAGATACATTTACCTACGAAGTTGACAGAAAACTATCTAAAGTGCAATATGCAACAGGTTTTTATAAAATTTTTAACGAGTTGGATAATGGCTGGCTGACATTAAACAACTCATATATCCAACCTATTGTCGATAGTGCAATTTTACAAGAAGGATTTAATCGTGTAACTTTAGATGCCGTTGATTGGGATGAGTATGCTGATTTTTTACTTAACAATCCAACTATTCCAAGCGCAGTTAACTTTTATCTCAATGGTGAACCTGTAGAACTAGACTTTGTCCGAACAGGTAATCAATTTACATTCGACAGAAGTTTTACCGAAAATGATGTTCTTACTGTAAAGGTAGTAGGCGACATTTCGCCTGATGGAGGATATTATCAAATACCTGTCAATCTAGAAAAGAATCCTTTAAATGAAGATTTAAAAACATTTACTCTAGGCGAAGCAACAGATCATGTAAGAACTAGTGTTGAGTTTTCTAGATCATTTAACGGTGTATTGCCTGGAGCTAGTAATCTACGAGATTTAAATGATTATCAATCGTATGCCGCAAGATTTTTAAAACATAGCGGTGTGGGTGCAATTACATTAGATTTATTATGCGACAAAGAAAACAATTTAATTCGTTCAATACAGTTTGCAAAAAGTGAATATTCAAAGTTTAAGAGCAACTTTTTAAAGAAAGCAAGCGAGTTAGATTTTGATAATAATATTATAGATTTTGTCGACACAGTAATCAACGATTTAACAAAAACAAAAAGTTCGTCTAGCCCATTTGCCGACAGTGATATGATTGGTAGTGGTGCATTTACAAGTATTGATTATATTGTAGATGATCCAGGTATTAACACATTTAGTTTAAGCCAAGATTTTGATTTAAACGTACTAAGTCGAAGAGCAGTGTATGTTTATAAAAATAATGTACAATTGTTAAATGGAACAGATTATGAATTTGATGGTACATTTGGTTTTATAAGCGTATTTGTTGATCTTGCAGAAGGTGATCAAATACAAATCAGAGAATATGTGTCGTCAAGTTTTAACCATATTCCTCCAACACCCACTAAACTAGGATTGTATAAAAAGTATACTCCACAAAAGTTCGTAGATGATACCTATGTAGAACCGAAATTAGTTATACAAGGACACGACGGAAGTATCACAGCAGCATTTGGCGACTATAGAGATGACATTTTATTAGAATTAGAATACAGAATTTATAACAACATTAAACAAGAATACGATACAAGTTTATTTGACATTGATGCAAATCTTGGTGGATATTACGGAAACACTATTTTTAACAAAGCAGAATTAGATGATGTAGTTTCCCAAGAGTTTTTAAGGTGGCTTACAAACACAGATGTAAACTACACCACAAACACTTTCTTTGACAGTGAAAACTCATTTACATATACATATTCTAATATGACTGATCCAACAGGTACACAAAATCTACCAGGGTATTGGAGAGGAGTATACCAATGGGCATATGATACAGACCGCCCGCATCGTTGTCCTTGGGAAATGTTAGGATTTACTGAAAAACCAGATTGGTGGGATAGTGAATACGGTGAAGCACCTTACACTCGAGGCAATTTAATTTTATGGGGAGATATAGAAGAAGGCATTATCCGCCAAGGTAACAGAGCCGGCAGATATGATAGATATGCTCGTCCAGGATTAACCTCTCACATTCCTGTAGACGACGATGGTAATTTATTAAGTCCGTTAGACAGTGGGTTCGCTACAAATTTTGTTTTAGTTAATAATCAAGGTAGCTTTAAACTAGGAGACATCTCTCCTGTAGAATATGCTTGGAGAAGCAGTTCTGAATGGCCATTTGCAATTATTAGTGCATTATCACTGTTAAAACCGTTCGAGTTTGTGGCAAGATTGTTTGATAAGTCCAGAGTTAAAAAAAATATTCTTAATCAACTAGTAGACACAACTACAAATTCATTTAAGAAGTTAAATGATGTTGTATTACCGAGTACTACCGGAGCGCAAACCAGCGGTCTTGTAAATTACATTGCAGCATACAAAAAAGACTTCGGTGCACCTGTAGAAAATATAGGCGATGAGCTATATAACATTGATGTTGTATTAAGTAGTAGATTAAGCGGATTTGTCGATCAAGCACAACAGAGATATTTGCTAGATAGTAAAAATCCAAGTTCTGCAAGTTCTAGCATTTTTATTCCGCCAGAAAACTACGATATTATTTTTAATGTAAGTAGTCCTATTTCTAGTGTGTCATACAGCGGTGTTATTGTTGAAAAGACCAGCGGCGGATGGATCCTTAAAGGGTACGATTTAATCAATCCTTATTTTGAATATTATGCTGTGGTTGAAAACCAAAAAGATCCTGTATTAAGCGTTGGTGGAGTCAGCGAAAACTTTATAGAGTGGACAGCTAATCAAAGATACAATAATGGCACAGTTGCATCCTTTAGAAACGATTTCTATAGATGTGTTAGTACTCACACTAGCACAGAAAATTTTGATACATCGTTATGGGTTAAACTTCCTAAACTACCAGTAACTGGAGCAGTTGAAGCACAAAAGAGAAGAAATTTTAACAGTCGTAAAACATTAAGATTAAGTTATGGAACAACCTTAACAACAATACAAAGTGTTGTAGACTTTTTATTAGGGTATGAAGCAAGATTAAAAGATCTTGGGTTTGTATTTGACAGTTACGATCCAGAAAATCAAGTGTCTCAAGACTGGACTACAAGTGCTAGAGAGTTTATGTATTGGACCAAACACAACTGGGCCGAAAGCAGTTTGATATCATTAAGTGCTGCTGCTGAAACTCTACAGTTGCGTAATCCTACAGGAGTTACAGAAAGTTTAATAGATAGTTTTTATGATTATACAGTATTAGGAAGTAGTGGACAACCGCTCCCTGTTGAAAATATCAATGTTTCTAGAGATTTTCAAGACTTTATATTAACTGTTACCAATACCAACGACGGTATATATTACCTAAAAGTTAACTATGTTCTCAAAGAGCATGTGGTTATTTTCGACGATAGAACGGTTTTTAATGATATTATATTTGATAAGACTACAGGTTATAGACAAGAAAGAATTAAAACTCAAGGATTCCGCACAGTTGATTGGGACGGTGACTACACTAGTCCAGGATTCTTGTTTGACAATGTTAACATTTCTGCCTGGCAACCGTTCGTTGATTACAATCTCGGTGACATTGTTAAATACAGATCGTATAACTGGACCAGTCTAGTAAACCAAAACGGCCAAGAAACCTTTGACGAATCAAACTGGACAAGATTGGACAGTGAACCTACAAAAAGACTGATTCCTAACTTTGATTATAGGATAAACGAATTTGAAGATTATTTCGAAGTTGCCAGCGTTGGTGTAAGTGATACACAAAAAGATCTTGCAAGACACACTATTGGTTACCAATCTAGAGAATATTTAGAAAATCTCGCAGAAGACGAAGTAACACAGTTTAGACTCTATCAAGGATTTATTAGAGAAAAAGGCACAAACAATGCCATTACAAAGTTGTTTGATAAACTATCAAACAACGAATCGGTATCTAGTGTAACTCTCAACGAAGAGTGGGCTGTAAGAGTTGGAACCTACGGAGGCGTAGATCAAAGTGTAGAATATGAAATAGGATTAACTCACAAGGATTTCTTAATTGGCCCTCAACCTATTTTAATCACCAACGAATCTAGTACCGAAGATCAATATTATAGAATATCTTCTGATGATTTTACAATATCACCAGTACCGTTCACATCTAATATTATTCCTACAAGATTAGATCAAAATCTAAAAACTGCTGGATATGTAAAAATAGACCAACCTGACATTATAGTTAAAAACAGAGATGACATTTTAAATCTAGATATTAATCAGGTTCGTGAAAATGATCATATTTGGATAACATTTGACGATTTAGAATGGACTGTATTGCGATATAATATATCTCCTCAACAGTTTATAACGGGAATAATAGTTAATGACAACAATACTGTAGACATCTCTTTAAGTAGAGTTCATAGCTTTGCAATCGGCGATATCATCGGTGTTAAAAATATTGAAAATTTAACAGGTTTTTACAAAATTACTAATATAAGTCGATTATCTATTACTGTAACATTAGACGCCGATGCAGACGAACCCAAATTTAGTGATAGTGTTATTTCTAATCTTGGAATTTTAACCGAAGTAAGATTTTTAGATTACGAACAATTAGATGAAAAAAATGCGGCTTTGCTCCAAGACGGATCGAAGTTATATATTGATAATAATGCCAATGGGTTGTGGGAAGTTATAGAAAAACAAAGAGCTTACACTAATAAAAAAATTATTAACTACGGTGTAAGTGAACCGAGAGGCACCGGAACTAGTGTTTTATATATCGATAAAAGAAAATATATATTAGCAGGCATGCCCGAAAGTGGCTATGTTGTTAACTATGTCGAAGGAACTAATGGGTTAAATGTAAAACAAATTATAGAACCACAAGCTGGCCTCGAAAATGCAGTAATCGGATCATTTGGAGATACAATTGCAACTAGTCCAGACAACCGGTGGTTAGTCGTAGGAGCTCCAAATGCTAGTGGGGTAAGAAGTAATTTTAAAGGACCATACGATCCTTTGGTCAACTATCTTGAAGACGACATTGTACTTTACAATGGAAAATTGTGGAAATCAAAAGTAACCTCGCCGAACTATAACGATGGAGTTTCTTTAACAGGCGATGGTAGTACGATTAATATTGCTAGTGAAGATTGGGAATTAACAGAATCTATTCCTGCCAGAACAAGCGGAACTGCCGAAGGCGTTACCGGACAAGGACTTATTGGAATATATGAATACCGCAATGATCAATGGGAACTATTCGATAGCTTTGTAAGTCCTCGACCAACTGCTGACGAAAATTTTGGATCCAGTATTAGCATAGGTGTAGACGGTGATGAATATTTTATGGCAGTGTCTGCACCAAATGCACTCGGCGGGGTTGGTAGGGTTTATCTATACAAATATGGTGTAGAATCTGATGGAGTTACTGTAGGGTGGCACCATATAGAAGATGACAACTATCAAGGAGTTTACAATCCAGGTGCAGAATTTGTCGGAAGTTTAAGTTTTAATATTTCTCTTAATAGACATATCCTTACAGTTGATAGTGTTTCTGCAGGCCGCATCGAAGAAGGATTAATTATTGAAGGTGCCGGTGTGTTACCACAAACAGTTGTTGGATCATTTGTAAGTGGCACACCTGGCGCCGCCGGCGTTTATTTGATCAACAATGAGCAAATTACAGGCACTATAAACATGACCGGTACTGTGTTTTATCCGCAAGGAACCGTTGTGTGGGACCAAGGTAATTTATGGCAAGCTCAAAACGATAGTTACAGCGATGGAAGTACCGTAACAGTGCAAAGTTCAGGTGACTGGATTCAGTTAGATGACATTGCAACAAATAATAGCTTACCTAGCAGTGTTGCCATATCTGATGATGGATCGACATTAGCTAGCGGAATATTAACACCAACTCAGACTGCTGCTATAGTTAAATCTGGCGATAAGTTTGGCACCAGCATTAGTATGAACTATGACGGAAGTTTATTAATTGTAAGTGCACCGTTTAGCGACGAACAGTTTTTTGTTAACTATCGTGGCGAATGGAGAGGAGATTATGAGTACACAGAAGGCGATGTTGTAAGATATCAAGGAACATATCACCAACTAGTAGATTTTGACAATAGTAACGATAGTTCTATTAGAAGTTATAATCAAGAACCTGTCGGACTACCTTGGCAAAATGTTGGAGATAGCACAAACACACCAACTGGTAAAGTATTTGTATACAAACGCCGTAGCACGAACGGATACTCGTTAGCACAAACTATTTCGGCCAATAATGTTATAAATGACGATAGTGCAAATATTACTATAGATAGCGGTGACGAGTTTGGGCATAGTTTAGATATAGACGCCAGCGGAACTAAGCTAGTAGTAAGTAGCCCACGAGCAGATGTCAATTTTCAAAATCAAGGTTCGGCATATGTGTTTACAAATCTATCAACTGAAAATCCAGAATTTAGATTAATTCAAGAATTAAAAAGTTATGAAAACTATCCAAGTGAATATTTTGGTGATAGTGTAAGCATCAGTGACGATACTGGCAAAATAGCTATAGGCGCAACTAATGCAAAATATCAATTACCTACTAGATTTGATGCATCTGCAACAACATTTGATGATACTAGAACTCGTTTTTATGACGAACAAGGGTATTCAGGAGCAGTTTATGTGTTTGATCTCAAAAGTGAAACTTATTTCTTAACAGAAAAATTAGAAAGTGATCTTAGTTTAAACGAATCTTTTGGGTTTAGTGTTGATTGTCATAGCAATGCTATAGTAATTGGATCTCCGAACTATGTAGAATCGTCATTAGAACAGGGCGAATTAGTTTATAGCCCTGATAAAATTGGCACCGTTAGGATATTTAGAAAAGATCCTAACTTAGAATCTTGGAAAATTTTGTCTAGACAACCTCTTGCCACTGATATATCAAAAATTAAAAGCATTGAGCTATACGACAATGTTAATAATTTAAAATTAGGTGATATCCAAGTTGTTGATCATGCAAAATTAAAAATAATTAATAGTGCCGAACAAGAACTTAAATTTAAGACACCATACGATCCGGCAGTGTATACTATTGGAACTTCTGACCAGGTTGTAGATCCGCAAATATCATGGACAGCTAAACATGTAGGAGAGCTTTGGTGGGATTTATCTACAGTTAAATGGATAGATTACGAGCAAGGCGATATTTCTTATAGATCAGGCAATTGGAATAGACTAGCCTTTGGCGCAAGTATCGATGTATATGAATGGGTAGAAAGTATCTTGTTACCTTCAGAATGGAGTGTGCTAGCAGATACAAACGAAGGCTTGTCATTAGGTGTCAGCGGACAGCCTCTGTACTCCGATGATAGCGTATATAGCCAAAAAATATTGTTTAATTCTGACACGCAACTTCCAACATCTACCAAATATTATTATTGGGTTAAGAACAAGGTAGTTGTGCCGTCAAATGTAGTCGGAAGAACTATTTCTGCATCAGAAGTTGCAAGTTTAATTAGAGATCCTGCAAGTTTAGGAATTACATATCTAGGGTTTGCTGATACCGATAAATTAATTGCATTTAATTTTACAGATATTATTTCAGAAGAAACGGCATTGTTAAATCTTCAGTTCTATAAAGAGGCTGTTAGTCAAAATCGAGTACACAGCGAATATCAATTATTAACTGAAGGAGTCGCAACAAGCATTCCGGCACCAAAGATAGAACAAAAATGGATTGATAGTTTAGCAGGATACGACGATGTAGGAAACAAAGTGCCTGACGAAAGATTGCCTGCAAAACAAAAGTATGGAATCAAGTTTAGACCAAGACAGAGCATGTTTGTTGACAGATTCCGTGCTCTAAAAATTGCTGTAGAAAGAATTAACACTGTATTGTTACAAGAACCGTTTGCAAACCTAGTTAGTTTTGCAAACTTAAATCTCGTCGATGAAATCCCATCAGCATCTTTAAACTTATATGATTTAGCAGTTGATAACTTTATTGATTTAGAAACTGTAGGTACAGTTAGAGTTCGACGAGCAGAACTACGAGCTAATCTTATTGACGGCGAATTAGATACTGTGGATATTGTTAATCCAGGATTTGGATATAAAATAGCGCCTCCTGTAGAGTTTGACGGTGACGGCTCAGGCGCTCGAGCTGAAACTGTATTAGATAACCAAGGTAGAATTGTTGCAGTAAATGTTTTAGAACGCGGCAGAAAATACAGTACACTTAGAGCAACTGTAAGACAATTTAGTGTGTTGGTAAGAACGGATGCTACCGCTGAAGGGTTTTGGGGAGTATATGCTTGGGATGCGATTAGACAAGTATTTTATAGAAGCCGCTCACAAGCATTTGATACAACTAGATATTGGAATTTAATTGATTGGTGGAAGCTTGGTTATAGTCCAGCGGATAGAATCACCACGGAAATTAGCATTTCTGCAGAAGAACCTAGTATACAATCAGAAATCGGAGATTTAATAAGAATCAAAGAATATGGCTCGGGCGGCTGGGCAGTGTTTGAAAAAACTCTAGAATCTAGTGATATATTATTAGGTGCATATCAATTAGTTGGTCGTGAAAATGGAACCATAGAATTAGACGAATCGTTGTATGATAGCATTCTTAGCGGCATTGGATATGACCAGACCATTAGTTTTGATGCAGATTTTTATGATGTAGAAAATGCTAGAGAAATTAAAAATATTCTACGAGCAGTTAAAGAAGATATATTTGTAAATGAATATGCTGTAGAATGGAACCAGTTATTTTTTGCAAGTTTAAGATATGTGTTTGTAGAACAACTATATGTAGACTGGGCATTTAAGACCAGTTTTTTAAACGCAACTCACAATGTTGGCGAACTAAGACAAAAATTGAATTATAAAAATGATAGTCTTGCAAGCTATCAAAGTTACATAGATGAAGTTAAACCGTATAGAACTAGTGTAAGGGAATATATCAGCGAGTACAATAAAGTTGAAAATACTCAAAGTGCAATAACTGATTTTGATTTACCACCTGTATACAATGTTGCATCTGGAAAAATTATTCCAGTTAATCAATTTAATACAGAAATTAATAGTTATCCCTGGAAATGGTGGAATGATAATCGAGGTTATTCGATAGCTAGCATAGAGGTTACTACTAGTGGAACCGGGTATGTTACACCACCAAGTGTATTAATAGATGGCGACGGCACAGGAGCACAAGCACAGGCTTATATTAGTAGCGGTCGAGTTTCTGCTATAAGAGTTATTTCTCAAGGATCGGGTTATACTAGTGCGCCAACTATTAGTCTAGTAGGCGGAAATGCTAATGCTGATGTATCTGCAAAAGCAGTAGCAGTATTAGGAAATAGTCTGTTTAGAAATCTAAATGTTACAACTAAGTTTGATCGAATTACAAAAACTGGAGTATATCAAAACTTTACATTTAGTGAACAGTTTACTGCTATTGGAAGTAGTGCAGTATTTGAATTAAAATATGCTCCAACAAGAGATAAAAGCAAAATTACTATTCTTAAAAATGGTTATATTGTTCTTGCAAGCGATTATGATATTACATTATACACCCCAACTAGAACTGATAATAAACTAGTACAAGGTCGTATTACATTTAAGACTGCACCTGCCTTAGGTGATATAATTAATATCGAATATGAAAAGAATGACGATCTGTTTGACAGTGTAAACAGAATACAAAAATATTACGCACCTAGCATAGGTATGAAGGGCGACGATCTATCACAGTTAATGACAGGTATAGATTTCGGTGGGGTTCAAATCCAAGGAACAACATTTGATGTTACAGGCGGGTGGGATGCATTGCCTTGGTTTACAGACAACTGGGATAGTGTTGAAGCCAGCAGCGATTATTATGTTGTAGTAGACGGTAGTACTACAAGTGTAACATTGCCATATATTCCTGCTATTGGTCAAGAAATAAACATTTATTTAAAACGAGCAGGCGATGCACAATCAAGAAGCATTGACAATTTACAATATTCTCAAGAAGTGCCAGAATTGGCAACTGTGCGCATAGACGATCCTAACTATGATGAAAATTGGGACTCCTCAGTATCAACTAATCCAAATGCACAAATGCCAACCTTTACAGGAGACGGAGTTACATCTATTGTGGAAATAGGTGAATACATACAAACTAACGCAGGAGATATTTTAATCTTCCGTCCTGCAGATAGCGACGGATCTGTTGTAATAAATGATCCTAATATTATAGATACTAGGCTTAGCGGCGGAACTTTAAGTGCAATGGATGGAGCATATGTTACTGCTAATGGCTTATCTGCAGAAGATATATCTATAGACGGCGGATCGTATAATAATCCAGATCACACACCTGCCACAGAAGAAAATGTTCCTGGACAGATATTAGATAGCCTCAGTTTGAAAGTATACCAAAGCACAAAAACTGGTGCAGCACCTGTTAACACTAGCATAAAATTTGGCGACGGAACTACAGTATTTTACAACATTGGCCAAAGAACATTCGATGCTAATTCTATTTTAGTCTATGTAGATAAGATTAGACAAACTATCATCACTGATTATGTTTTAGATCTTAATAATAACAGAATAGAATTTACAATAGCGCCTGCTATTGATAGCATAGTTGAAATAATTAGCATAGGCGTTGGCGGCCTACAGTTATTAGATTATCAAGAATTTGTAGGAGACGGCGAAACTAACTATTACTTAACGTCGGCTGATTATGAAGATACTGTAGGAGTGTATACTTCGATAAATGGCGTACAAAATGATACTGGATTTATCGATAGTAATGATATATTAGACATACCGGGTAAAACACTAGTCAACTTTGCACAAACACCAGAGTTTAACGACAGTGTTAGACTTATAGTTTTAGGAGCCGCTAGCGACACTGATACCGCACAACTTGGATTGGTTATTTTAAACGAACAAGAGTTTACCTATACTGGTAACAGATCGTTTAATATTAACAACTATGTTAATTTACCTCGAGGTAGTGAAATATCCTCATCGATTGTAGAAGTTAATGACATTGCATTACGAGGTGTAGATACTGTTTATGAAATATATGACGGAACTAATAATCAAATCACCATCGGTACAGACCCATTAGAACCGCCTGGAGCAATTCTTAATAGTAATCTTAAAGTGTTTGTTAATGACGAACTAATAGAGTTTATTACAGATTATGTGTATGAAGGAACAAATCGTATTTTGATTATTAACGAGACAAGATTAAATCCGGGTGACATTATCAAAATAGAAAATAACTTTAGATGCCAGTATACTATAAGCAATGGTAACTTAAATATAAATTCAGATGTTGTGTTATCTAATAATGATACAGTTAAGATTACTTGGTTTAGTGAATATCCTAGTATGAAACTAGTTTCAGACGAGTATACCGGTGGAAAAGTAAACTATAAACTTAAATTTATTCCAATAACCGCAAGTTATGTTTGGGTATATAATAATGGAGTTCGCTTAACACAAGATCAAGATTATTATGTAGATGTCCAAAAAGGATATGTGTATCTTAAACAAGAAACAGCAAATACTGATTTAATTAAGATATTGTTATTCTCTAATAATGTTTATAAGAGTCCAAGTGCGTTTGAGATTTATAAAGATATGTTAAATGTGTACCACTTTAACAGTTACAGTATTACAGATGTTGTTCTTGCAAAAGAATTAACATATTACGATACTTTAATAGAAGTTAACGATGCAAGTAAGTTAAGCGACCCTAATCCAGAAAGAAATATTCCTGGTGTTGTTGAAATCGGCAAAGAAAAAATAGAGTATTTTGCAAAAACAGGGAATACTCTGTCTCAACTTCGCAGAGGAGCACAAGGTAGCAGTATTGGCACTGTATATACACTAGGAACTCGTGTTGTAGATCTCGGAGCACACCAAAAAATACCTTACACTGAATCGCAAGATAGATTAGATTTTGTCAGTGATGGTAGCAGCGTGTTGATTGGCCCACTAAACTTTACGCCTGCTAAAAGTGCTAACGCAGATTGGTATAGAGAAAGTATACCTGATAACTTTGGACAGTGTGATAGCATAGAAGTATTTGTTGGCGGAACTAGAATGAGGAAGTCACCTGTAACTGTCTATGATGAAACTATCGCAAGCATCAGCCCTGCAGGAGATAAAACTGTGGAAGCGCAATTTAGTGTCAATGGTGAAGATAGCTATATTAGAATAACTGAAGTTCCTCCTGCAGGAACAAGAATTAGCGTGATTAAAAAGACTGGTCGTAGTTGGTATGACCGTGGAGAAACAGCGGCTACGAGTGGCGTAACACTGATTGACAATGAAACGCCTATAGCAAAATTCATTGCGGATAGAACAACCGAGTTGCCCGAATAAATACATTATGGATTCACAAGAGAAAAAAATGTCGACACAAACACCACAAGATACTCAAGAACAGAAACCACAAGAGATTGGAGGGTTTCATGTTGAAGGTCATATTAAAATTTTCGAACCAGAGACTGGCAAAGTTATAATTGACAAGCGCAATGCTATTCATTATGAAAATATGAGCATTGCCTTAGCAAACAGTTTGTCTAATCAAGGACTAGGCACAATATACGAAATGAGTTTCGGCACAGGCGGAACTACTGTAGATCCGACAGGACTTATCACATATCTAACTCCGAATACAGTAGGAACAAATTCTAGTTTATACAATCAAACTTACACTAAAGTTGTTGATGAAAATGCTGCAGATAATACAGATCCATTTAGAAATAAGATGGAAGTTAGACATTTAAGCGGTGCAACTTACAGTGACATTGTTGTAAGTTGTTTGTTAGATTATGGCGAGCCGTTAGATCAAGAAGCATTTGATAACAGTGTAGACTTGGATGGTAACTTTGTATTCGACGAACTAGGATTAAGATCATTTAATCCTAGCGGCACTGGAAAATTACTAACACATGTAATTTTTCACCCTGTACAAAAATCTTTGAATAGACTTTTACAAATCGATTATACAATTCGTGTACAGAGTTTAACAGGATTTAATGAGGTTTAACAATGCCGTATATTATTAACTTTACAGACAGAGAAAACAAAACTCCAATAACGGTATTTGATAATACTTCTAACCAAGATACTAGTTTAACATTCCCAGGCAGAAATGTCACAGGTTATGGACAGATTATTGCAGAAAACTTTTTAAGTATTCTAGAAAACTTTGCCAATGCAAGCAGTCCTGTAAATCCTATCGAAGGACAATTATGGTATGATACCACGAGTGGAGTACTACAACTTTGGGATAATACTGCTTGGAAAGCGGCATCTAACATACAAAAAGGCCCAGTTGAACCAAGTGTAGAAACATCTAAAGTTGGCGAACTTTGGGTTGATACTACTAATCAACAGTTGAGAATTTACACAGGTACTAGATGGTTGTTGGTCGGCCCACAGGAAAGTTCGTTAGATGGTCTAAGATACGGACCTTCTGTAGAAAATATTTCAGACACAAATAATGTTACTAGATCTATTCTTATATTTTATATTGCAGATGTGCCTGTAATTATTGTTAGTAAAGATAGTTTTGTTCCTAAAATTTTAATTAGCGGTTTTGAAAATATACAATCTGGTATTAATATTGCAACTCCGGCGAACACAACACAAGAAGCAGAATTTGCAAACATCTTCGTAGGAGGAAACCTTCCTAAGCTTATCGGTACAGCTAAAAGTGCTGAAAATCTAGTAGTCAATGATATCGACATTCCTGCAAGTAGATTTTTAAGAAGCGATGTACTTAATACCACAGAAGAAGGATTTATTATCCGAAACAATAGCGGATTAACTGTGGGAAATGACGGAAACTTTGTGTTTTCTACGTCAGCAACCGCTGGTAGAATTTATAATTCTAGTGTTGGAAGTAATATTGACGTCCAAACAAATAGAAATGGAATCCCAACCACTATTATACGAGTAGTTGATAACCGAGTAGGAATTAATAATCTTAGTCCGGATGTTGCATTAGATGTTACAGGAGATGCAACTATTTCTGGTAACTTTGCAGTTATTAGCGACGAAGTTAGTACCAACTTAGGTAATGGCAGTATTAAAACTAACGGTGGCATGTCGATAGTTAAAAACTTGATTGTTGGTACTACTATCCAAGTAAACAGCACATCAAATTTGTCTAATGTTATACCTAGAACTAACGAAAGTTTTGATTTAGGATCAACCTCTAATAGATGGCAAAATGTTTATGCAAAGAGTATTATTGCAGATGAGATTGTCGGAACAATCGATGGTAATATTACAGGCAATGCTAATACAGCTACTAATTTAAAAAATGTAACAACATTTAGATTGGCTGGAGATGTTGCATCGAATACTATTAATTTCGACGGTCAGGTTGGAAGCTATACTAAAGTATTTAATACTGAACTAACAGCCAATATTATCAGTGATCGTGATCAGCCTACACCGAATCGAGGAGAAAAATCAGACTTTGTATTAACATATCGTCAAAGTGCGGCAGCAACAGCATCTGGAGGTTTGCTAAAGCAAACACGTGACAGTTTTATTGCAGATTTAGGAATTCCAATAGGTGCAATATTACCGTTTGCCGGAACAAATATCCCTGAAGGATTTTTGTTATGTGACGGCAGTGAAGTTGAAAGACAAAAATACCCTGATTTATACGATATTATTAGTACAATATATAATGGATCTACAGCATTAGTAGGAATTAACACATTTAGATTACCAGACCTTCGAGGAAGATTTCCGTTAGGTAGACATAATATGGACAACGGTGAGCAAGTTCCTGAAGCTGCAAGTTTAACTGGTAACTATGTTGACGGCGGCGGAGGCAATCCAACTCCGACTAGAGTAGAAGGTACCGAAGCAACAACTGTAGGTGCATCGTCAGGACAAAACTCTGTGACTCTTACCTTAGGAAATCTTCCAGAACATAGCCATAATCTACAGAACAACGGTGTACAATACTCGGCAGTGAGATTAGACACCGCAGTGGATACTCCGCCTAATACAAACGCAGGCCCGATAGGTGCCGGAGGCGTAAATGCACAGTATTTTAATGAAAGTGGCGGAATTAAAAAGCCCAGTGCAGACTTTACATTAGGGACGGCTGTGCCAGTTATGAATCCGTTTCTAACGATTAACTATATTATTAGATCTGGCCCACCAGAATTTGAGACAATTATTCCATAAGGGAGCACAATGGCATATCAAATAAACAAAACTGACGGAACTATTGTAGCAACTGTAGCAGATGGTCAGATAGATACTCAAAGCACTGATATTACTCTAATCGGTAAAAACTACAGTGGATTTGGTGAATCTCTAAATGAAAATTTCGTTAAGCTACTGGAAAATTTTTCTAGTACTGCTGAACCTGAAAATCCTGTTGCTGGGCAAATATGGTTTGATTCGTCAGAATCGAAGTTGAAGGTTTATAATGGAACAGCGTTTGTTCCTGTAAGTTCGGCAACAATCAGTAATACTCAACCAACTACTTTAGGATTAGGAGATCTATGGTTTAACGATGTAGACAGACAGCTATATTTCTTTGACGGAACTGAGACTATTTTACTCGGACCAGACTTTTCAACCAGTCAGGGATTAAGTGGTTTTCAGGTAAACAGTGTTCTTGATACTCTTAATCAAACCCGCGTTGTAACATACCTATATAATAATGGTTCACTTCTTGGTATTTTTGCCAAAGATACGTTCACTCCGAAAGACCCAATACCTGGATTTAGCGGAGACATTAATCCAGGATTTAATTCAGGAACACTAGCCGGCATAAAGTTTGATGTTACTAGTACAAATGCTGAGCAACTTGGCGGCACGGTAGCTACGACTTATGTAAGAAAAGATCAAGCAAATCAAATAACAGGCCAGATTAATATTACCACAGATTTAGGTTTATTTGTAGGATCTGGTGACCAAGCAAACTTATCAGTTAAAAATCTTAGCGATGTGTATCTTTCAAATAATAGATCAGACAGCGAATTAGTTTTACAAGTTCGCAGAGGAATTAACCAAGAAAATGCTATAGTAATTGATAGTGCAACTCGAACAGTTAATTTTTATGACGGGTTTTCAGATAGTCAAGTTAATATGGCTGGCGATGTCACTATATCTGGCGATATTACTATTAGAGGTAATTTAATTGTTAATGACGGCGATGTTACACAAGTTAAAACATCAGAGTTAACAATTGAAGACAAGGTTATTAATCTAGCACAGACTGGAGACAGTGCATTTAATACAGACGAAAATGCAGATGGCGGCGGATTAGTTCTTAAAGGTGCTAGCAATCATGTGTTTCTTTGGAGTAATCTTGGCCAGCCTTCTGATCCAGATTTTCCTACATTGGCTAGTCAAGCTTGGACAAGCTCAGAGCATATAAACTTAGCTAGTGGAAAAGAATTTAAAATCGACGGAGTTACCGTATTAAGTGGAAACAGTTTAGGACCAGGTATTACAAGTATTCCTGGTGTATCTAGTTTTGGTACTCAAACAGTTGTAAACATCGGGCCAGGCATCCCCCCAGTACCGGAAATGCGTTTAGAAACAGACAGTGGAAGCAACAAGCCAAGAATTAGTACTTTGAGTGGAAATTTAGATCTAGAAATAGCTCCAAACGGTTCAGGTAATGTTGCGTTAATAGGTAGTCCTAAGATCGCAGGACTAGCAGATCCAACAGATCCTCAAGATGCTGCCACAAAAGAATATGTAGATGATACTATAGAAACTAGAGCATTAGCATTTAGTATTGACCTTTCAGACGCTAAGCCAAACAGTTATATTATTACAAATATTTTAAACAATCTAGCTCCTGTTGGCGATTTTAGAAATGGTACTGTGGCAAGAGTATTGTGTAATATTCTTAACAACAGTCCTACAAGTCTAGATATAAACCCGTTATTAAGTCAGAGTACAACAACATTTAACACACCTACAGGTACTGCACCTGCTGTAACTAATGTTAGTGTTAGTGTAGCAACAGTATCAGGTTCGAGTGTTTCAACAACACGAATAATTAAAGAATTTCAACTTTTAGGAGGTGCGTGGAGCTTTGTTAGCGATACAATTCTTCCACCATAATGGAGCGATAAATGAGTTATTTGATCAATAGATTTGACGGTACAGAATTACTAGTCTTAGAGGATGGTAGCATTAATACTGCTACTAGTTTGTCTTTAGTTGGTAAAAACACAGTAGGTTATGGCGAACTACAAAACGAAAATTTTGTATTTTTGTTAGAAAACTTTGCCAACGAATTTCCTCCAAGTCGTCCAATCTCTGGACAGTTATGGTATGATACTACTGATACTGTATTAAAAATCTATGATGGCGCCTCGTGGGTTAATACTGGATCAGCTACTAGTTCAGAAACCGCTCCTACAGATCCAGGGCTAGGTAGTTTTTGGTTAAAAACCACAGACAACACCGTTAATGTTTGGGATGGTAGTGCATGGAGATTAGTCGGGCCGGATGCTGTAGAAGGGTTTGCAGAAACAAGACATATTTCTACTATACTATTAGGACAAGACGGTCTTCAGTATCCAGTTATACAAACAACGATAAATGATGTTATAGTTGCTATTTTTTCATCAAATGCGTTTAATATTGCAGAATCTGCAAGACCAACTGGCTTTGATGATAACCTTATAGTTGGAATAAATCTTCCAACCACTAGCGCAGTAAAAGGTAGACTAGAAGGCGTTGCAGATCGTGCAACTATCTTAGATAATACTAGAACTATTAACGGCGTCGGGTTTAATGGAAGTAATAATATTACTATTCAAGCATCTACTTCTAATATCTTGATTTCTGGAGATTATATTCTTGGTAGTAATTTCGATGGTTCTGCAGAAACAGAATGGAGCATTGATGCAACACCAAATAATGTTGTAGGAAAAGTTGTTGCAAGAGATGTAGCAGGCGATTTTAGTGCAGGCACTATTACAGCAGATTTAGTAGGTAATGTCTCGGGCAATGTTACAACAGCAACAGGTACAAGTAGATTTAATGTTATAGAAGCTAACAGCGTTATTGGTCCTGTTTTTAGCGGTAATTCATTTAGTGCGACAAAACTTCAAACAGCTCGAACAATAAACGGTGTGTTATTTGATGGTACAGAAAATATCGAAGCACCGTCTAATGCATTTACACTTACTGGTAACGAAATTTCTCAAAATGTTTTATTTTCAAGTCTTCGCAGAGTTGGAACATTAGATAGTTTAAGTATTAGTGATGCTGGTGTATCTATCGGCTCTTCGAATCAGCTTAATCTTAATAATACCAGTCAACCAGAAATTAATGCTACTGGACAACTAACTGTAAACTTAAATTCGACTGCGTATCTTAATTTAATTACAGCAGCCGATTCACTAGCCGCAGGCGGAGATAATACTGCTACCATATTTGGTAATGGAATTAATCTAGGACACAGTGTTAATACTTGGAATAAAGTATATGCCAACGAGTTTATAGGTAACCTAACAGGTAATGCTGATACTGCTACAAGTGCAGTTACATCTATTAACCTAGCCGGTGGTAGTGCTGGAACAGTCCCTTATCAATCTGCTAGCGGAACTACAGATATGCTGGTGCCCGGAGCTCCAGGACAAATATTAACACTGAATGGTAGTAGTATTCCGACATGGGACAATATTGCATTTGCAGAATTATCACCAGGTAGCTATCTAACAGGTCTAGTTTATGATGGTAATACACTTACTACATGGAATGTAGATGCTACAAATACAAATACTGCCAATAAAATAGTAGCAAGGGATGCAAACGGTAATTTTAGTGCAGGAACAATCACAGCTAATCTAGCAGGTAATGCTAATACAGCTACTAGTTTAGCAACATCAAGAACAATTAACGGTGTTAGTTTCGACGGTACTCAAAATATTACCGTAACTGCACAAGATCCAGATAGTGTAACTAAAACCGGTGACACAATGTCGGGATTCTTAACTCTACATTCGAACCCAATCGCAAGTTTACATGCCGCAACAAAACAATATGTTGATACAACTGTGGACCAACAAATAGATGCATTAGGTCCAGGGTTAGTAAGAGCGTTCGTTAGATTTGACGGAAGCGATTTAACGATTAAAAATAGTTTAAGAGTAGATAGTGTTCAGCGTATATCGTCCGGAAGATATCGAATAAATTTTGCAAGTGGAGCATTTACAAATGCTAACTATGTGTTCAGTGGAATGGCAAGCGATACAGATCATTTTGTTTCATTCAGAAGCTCTACAGTGTCTTCTGCAGAAATATGGACTATAGATAACGGATCAGGAAATAATTCTCCTAGTAATACCGGCGGCGATGTAATGGTAACCTTTTTTACATAAATATTAAACAAGATAGGAAACAATATGGCTTACCAGGTTGACAAATTTAACGGAACATTTTTAACTTCAGTAGAAGATGGTACAATCGATACTACTACAGATATTAGATTTGTAGGTAAAAACTATGCAGGATATGGAGAAGTGCAAAACGAAAACTTCTTACATATTTTAGAAAATTTTGCAAATACTACAGCCCCGCCAAAAGTTGTAACAGGTCAAATCTGGTTTGATAGTGCTAATAATAAATTAAAATATTATGATGGTAGTAGATTTAAAATCGCTAACGGTGCTGAAACAGGCACTACTGCTCCTACCGGTTTAGGCATTGGAGAATTTTGGTGGGATACAAGTTCTAATCAGTTGTATGTTTGGACAGGTATAGAATTTACACTAGTTGGCCCAGAATCAAATCCAGAACTAGGAACCTCTGCGGCAGTTGCACAAGTTGTTAAAGATACTGGATTAACAAATAGAAGTATCTTAACACTGTCTTCGGCCGGTAAAGTAATAGGAATTATTAGTAAAGATGCATTTACTATCAATAGTACTATAAATCCAATTGAAGGTTTCACTGATGTTAAAAAAGGATTTAATCTAGTTGATACAAATACTTCTGGAGTTTCTCAAAATGATCATGTATATTGGGGAACTGCTTCTAATGCATTGAGACTAGGCGGAGTTCCAGCCAGCGATTTTGTTCAACGCGGAAATACAATATTTGATCAAGAGATTGTATTTAGAGATCCGGGATTTACGTTAGGCGACGATAATGATTTAAAAGTTAGTGTAGATTCTACTACTGGTCTGGTATTTGAAAATCAACTAGGCGAAGATATTACATTTAGAATTGTCGTAACACAATCATCGGACGAACGAGATATTTTAAAAGTTACATCGTCTAGTATTGAACCTGGTTTAGATAATGTATACACTGTAGGAACTGCTAGTCGTAGATGGAGTAATATTCATTCTGCAACATTTACAGGAAATTTAGTAGGCAATGTTACCGGTAATACTACAGGCGTACATTCAGGAAATGTTACAGGCGAAGGCGGAACAGTTTTAGTTAATGCAACTACTAATCATATTGGCGATGCAACAGTCACATCTCCGAACTTATTTGGTATTTTACAAGGAAGTGTTGTAGGAAATGTACAAGGAACTGCAACGAATGCGAGCAGACTAACAGATATAAGTCCTAGTATTGCAATTCCGGTAGATGCAAATAAGCAATCTGTGGTAATTCGAGATTCGTCAGGTAATATTAACGGGGTTCAGTTTGTAGGTATAGCAGACAATGCAGACCGTTTAAAAATAGACAACAGTGCAACAGATACAGACCCCAACTACAGAAGTGCAAAGACGACCAAGACTGCAAATACTATTGCCGCCAGAGATGGTTCAGGAAACCTTTTAGCAAACATCTTTGATGGAACTGCTACTGCTGCACGATACGCTGACCTAGCAGAAAAATATTTAACAGACCGAGAATACGAAGTCGGAACAGTGGTTAAAGTTGGCGGCGATGCAGAAGTTACTACTTGTACTTCAGGATCTCATGCAATAGGTGTTGTTTCAGAAAATCCAGCGTTTATGATGAATAGCGAACTCGATGGCGGCACATACATTGCTCTTAAAGGCCGAGTACCTGTTAAAGTAGGCGGAAAAGTACAAAAAGGTGATACATTAGTTGCTGGTCAAAATGGTTATGCAGTAGCTGGAACCGAAGGGCATGTTTTCGGAGTTGCACTAGAATCAAACGAAAGCGAATCAGTAAAGCTTATTGAAGCGGTAATTTTATAATGGCATTAGCTGGGGATATTGAAGCTCTAGATTATAATACAATTAGAGCCAATATTATAGAAGTAATGGGTACCGGATTAGGTACTTATGGGTATGGACAAACTATAGTAAGCAGTGCCGTTTCTGCAGGAAATACAATTACTGCCGAACAATGGACACAGCTTAGATTTGATATTATTAATACATTAACTCATCAGACAGGAAATACTCCATCAGCAGTATTAATAAGTACCAGTGATGTAATTGACGATCAAGCAAGTGATCCTGTGATTAACTATACTACGTTAACTACCCAAGCTAGAACAAATAGATTTGATCTTGCTCCTAGCCAGAGTGTTACTTCTGTTATAGGGACACCTAAAACTTATACAAGTTCGTGGAGCAGTTTAGCAAGTTTAACTTGTACACTAACATTTAATAATGCAAATGAAGCAAGATATTTTTTCAATAGTGGCGGAAACATTAAGGTAACTGCATCTAGAACTGGCGGGTCTTCTACATTACAAAATGCTTCTTGGACTGCATTATTAACTGAAGCAGGTACACAAATATTTAAAGCTTCTGCAACTGAAGAAAATAATTTTTATACATTAACCAACGCATATCAAACAATTTACGAGTTAAGTGCTAGTGCTGCATATGCAAACAACACATATAGAATATCTGCTAAATGCGACGTTACAAATAATAACACAGGGACGGCTACAGAAGTTGATATTAAAATAGATTTGATTGATAATTATGTAGATTCTGGACCGGAGGTCGCTCCGGGCGATGCAATAAACGGAACATTAACAATAAGTCTAGAAGAACAAAAAGCATTAGGAACACTTCAACCATCAGATATATCTGAGGGAGGCCCAACTGGAAACTTCTCTATAACAAGTCCGACTTTTTCTGTATCAAATATTACAGCAACATAATAGTAGCAGATAAATAATTTAGAGGTAAGTAATGGCTGTAGGCGATATCATTGATAGAGACGACTACAATAGTATCCAAACTATTGTTCAAAATGTTTTAGGAACAGGGTCATCTAACTCTGGATACGGACAACCAGTTTTAAGTAGTCCAGTCTCTACTGGCCAACGAGTTACAATTCAAGAATGGGATAATGTTAGAAATGATATTATCAATATCTATCGCCACCAAAATGGAACTATTCCAACACTCCCTAGTGCTACAGAAGGCGCAAAAGTACGCTACAATACAACAAATTCTGTGTGGAATAAGTTTCTTACAGAAGTTCAAGGTTTAAACACTGATAGATTTGATCTCGGTGTAATGCAGTTTTTAACTACTAATCAAGGGTCTGCTCCGAACTTTACATCTCTTTGGAAAAACGCATTAACCTGTATAGTCACAGTAGAGTTTGACAGTGGTGAAGAAGCCAGATATTTTTTTAACTCAGGCGGAAAAATAGAGTTTACTAGTTCGAGAAGCGGAGGAACAGAATCTGGTGGATCGTCGACTATTAGAGCACAAAATGCTAACTGGACAGCATTGTTAGACAGTGCAAGTCCTGCGTTGTTCGGCGGCAGCACAAGTTTAACATTAAACGGTAGTAACTATTTTGGATGCACTAGCAGTTATACAAGTCCTTTTTTTAGTGCAACAGGAACAAGTGCATATTCTACAAATGATTGGACAATATATGCAAGAACGCCGGGTGTTGCAAATAACAATAGCGGGTCTGCTAGCACTATTGAATTTCGTGTCGAATGGAATGACGACCATGTTCCGCGAGGTCGAGCTACTGTGGATGGTGTAAATGGAACATTGACGTTATCTTCCCGAAGTATTGATCCAATATTTAATCTAGTGCCAGCATCTGCGGTGCCTAATCCTATATCAGTACCAACTACTACATTTTCAAACATTACTGGAAACTAGTTTTTTTATACCTGCCATTCGTTGATTATAAATAAACTGCTACTATTATTAACGGAGCAGATCATGAACGAAGCATTTCAATCAGCATTGAAGTTTTCAAATTATAAGCAAACATTTGCCATTCAACGACAAGAAATTAAAGAAAAAAATGCCGCAAAGTTAACCTATGGGCACAATGGCGGTCTCTTTAAAATCAATCAAACATTATTAAACTTTGTACAAACCTTATGTTCTATGCAACGAACCAAAAACATAGTATTAATAGATGCAAATGAGAATCCTGTATTAGTAGAAGATCTAGAAAATTTCCAAGAAGAAATTTTTGACCGATACTTTACTTCGACTTTAGAATACTATAACGAATACAAAGAACTATCTAAAAAAAGAAGTGTAGAGCGACTATTAGATGAATAAAGGTGTATTGCTATTTGCTCATAATAATAGAGAAGTAGACTATGCTAGAATGAGTATTATCTCCGGCGGCCTTGCAAAAAAACATTTAGGTGTTTCGGTTAGCTTAGCCACTGACGAATCTACTGTAGCATGGATGCAAGAAAGTGGGATATATGATCAAGCAGAATTTTTATTTGATAATATTATTTTAATAGACAGACCAGAAATATTAAATTATAGAAGATTACACGATGGTGAATCTGAAATAAAAACACCGTTTATAAATCAAAATAGAAGTAGTGTTTGGGACATTACTCCCTATGATCGTACATTACTTATAGATTGTGATTATTTTATAATGAGTGACAATCTTAATGCATATTGGGATGTTGATCAAGATGTATTAATTGGTGATAGTATACAAGACGTCCACTGTGAAGATAGAATGAACTATCTTGACAAATACATTTCTTATACTGGAATGAAAATGCGCTGGGCAACTATTTGTATGTTTACTAAAAACGAAAACAGCAAGTTATTTTTTGATCTAGTTCAAGATATTAGGGACAACTATGGTTTGTATGGATCTGTATATCGTTTTACGGATATGCAATATAGGAATGATATTTCATTTAGTGTTGCTAATCATATATTAAATGGATTTAATACCGTTGAAGAATATACATTACCTCCAGTGTTAACAGCACTTGACAAAGATGTTTTATACAAAGTTGTTAATAACAGATTATATTTTTTAATTAACAGTAACTTGTTTCAAAAATATTATGCAGTATCTAACAAATCTAGAGATATACATATAATGAATAAAAAAAGTGTAGTTAGGAATTTTGATGCACTGATGGAGTTGATATGAACTTTGGATATTTACTGTTTGTAAAACACAACGATGAGATTGATTATGCCAAACTAGCATATGCTTTAGCATTAAGTATAAAGCACACACAACGAGAAGGTTATGATCGTGTTGCACTAGTCATTGATGACAAGTCTCAGCTTGATCGATTTCATAGTCCTTGGGTATTTGATGAAGTAATAGAATGGGACGGCCCGGAGGGGTGGGACGGCAGATCATACATGGATAAACTTACACCTTGGGATTATACTGTGTGTTTAGATGCAGATATGTTATTCTTAAGAGATTACAGTCATTGGATTGAATATTTTGTAAAGAACAGTGAACTATATGTAACAAATAAAAGTTATACATACCGTGGAGAGCTAGTTGCAGATGATTATTATAGAAAAACATTTACAGTCAACGATCTTCCGAATTTATACAGCTTTTTTACATTCTTTAAAAAGGATTCAGCCTTAGCTAGAGAGTTTTTTACACTTGGTCGCAGAATAATAGACAATCCTCAAGAGTTTGCAAATGTATTTTTATCAAAACTTAAACCAAAAGTAATAGGGACTGATGAAGCATTTGCATTAAGTGCAAAAATATTAGATATCACAGATGAGATTGCTTACGATTTAGAATTCCCAAGAGTGGTTCATCTCAAGCCTATGATACAAAACTGGGCTTGGCCCGCAACTCTAGTAAGTGATCATGTGGGATTTTATCTAAACAAACAAGCAGAATTAAAAATTGGCAATTTTCAACAATATGATATTGTTCATTATGTAGAAAAAGATAAAATTACTACAGAATTATTAAGTATATTGGAACATCTAATATGGAAGAAGTAGAATTTCAAAAATGGGTTAAGCAGTTACAAGAACAAGTACAAGAACACAAATATTCTGTTATATATAACCCATCAACCATGCAAATCTTACAAGTGGGCCCTAGTCATGCATTATTAAACTGTGGCGACAACTGTTTAGAAATAGAAACAGATATAGCAGAAAGAATATTATCGGGAGAAATTAGTATTCATTCTTGTTATCTTGATGCCGATAACGGCGAAATTGCTATAACTGAAACTAAGAGTCTAATCAAAATTGATGACGTTCTGCATAGAATTCCAAATTTAAAATGGTGTACTATAGAAAATCCTGACGTGTATTTAAAATTAAATTCTAAAAAATCTAAAATTAATATACAACTAGGAGTTCAATGGGGCGGAACATTTGTTTCTAAAAATATATCTTATGCTAAATCTAGAAAAATTGTTTGGAGTGGAGACACGCTTATGGAGTTTTTAATTACTGATTATAATGATCCTAATATAATCTACGATTCTTTTAGTTTTGCAATACAGGACTTGATGAACGACGATTTAGAGTTTATAATTAAAGTTCCACATTCTGAAGTAAGTGTGTATACCAAACGAATTTTTAAAAACTATGTTGTAGAGTATGTATGAATTTATTAGAATTTGATGTAATATTTCTCAGCTATGATGAGCCTAATGCAGAAGAACATTATGCTGATCTATGTAATAAAGTACCGTGGGCAAAACGAGTACACGGTGTAAAAGGTTCAGATGCTGCACATAAAGCAGCTGCCGAACTGAGCGAAACAGCATGGTTTGTAAGTGTCGATGCAGACAATATTATTCGTCCAGAATTTTTCGATGTTGACCTAGACATGTCTGATGATGAAATACAAGTGTATAGTTGGTGCGGCAGAAACAGTATTAATGGATTGCGATACGGGAACGGCGGTTTAAAATTGTGGAATAAAGAATTTGTGTTAAACATGAAAACGCACGAAGCCGCAGAAGACGATAGAGCACAAGTAGATTTCTGTTGGGAGCATGGCTATCGAGCAATGCCACAAACCTATAGTGACAGTATTATTAACGCAACACCTTTTCAAGCATGGAGAGCAGGATTTCGTGAAGGCGTGAAGATGACACTGCATGACGGATTGCGTGTTCCTAGCCAGCAACTAAAACAGCATGTATGGTGGCACAACATACATCGTTTAAGAATGTGGTCAACTGTAGGTGCTCATGAAGATCATGGCGTATACGGCGTTTTAGGAGCACGACAAGGCACTTATATGACGAATTGTACAGACTGGGATTATGTACAGGTCCGTGATTTTGATTATCTTAGAGAATTGTATGACGAAATAGTAAGTTCTTTGGAGGATGTTGAATCTGAAATCAAACTACTCGGCGATAAAATTAAACTTGATTTAGGATTAGACTGGCCGTTTCTTGATCCACAGCAAAGTGAATATACTTTGGATTTGTATGATGAAACTATTCAACTTTGTAAGACATACTATAGATAATGTACGACATACTATTTCTAGGACAGGATGATGCAGAATGGCAACGATTTAAGTTGCACTACCCCAATGCACATCGTATGCCGGCTAATAGTTCGTGGGCAGATTTAAAAAAACAAGCATTTACTAAAATGTTTTGGGTTATCTGGGACGACCTAATTTTTAATCACAGTTTTGATTTAAACAGTTATCGTGCTGACGAGTGGGACGATATGTATGTGCATGTTTTTAAAAATAAAAACACGTATGACGGTGTTTGTTTGTTTTCAAAAAAATTAAATATTACTCCGAAAGAAATTTATTATAGATTTTTTATAAAACGAAAAGAAGTTAATATATTAGCATCTACACCTTTCCCTTACGAACAGCTTTATATTACTGATTATAAAGACTATAATGATCAAATTTCAAAAGCTACTAGTGAGTTTGTTTGGGTAATTCCTCATGATATTGATTTAAAATTTGATTTTGATTACCAAATACCGCATTGGGAAAAAGACATTGTTCATATTTTTCGAAATGGAAAATATTTTGATGGTATTTTTTTGCAACATAAAACTAAAAATATTTCTCAAAAAGAAATTGAGTACAGATTTTTTATAAAGAAAAAAGAAATTGACATATTAGCAAGCAATCCGATAAAACAAGAGTTTGATATAGTTTTTATTTCGTTTAATGAGCCCGATGCTGACAAAAATTTTGAATTATTAAAATCAAGATTTTCGAGGGCAAAACGAGTACACGGTGTATCTGGAATTCACAATGCGCATATTGAGGCTGCTAAACAATGTATTACTGATATGATTTATATTGTAGATGCAGATGCAGTAGTTATGGACACATTTAATTTTGATTACCAGGTCGAAACGTGGAATAAAGATGCTGTACATGTGTTTCGGAGTAAAAACCCTATAAATGATTTAATATACGGATATGGAGGAATTAAACTGCTACCTCGAGATTTAACTTTAAAACTAGATGTTAACACTACAGATATGACAACAAGCATTAGTAATAAATTCAAAGCAGTTGACATAGTAAGTAATATTACAGCATTTAATACTGATCCTTTTAATACTTGGAAGTCAGCTTTTAGAGAATGTGTAAAATTATCAAGTAAAGTAATTGCTAGGCAAAAAAATAATGAAACCGATGAACGATTAACAACATGGTGCACTGTGGGAGAAGATAGGCCGTATGGTAAATTTGCAATTCTCGGAGCACAAATGGGTAAGGAATACGGCGAGTCTTATCGAAATGATAAAGACGCATTGAAACTTATTAATAACTTTGAATGGCTTGAACAAACATTTAAAAATGAAATATAATAGAAATATCAAAGGAAATGAATTAAGAAAAATTAACGGAACGTACGAGTCTAGGTATCAGCATGATTCGGAATATGTTTTACAAGAATTAAACAAGATTAGTCCTAGTTTTTGTTTAGCTAAGTGGTATAATGTAAGCTTGCATATACCTACCGGCCGTACTCACAGTTGTTATCATCCAAAAAGTCATCGTATTCCGTTAGATGAACTTAAAAATAATCCTTCTGCATTGCATAATACATCATATAAAAAACAACAGAGAGAACTAATGTTAACCGGTATAAGACCCGACGAGTGCAGTTTTTGTTGGCAAATTGAAGATAGCGGTACACAAATAAGTGATAGAGCATATCGAAGCAAAGATGTATATACTTCAGAGTTAATAGAACATGTTCAAATAGATGACGATCCGATTCCGAGATATTTAGAGGTAAATTTTAATCAAGCATGTAACTTCAGGTGTTCCTATTGTGGCCCTCAATTGAGTACAGCCTGGCAAAAAGAAATAGATAAAAACGGCTCTTATCAGTTATCGGATAGAATACATAACGATTTAAACTGGGTTCTAAACACAATGGAACCCGACAACGGACCTAACAATCCTTATCTTCAAGCATTCTGGGAATGGTTTCCAGATGTATATCCGCATCTTCATACATTTCGAATGACCGGCGGCGAACCTTTAATGGATAAAAATACATTTAAAATATTTGAGTATGTTAAGGAGAATCCAAAAGAAAATCTGCATCTTAGTATTACTAGTAACTGTTGTCCTCCGAACGGACAGTGGGAAAAGTTTTTATCGTCTTTAAGAGAAATTACAGATAGAAATGCTGTAGATCATTTTATGTTATTTTGTAGTCTAGACAGTTGGGGTAAGCAAGCAGAATACATTCGCAACGGTTTAGATTTTGATATATTATACAAAAATATCACAGATTATTTAAAATACAGTGATAAACACAGTCTTACATTTATAATAACATTCAATACTTTAAGTTACACTGGATTTTTAGAATATATACATAGTATTTTGAAACTTAGACAAGAACATAATACAGATAGACAATTAATATGGTTTGATGTTCCACAATTATCTGATCCTGATTATATGAATCCTAAACTTATGCCCGAAATGACCGTGGAATTAGACAAAGCTATTGAGTTTATGGAAGCAAACAAAGACACAGAGCTTAATGAATTTAAAGGTTTTAGTGATTTCGAAGTTAGCAAGGTACGTCGATTAAAAGATTGGATTTTAAGCGATACAGGATTTAACCAAGAACGTGCAATGAAAAATTTTGCTATGTTTTGGGAACAACATGACAACCGTATGGGAACTAATTTTGCAATATCATTTCCTGAGTTAACAGATTTTTACAAAAGGTGTCAAAATGTCTAACAATAATGTAGACCATATTAAAACTGTAAGAGACAGATTAAACGCTGTTGGTCCTGGATTCTGTGCAATGAAATGGTTGCATCAAACTCTTTATTTACATACTGGCGATAACCACAGTTGTTATCATCCAAGACCTCATCATATTCCATTACACGAAATCAAAGAAGACCCTAGTGCTTTACACAATACTGAATGGAAAAAACAACAGCGCAAAACCATGCTAGAAGGCGGCCGCCCAGACGAATGTTATTATTGTTGGAACATTGAAGATCTGGAAGGTGAACATATTTCAGACAGAATGATTCACAGCGCCAGTGATTTTTCTGAGCCACTGATTGAAGATCTAGCAAAATTACCCTGGGACGCTCCGATTAATCCACGTTATTTAGAAGTAAGTTTCGGAAACGGATGCAACTATCGTTGCGGCTATTGTTGTCCGCAGGCCAGCACTAAATGGATGGACGAAATCAAAAAACACGGCAACTATGATCTAACATACAATCAGTATGGTATTGATTTTTTAGAACACGGTACTTACTACGGTCCTAAAGATGACAATCCTTATATTGAAGCATTTTGGAAATGGTGGCCCAGTCTTAAAAAAGACTTACACACATTGAGAATCACAGGCGGCGAACCTCTAATGAATCCGGGTGCAATGCAGTTTTTTGATTTATTAGAAAAAGAACCAGCACCGCAATTAGAAATTACTATCAATAGCAATCTTGGCGTAAGTTTTCAAAAAATTGACAAATTATTAATTAGAGTAAGAAGTTTATTGGATCAAAAGAAAATTAAAAAATTTAGTTTCTTTACCAGTATAGAAAGTTGGGGCCCCCAAGCAGAATACATGCGAACAGGCATGGACTGTGCTCATTGGGAACGCAACATGAAAGAAGTGCTTAAACTAGGAACTACTGTAAATCTAATGTGCACCTATAATGTGTTATGTGTTACAAACTTTCAAAAACTGTTACATAAAGTTATAGAATGGCGTACAGAGTATGGTAAAGAAGCTATCAGTTTCGACACTCCGTATCTAAAAGAACCACCGCATTGGATGATTAACATTTTGCCAGATAGCTTCTTAGAATACCAGGAGGACACTTTAAAATTTATCGAGAATCGTCCAGACTGGTTTACTGGTGTAGAATATGAAAAGTTTAAACGTGTTACAGACTATATGAAATCTAACACTATTATGTCCGATAAAATTCTACAAGGACAGAGAGACTTCTACAGTTTTTTTACGGAAAACGACAAACGTCTAGGAACTAACTTGTTAGAATTATTTCCAGAATATACAGATTTTTACAATCACTGTAAACAGGTATATGAGAATTGCAATGGTGCAACTATATGATTGAAAAAATAATATCGATCGGTGATAGTTTTTTAGCAGGTGCAGAAATAACTTATCCTTTACCAGATAATGAGTTCACTGCACCTGCGTTATTATCAAAAAAATACAAAAAACAATTTTTAAATTTAGCTGTTCCGGGTATAGGATTACAATTAGCAACAAATATTTTTTTGGAGCAAATAGAGAACAGAGTAGCAGATAGCAATACATTGGTAATATTTTGTTTACCTCCAGTCGGTCGAATTGATTTTATTCCAAAAAAAATATCAGATGATTTTAAACCAACATTAGATTATACTTTTTTTCGAGACATTGAAGCAGGAAAATATAGTAAAGACAGGCTTACGAGCGATTTTAACAATATAAAAGGAATATATAATTATCTTCAAGATACTGTCGATTTTTACAAAATGGGAGAGTTACATTATTTGACATGCATTAGTCTTTTAAAAAATTTAATATCAATCTACGATTTTAAAATTATAACTTTTTTTGGATCTAAACCATATTTTATACATAGGCCAAATCATCATCATTATGTAAAAATAAATTTTGAGGAAGATATATTAAGTAATACAGGATTTGTTCAATGGTCCGAATCTAACAACTATTATATACATAAATTCGGCCATCCTGGAAAGGAAGCACATGCAGAACTATGCAACATAATAGAAAATAAAGTGTTAGAAAAATACGGGAATATTCTTAAACTATGATAAATGAAAATAACAAACATTCTTGGTGTGTAAATGCTGATCATGCTATGAGTGGTGATAACACAGGAACAACAAAAATTTGTTGTATGACAGATGATAAAACTAGATCTAAATCATTGCTCGACAGCACTATTGAAGAAAACTTCAATCAAGAAAAATTTTTAGAAGTAAGAACCGCTTTAGCAAGTGGAGAAAGGCACGATATTTGTAAGTTATGCTGGGCAGAAGAAAATTCTGGACGTAAAAGTAAAAGATTAAGAGATAACGAAAAATATTTAAATCATTTACAAAATGGCGGAAAACCGTTCGAAGGTTTAGCAAAATTTGAGCTTAATTTAGGAAATACCTGTAATTTAAAATGTAGAACTTGCGCTCCCCATAGTAGTAGTCAGTGGATAAAAGAAAAGTTTGATATTATAGAAACCGATGCTTGGAAAGGTGATTTTAAAGCATATTCCAATGAAATGAAAAAATATCATATGACCTACGATGAAGATAGTGTGTTTTGGGATGATTTAGAAAAAAATCTACATACTATAAAGCAGTTTGATTTTTACGGCGGCGAGCCTTTTATGAGTAAGAAAATGTGGCGTATTTTAGAAATATGTATTGATCTAGATTACGCTAAAGATATCGAGCTACATTATGCAACTAATGCCACCCATTGGCCAGAAAAACAAATAGAATTGTTCCATCATTTTAGACATGTAAATCTAAATTTCAGTATCGACGGAATAGGCGATCAGTTTACATATATGCGACATCCTGGCAAATGGGAAGACGCATCTACAAATATGAATAAAGCAAAAGACTTACAACATACACATCATAATATTCATATTAGTTGGTGTATTACAGTCAGTTTGCTTAATATATTTTCTATATCAGATGTATTAGAAGAACATAAAAACAATTATTCTTCTTTTGGGTCTTATTTAAATTTAGTGCATAGTCCTGAATATTTTAACATTGGTATTATGCCCGATGATGTTAAAGAACAAGTTATTGCAAAACTTGAATCAATACCCCGGCATCATACAGATATGTGGTATCATCACCTTCCTGGTGTTATTAATTTTATAAGAAATGGAAAACATAATTCTAAATTATGGGAAGAATTTAAACAAAAAATACAAGTTCATGATATTTACAGAGATGAACAATATTCTAAAGTATTTCCAGATTTTGCAAAAATTATAGGATTGTAATATGAACTTTTTTAATTATGACGAACTAACACAAATACATGTTGAACTTACAAATGCCTGTAATGCTGCCTGTCCTATGTGTACCAGATTTCATATTAACAGTCCGCTAATACGTCCTGATTTAACTATTGATCAAATTACCTTAGAAAAATTCAAAAAATATTTTCCACCAGAAATAATCAAAAAACTTGAAATTGTATTGTTTTGCGGAGTTCACGGTGACCCAGGTATGGCTCGTGATTTATACGAAATTTGTGAATATATTGCAGAAACAAATCCAAATACCGCAGTGAGAATAAACACTAATGGAGGAATGAGAAATCCAGAATTCTGGGGTAAGTTAGGAAAGTTATTTTCTCAACAAAGAAAAGATCATTGGCGTTGGATAGTTACATGGAGTATTGACGGATTAGAAGATACTAATCATCTTTATAGAAGAAATGTAAAATGGGATAAGTTAATGGCTAATGCCCAGTCTTTTATTGATGCAGGCGGGTATGCCGATTGGGACTACCTAATCTTTCGGCACAACGAGCATCAAATCAATAAATCCTATGATTTATCTAAAAAAATGGGGTTTGAAAATTTTTACCCCAAAAAGTCTTTAGGAGTCGATAACGGTCAACGACTACAAAAAATGAGCGCCATTAATCGTGAAGGAAAATTAGATTATTGGATTTATCCTCCTCAAGATCCAAAAAACAGAAATTTAGAAAATCCTATAGATGATAATATAGTGGATAGATATTGGGAATTTGATGTAGAACATTATAAAAAACTTAAAGAAAATAAAATGCCTTATAATGATCATGATACTTTAGTAGAAACTGTATATGAAGTTATTGTATCGGAAAATAATGAAATTTTAGACAATGCTGTAATAAAATGTAAAGCCGAAACAATGTCTAAAGGAAAAGAAATCTTTGTCGATAATTTTGGAAGGGTCATGCCTTGTTGTTATGTAGGAACACATCTTAATGGTGTTCACAGCGATAGCCAAAGTTTACAACTTCATCACGAAGTTAAAAAATATGGTTGGGATTTTTTTGATTTGAATAAACACACACTAAAAGAAATTTTACATGGTCATCATTTAGATAGAATTTTTACAGATTCGTGGACCAAACCTAGTTGTTCTAAAGGAAAAATGGCCTATTGTGCTAACATCTGTGGAACATATAGTCGGGTTGATAGGATCTATACTCACGAAAAAATGAAAGATACTAGCAGGAATTGGAGAAAAAATTAAAATACCCACAATTAATAAAAAATAATTAATTCAAAAGGTGATAAATGAATATAGGATTTATTGGTGTTGGTAAATTAGGTATGCCATGCGCAGAAGCAATGGCACAGAAAGACCATAATGTTATAGGATATGATATTGCTAAGTAGTTGTTGATCCGTGGAGGAAGTTTGAATCAAAAGTGAATACTGTGATTCATTATGGAAATACTAGGAATCAATTCCTTTAATTTTTAAAATATTACTACTAGATTCTGTTATATCTTGCTTTAGTTTTTCTATATCTAGTTTGAAACCAATTTTACCAATATCTTCGCGATAATCTTCTATGGTTTCCATGATCTTTGCCGCTATTTTATCGGGATCTTCGAGATCCTGCGTTTGTTCCTTTATATCAATTTCCCATATACTTCCATCTTCAAATTCTATGTGAATGTATTCGACATATGCAACAGGCATGGTATTGATATAAAGGTCTTCAAATGCTTCAGGCCATTCGTCGACAAACTGCTTAGAAGGCCTAAATAATTTTCTAGGCACTTTCTGAAGCTTTTGTCTTTGTAGCTTTCTTAGGAGTAGGATCTAACTCTTCAGCTTCTCTACGCAATCTAGCCGCTTCTTTGTACATAGCATCGGCTTGACTACGGTATGACTTAGCAAGATCTTGATCACTAAGTGCTCCGTCCGTAGGAGCTCGGATTGCTTCGCCCGACGGCAGTGATTCAGTTATAGGTGCTACATCCTGTGCTTCTACCGTAGTTTGTGCTTTTGCAGGAGCACCCTTTACAAATGTATAAAGCTCATCTATTGTGCAGTTTTTCTGCTGTGCAATAAATTGATTAAGCTCTGACAAATGAACTTCGTTAGTAGGAGTTGGAGTCATTATTACTAGATCTGTAGGAACTTTTTGTAGTCTATTATCTTGTTGCATGGCTTGCAACATTCCACGGCCGTCTGGAAATCGACGAATAAACATAACTTCACCAAACTCGAATGCTTCCTGAGATTGATCTTCTTCGACAGTTTTCATAATACTATCATGATACTGATCAGGTAACTGTGCTACTGGTAGTACTAATGCATGATTAGATTCGCCAGGTAATGTACGAAAAACTACAAGTACTTTAGCACCTGTGTTTTTCATTTTTCCGATATGTTTAATACTTTTCATTATTCTTCCTTGTTGGTTACTGCTTCGAGGAATATGTTTAGTTTGTTGAATGTTTTTCCTACTGCTTCTAGCTCGTTGGCTTTAAACGCACCTCGTTGACTAGCTACTTCGATGATATTTTTTAAAGCAGACAAATCACTGATGTTAAGATCAGGACCTTTGGGAGCTTCAGCTTCCTGTTGTGGTGCTTCCTGTACCTCTGCGTTTTCTACTTGTGTTTCTTCAGTCATTAAGTTCTCCTTGTGTATGGACATGCTAACATAAAATATGTTAATTCTTTTTCTTCTTCAAATCCTACTATTGTGGTTGTTCGAAGTTTTTCATCTTTACCTATTCGAGGAATTCTAGAAATACAAAACCTACCTCGAAGCTTTGTATTAACCCAATCCTCAACTTTAACGATATTAAAATCGTCTACTGCTACTGATTTAAAATGTACAGGTAAAAAATTTAATCGTCTTTTCTTAAGTACATCAATAACATTCAATTCAATGCTTTCGAAATTATTTATGGTCATTTAAAATATACTACTTTAATTGTGATCTATTCGCTTTGCCATAGCCTTTGTATACCCTAGTTTCTTTACATCTCCTGCAAACAAGTAGAGTTCAAACGCCGCCTTTTCTTTTAGTACAGTAATATTTTTCTTTGTTAAGTAAAATGGCGAATCGATAAAATTATCAAGCCATACAAGTATTTGTGGTGATATTGTTAAGCCTTTCGGCAAGTCTATTGTATAAGTTTTTATTTCTGCTTTTATTGAAATGTATTTAAACCCGTATTCAGTTAATCTTAATCCGCCACTATCTTTGGTTCGAACATTCCACCAAAAATGTATTTTATTATGTTTGATTTTGTGATCTGTTAATTCATCACCTGCGGCCTGCATAAACACTTGTGTAAGCCGATCTTTTTCATCCATTATTAGTTTTCTAATTCACCATTAGTCAGTTTATAAACTTCAAAGTCTGTGGTTTTAAATAATCTATTAAGTTTTTTAGCAAGGTTGTGAGCGTGTCCGGGATTGCTAAAACTTACTTTTTTGTATTTAGGGCCTGGATAGCTAGATAGCAGACTACCACTTTTTAAGTTAAAAGGCTTACCTTGATAGAAAACTGCCCAAATAGCCTCGCTGGCTAGAATTTGTTCTATCTTATAAGTTTCTTTATTAGCGTGTTCTAATAGCACGTCTGGTTTTGGCCTACTCATATATGCATATCCTAGTTATATACGCATATATTTATCTATTTAAAATCCACCACCGTCAAATTTTACATCAATTTCTGTTGTGTTCTCTCTAATTTCTTTTAGAATTTGATGAATTTCTGCAACAGTATTGCCAAGATTGCTAGTTAAAATTGCCAGTTCTTGTGTAAGTTCTCTAGCTTCTTGTATGCTAATTCTTATGTCTTTCTGCTGTGATTTTTCTGCCGCAACAATCCTACGAATAATCTTTTCTAGTGCAGGTAGATTATTTGGAATATTATTTTGCGACATTGCTTAGTGCCTGTTTTAAATCGTACTCATTTTTAAATGGTCCCTGATAAGGATAACGCTGAATTGTAATTAGCTTAGGGCAAAATCCTTTAACCCATCCTTTATCAAATTTAACAAGATAATATCCCGCACAGTATAAACTTTTACTGTCTGGACTTTTTGTAAACAGTGGAAGTTTCCTTTTAATATCATACATGCTGTTATATGGTGCAGTTTTGCAAGGATATCCATGTACTTCTAAAGGTTTCGAATCATCCGCCGGTTTAATAATCTTAGCAACAAAAAAGTCTTGCCCGAACTGCTCGGTAATACTCTTTTTATTTTTAAAGATTTTTACGCCAGACTCGCTACTCATAACAAAGCGATCGTCTTCATTTTTGCGTAGTGTAGCACATTTAACTCCGTTCTGTTCTACAATCCAAAACTTGTCTTCGATAATAGGCTTTGCATGTATCTCTGTCATTTTATTCTCCTGCAGTGTATCTTGCATTTAGTGGCTCTGCATAACTTTGTGCTTGATCAGCGATTTTTTGTAAATCCCAAAGGTTACAGAACTTCATTAATCGTATCCCGACCTGATTAACATCTTTAGGCTCACTAGTCTTTTCTTTAATTGTGTTATTAATTATTTCTCTAATATTTTCAGGTTGTTGTGTTAAATCGATTAATTGACGATTTCTTTCATAATCATCTAACACACGATGCTCTTTGCCTTCGTGGTCCATCCAGCGTTGCAACATTAAGTTATTCCAGTTAAATCCTTTTGTGCCTTTATCTTCAAATGCTTCTAACAACCCGACTTTATTTTTTGTGCCTTTTTTACGAACACCGGGATATGCACTAAAAACATTATCACTTGTGTCACCACGCATGCATTTTTCAAATAGTAACCATTGTGGATCAGGTGCAGTCTTTGCTTCTTTGGTTTTCTTATCAACCACAGGATTGTCGTTTTTATCAAAGTAACCTTCATGTGTAGTTGTAACTTCTTGTACACCGTTGTACTGTTTTACATTAGGAGCAATCAACTGTGCAAAGTCCGAATCTGTACTAATAATAACATGATTGTCATCGGGATGGGCTTGAATCCATCCTGCAATCAAATCATCCGCCTCGAGTTGTTTATGCTGTAGCACTGTGCAATTCGTTTTTTCAGTAATAAAATCCTTGAATGTGTCAAACGCCTCCCAAAAGACTCGGTCTTCTTCTTGTTCCTTCTCTGTGAGAGCAGCTCGGGCATCTGACCTATTGCGTTTGTAAGGCTCGTAATAGTCTTTCCGCCAACTACGACCTTCTAGACAGAAAATAACATGACTGCCATTAAAGTCTTGCCATGCTTTGCGAACACTGTTTAATGTAATATGAAATGCCATGCCAACTTTAATGTCTGCATCGCCTCGAATTACATGCCTTGCACGAAAAAATGTATTCGCTGTATCTACTAAAATGTATGTCATGGGTTCTCACGCTTAATTGCTTGAATATCTAAACTGCCTGTTGAAATTGCACCACCGTAGTCACCGTCGACTACAACATTAGCACACAACTCTCTAAACCAACGATCCACAACTTCTTCTTCGGGATCGTCGTCTAATCCGTAACCTTGTCCTCTTAATTGTTCGATAAAATATTTGTTCCAGTCAAGTTCAAAAAACCCATTACGGACATTTTCATTATTGACATGTGTTTCTACTACACCTACCCAAGGTTCTTTACGACGTGTGGCTCTTTCTTTTTCACTAAGTGTTTTAAGTTCTGCCTTTTCTTCTAGCTCTTTAGCTTTAGCAAGAGCAGCTTCTGCTTCTGCTTTAATCTTGTCAAGCCCAGTTAATTTTTCTAACCATTTCATTATGTTCCCCACTCATTCTTAAATAATGGCACTTGTAGTCTATCTGAATATCTAAGCCCATTGGACATAGCAAGTTCCGCTACACGGCGATTATTAAGCTCGTAGACATCATCCGTGCCGCCTACAGGCATTAAATATACAGGGCCTGTAAAGCCTTCTGCACGATAGATGTCTGCAGCCTCTAGTGCTTCTTCTGCATCTTCTTCTGTAGCAACTACAAATTTCAAATATGTATAACCCACTTCCTCGTATTCGCACACAATGTCTGGACGAATAGCCTCTGCAGGGTCTTCACCACTACAGCTAAGTTTAGCACTCACTGAAAATGTAACTTCTCTATCATCTCGCTGTGCCGTCCACGACTTCAAATACCGTTTAAAGTCTGTGTGTAACTTTTGAGAACCGTTTGTTTCAAATGTGATCTCTTTAAGTAACTGCATACTTTCGTTATCTAGTAAATCAGGATATGCTCGTTGCCATCCTAACAACGGCTCGCCGCCTGTGATCACAAGATGTTCATCTTCCCAGCCATCCCCTGGCAATAATTCACAGATGCGATCAGCAATGCCATCTGTTTCCATCATAGGTGAAAGATGTTTAAATCTTGGATCCCACGAAGCATAACTGTCACAACCTGTTGCCACAATAGGCAACTCTTCGTATGTGCTATACTTGTCAATGTCCTTTGCGATAACATCGTGTGCTGTGCTTGATTCGCCTTTGGGCATATTAAAGCCACTACAGGTAAAGTTACACCCGAATGTACGCAAGAAAATACTAGGAACTCCCATGTAGCGTCCTTCGCCTTGTATGCTATAGAATAGTTCTGCTATCTTTATTTTGCTCATTGTTCTATGTTACTGCCTTTTGATGCTTTTGTCAAGGTAATGTTATTGTTTTCGTCAATGTTCCATGACAGTGTATCACCTTCTTGCCAACCCATGCTCTCTAACATGTCTTCCGGAAATGGTAAAAGTAAATCGCCAGTGTCCGGATCTTCTTCAACATTAACAGTCCATTTAGCATCCGTCGCCATATACTACATCTCCTACAAAGTCAGTTGTCTGCGTATCTTTTTTATAGTTGCCCTTTTCAGGAATAACATGTCGAACACCACCTCGTGGATCTTCCATGTCACCGCTGCGTCTTGGAATAAGATGAACGTGTGGATACATAACAGTTTGACCAGCACTCGCACCGTAATTAACACCAACATTAAATCCATCGCAATACCCAGACAGCACTAAATCCTGTCCGTGCTTGTATGCTTCTGCTAAACATTTATTAACAGATTCAAGTTCGTCTACTTTAGGTACAAATAATAAATGTCCTTCTGTGACAGGATATCCGTCATTGTAAACTGTAAAAAGTTCTTCTTCCCAAACTACATCAGTCCATGGTCCATTCATCGTCCTACATTCTCCCAGGGGTATACAAGCCAAATATCATCTTCTGCTTTATTAACTTCGTGTGTGTAATATCCTACACCGTCAAACTCTGAACTTAGATTTTCTGTGATAGCAGCAAAGCGAACATTATTACCCCATATTGAATTCCACGCATCTGTTTCATTAGGTAAACAACTGCTCTGCCAATCCTGTTTGATCCAATTAAATGTAGCACCTGTGTCGTTGATATCGTCTACAAT
>Ga0209953_1000053_pt1 | contig 46725 bp, 73 predicted proteins | sample SalPonred_H2O_MG_FD_185713 | JGI IMG/M metagenome (GOLD analysis project Ga0209953, IMG submission 185713) | Salt pond water microbial communities from South San Francisco under conditions of wetland restoration - Salt Pond MetaG... | ecosystem: Environmental > Aquatic > Non-marine Saline and...
GCTACCAAATCGGTAACTTCAGCATTGTTTCTGTAGCTTTCCAGCAGAGCGACAAATTTGCCACCTGCACCTGCCACTGTGACCACATCAACACTTGTCAGCGGGTCTTCGACCAGCGACTCGATGATTGGTCCTTGTCTACCCTCTGCCTCGCCCATGTAGCTGTTGCCCATGGCGTGAATTGACAGACCAATGTCATCTGCCATTTCTTTTATAATCGGCGCATAGTGTGAGTAGAATTCAACGTCAGCATACAAAGCTCCTTCTTTGAAGTATGAGTTGCTGACAAGCTTTCCTGCTAGTTGGTGAACATCCCTCTCTGGTCGATCAGTGGACTCAGTAGCACTTGGGTGGTTCATGAAGACCTTAGTTCCCTCTTTGAAAACCTGAGGTCCATAGTTGCGGAGCATGTCTGCTGGGTAGTATCCTGAGGATCCCCAGCCGGATTCGATAACCTTGACACGCCATTTATTTTTAGAGTCGGCAGTATAAAGCCGTGCTGACTCGTTCAGCTTTGTGGTCATATCACTCCATAACAGAATTATCTAATAGAAATGATATCACAATGGCTTTTCTAGGCGATTGGATCATTATCGGCATCACGCAAGTCATTAGCCTGATCCTGCATAGAACCTACTGCTCCAGACTGACCTTGAGCTGGAATTGGACTACCGTCATCATCACCTGTGTATGGGTCATCATCACGAGGCGGTGCAGTGTCGTGCATCTTAGGCACATCCAAAGTCTCGATAACTGCAGCACGGTATTCGTCATCCCAGATGGCGTTTGTCTCACGAGCAAGTGCAAGAGCCTGCATTAGTCGCTGTGATGGCTCAACCTCGATCTTTGGCCATGCCACATCCTGAGTAGGTGCACCCATCCAGCGCAAAACTCTCTGGTAGAACTGAGTCCAGACTGCCTGACGGGATTCCATTGACTTCAAGGTTGGAATATCCAGTGTCGCTGCTGTTCCGTAAGATCCACCGCTACCGGGGTTACTCAAAAGGGTAATCACAGAAACCTCAAGTGCCGAGGCAACCATCGCAGCAAGTGGACGACCAGTTTCTAGATCGACACTGTTTGAGCGAGGCAGGCTTGATAGCTCCATGCCGTCACCGGTTACTGCAGTTGAACCTGCGGTTGAGGGAGTAGCCACACTAGCGGCAGCTGCAGTCGCACCAGCTTTAGTCTTTGTGCGTAGTTGCCACGCAAACATAGCTAGGGACTTCAAAAGGCGTGAACCGTCTTTGAGGTACTCGTTGTAGGCATGTGCCCATGGGAGTGCTGGTAATGCGTCTGGAACTCCCCAGATTCGACCCGCACGACGATTCACACGACTGTAGAACATTGTTTTGCTTGGATCAACAGGCTGGTTCTGGATTGTGCGTGCAAACCTGCCTCTTGGCTGGTAAGTGTCAACTGGGTACCATACATCCTTAGCGATCAAGCTCTGCTGGTTTGTAGGAAAGTCCATGTCGGTCTGGTTCCAAGTCCTGCGGATGTAGCGAATACGCTCACCATCATCAGGGTCGGTAACAGCACCTGTGATCTCATCAAATGGAATTCTTTGCAATTCTTTGGTTTGGTTGTCTGCAAGGATAAAGAACTGACCGTCGGTAAAGTGGCTACGCTCGTTGATCATCTGTGCTTCTGAGCTAAACAGTACATCTTGGTTCTGTGGGTTCTCAATTAGTCGCTTGATACGAGGTGGCTGATCGCCAAAGCTCACTCCACGACCAAAGATGTAGCTGGTACGCATTGCAGAGCCACGCTTTAGAATTGGGTTACCTTCTGTGACCTCACGGATCTTAGAAGCTGCTACTCGCAATTCGGTCAGTGTAAAACCGCTTTGTCCAAAGTGTGTGCCTAGTGGATTCCAACCATCGTCATCAAACTGAATGATTGCTTGAGCCATCGAAGCGTAAGATTCTCTAAGCAGTTCATTTTCTGCCGTCATCGCCTCAAATTGCTTTAAAAAGTCATTTTTGTCCATAAAATGGATTCTACCACGTCCAGTTTGTATAAAAAGGGTCTGAATTTGTTAAAAATTCGGGATCAGAGTAAACTTTGTCCCCCGGTTTCATGTCACCATATGGCGATGCGATCAAGTGATCTAGGTTCACAGTCGCATAAACAGCAGCATCCAACTGGTCAGGGGACTTGACTCCACGAGATCGCATGTCATCTTTGCTCTCGATCTGGATTGACCCAAGCTGGGAAAACTTATACCTGAGCATCATCATCTCGTCAAATAGCTCTTTGTCGTCTGGATCAACATCTATCTTGCCGTTTAGCATTTGCTCACGCATCGAATCAAAGTTATACGCCCTAGCGTTGTAGTAACGTGACTTATCGGGGCTGGCAGCAGATCCCATCATTGAGATTACTGTATATTTTCCTTCCGCCAGTACAGCGAGCTGGTCAATAACCGGACCTCCAAGACCCGCACCATCAACACGAACTTGAGACGCTCCCGTCTCGATAGCTGCTTGGTGGACCCTGTTCGCCGACTCAACCGAGGTTGCTTTGCTCCATTTGGCATAACGCCTTAGCCTTCCGTTGTTATTTAGATAGATAACACTGTCGTCTTCACCAAAGCGTGCCAAGTCGACTCCAAGCACTGTCATAGCCTCTGTGTCTTCTTCGATCTCGGTGTCTAGACCTTTATCAATTGCTTGCTGGCTAAAAAACGCTGTATCGTCTTCGTCTGGGAACTCGCCGAGTACCTTTGACTTGAATCTGGCTGAGTCTTCGCCCCAAGCAATTTTCTGCCTGTCAACCCAAGTGGGCTGGATCAGTAGTGGCTTAACATCCTCCGGGACCCACTCGCCAGTGAAATTAGGGCTATCATAGGCAGATATCTTAATTTTATTCCACGTTTCATCTTCCCTGAAAATCCTGTGGAACTCGGTGCCTCGACGGTCCGGATTACCAATGGCAAGTACCCTCGAGTCCGCAGACGTCGTAACAGCCTCAGCTGCTGTATAAAGGTCGGGAGGGATACCCCCAGCCTCATCCAGAATGACAAATACAAAGCGTCTGTGGATTCCTTGGAACGCAGAAACAATATCCGTATCTGAGGGCCTCCGCCCAAATCCAAGGAGTGTTCCGAACTCGTCATTTAGTTTCCATTCTTCAGACTGGTTGATATGACCGGGGAGCGGATACCCTCTAAGCTTCGCTGCCTTGTGGTTATCCTTTAGTTCCCTAAATAATACACGAGCAATCTGTGGATAGGTCGGTGCCGAGGCAATCAGGGCTACTTCATAAGGATCATTTGTAGCGACCCACCAAGCCCCCAAGATACCTGCAGTCGCAGACTTACCGGCTCCGTTACAAGAAACCACAGCTGTGTGCGTATTATCTACAATCGAGCCAGCGATCTCAGCCTGCTTTGACCACATGTGTTTTCCGAGAACATCACTAGCCCAAGCGACGGGATCTTGTTTATAAATAGAGTTTTTGCTCCTGCGTCGCATTTCTGCAAGAGCACCATCAATTGCTGATTCAATCATTTATCAGTCGAGTAAAACCCGCCCCCATTGAATGTCACCTGAGGTGTGCCAAACTGCTTAGCCATCTCTTTATGACATTTTTCGCATAAAATCGTCGGCTCGTTCACAAATCCGTGGATAATCTCTTTGACGTTGCCACAGTCACACTTATAGTCATACATCGGCATCATTCAGTCTCCGCTTCCAACTCGCCCTTGGCTCTTACTAAGCCTTCCATGATCAGCTCATCTAGCTCATCTTTGTCAACTTCTGGGTATCTAACCTTCAACTCGCCCTTTGCAAAGTTCAAAGCGGCGTCCATAGCCTTCAGCATAATCCGCTGTTGGTACTCGCTGAGCTTGATAATGTCCACATCGAGGCGTTCCCTCTCTGAGTCAAGCCTGCGACCAATCTCCTGCAAGACTTTCAGCAGCAACCTAGCCGAGTCTTCGTCACGCATTTCGATTGCACGCTGAGATAGGCTGTCTTTTAGTTCGTTTAGCTCAAACAGCAACAACTGCCGACGTTCGACCTCGTTCCAGATATCTCTGTTTGAGAGCAGCTGCTTTACATGGAGCACAGCTTGTGCGGCTGGGATGCCAGTCAGTGCTTCCATCTCATCGCCAGACTTACCGCTCGCAGCGGCTTTGATCAGGGTTTCATCTAAAAGGGAGACGGCATTTTGTGACATAGGGACATTATACGCTGTCTTTATCGTCGTCAAGTCCTAAGGCATGGAGAATTTTGTCAATTTTGCCTTCTACCTGCTCTAAGTATGCTCCGAGCGAGTAAACCATCTCCAAAACGGTCTTATTGTCTACTTCTGGCTCTTCTGGCGTGTAATCGTCAGTCAATCCTCTTGCCATACCCGTTTTTCCTTAAATTTAATCAAAAAATTTTTTTATTTGGGGTCTTAGCCCTATTTTATGCCGTTTTGAATTGTTTCAAGGGCAACTTGGATCAGCTCAAGTGGCTCAGTGTCCACGCTGGACTCAAAATACTCGATCTGAAGCGGTCCGTCTTCGTCGTTGAGTGACGCACACATGACATTGAAGTCAATGCCGGGGTCCGTCTGCTCAATGCACAGCTCAAGGACCTCGTTATCCATAGTGATGGTACAAATGATCTCGTTCATAGGCAAAAGCTTAGCACGAAATTTGGGGATCGCAAGGCGAATTGCATACGGTATGTATCCCCTACCTATCTCTGTAAATTTCTGGATTTTTTGATTTCTTTCGCCATACCATCGGGCAAGAAAAAACCCGCCATTTCTGGCGGGCTTCTCTGTTTGGCTGGTTATGCTGTGAAGTGCTTTAGTGCCTCGTTGCAGTTGTCGCAAGCTTTCCAAAAACATTCCTCGCCTTCGTGTGCTTTTACTTTGCAGTCTTGCAAGCTGGTACTAAATTGGTGGTGTTCGCACAAAAACGGGTCACTAATTGCCTCGGCGTTGTCGGTTAGCATTTCGTGGCACTTGGCTAGTATCTCGGTGTAGGCTTTGGCTTGTCCAAATTCCAAGCTCGCATTTCTTAACATTGTCCATTTGCTGGTGCTGTCTAGCCCTATGGTCTGGCTCTCATTCAAAAAGTGCCTCGCCATTGTTTCGGCTCGTGTCCTGCCGTTGTCTGCCGTTGCGATTACCTCTCGAATTGTGTCAATGTCCCAATTGTTTAGTTCTTCCATTTTCTTCCCTTTCTTTCTTTGTGCTTCTATTGTATCACTATGTAGTGTAATAGTGCAACCCTATCAGGGCATTATTTGGTAACGGTTTGGTAACGGTCTAGCGTTCCATTATGTCGCTATGTAATCAAATCCCTACTTGGTAGGGTGTTCAGATTATGCCCAAGCCCTGCCCTATGAATAACAAAATCAAAGGCAAGCCCATTGCAAAAATCATTGCTGTTTCTTTTATCCATCTAACCATTGTCCGCCCTCCCTAGATATTCCATCGTGTGGCTACACTCTGGCACACTCTCCGCACAATTGCAAGAACTGAAACTCTTCAAGTGCTTGGGGCAATTCTCTCCAGTTTGAAAAGCGTTATAAATCTCTTCCGCCTCTTCTTCACTATCTGCCGAAATCTCGACTTCTTCACAAACTACTAACGCCCTAAAGTTCTTCACGCTTTCGCCTCCATTGTCTGCAAGATTTCGCCCTTGTCATTGGTTAGCACAATCTCACCAATTGCCCAACTGCTTTTGGTGTCTTTGTGTGCCTTGTCCATAATGTGGCCAATGGCCTCCAGTGTGGCAACATCGTCACGACTTGCCCAAACTGTTTTGGTGTTTGTCTTTCCGTTTAGCTTTGCTTTTAGTGTGTATGGCTTCAACATTGTTTTACCCTTTCTTTATGTTGTAATCAAAAGTTAGCACAACGGGCAAACACTTGTCAAGCATTTTCTAAAAAAAGTTTTTTTCTTTTTCAGCTTGACAATCTCCAAAACCTCCCCTAATGTTTTCAACGGGTCGAGTGCTTGAAACTTCTTCCCCCTTTCTTGTTTCAAGCACTCGACTTTTTTTATGCCTGAGATGGATCACTAAGAAAAAAACCCTGAGATAAAAACCGCTCAAAAAACCAGAGACAAATTCGTGTCGTGGAATGAATTTGTTCCAGACCTAATTCTCTCTCTCTAACTATTAGTAATAATAATATATATATATATAATCTAGGAGAGAGAGGGCTTGTAAAAATCGCCTTTTTGAACCGTATTTGCACAATTCTGCGTACAAATTCGTCTAAATAATCGTATTTGCACCAAATCCCAAAACACTACAACGCTATACATTACATAAAACGCTATTTCAAAATAGTATTTCTGCAGCGAAATAAAATAGTGTATAGTGTTGTAATGTTTTCAAGTTGCGTACAAATTCGTTTATTTGAACGAATTTGCCCAATTACTTGACAACATAATTACAAACCGTTATAGTCAAAACTAGGTACAAAGAAAGGGGCAAAAAATGCCACAACTAAAAGTAAACAACAGAGAATTCAACATTGAATTCGATGGCTCAATGCAGGGGTTCAGAATGAATGCCAGTGAATGGGACGGTTCCAATTGGCAGGATATCGAGTATTTCACTTGGGATATTCAGCGAATTGGGCAGACACAATTCGAGGCTCTATGCGACTTGTCCAGTGAGCTATTCAGAGAGGCAGTTTATGCTGAAGATTTTGCCATAACTCTTGGCGTTGATATCCGTTTCTCTGATGATGTTGATTGCAGAGATTGTGACTATTTCGGAAACTATTCAGAGATGGCAGAAGTAGATGATGAGTATCTCTGCCTAGATTGCGAGGCAAAATAATGAAATCACTACAACCACGACAAACTGAATTCGGCTTAGGCGTATTCGAGGGCTTAGAGATAGTAGCGGTATATAAGCCAAACTATTTGCAGTCACCAGAGGATATTGGTGCTGAACTTGAGCCAATGCAGGTACAAGCGTGGAAACAGAGTTACTGGTGCTATGCAGACTTGACTATCCAAGCCCGTTTCGAGGGAATGATATTAGGTGAGATCGAGAGAGAGAACTTTATCTATGGACAATTTCCAGACCCTGACACTCGGCAATTGCTTGATTTCAGCGAACACAACTTTTGGCAACCGGTGAGAGATGAACTGATTGAAGATAACCAGCACAAACACGCCATATTCGAGGCTAAGGCTTTTTTGAATAGGGCAAAGAAACTAATGGAGGCAAACTAATGAACACACAAGTAACACTGACTGGCTTAGTTGCGACTACGCCTAGACAAACCAATGGACAAACCCGTTTCAGGCTGGTAACAGTCGAGGGCGAGGGAAACGACCACCTAGCTAGTGATGGTTCATCACACAGCACAAATTGGTTCACCATAAAATGCCCTGTTTCAATGGCAGACAATGTTTTACAGTCAATTCAGAAAGGCAACAGGGTAATTCTCACTGGAGATTTGCAAGTCAATGAATGGGACAATGGCGAAATGACTGGCACAACAGTTGAGATAGTCGTGTCTGCAATTGGCTACGACCTAACCTATGGCGTTTCAGAGAACACGAGAATATTCAAAACGGAGGATAACTAATGAAAACAGTGAATGACTTAGTGGCTAAAATGCTTGAGCTTTTTCCCTATTCAAATATTGAAGAAGATAGAAATGGCGAGCTAATTGTATATACAGCCCTAACAGCCGATGAAAGTGAAAATTTGGTTGAGATCGATCAAGACACGCAACTGGAAAACAGTTGGGAATTATGGGAGGAAAGCTAATGCAGATATTAGATATTTGTGATGATTTTGCACCCGATACCCTAGCCCCTGATGAGGGTGATGGATTTGATTACACGCTAATTTGTTCCAGTTGTTTCTGGCACAAAGACGACCATAAGAAAGGATAACTAATGAGTGAATACACGCCAACAACACCTGCAACTGCCGAGGCTTTTGACTATGGCTACGCAAAGGGAATTGAGGACACGCTTTACGACCTACAAGCGATATACCCCGAAATCAAGAACAGCGACCTATGGAAAGAATACATAGAGAAAGGCGTAAGACAATGATAAGCAAAAAGTATGTATTTATTTATAGCTACGACCACGAGTACGACAAGACACCCGTTGTCGAGGTATTTGAAACTGAACTAGACACAGACACCGGTTTGGATCAAGTAGGCACAATGGTTGAGCAACACAAGTTCACAGATAGTGAGTGCCACTGGATTGACAACAGAGAAGGCAGAACATTCTTAGGGCAGTCAAGCTGGTACGAGATATTGACAACAGAGGACAATTGGCAAACCCAATTCCCCGAAACTATTGTGCAGAAGTTAGAAAGTCTGCCAGAGTACGAAAGGTTAGAGATATGAGAACAGTTAGGTTATCTGGCAATGATTTTGCCGAGATAAGGCGAATTGTCGAGTTATATGTTCTTGAATGGGAACTACTAGGCAAAGAGCCACCAGAAGAAGCACAGACACTATATAGAAAGTTGAGAAATCAATGAAGGAGTATCTGGTAGTGATAATGCTTGAGGGAACTTTAGATATGAGCGTATTTGCCGAGAGTAGAGAAGAGGCAGAGGAAATAGCACAGAACACTAAGTTCCACTTGGATCAAGTTCACGAGTGGGACACAACAATAACCATAACCGAGGAGGAATAATGGTTGAGATAGCACAACACTTAGGACACAAAATCTATGTAGCCAGATATGGATATGCAGATAGCACACACCACCACGCAATTGAATGTATGGATTGTATGGAGATAATCATTGACGATGAAGGAGAAGAATAATGCGAGGATATGTTGAAGCACTAGAGAATGCACAAATTAGTAACCCTAACGCTGGCTATGACGAGGTTATGGAGAACTACTACGAGGCGATTGATATCGCCAGAGATAATGCCAAATACGAGCCAGAGGAGGACGACTAATGGGATTAGACCAGAGTTTCTACCTAAGAAAATGGGTTAGCTCGATTGACTGGATCAAGACCAATGGAGGCGACTTAGTTGATAATGATGAATATGACAAGCTCACTTATCACTTTATGCCAGAGGATATTGACAAGCACGCTAGGCACAAGTCTGCACACATTGAAGTCAAGCTAATTGACTTGAGAAAGCTATATCCGCTTGAAGAGTGGTTAGACGCCAATTGTGAGTTTGCAGAGGGCAGAGATGAATTCGAGATCTCGCTGGACGAGTTTGAGAACTTAGCCAAAGCTTGTAGAGAAGTTGTGCAAGCGTCAGAGAGAGGGCTTGAAGATGAATATTTCACAAACCGCTTTTTCAACTATTTCGGAAGTGTGAGAGATTACACCACAAGAGATATTGAGTATTTCGTGGAACAGCTTGACAAGCTTGCCGATTGCATTGACGACACACTGAAGCTAACTAAGAGAGATGGGTTTCACTACGAGATCAGGTATTCGAGGAGCTACTGATGGAATATACATTCTTTACATACAACGAAAATGGCTATGCAGTCGCTGAAGCGTATGTAGGCAATAATCAACCAGTTCACACGCTGAAGCTACCGTTGCAAGAATTTTATGCAGAAGAAGTTGCATATCTACTTGACAACGAGGACTGGATGGACGATGCTGAGAATTATGAACACTATAAAGAGATGAACTGGAATGGTTTCACAGCTGGTGACACACCACCGCTCGTGAAATGGTGGCTTGCAAGCCTCCCCACACCAACAAAGAAACAAAGGAGAGATACGTGGATAGAACCGAGCAAGAGTATGCCCTTATGGAGATGGCTACTTGGATTGATACGGTGGCTAAGACTGAGTTAGAACTTGGGCTGGCTACACACACAGCAAAGATTGCACTCGATCAGGCGATTGACTTTATTGAGAGAAACATTGCTGAAAACCCTGACAGGCACAAAACTGTCGTTCAACTAATGAAAACAAGAATAAAGATTTCGGAGAAACTATATGAATAAGCAAATACTAAACGATGTAATGGTTGAGGTATGGGACGCCGAGAATGGCGTTGATATGTACGATGACGACCTAGACAATGTTGATTTGAGATTGACCGTCTATAAAGCGTATGACAGCAACTACACCGAGGACTATATGAGTATGTATAAGTCAGAACAGTTGGGCGTGGATCAGTTTGCCGAGGCTATGGGCAGAGATATGGAGAGTGCCATTGGGTTTACAGAGTGGATGACTGCACTGTATGCACTAACCCAATACAACTTCCCCAAAGATATTCAGAACTTTATTATCTACACAATTGCCGAACAAGAAGGCGTTACCGTTGGAGAGATTGAGCAGATGATCGCACACGAGAAGAATGAGTTAGCAAAGCTAGGGGTTTGACAATGACACAGTTTTACTTTGACACAGATGGCAACTATGGCGAGGCCGATGACTTGATCATTGCTCACACAGACCAGTTTGATGAAGATGACTGGGCAATGATTGAGCAAGCACCAGCTGACCTAAGAATTCACGTTGTCGAATTGATTCTAAAGACTAAGACAGGCACACAGACAAGGACACTAAAAGGATTATGAGTACCTACGATGTAAAGGTGACCGGTGATCTCAACAAGGTCGGAACATTCCTAGCAGACTTGCTGGAGCGACAGATAACACCTTTGAACCTGAAATACCACAACCTAAAGATTGATGACCTAAAGTGGATGACACTTGAGAATGGCTCATCAGAAACTAACGGGCGAATTCACGTCCACGAGGACAAGATCAAGAGATTGCACTTGACCCAAATAAACACACAATACAGAATAAAAATTACAGCAAAGAAAGTAGAAAACAAATGAACCTAAGCACACAGGCAAAGAACGCATTAGACCGAGTAGTAAACACCCACGTTTCTTATAAAATCGCCAGAGAGGGCTTTGAGCGTGAGTTACAGGCAGAACTACAAGAGAAGCTAAAAGAGTTTGTTGAGCAACGCAACAGGGCTGTGATTATGGCTGATAAGGCTGGAGTGCCGAGAACACAAATTGGCAAGGCAATGGGAACAACCAATTACAGAACTGTGCAAGAGATACTAGAGGAAGCTGCTGACAGCGTGGACTTTGTCGCTGGTGAGAATGATAACTGGGCGATCAATAAGGTCGAGAACGGCTATGAGCTTTCGATTATTGAGCTAGGTGCAGGAGCGGTTAGCGGTACAGCAATTGTGCGTGTCAATGACGGAGAGCTGGAGTTTGTTCAGGGAGATCCGTTTGTAGTGCCACAGGTTTACCGCAACAACATTGCACCTGAGATCATTCAGGCGATTGCTTGATTTTGGCATAGCTTTCTCACTTTTTGGATTACCTTTACTTGCTGTTGCCTATGGATTTATATCTCACTACATAGACAGCAAGAAGTATCCAAAGGTTGAGCAAAAGCAAACAACTGTAAGCAATGACAACCTTTACTTGAAACAGGAGCCATACAACCGTTATGACGGAGGAGATTACAACCACGCTGAAACCCTATGATTATCAGGAGCGTGATATACAAAAGATAATCAACAACGATGGAACTGGGATCATCGCAACACAAGTTGGTGGAGGTAAGACCTTAGTAGCAATTGAAGTTGCCAGAAGACTGAGAACTGAAACCAATATGGTAATTGCACCTAAGGGAACTCACAAAAGAGCTTGGGAGAAAACGATCAAGCGACAGATACCAGAAGCTAAGGTGAAGTATGTAAACAGCACCAAAGCTGGTAAAGAAGCTTGGGATGACTTAGCCAATGAAGTGCCTAGCTGGTACATATTGTCGCCAGAGTATTTTCGCAAGTTCCACTGGGGATCTGTGAAGCCGGACTTTGCAGTGTTTGATGAAGTTCACAGAGCTAGTAACCGCAAAGCTAAGACTTCCACAGCCTTGTCCACGCTAAAGGCTAAGAGCAGACTTGCTATGAGTGGAACAATAGCTGGAAATAAGATAGAAGGTTTCTGGTCTGTGCTTAGGTGGGTCTATCCCGAAATAGCTGGCAGAAGCTTTTGGAAGTGGGTTGATAAGTATTGCATTACTAAGTTTGATCCATTTGCTGGCAAGGTGATTGCTGGTGAGAGAGTTGCAGGAGCAATTGTGGACTCGATCCCTTGCTACATTCGCCATCTAAAGAGGGAGCGTTGTTGCTCATTCCATCCTGAGGGTATGGATGCCGAGCTACCTAGAGTTGTGCAAGAAGAAAGAGTTGTGCAGTTATCTCCAGAGCAGAAGCGTATCTACAAGAAGTTTGAGAAAGACTTGCTTGTGTTCTTGGAAGGTAACCCGATGGTTGCTGAGGTGCCAGTGGCAAGCCGAATTCGACTGAGACAGATAACTCTGGGAGTTCCGACAGTCACCGATGAAGGTGAGGTTACCTTTGCTGAGGATTGCAAGTCATCCAAGTTGGACGAGCTGAAGTCAATTATCGAGGACTCGCCAGATGGTGAGCCAATGCTGATCTTGACTCACTCTCAGAAGTTTGCTGAGGTTACTGCTAAGCGATTAGGCGAGAAAGCGTTTGAGTGGTCTGGTAAGAAGTCTCAGAAGCTGAGAGATGAAGCATTAGAAAAGTTTATTGCTGGCGACTTGCAGTACATAGTTGCAGTGATTAGTGCCATTGGTGAGGGAACTGATGGCCTACAGGAGCGTTGCTCCACCGTAGTTTGGCTAAGCCGAGATGACAACCGATTGCTCAATGAGCAAGCAGCTGGTCGTTTAGATCGTCAAGGTCAGAAATCTTCTGTGACTAGTTTTGACATTATCGCAGAGGACACATATGATGAAGGACAGCTGAGCAAGTTGGTGCTTGACCAGTTGAAGATGAACCAATCACTAAGGAGAGAAGATGAGCAGGATAACTGAATTTGATGAGGCTGAGATACCAGAGATCAGATCAAGAGTGCTAAGTATGGATGAGGCGGCTCACCATTACTACAGTGCATATAAAAGAGGATTAGCAGAAGGCAAGAGAATAGCCAAGCAGGACATTGCAGAGGCTAAAGATCAGCTAAAGAAAGAAGCAGGCAATATGCCCGGACCAGTTTTTATGGGCGTATTGAACTGGCTGAACGCTTTAGAGTCTAAGTACTAATTTTAGATTTTGGTATGTCATTAGATAGTTAAGCTGATATTATATGCCAAACTATTTTGATGGCTCCTAAAATTCGATTAGACGAATCTGCACTATGGAAATCAAGAGATGCTCAACAAAAATGGAGAAAGCTCGTTGAGGAGCAACACAAACTTGATAGCACAAAGTGCCAGATCCTACCAGAGCCATTCACAGACTTCCCACAAATTATTAGCGATGACCACGCTGAAGAGCTGTGTCATAAATGTCCGTTGCTAAAACTATGCTACGACTATGCAGTAGCCAATGATGAGACTTGGGGTATTTGGGGTGGCGTAAATTTCACAGACGCAACACAACATATACAGGAGTAAGATTGTCACTCATACTTGAGGCATTCAAAAAATTACAAGAAGATAAAGAATTAGATTGGACAAAAGAAGCAGCTTGTGCAGAGACAGATCCGGAAGCATTTTTTCCAGAGAATATGTACTTTGCAAAAGAAGCAATAGCAGTGTGTAACAGTTGTCCAGTTATGGATCAATGCTTGAACGAAGCCTTGAGCATGGAAAACCCAGCAGGAGTCTGGGGTGGAGTTGACTTCACAGTTAGAAGTCGTACAAGTGGAAGAAGAATAAATGAAGCAATCAGACTTCGACTCAGCGGACTTAGCCCTAAGGCTGTTGACACAGAGATCAGAAAGAGATCTACAAAAAACCGTTGGGGCTAGTCAGATTGGTGATCCTTGCACTTACCACTTAGCTCAAGCGATGTTGCCTCGTGAAGATGAGGAGCACGAGAGTACTTATTGGCTAGGTGCAAAGATTGGCACTGCCATTCACTACTTGCTTGAGAGTCTTGTTGAGACTGCAGACTTAGATGAATTCCCAGAGCTAAAAGGTGCAAAGGTGGAAGAGAAGATTCACTTAGGCACAATCGAAGGCTACGGGGAAATAAACTCGAAGCCAGACTTAGCACTTGTAGAAGAGAACCACTTGATCGACTGGAAGACAACAAGCAGGGCAAAGAGTAAGAAGTTGCAGTTTGCTTTTGATTATCCAGACAGAGCCGATGCAGACTCTCTCTACACTGTGCAGAAGTACACAGCACAGACTCAGCTTTACGGTTGGGGATTGAATAAAGCAGGGATCCAGATAGACAAGCTAAGCCTTGTGTTCATAAATAGAGATGGCACATCAAGCAAAGATATCTGGGCAACAACATTTGATTATTCCGAAGAGTATGCACTTGCAGTTTGGGAAAGATTTGAAAATATCTGGACTTTGCTACAAGATTATGCAAACATGGAGGATATGGCGAGACACCCAAGTTGCTTCAAGTGTAAATCGAGCAACACGCCGAGTCTCATCATCACGTAAGACAAATACGTGCTAACTTAATACCACACGACACGAGGAGGTTGAATTGTCGGAAACTAAGTTCCCAGCTTTGGCGTTCGCAAAGGCGATCAAAAAAGCGGAACAACTAAACACACCTAAGTCAATTTTGATTTACGGTGACCCAAAGAACGGTAAGACTTGGTTGGCAGCTAGTGCCAGCGAGATTGCCGATCTAAGTCCAGTTCTACTAATTGACGTTGAGGGTGGAGCAAGTGCTATCGCCCGTGACTGGAAAAATGTAGACGTTCTAGCTGTCGATACGCACGAACAGCTAGATATGGCAATCGAGCAGCTAGTGAATGAAGAGCACGGCTACAAGACTGTCATCATTGACACCTTGGGTGTTGCAATGGATAGAGCAGAGAAGGTCTTTGAGCAGAAGCCTGAGAATATCAAAAACACTTTTGGTAAGTGGGGCGATCTCAAAGAGTGGGCTAACGATGCGATTCGTAAGCTACACCACGCACCTTTTATGGCTGTGTTTATTGCACACGCACAAGATGAAAAGGATCAGTCAACAGGCTCAGTAAAGACTGTGCCAATGTTGCCGGGATCAATGCGTAGCACACTACCTGCAATCCCAGACATTATTGGTTATATGACCAGTGAGAGGAATGAGGATAGCATCAAGCGTTCCATCATTTTGCAGGGAAGTGATCGACTTGTATCAGGTAACCGCTTTGGTCTACCAGCCCGTATGCAAGATCCATCGATGAAGAAAATCATCACAACAATTGAGAAGATAGGAGAAGCTAAGAAATGAGTTTCACAATCAATGTACCTGAAGATGCAGGTACCACACAACCACAGAGCGACCTCGGTCCTCTACCAGCAGGTACTTACGCTTGCACAATTTACGATGCAACTGCCGAAGAGGTTCGCTCTGGAGCAAATGCAGGCAAGCCACGTTGGAACGTCCAGTTCCGAGTAACCGAAGGACAGTACGAGAACCGTCGTCTATTCGCTTACATACCACTTTACGTTGCCGGAGACTTCTGGAAGACTCAGGCTTTCTTTACCGCACTTGGCTACGATGTCAAGGGCGAGTTCAAGGTGCCAGACATCAGAGACGTGCAAGGCAAGTCTGTCGATGTAAAGGCAACTGTGAGGGAAGCAAACGGTGACTACCCAGCAGACAACAATGTCGCTGGATTTATTAAGTCAACCTCCTCATCAAGCTCAGAGTCAAAAGATCTCTGGGTAGACTAACGGGCGGTAGGGGTGCGACTACCATATCAACGCACAGCCCCTGACTGGTGTAACAAGCTTTTCTTGGTTTAGTTTGGTTCGATTCCAAACAGGGGCACAAGGAGGATAATGAAAGCCAAAGATTTTTTTGAGAGCATCTTTGAACAGGGCATGGGATATGCAACTGTTGTTACCAAAGATAATAACGGTCAACCGACTGTGCAGAAGTGGTTTAGTTATCCTGAGCAACTCCAAGATATGGTCGAGTATGCTGAGAAGTTTGAAGACCAAGACGTTTACTTTTCCCCAATTCTTTTTGACGACAAGCGTCGAATAAGAGAGAACGCAAAAGCGGTTTCAGTAGTTTACTCAGATGCCGATACCTGCCACCCAGACAACTTTAGATTGCCACCGAGCATCACTGTGCAGACCAGCAATGGCAGATGGCACGCTTATTGGATGCTAGAGAATGTCGGCGATCCACAGAGAGTTGCCCAGCTCAGTAAAAAGATTGCCTACGCACACAAAGATCAAGGCTGTGACTTATCTGGCTGGAATCCAACAAAGCTATTGCGAGTACCCGGAACTAGCAACACAAAGTATGAAATGCCAGAAGAGGTTTGGGCAGAGGCTAGTGGTTTGGTTTATGGGATCTCAGACCTAGAAGCTGTTTATGTAGATGTAGAAGTAGAGGATGTTCCTGTTGCAGTAGAGAGCAAAGATGCTCCAGAAGATGGACCAAAGCTGATCGATGTGCTTGGCAAGATCCCAGCAAGCGGAAACATTATGGAGCTTTACACCGAAACTCCTCCCCCGACTGCGGATATGTCAAAGAGGCTTTGGAGACTGGAGCTAGAGCTATTTAGAGTTGGCTTGACTCGTGAAGAAGTTTATGTAGTTGCCAAGAACGCAAAGTGCAACAAATACCACCACCCAGAGAGACCACGCAGGATGGATCCCGATGGCGATTTGTGGCGTGAGGTTCAAAGGGCAGAGCAAAGCTACCAGATTATTGACGATGAGCCTTTGGAAGAGATCATTGAGCATCGTGAACAGAAAAAGGAAATCTCTTTTCTTGATGAGCAAGAACGTGAACTTGTAAAAGGCACAACTACTTTTGTAGATAAGTATGTTGAATGGACTCGCAAAAAGACTGATGGTGCTGTTGAGTTTCAGATCGCCAGTGCCTTTACTATTTTGTCTGCTGCCTTTTCTGACACGGGTCACGGGACTCCACGCTACGGAAAGCTTGGACTAAACCTTTGGTTTATGGTGCTGGGTGAAACGACTCTTAGTCGTAAGTCAACATCGAGACAGCTTATGTTGCGAGTCTTGAGAGCTTACGAAAGTTATGTCGGATATCAGATTGACATCGGTTCAAACGTAACTGCAGAAGGTTTGGTAAAGCACCTATCTGGTCGAGATGGAATGACTAGCTTGTTCCACCGAGATGAGGTGCAGGGTATGTTCAAAGAGTTTATGACTAAGACTTACATGGCAAACGCTGCAGATCAGTTTACGGAGCTTTACGATGGCTCTGTGCCAGTTGTTATTCGATCAACTGGAGCATCTAGTGGCACAAGTGCTGTGCAGTCAGACAGAGCAGAGACACACTTCCTGATGTACCTTATGGGTATTACCAGCAAGGTCAGCGAGATCTTGACAGTTGATTATTTCCGCTCTGGTTTCTTGGCGAGGTTTCTTTACGCTGTGGCTGATGCTCCACCAAGAACTTTTGAAAAAGAAGCGATAGACCAAGCACCGGAAGAAGAAGTCATTGCAGTGCAAGACTTTGAGATGGATGAGATTGTGCGATCTTTGTATGACGCCAAGTTGTTCTGGGAGAAAAAGGGTGCACCATTCCCAAGACCAGTAAGAATGACTGAAGAAGCACTGGAGCGTTTCAATGCCTTCAAGTGGGACATGGGAACTTGGGTAGAGGGACACCCGAACGAAGAAAGTATTGAGCCATCCAGACAGCGACTTGCATTGTCAATTTGGAAGGTTGCTATCTTGATTGCGATGTATGAAAAGTCCTCTGTGGTCGAGACCAAGCACGTTTTGATTGCGATCAACTATGCAGAAGGATGGTTTGAGTCTTTGGTCAGGATGGCTAATTCGATCAGCGAGTCCGAGTGGCAAAGAGAGCTTGATTCCTTAGAAGCCTTTGTAACCAACAAAGGTGGCAAGGTCAGGTTCGATGAAGCGTTCCGTAGGTTTGGATCTAAGCGTAAGCGTGAATTTGACGAAATGATTGAGTCGCTTAGGTCGCAAGGAAGATTAAGAATGTATGTAGACACAAACAAGACATATTTGGAGACACAATTATGAAACTACAAGAGAAACTAGCAGCGATAGCTTTGGCAATAAACATTCGTGATAACGGATCTTCAATGCAACCAGACAAGCTAAAGGAAAGCCTAAAAGAGCTGAACAAGTATCAGATGTTTTCGATCAGACAGATAGGCAACATTGCAGACAAACCAGCAAGTAGCCTCTACCGCTTTTTGCAAAAAGAGGATAGATATGGCGGAAAGCTAAACCCTGCACACTTAGAAACACTTAGGTCACTGATCTTCCAGAATGATAGGGGAGAGGTTGATTATCACGCAGCTGGCAAGATGGTAAAGGAGGGGACTAGCATTGACACCATTCACAAGTTTACGAATATCCCAAAGTCGACAATCTACAGGAAGTGCAAAGATGTCTAAGTTAGTTTCTGTGGATCCCGGAGTGACTACTGGGGTTTCGTTTATCTCTTACGATGACGACAGCGTTCAGCTTGAAGAGGCATTTCAGATCGGAAATGGTCGAAGAGGCTTTATTGACTTTTTATATCGAGAGATCAAAAACCCTTCTATGGATGTGGAAACCTTTGTGTGCGAAGACTTTATTCTTAGACCCGGAGTGCATGGTGCAAACATTGAGCCAGCTTTTATAATCGGTGCCATGGAAGGGATCCTAGAAAACTACAAAGTCAACATGCAAGAAGCAGGTTTGAAGAAGCTTGTAAACGATGAACGACTAAAGAAAATGGGCATGTTTAAGACCGGTTGGCCTCATGCAAATGATGCAACACGACACGGTATAATTTACTTACGGAATAAAAAACATATGCCAACGTTGTTGAAAGGCTGGGACTAAGTGCCCTACTATATCTCAGAAAATCATCCAGACTGCTCAAACTGGGCTGTCGTGAAGACCGACTATGAATTAGTTGCTTGCCACGACACAAAAGAATCTGCAATCTCACAAATGGTTGCATTGAGCCAAGAAGAAGACCTAGAACCCGGTGGGACTCACCCAAGAGACGAACGCAGTTCAGAGGCAAAGAAGCCTAAGCGTAAGTTCAAGGTCAGCGAAAAGACAAAGATTGCACTTGAGTCTAAAGTAAAAGAACACAACGAGAAAATGCAAAAGGCTGGTAAGCCAGAGCACACTCTTGTGAGCTATAAACAACTTGATCGTGTTTACCGCAGGGGTGCAGAAGCTTATGCAGTTTCTCACCGTCCGGGAGTTAGTCGTGCTGCTTGGGCAATGGCAAGAGTAAATTCTCACCTTTACCTACTTAGAAACGAAAAACCTAAAGATCCAAAATATACAGCAGATAACGATCTTCTAGCAGAGAGTCACCCGATGTCAAACAAGTCAAGCAAACTAAAAGAAGTCATGGACAGAGATTTATACAGCCAGTTGCAAGGTGATGAAAAAGCCTTAGTTGATGCGATGTATGCAATTGTGCAAGAGTATGGTCGCTTTGGTGACGAGGACAGCACAGTTTACGTTAGCTACCAGTCGCCAGCTCAGAACGACAACAAAGATAACGGTATCAAGTGCGGTAACTGCGTGTTCCACTACGAAGCCGAGGATGGACTTGCTTGTTCTGCAGTTAACGCAGAAATCCAAGACGGTGGCTTGTGCCGACTAGCGATGATCCCACCGGGATACTTTCAAGAAACAATCAAGGTTCGTGAAGCCGAGAAGATGTACAAAGTGCCAGAAGGCGTACAAAACGCAGCCAAGAGAGCACAAAAATGGATCGGTGACGGCAAGGCAGGGGATGGATTTACTGATACTGGTCGTCGGCGTGCCTCCCAGCTTGCAAGCGGAGGTTCTGTCAGTCTAGATACTGTCAAGAGAATGAAGTCTTATTTTGCAAGGCACGAAGTCGACAGGAAGGCAACGGGATTTAATTCTGGCGAAGAAGGTTACCCTTCTGCTGGCAGAGTCGCTTGGGATGCATGGGGCGGCGATGCAGGTAGGACTTGGGTAAATCGCCTGAATCTCGAAGATGACTAATGAATATCCTCTTTATAGACATTGAGACCACACCGATGACCGCATACACTTGGGGTCTGTGGCAACAGAATGTCTCACTGAGTCAAATTATTGACTCCACTGAAATGATGTGCTTTGGTGCTCGCTGGTATGGCGAGAAGAAAGTGCACTTCAAATCTATTCACCATCACGGCAAGCAAGAGATGCTTGACTCTGTGCACCAACTACTAGACGAAGCTGATGTAGTTGTTGGATGGAATTCAGCGTCATTTGACAGCAAGCACCTAAAGCGTGAGTTGTTGGAGGCTGGCATGATGCCACCGTCTCCATACAAAGACATGGACTTGATGAGAACAGTAAAGTCTCAGTTTAGGTTTCCAAGCAACAAGCTTGACTACGTAGCACAGAAGCTAGGAGTAGGTGCAAAGGTGCAGCACTCCGGTTTTGAGTTGTGGGTCAAGTGCATGGCTAACGATAAAAAAGCTTGGGCAGAGATGAAGCGTTACCAAATTCAAGATGTGAACTTGTTGATTGATCTTTACGAGAAGCTAAAGCCTTGGATCAAGAATCATCCTAATGTGGCTCTTTATGATGGCCTTGAAGACGGTTGCACTAACTGTGGTTCTATGCATCTGCAGAAGCGTGGAGTAGAGAGAACCTCAAGCTCTAGTTACCAAAGATATCAGTGTCAGAGTTGCGGTAAGTGGTTAAGGGGCACAAGTCTAATAAGTAAGACTGCGAAAAGGTCAATCTAATGTTTGGCTGGTTCAAAAAGCGTGGCAAGAAAAATGAGATGCCAGCTGATCCTTTTGATGGACTAGATGACGCTGGTCCTGAGTTTGTAGTTGAGCAATATTTTGATGAAGAACGTGGCTTGACAATATGGGTTGAGCTTGTGTGCACCTGTGGTTTACCAGTTGCGAGAAAAGGCGAAGATAGCTTTTACTGCCTACACTGCGACGAAGGTTGCGAAGAAGATGCAGCTCGCTGTAAGTACTGTCAATACGCCATGATGGACAGAGAACAAGAGGATGAATTCTGAGCGTTCACGCAGAATATGACAAAAATGTCATAATTTTATTGCACTACAATGCAAAATATGCGTGTTCGCTAATATACATTTTGCAGGGGTTCTACTATACATTCCACAAATGTCCGTCTGAAAGCTCCCTAAATGACCGTCTAGTGTAAAACGGTATTGTTTGGAGCGACAAAATAGTAGCGTAGAGTTGACTTTAGCAAATGTAACTTATAAGTTACAGCTCATAGATGTCTGGGTTCTTTTTGGTTTCTGTCGGAGCCTTCTGAGTAATGATCGAAGTCAAGATAGACAGAAATGCAGCTCCAAGCGATACGCTAAGCATGTTGGCCCAGTTGACTTCAAACAGTCCAACGGTTCCAGTTCCTAAGAAAGCCAAAGCAGCCTGTGCCCAAGTCTTTACGGCACGCTCTCCGGCGTAGTTCAAAAATTCTAAGCTAAATAGTTTCATGGTTCAATGTCCAAATCTTTGTTGATCTTATCATCTATTGTACTACCTGCCACATAAGCAGATACTATTATCGAGAGAAGCGTGACACCACCTGTGATAAGCGTCGTCGCCACTTCAGGGTAAATAAAGAACGCCACTCCACCAAAGACAACCATAAATACAGAAACACGATATGAACCATAAATTAGTCGTCTCCGAAACTTCCAGCGATCTTTGGGATCATCGTCTTTACCAGAGATAAAGAACAATCCATCCCACGCAACCTGCGCGTATTTCTTTAGAGTGGCTTTCCGCAGCATTTGCAGACCTCTCCATCTGGCTTTTTAGCCCAAACCTTGCTCAAAAGGCTCCAGATCGATTCTGACGGCTTTTCTACCTTCTCGGGTGCAACTACCTTAGAAGGCTTCTGTTTTGCCGGCTTAGAGGAATCTGTTAGCTCTTTTTTTTCTTCTTTTTCTTTTTTCCCTTGTAGTTCATGCTTCTCCCATGCTTTTATCTTTTGGTCAATAAATTTCTCAGGATCAAAGGTTTTTGCATATCTTGGGTCTGGAGTCTTGTGAGCTGTGAGATGAACGTGGTCGCCTTTACTGCAGGTTCCGCTATTGCCCTGACGACCTACTGGTTGACCAACTTTAACTTTGTCGCCAACTTTTAGTTTGCTCATGCAAGTTGATCCATCCTCGTGATCTTTGCCATTGCACTCAGTTGTATCGTGCTTGTTGCAGTAAAGATGAGAATAGCCAAAGTAAACAGCATCTTCGTCTGTCTTGATAACTACGTACCAACCGAGGCATTTCGAGTAATCAATCTTTGCAACCTCAGCGTCGCTTACAGCACGAAGTAATTCTTTTTTATTAGGACTTGCGTAATCGCAACCACGATGTGGCGACTTTCGATTCTTTGTTGCGCCAAAACGTGAAGTTATTGTCTTTTTTGGAAGAGGGTGTTGCCATTTGTTCATTTGTTATCCCATCATTTGCATTGTTGCAACAACCGCAGCACCCACACCCGCAGTCAGGGCAGCATACGCAACTTTTTCGATCCATGCTGTTTTCGCTTCCTGTAGTTCTAATTCACGAACTCGCTGTGGCAATTGCTCAATGGCGGTTAGCCTTTGTGATAACTCAATGAGCAAACGCTCGTTCTCCAACTGCTTTTCATAAAGCATGTTCATGGTTACACGAGCATGTGGTTGCTCACTGGTATTACTCACGGGCTACTCCTTAGCTGTAATTGCTTGCTATCCAGTCGATTCTTAAAGCTGAATCTGCGCCCGTTCCGCTTAGTCTGTGCACACGAGCTGTGAAGCCAGTCGTGCTTGGTGCACCTGAGAGAGTTACTACATATCCACTGGCAGAAGCACTGCCCTGAACATTTGCTACAACCACTGGTGTGCCCGTAAGTGTCGCTCCGTAGCTGACAAATACATCAACTGGCGTGATTGTATCACTTGGTCCAGTAAATAGCTCTGATCCAGAAAGCACACCAGCATTGTCGGCTGAGTTAGCCAAGTTTGCAAAGTGAGTTTCAAGAGGTGCAATGTTATCGCTCGAAGTCGGGTAAATTACACCTTTAGTAGTGGTTGCCATGTGACTATTCTACCTCATCATTATCTTGTGACATTGCAGCAATAGTTGCCTTGAGAATTGCTATCTCTCCAGCTTGATTTGCAATCTGCTCTTTTAGTGCTGCTACCACTACGTTAGGGTCAATTTGTTGCGCCATTTTCTAATTCCTTTACTCGTTCGTTTAGTTCCTGCACACTCTTGTGTAAGAACATATATAGCTTGTCATACCTAAGCCCCTTATATTTGTCAACTTCATTTGCAGGTATTACTAGATGCTCACCAAGCCCAATATCTTCAAAGTTTTCCAATATAAAACCAAGAGAAGTTGTTTGTGCCTCTTCGTCGGTTCTCACCGCTTCACGCTTGTAGTTGAACGTAACTGGATTGACGGACATAAAGGCATCTGTGTCAAAAGTAAACTCTGTAATATTCTCTTTAGCCTCAATACTAGAAATGGTTGGATTTCTAAACATTGTGCCCGAGCTATTGATAAACAAGTTTCCGTTGAAGCTTGTAGTCGTATTGTTTGCTACAAAACTGTTTCTTAAGGCTTGTAAATCTTGGTCAACTTGAATAATACCGCAGTCAATCTGGGCAACATCTACAATACCGCCAGAGGTAAAGTCAGAAGCTGAAATGCTTACACCAGATATATTGACACCAGAAATATCGCTTGCGTCTATTGTTCCACCAGAAATCCTGTCAGCGGTAAGAGATCCAGTTGTTATGTTGCTTGCGTTTAAATTTGTAACCGTTATCTCACTTGCATCAATTGTTCCAGCAGTAATTTGATTAGCACTAATTTCACCTGCGTAAACATAGTCGGCGTCAATCTGAGTTGCAGTAACAGAGCCAACAACCAAGTTAGCACCGTCTACTTCATAGTCTCCACCGGGTGTGCCTAGTCCAGTTAGTCCATTGATTGCATCAAGTGCGTCAGACGCAGCTTGTTGCGCATCAGCTGCAGCTTGCTGTGTTTCTAGGAATGTTGCGTCTAGTCTGCGAAAGCTTGCAGCTAACTGATCATCACGAGTTGTATTGTTGACCTCAGCTGACCGGAATGCCGTCTCTAGGTTTGCTACTCGCTTTTGAACTTCTCTAGCCCAAGGTTGCGACTGTGCCGATAAGTAGTTTCTACTAAATGTCATGATGCCTCCATAAGTGGTATCACAGTGAACTCATTGAATTTCATCGCCTGATCTCCGTAAGTTGCTTGATCACCAGCTCTTGCAGTAAACTCTGCAAAGGTCTTGCCGGTCCAGATGTTTGTAAAGTCTGTAAAGTTTGCACAAGCCTCAGCAGTCAAGTCTACCTGTGCATCACTAAAGGTTGCGTTTATGATTCTAAACTTGTTTTGCTCATCATAAAAGATTTGGCCAATGCTTTCACCAAATGATCCGCTTTCAGCAAGAGTAATGTTCATTTGCACATCAGGACCACAAGCTGCTTGAGATGCAGCAACGCCCCTGCAGGAAACATCAAAGTCTTTGTTCATAAAGACATTATCTATTTCGCTACCTTCTTCTTGAGCAATGTACTCAATCGGAGCACCAGACAGAAAAGTCTTGCTCTGAGTTTCAAAGAATACTCCTGTGCCAGTTATGTACAAAGCTGGGTAGTCCTCTTCACCAGAACTTTCAACACCGATCTTATAAGGTCCAAGGGTTACTGTTTGTGGGTCATCTGCAGTTGGCAGCTCTGTTGCAGGAGGTGCGACAATAACAATTTCAATCTCATTTGGATTCTCGGTCAAAGAAACAGTCAAACTGCCGCCTTGAGCTTGCCATTGAGCCGGGAGCACAGGTAAGTCATCGCTACCGACAACAACATACTCGCCAGTTGAACCAGTGTATGGCAAAGTAGAAATAGCAGAAACGTTTACTGGTTGGTTGACAGACTCAAGCGAAGCATTTATTTCAAAGCGTTTGATAACGGTTTCTCCGGGATCAACCTGCATCCTGTCGTCAATGGTTACGTTTTCAGTTGCTCCGCTAAGATCTTGTCTATCTCTTTCGGCAATAACTTGATTCACACCATAGCTTGTGCGATAAACGGTAATCTGCTTGCTTTGCTCTGCTTCTAAGTTTGTGACGTTGACGGTCTTTGAAATAACATCATCGCCAAGAGTTATCTGACGGTTTTTAGCTTCACGAAACTCAAGCTCGTTTTCGTTGATGAACATCTCAAGTCCGATGTTGTCAGTGTCGCTAAGCGAAACAGCAGCACACAAAGCCTTTAGGTTTTCCCACAGGTTGCCCTGCCAGCCGATAAAGTTTACGGGGATTGCATCTAGTGTCGTCTGCAGGCTTGAGCTGATCACTGGAGTGATGTTGACCAAGTTGCAGTAAGTAATGATTGCAGTCCACAAAGTAGAGCCAGATCCGCCATGAGGAGGAGCTGTGACCTCGACATTTAGTCGACCCTGAATTGTGTTGCCTGTCACAGAAACTACATCGTCGACAATGCTGACATCTCTGCCGATAAACTCTACCGCACCGTATCTGTCATCTTCTAGACGCAAAGTGTTGTTGATCAGTAGCTTGCTGCTTGGGTGAAGATTGCCGGTGACATTGTTCTGCCTAGCACGAATAGCAGTGAAGCTAACCTGCCCAGCACCACCAGTCAAGTCATCTGGTTCAAGTGAGGTGACATCCTCAGTGTAGGAAAACATCATGAGCGAGTTAGGCTCGATAGTTCCGCTTCCAGTAAGGTTTGTAAGTTTGGTAGCCACTAGACCTCCTGCCAAGTGACGCTCATGCCGATTCGACCCTCGCCAATGTTAGCTGAGTAGTACTCAATCTGCGGAGCGGATGCAAACTCCAATCCTGTCGTTCCTCGACCAGAAATAAATCCGCCCGTTGCTGGGAAGTTGCTTCCCTCTAGTAACTGAGCAATCATTCCGCTCACAGTAAAGACTGATGCACCAGTGTCTGGCTTGTAAAGGTAAATCTCGACCTTAGAGTAAACATCTCCAGAAACGGCTACGTTTGTGCGGTTACTAGAGGTGACGCCAATTACGTTCGCATCTACTGTTGTTTGTGTGCCATCGGTTCTGGCATAACGCTTGATTCGCACACCGCCATCACCTGACCCAACCTCACCATGCCAACCGAAGTGCAAAGTGTGCCCAGTAGGGATAATAATTGTTAGCTTGTCGGTGCTTTCGATTTCGCCAGTGCCTAGTGAGTACTTAGCTGAAATAGTTGGGTAATCGTTTATGTTGTTTGCTGTGTCTACAAACTCGCTTACTGCAAAGCTTGCAATCTCTGGCCAGTCCTTGCGAGTGATTCCGGGAGCAGCCCAGCTAGGTGGCAACAAGTTAGTTGTTGTTGCGTAAGGATCATTCCAGTAGTAAGGGCCGTCACCATAAACGCCGTCAAAAAAGTCCTTGATGGTCTGTAGGCTGTCTTCCATCTCTGGTGCGTTCATTGGTCCCAGCCAACTAGCATCAAAACGCCTTGAGCTGCCCTGTGAGCGGATTATAGATGTCTTACCTGTAAGTAGCATGTTCTCGACAAAACGACCCGTTGCAGAGGCTTGTAGCCCCGTTTGCGGTGCAGGTATGTAAAGCTGCTTGCTTGCATTGCCAAAATAGACTTTACGCATTAGTTCAATCCTCGCTGTGACAACATCACGTTCCCTGCGTTTGCAGACTGTGCAATCTTACCGTTGTCTGCATACAAGTTTACTGGACGATCTGCAACCTGTCTTAGCAAGGCACGATCTTGTGGCGATAGGTAAACAATGTTGCTTCCGCCGCCTGCTACGCCGTTTGTTGCATTAGAAGGCATTGATGCCATTGGCAGTCTTTGCTGGTTTAGGGCATTCATAAAGTCGACACCGTAGGATCGCACAGCAGATGCTTGAACAACGTACTCGCCGTTAGAAAGCATGGTTGGGATGCTGTCGCTAGTTGGTCCACCGGGACCACGAACTCTGCCGCCGTTTTCCATACTGCCAACGTAACCGCCTGCTGCGAAACGCACAGGAGCTTCCCCAGCTGAAGATCCAGATCCACGTATTTGACCAGTAATTGTTCTGAAGGTTCTGTAATCGACACCGTAAACGGCTTTGTAGAAGTCAGACAAAGAAATAAGTCCTCTGTCAAGACCCATCCTAAATAATCGAACATCGCTACCGTTAATAATTGGTCTTAGCTGTGATGCAACACTCGGAACTTTTGTTTCAATAGTTGTGCGTGCAACAAACCCATTTATAGACTTTAGACTTGCTTCGTACTCGTTCAGTGCTTGTTCAGCGGCACTAATGTTTGAGTCAAACTCAATATCCACTCTTGGATCAACCTTGTCTACAGTTTTTATGAAGCCATCAAAAATGCCCTCGTACTTTTCAAGTTCTTCTCTTGAGTATCCGACTTCAGTTGCTTGAGCCATAAACTCTTCTTTTAGGGACCTTATGTAACCCTCGAGCTCTTCGCCTTCCATGCCTGATTCAATTGCTGCTTGAATTAAATTGCCGTACTCGCCAACCAGCCCGATTAAAGCACTTCTGTTTTCTTTCGCTGCCTCACTAGTTCCCTTTAGGGTCATCTCTGATTCAGCTTGTGCTTCTGCTAAGTTTTCGTTTTCGTCAGCAAGCTTGTTGTCAATTTTTGCAAGCTTTGCACGAATAACCGCAGCTCTTTGCTCGTCACCATAACGCTGAGCAACAGATAGCTGATATTCAAGAACGTCTCTGTCTGCAGTCAGCTCTAGGATTTCAGCATTGGCATCTCTAATGGCTTCTTCGGCTTTTTCTGCGTTTTCTGCAATTTTTTCCCAGCCATCGGCAATGTCATCTTGAACTTCGATCTCGCCAAACTCGATGCCCATAATTCGATCAAAAATGCCACCGATGTCCTTCGAGTAATCAGTTACATCTCTTAGTGCCTTGCCTACGCCCCTAATACTTTCAGCACGATCATCATTTGCTTCAGTGTCTGCTTGACTTCCTGCAGTCAGCGCTTGCACAGCCTCAAATGCGGCTATGTTACCTTCGGTAATTCCATCAATTGCAATAGCCTGTTGCAAGTAAAGGCCAATAGCTCTTCTAGTTGCACCATTTGCATTGGCTTGCTCATCGGCAGTTCTTTTTAGGGCACCTATTTCCACAGCTCTACCAGTGTTCACATCGAACAAAAGAGTTGCGAGTCTTGCATAAAATTGTTGCTGTTGAGTTCCTGCGCCTTGTTGCAAAGCGTCAAGCTGATCTAGAGGTGTTACTTCTAAGAATTCTTGAACTTGCTCACGAAGTGTGTCCAGTGCTCCAGAACCGGGATCCTGCATGGCTGCTTCAATTAAGCTGCCGAAGTCTAAGTCTGAGCTTGTGAGGGTTTCGCCAAGTCGTAGTCCCGCTTCATTTGCAGAATCAAACATCTCTGTAAACTGCTCAGTGTTGACCACAGCTTGACCGATTGCTCTAGCAAAGTTTTCGCCAAGTGCAACCGTGTTGTCGTCAATGGCTTGCGTGGAGTCATCGAATGCATCTTTTACATCACCCTGCGAGTTGACAATCTTACTTGCTGCAGAAGCTGCTCCTGATGAAAGGCTGCTGGTTTTATCTAGCTTTGTGTTGTGCAGGGCAATTGCTTCACCGGACTCACGGAAAGCTTCAGTATCCGCCTTGATAGCATCGCTTAGCGTTCTTGCTCCACCAGCTGCAGCTTCTAGATCTACTTGCGTTCTACCTAGCGAACTAAGAGTCGAGACCAATCCAATCACAGTAATTGCAGCAATTGCAGCACCTAAGATTCCAACAGCTCCAGTCAAGCCTCTTGTGGCGACTGTAGCTTGATTGGTTGCTATGATTTCCGCACGCCTTTCAGCAGTCATGGCTTTAGTTGCAACCATATTGTCTAGCTGCTTCTTTGTATAAAACTCCATTGCTCCAGACGCACTTGTTGTGGCAAACAAGGTTCCACGAATTGCGTTTGTCAATCCAGCTATTGGGTTCATTGCGGTCAGTGCACCTTGACCTGTTTTGATCATTGCAACTTGCAAGGCTAGTATCTGAGCCGTTGCGATCTTTGAGGCAAAAGTGACTCCAGCAAAAATAGCAATAAAAGCAGACAAGCTTGTGACAATTGGGATTACAAATTGTCCAATATCTGTTGCTGCAAAGTTTTCAATCTGATTTACAAAAGCAATTAGCCCTTCGATGATTGGCTTTAAGAATTCTCCAAATCCAGCACCAGCAGTTGCAGCAAGAGCCTCAAAAGCGTTGATAAGCCTTTGAACTTTAGCTTCTAAGTTATCTGCAGTGTCTGCATAAGCTTCCGACAAAGCTGTGCCCTCGGTGTAAGATTCGTTAGCATCACGCAGTGACTTAGTGTAAACATCCATGTTTCCAGAAAGCCTTTGCAAAACGTTGATCTCACGAGTTTCGACAATGCCAAGGTTATCTAGCACAGCGGTAAGATTGTCCACTTCGCTCAAACCGCCAACAAATGCACTAAAGAATTGCTCTGGGTTTGTGCGGAATAGATTTCTGGCAGCCTCTTCAGTTGTGCCCATTACTGAAGCGAACTCGCCGATTTTGTCAGAGCTCCCGTCGACTGCACGCTGGATGTCATTGAACAAACGCAAGATAACACCACGAGCTTGCTCTGGTGGAATCGCCAGTGAGGACAGTGCTGTTGACAAACCGATGATTTGGCTTGCAGAATATCCAGCTGTAGTGGCGGCTCCAGCGATAGACTCTGCCATCTTTAGAATTTCTTTTTCAGTTGCTACAGCATTGAATCCAGCAAAAATAACTGCAGATGCTAGGTTTTCAAACTGATCACTAGGCACATTGGCAAGTGAGCTTAGTCGACCAAACTTTTCTGCAGTGTCATCAATTGTGTTGCCGGTAACAGCTGCGAATGCCGCAATCTGCTCAGTAAAGGCAGCAAGGTCTCCAGTTGCAATACCCATCTGAGCACCAAGCGTTGCAATCTGGCTAATTTCGGCAAAGGTCACAGGGATCTGTGTGCTTAGATCGATTAACGCTTCACGAACTCTTTCAAATTCATCACTGCCAAGGTCTAAAGTTGCAGCTCTTTCAACCGCAGTAAATGCAGACTCATACTCTGCAAAAGAAACAACTGCTTGAGCGCTGGCTCTAGCAACTTGGATTGCTCCTGTTGCAATCTGCCTGTAAAGATTTGCCACGTCGTACAAAGCATAACGACCAGTAATCATCGCCTCTGTTTGATCACGGTTTGCTCTAGCAACTGCAGCAGCGGCTGTTCTTTGTTCTTTTACAAGTCGATTTTGTTCTCTCTGGCTTTGTATAAGCCCGTCCATTGTCGATTCTTGTTTCCGCAATGGGCCAAAGGCAAGCTTGCCTTCTTGCACATACTTTTGCTGAAGAGCAACTCGTTTTTGCTCTTGTATAACTTGCTTTTTAGTTTCGGCAGCTATACGGTTCTTCTGCTGTATTACCTGCCTTTGAACTGAAGCTTGTTCTTTTTGCTGCCTTAGAATCTTTGCTTCTTGATTGGCAGGTAAGTTTTCTGGACCCAGCAAGGCCCTCTTTGGCTTTATAGCCGCTTGAGCTTGTTTTTGACCTTGAAGCCTAGCTTGGTTTTCCTGCTTGATGTTCTCCATTTCTTTACGATGGAGTGCTTCGAGAGCTTGCTCAGCTTGTTGTTGTGTGCCCTTTTGTTCTTTACGCTTTTTGCTCTCTGCAGACTTAGCGCCAGATGCACCTTCTACAGCTTTTTGACTTTTAGTCAGTTCCTGCAGTGCTTGATTGGCTTGTTCAACCTGCTGGATAAACTGACGAGCGTCCGCTGTGATTTTTGCGTGGAAACTCGCATTAGCCATATTACCGCCTAAGGATACAGATTACTAGGTCTATTCTACCGCATCGCCCTGTGCTAAATTCTCGTAGAACGAACGACGACTGGGCATGTCAGAGTCGTCATAAGTGTAAGCCAGCACATACGGGTACTCTCCGTAACGCTTTTTCTTACTCTTGGACTTCTCTTCTTTTTCGTTCCACTTGTCAAGTTCCGCTTTAGCAAAGCACTTTGCAGTCTTTACCTTGAACCCGACATTGCTTGCTTCTTCGTTGCGACAGATCCAAATCGGATTACCGCATTCGTTACAGGTTTCATCCTGCAATATCTGGTAAGCCTCTAGTAATAAAAAGTCAAACTCGTTCCAAGGCTCACTTGGCTGTTCATGAAAAAGCATTGAGCAGGGCCTAACGTTGGCACTAATCGCAGCTTTGATCTTTACAACGTAGCCACGATTACCCGGCCACGTTAGGACTTCGGTAAAAAACCTGCGTCTGTCAGCCCCTTAAAGTAGCCAGTTGCCAAAGTTAGCTTCTGCATTGTTGACACTAGCAAGCCCCATGAGTCACCGGGCAAGTTGTTTCGCACAGTCAGCATGTCTTCGTACTCGTAGTGTGACTCGTCGACATTGCCATCTGCGTCTGTGACTCGCACAACGTTAGATGCAACCAGTGAAGTGACGTAGAACTTGAACCAGTCTGACCCATATTCTTCGTCATCTGACTTTGGCTTCTTGTAAAGCTGATCAGCTTTCTCTGTGATTCGCTCTACTTCGCCTTGACCAATTCCACGCATGTGGAAGGTCAGCTTTGACTTCTGCACACGGGTAGCAAGCTCATTAGCTCTGGACTCTAGCTTTTTGTACTCTTCACCAGCTTCAGTCATTTCATTCATCTGATCTTCGATTTCGATCAGCTCAAATGCTGCTTCAGCATCAGTGTAGACAGTTACGTCCTTAGTTGGGTAGCCTCTGCCTTTGATTACTTCAGCGAGATTGAATGTGCTTTGCTTCTGTGCATCCTTGACCATCTCAAGGGTTTCTTCAGTGAGTTTTTCTTCGCTCATTATCTTTTGCCGTTCTCACCCGTTACTTAGAAGCCCCAGCTAGGCGAACGGGCGCAAAACCTAGCTGGGGCCGTCTATAGTTACGCTACTGTGTCTACCTGCACGTTGACTTTACCCTGAGGTGCGAAGTTCACCATGAACTTTACGCTGTCTTCACCCTCGGTGTCATCCATGAAAGCGTCAGCAATGAACTTGAATGCTGATACTGTCTGGGTTGCAGCTAGTGCTGTAGTTGCTGGAACGTTGCATCGCATAACCAAGAATCCGTTTGGACGGGTTCCATCGGTCGATGCCTTGAACGCCTCGTAAGCCTCGTAGTAAGCACCAGTTGATTCTGATGTGATACCACGGAACATTGTTAGGTTTCCAGTAAACTGTGCGAATCCACGGCTCTCAACCTGAGTGGTGTCTAGGATGGAGCGGTCTTCGATACGGTTTGAATCCTGTGAACCCAAGTCGAATCCGTCGAAAGCAATTGCTTCGGTCAAATCAACTGATCCAGTTGCCTCGATGTCTGCAACCTTTGGAGCTGCTAGGAAGTCATCTTCGGTTCCGGTTACGTTGTCTAGTGGGACCCAGTAAACCTTGATCTTACCGTTTGAGGTTGACTTGGTTCCGACAATGCTCTTTAGCTCTGGACCAGATCCAGCGGTTCCTGCAGGCACTGCATAGTTGATTGTAATTTTTCCTGTGACCAAGAAACGTGCACCAAGGCGGATCATTTCTCCATCGCCAACAATGTCGATTGGGAAGTCAGTGCGAACACCGTAAACGCTGATCTCCTGACCTTCTGCGAAGGCTGCATCGTGTGCATAACCAATACGCTTGATTAGGAAGTACTCAACGTCTGCAGCCTTGAACAAGTCGTATGCCTTGTTGTAAACAGAATCTGCAGCTAGGTTCTCGTCACGGAAGCAGTCCATGGAAGCTTCGTAGTTGAAGTAGGTTGGTGTCTGAACATCAGCGTTATCAACAATGGCGAGTGAGTCGTCAGAGTCTGATTCGGTCTGGTTCAGTGTGTAGTCGTCGGTAACGGCTGGCGAAATGTTGAACACCTTAGTGGCATCCGTCAACTCTTCAAGCGTTGGTGCGCTCCAGTCGGCGAAAGCATCGGCAGTAGCAACATAAATGCCAACGTTAGGGCGAAGCATCTTAGTAGCCATTTATTTATTCCTCGTTAGTTTCGATATCGATTTCTGGAGCAGGCTGCTCCTCTTCTGTTTTTTCAGTCGCAAAGTACGACTTTTTTTCTTTCTTCGGAGCAGCCGAAGAAACTTTATTTAGCTCAACTAGATCGCCGCCAAGAACGGGGTGACCTACATAATGCTCTGGAACATTTACAATTTTGCCAGTTCTAATGTTCTTCACAAGAGGCATTTGAGTCCTTTCAATACTACATATTATGATATCACAGTGTTTACTGCGAAAGTAAAGCCAACCTCGCTTGCATAGCGAACTGGACGTGATCCAGTGTCGGGCACAATATAAGGTTTTCCGGTTGTTTCTGGGAACAAAGTACCAGCGTCTGTTGGCTGGAATCCTGTAAGCTTATCGACCACCAGATCAGCCACCTGACGAACTGTGCGTTCATTTGGACCCATGCACACACACTCAACGTAACTACGTCCTAGATCCTCTCTAGGGCCAGTCAGACCACGTTCTGTCGAAGGCTGGATGAAGCCAGCGTAGCGAATGATAATGTAGGGCAACATAACGCCGTCAGGACTGTAATTTAGGCTAGAGTCTTCGGGCACACCGTTATCATAAACATCTTGATTCAGCTCACGAAGTTTGGTCGTAATTTGATCCTGAATCGGAAGCATAGACAATGCCATTGGTAATCCTCAATTCTGCTTAGTAACTATTGTACTTTGAATCCGTACTTAACCATCTGACTGCGAAGTCTGGCAACCATTTGCTCTTTAGACTTCTTGTAGCTGTTCATAGCTGGAGTTGGACCTTTGACACCGTTATCTGGCTGGTAGCTACCTATTTCTTGTTCCATAAAATACTCTGGTCCGTTCAGCGGCAAACCATAGCTACCTTGTACAACTCCAAAGCTTATTTGCTTAGCAGGTTCGGAGTTTACCGAGTTGAGCATATTGCCACTGTCAACACGAGCACCAAACTCATTGCCACGCTGTTCGTTGATGTTTACATGCCACTTAGATCCAGTTGGACTGCCTTTTAGGATAGCTTCATTCTTTACAGCCTCTGCGCCAGCCTTGGAAGCCTCTGTGACGGCATCTGCAACTTTCTTGACACCTTCATCGGCATGTTTACGCATAATGCGATTTACGCCTTTGTGGTTTATGTTCCAGTTGACTTTAGGGCTATAAGACACGCTTTGCCTCCAAGTCAACCTCGCACAGAAGCATCTTGCCCCAAGGGTTAGAAGTTGAAATGGAGCTGCGCACAGTAAGAATATAGTTTTCTAAGGTTTCGTCATAAGGCGAGTCAGTTACAAAAATCTGGTGGTTAGGACGAATGTCTGGCATTGTGCCTTCTGATCCAGTCAATGTGTTGCCACGCATGTCAATGTGAACCTCTAGCTCTTGCAAGTTAGTTGGGTTATTGTCATTAGCTTGACGAGTAGAAGACCGGACTGCTTGAAGGCGGGCTTTGCCCTGCCACAGCACAGTACGTGCTGAAGTAAAAGTGTTAGTAGCGGCGTCGTAAGAACCGTCAGTAATTTCTGGATCATAGATCTCGACGGTAGCCAAATGAAAGCTTGACTCAACGTTATTGTTGTGAGTAAGCCACTTAGGGTGAATAGCAGGTCGAGTGTTTAGAGCCAAGAATTCTCCCAAGACTCAGTGTTGCCGACTACGGTGAATGTATCGTTTGCATCCTCGTATTCGTCTTCAACAGCTTCCTGTCGCAATTGTTTTGCTTGTTCACGCAATTCTGCGCCAAGCTTTGCGCCGTCCGTCTTGAGATCGTATGTGCTAATTACTTTGTTGATTAAAGCTTCGCTGGTAGCGAGAGTTAGTTTAGCCTGTGCCGCAGCACGCTTTACGCTGTTTGAATACAGCGTTGCAAACGCTTGAATCTGTCCATCGCTAAAAATGTACTGCGCTGTGGCAGTAGGGTCTGCTGGATCTTCAAGCTGTTCCACATCTGGGATCAGCAAGCGGATTTGACCTATTACTGTCGAATAGTCTGGGGGAGAAACGTCTGGAGCTGCCATAAGGCTATTCTACCTTACTCGAAGATTTGTGCTTCCCAATCGCCCTGCTCTTCGTTCCATGAATAAATTAGACCATCTTCTGGATATGGCACAGGTGCTGTCCAGCGACAAGTCTCTTCGTCAAGGATCCATGAGTCAAAAGGCTTGGGAGGAATGAAAGCATCACGCTCTTCGTCGTAAGTAAAGCCGATCCCTGCGTAATTTTTGCGGATGTTTCCGTTGTAAGAGGTTCGCTTGCAAGTCTGACCTCTGAAGTTTCCATACCAAGTTTCTGGGTCAAGCCCTTCGATTAGTTCGGTTTCGTCAATGCCAGCGATGACTTCGGTGACAATGTTATTTGCGTCTAAAAATGCGTAGTATGCCATTAGCTAAAGCTCACATTCCCTGTGCCTGCGGTTATTGTTGTGACTTTTTTGCTTCCAACAGTTGTTGTTGAACCAGTCAAACCAGCTGCAAGTGTAATTGTGTAATCAGTTGCATAGCGAAGAATCACAACTCCAGAGCCACCAGCTCCTCCATTGGTGTTGTTTGGAGATGCTCCACCTCCACCTCCAGTGTTTGCAGTTCCATTTTGACCGCTAGTATTTGAGTTGAAGCTTCCTCCATCTCCGCCACCGCCATTTCCGCCAGCTCCTGCTCCAACTCTTCCAGCTCCACCACCTCCGCCTGATCGAAATGTGGCTGAGCCTGTTATAGATGAGGAGATTCCATCTCCTGCATCGCCTGAAACTCCTGAAGCTGCATTTTGACCAACTGTCGATGCTCCACCGCCACCTCCACCTTCTAAATTGTTTGGAGAATCTCCACCATCAAAACCTTGATTTGCAGTCCCAGTGCCTCCATTTGCTGATGTGTTACCACCACCGCCGCCTCCAGAACCTCCATTGAGACCATCGCCAAATCCTTCAGTCTCAGAACCCCCACCGCCACCGCCTGTGGATGTTATCGTTGTAAAAACAGAATTTGAACCGTTGTTCCCTTTTTCGTTTCCAGCGATTGCTCCTCCACCACCAGCTCCAATGGTTACTGTGTAATTTGTGCCTGGGTCTAGTTCAAGGATAGATTCTGCAGAAGCACCACCACCTGAAGATTCTCCTGAAACAGAAGAGCGATAACCACCTGCACCACCTCCACCAGAAGCTCGGTCTCCAGACCGACCACCACCGCCGCCTCCTGCGATGACTAGGTATTCGACATCAATAGTAGGAATAGCTGCAGTAAATGTAAATTCTCTGTCAACAAAGTTGCCACCTTCATCAGTGGCACGAATTGTAAATACATTTACATCGCCATCTGAAGTAGTAGGTGTTCCAGAAATTTCACCAGTGGATCCGTTTAGTGATAATCCACCGGGTAGTGTGCCTGATTGCAGTGAGTAAGAAACAGTCCCATCAGCGTCAGTTGCACTTAGGGTAATGCTTACAGCAGCGCTAGGGTTGTACTCTTGTGCAGCTGCAGTTACCCAGCTTGGGTTTGCACCAGCTGTGATCGAATTAGGCAGCAAGTGAGCACTAGATCCAGTGGGTTCAGCGACACCGGGGTTTACAACTTTGACAGTGTATGGGGAGTCTGTAGCGTCGAGCGCATCTGGTCTAGTTGCAATAAGCTCAGTGCTTGAGTTTCTTGTAAGTGACTTGGCTTCAAGCTGAACATTGTCTTGTCCAGTGAAAAATACCTGCACATCAGCTGCAAAGTTACCGCCAGTAATTGTAGTTGTGTCATCAAGAGTTGGCATTGAGCTAACGCTAACTGAGGTGATAAAAGCACCAGCGGATGCAACATCACCTTTAGAGCTTGGAGAAACTGAAGTTTCGCTGCCACCGGCAACCGTGAAAACAATATTTTCAAAAGTGATCACTTCATTGTCTGCAGCACCAAGCACAACAATTTCGTTTATCGGTGCGTTTGCAGTAAGGGTTACACCGTTTGTGTAGCCAACGTTTGTACCGTCTGTTCCGATTGCGTAGATGTCGTAAGTAGTATCCCCGCTAGAAAATTCAATTGTGTAGTCACCAGCTGGGAAAGTCTGATCAAGAATGTATGTTGTGTTACCAGATGTGCCTACTGTTAGGCTAAACCGATTGACCTGAGTCTTTGCTTCAGGCTTTAGTGATTTGAATCCCATTATGCATTTACCTCAGTACCAAATACGCTAAAGGACAAGTCTGCTGATGAAGCATAAATCTTTATGACATCGCCTGTTGCAGCTGTGATACCAGCTGAGATCTGAGTTGTGTCGCTTGCTGCTACTGTAACGTCATAAGCAATGTAGTGCTGGTTTCCAAAAGTTTCACCAGAAGGCACAACGGCTACACGGAATGTTGCATCAGTAGCTGCCCTGTTAGCAATAAATACGCTTGAGACAACGGCCTCTTTGCTTGCTGGCACAGTGTAAATATCTACGTTAGTGGTAGCAGCTGGTGCTGACTGGCCCAATACTTTGTAACTCAATTTAATCTCCCATCAAGAGCAAAATGTCCGGAATACCTGCTCCGCCTGCTGCGGCTACACCAGATGAAACCCAATAAGATCCGTTCCATGTCCAAGTCTTTTCGCCGACGGTGACCGTCTGGTTCAGTGTCGGTGAGTCTGGAAAGTCGATTGCAGCCATAGTGACTATTCTACACTATTTAGTGATGGCTGCGATCTCTTCGGGTGTCAATCCGAGAGCTGCTAGTTTCTCATGAGCCGCTGTTTTAGCTGCTTCCTGAGCTGCTTGAGCTTCTTCATCAGCGATACGCTGAGCCTCAGCCTCAGCAGCACGAACTTCACGCTCTGCGATCTCTTCATCAGTCAATTCAACGACTGTCTCTCTCTGCCCTTTGGGCTTCGAAAGGTCAACCACAATTTTAGTAGGTCTGTCTGCCATTTTAGTTCCTTACGTTATCTTGTCTTATTATATTCTAGGCTGTCGTTACTGTCCCAGAGCCTCCAGCGGTGACTCCATATAGTGATGCTGTTGAACCTGCTATGAAATTAGTGCCCTTAGCCATTGTGATAGTAATTGAGTTTACAGCGGCTGTATCGCCCCATAATCCAGCAGCAATATCTTGAGATGCGAAACTTACATTATTTTCAGTGACGTTATCAACGCTATAGGCTTTTTCCGTAGGCCGTGTGTAGTTGGATATATACAATTTTTGTGAAGAAAAAGTATTTGCTTGTGTACTAGCTGCTGTCGTAAATCCAGCAAACCCAGGTGGGTTTACAATTGAAAGCACTGAGCTACTATTGCCGAAAAGCCTAACAATTGACAAATTAGAAGTGGATGAGTTAAAACTAATTAAGGAGTCATCATCCGTTCTATTGTTGTCAGTCCTTAGCGACATCAACAACACTAAGTCATCATAATCCTGAGGTATAGAGCTAAAGGTGAAGCTTGCTTGTGAGCTAGTTAGTTCGATTGTTTCGATGTGTTGCATAATTCTTTTCTCTCTTTCGGCTAGCTAGCTATTCCATAGAGGGCGAAGGTTGAGCCTGTAAGAATATTAGAGCCGTTCTGAGTGTCAATGGTTATAGTTGTGACTGCGGCTGTGTTTGCCCAACGATAAGCATAGGCTTCGACTTCATTAGGTGTGTTGGCGTTAGTTCTTTGTAATGCTGTCTTGTGCTTGTCTGTCGCACTGTAATCCATAATCTGCAAGATAGTCAGTGCCTCAGTTGATGATGTATAGCTAGAAGCAATATTAAAAAATGCTGCATTAGAAGTGCCACTTCCACTTCCCGCAGCTGAGCCATTTCCTCGCATAAACACTCTTGAATAGTTACTGCCTGTGTCGTTGTTAAGTCTCCACTGACCATAGTTCCCAGCAGGTTTCCAATTCGCTACAAGCACTAAATCTCTAAAGCTTTGATCTATTGAAGCAAATTCAACAGTAGACACATCAGAGCCTAGTGTGATTGAGGCTATTGCTGTATAGGTAGGAGTTGCCATTTATGCCGCCTTTATTCCATAGAGGGAGAAGCGAGAGCCAGTTGCAAAGTTCGTTCCTCCTCCATTTGCAAATTCAATAGATGTAATTGCATTTGTGCTGTTGTAAAGGCCAGAAGTCAAGGCAATTTGAGGCGAAGTCGGTTCTGAAGTTCCATACAGAGCTCTTGTTGTTGTGTTTTTTGAGGTGCTTGAAAAATCTAAAATGTCTAAAACGCTTGCCCCAAAAGCATCAGTTGGATTTGGGTCATTACTTAGGCCACAAAAAATATTTGCTCTGTTTATGAAATCATCAGAGATAACCGAAGAGCCAGTTCCAAAAAGCCTATGCGTTGCGTAGTTGTTAGCAGTGTCACTATTGAATGTTGCAATTATTGAGTCTGGAGAACTGCCAGAATTTTGTGCAACCATCCTTATCTGCAAGTGCTTATATTCTGTATAAGCTCCTAGTCCTGTAAAGCTAACCGAAGATGCAGAAGATGTTAAGACAGTTGTCTCAAGCAATTCATAAGTACCTGCAACTCCTGCACCGCTAGCAGCTAAGATCCCTAAAGGAAATGGTGACATTAGGCAAGATCTCCTACTAGGTAAGCAGTGCTTGCATCTGCAAAGAAAATACTGGCAGCGGCATATTGTGCAGAAGTGCTTAGCGCACCTCCCTTGCTGTTTATTGTGACACCAGCACCAGCAGCAAATGTAATTGGATCAGCAGCGTCTTGAATAAAGTCAATTCTGTGACCTGCGCTAAAGACTGCATCTGGCACAGTTAGGGTCACTGCGTTTACGGCAATGAGTGTTTTCTGAGCGTCTGTGATGTCTAGCGTGCGAGAGGTTGTCTCAACCCCTACAGTTCTTTGTAGTGGCTCTTTAGAATCTAGCTGTGTCTGAATATCTGATGTAACACCGTCAACGTAGTTAAGCTCTGCAGTAGTTGCGGTCACTCCGTCAAGAAGATTAATTTCAGCAGTAGTAGCGGTTACTCCATCAAGGATGTTTAGCTCGGCAGCAGTAGCTGTAACATCACTAATCTGAGAGGCTGTGATGCTGATTGCTGACTCATCAATACCTACAGTCTGCGTACCTGAATCGTAAGTGATAGGCGCAGTGGCAGTTGCAATACCATCTTCACCCTGCAGGCCACCATATGGTCTAACGCTCCAAGCATCGGCACCATTACCAATCTTAAATTGATCAGTGTCTGTTTCAATTCCAATTTCTCCAACAGCAAGGACTGGATTAGCTGCAGTCCACTCGGCTGCGGTTCCTCGCCTGAGCTGAATGTTTACAGCCATTTATACGCCTCCTGCGTCGATAGGTTCTATTCCAGTATAGTTGGTATCAGGCTCTCCGCCATCAACGTTATTGAAAGCCTGACCGTCAGCTCCAGCTGGTCCTGCTAGCTGAGGTGCGGCTTCTACCCAGAATCCGTCATAGTATATAAATAGGGTACCAGTTTCTGAGTTCCACCATAGCTGTCCAGCTTCCGGAGTAGATGGTGGGGATACGGAAGTGGTAGTGCCGGGTGGCACTTCAAAATCGTCTAGAGTATCAAGTGCAGCCTGAACTGTGTCATCAGCTCCGCTAAGAATCCCATTGAAGTTTGTAGTGTCAACTAAAACTGCGCTTGCTTCGGTAGAGACAACTACAGTTGCTGGCACAGGGATCAAAGTTCTTACAGGATTGCTACCACCGAACTGGAAGTCGTACTCAGCCCCAGCTCCGTCAACTACATTCCCGTAGTATTTGATCACAATTCTGTCAGTTGCTGTAACCGTGCCAAACTGCACAAAAGCACTAGCACTAAATTCTTGGTACTCGTTTAGGTTTGTTGGATTTACTTCACCGCTGTCATCAGAGGTTCCAACTAAAGTCTCAGTTCCGCTTGAGTTTCGCACATAAACTTCAAAATAGAAAGATGCTGACTGATTTGCGTTACCAGCGGTTTTGCGAATGTTTCCAATTGTAGTAACTGTGATTGGATCAACCTGACCCTCAAACAACCCAGCATCAGCTGCTAGGGAAGCAATCAACTGACCATCTGCGTTAATAGCACCAGTTGCAACGTTTACAGCGGTTGTGTCAAAGTCTGGATCCTCAACTGAGCTGACCAATGCGCTGTAACCTGCGATATCACTAGCTGCACTTGTCGCAAACACTGCCAAGTTTGTAGACAGCTGGCTAACATCAGCTTTTGTCAGACTTAATTCATCAAGTGCACCCTTGACCGTAGTCGCAAGTAATTCTGCATCTACATTGTCATAAGTAATCTCAGCGGCAGTTCCGGCACCAGATGCGTACTCAAGCAAGCTCCAAGTAGATGTTCCGTCACCAACTTTAATTTTGGCTGTGTCGGTTTCAAATGCAATTTCACCCGCAGCTAGAACAGGGTTGACAGAATCCCAATTTGCTTGGGTATCCCTACGGATTTTGATTACTGTCTGAGCTGGCATAAAGTTTCCTTATTGTCTTAGGTAATTATATCAGGCTGAGCCGCCGTCAATCTGTACGATTGCGGTCTCGTCAAATCCTATAGTTGTTGTAGCTACATCATATGTGACAGGTGACGTAACTTGCAAGCCATCTAGAGATCCTGTCTCACCTTTAGGGATCTGAAAGTCGAAAATTGCAGCACCTGTAGTACCACTGTTTGTGATCGTCGCTGGTTGATTTGGAGCTACTGTGCTTACGGTTCCGACATTGATCGTTGCAGCGTCTCCTTGAGGTCCCTGAGGGCCTGTGTCGCCCCTTGGGATCGTAAAGTCAAGGATTGCATCACCAGTTGTACCAGAGTTCGTTACAGAGGCGTTTGTGCCTTCTGAGCCGGTAGTGGTCGTGCCTACGTTAATCGTAGCTGCGTCACCCTGTGGACCTGTCGCTCCAGTGTCGCCTTTAGGAATTGTAAAGTCAAACACAGCATCTGCCGTTGTGCCAGAGTTTACAACTGTTGCGTTTGTTCCTTCAGCTCCAGTTGTTGTTGTTCCTGCGGTTACTGTCGCAGCTTCACCTTGTGGGATCTCAAAATTAAAAACAGCGTTTGTTGTATCACCAGAGTTTGTAACTGTAGCTGGATCATTTGGCGTAACTGTGCTGGTTGTTCCAACGGCAATTGTAGCGGCATCACCTTTTGGCACACCAAAGTCAATTGTTTGCGAAGGGGCAGTACCGGTAATGTCAACAGTTGCACTTTGACCAGCGTCAAGAGTTGTAACAGTGCCTACAGTTAGTTCATTAGCTGGTCCAGTTGGTCCGACTAAGTAGTAAGTACCATTTGCATCGGGCACAGGAGTCAAAGTAGTTAGATCAACTGTTTGTCCTGCTGGCAGTGAAAAGCTAAAGCTTGCAATGGGAACTGGAACATCTTGCTGGTCTGTAAGCCTAAACTCAACACTCCAAGTCCAGTTCAATGGGTTTAGGTCAACATCATCAGTTGCAACTAGCCTTACGCCACGCTCACCTGAGTAACCTTCGATGTAACCTTCGTTATCAAGTTGAACTTCGACAGTCTGTGGCACAACGGTGACTGGGTTAGGGGTAGAGGATGCGTTTAAAAGTTTTGATGGTGACGGTGTAAAAAAGATTGAGCCTTTAGCTGGCTGACCGTCGGGAAAGAGATCAACATCATTGCTGTCGGCATACGCAAGTAAGAACTGTCCAACGACAGTTCCGTAATCAACATTGCTAGGTAGGGCCATTATATATCCATTCTATCAGGCAGAGCCACCGTCAATTTCTTCAGCTACGCCCGTTAAAGGCGCATAATCTAGGCCTGACCAAGTTGTTACTCCGTCGCCTAGCTTGACTTTGCCCGTATCTCTTTCAATGCCCATTTCACCTTGTGCCAAAACAGGATCGGCAGAAGTCCAATTAGCTGCTGTGTCATTTCTTAGCTGTATCTGAACTGCCATTAGAACGTACTCGCATTTCCACCCACAAGAGGGTTGACTCCACCATAAACACTATCAGCTCTACCGCCATCGGCATAGCCTACACTTTCTCCAACAAGACTATCAAGCCACTCTGCCTCAGTCCCCGTAAACCCATTAGCCTGTGCAACTTGGTACGCACTTAGTCCAGTTAGACCTTGTGGACCAGTGTCACCTTGCAAACCTCTAGGTCCCTGTGGTCCTTCGGGTCCTACATCACCTTGAATACCTTGTGGACCTTCGGGTCCAATGGGGCCAGTCTCACCTTGGATACCCTGAGGTCCCTGCGGACCAGTTGCACCAGTTTCACCCTGAGGTCCTTGAGGCCCTTGAGGGCCAGCTGGCCCGATTGGTCCAGTTTCGCCCTGAATACCTTGCGGTCCAGTAGGCCCTGTTTCACCCTGAATCCCCTGCGGGCCTTGTGGTCCAGTCTCACCCTGAATACCTTGTTCACCTTGGATTCCCTGTGGACCTTGAGGACCGACTGGTCCAGTTTCCCCTTGTGGCCCCACGGGTCCGTCCGGACCAACGGGGCCTTGGGGACCCTGAATACCTTGAGGGCCTTGCTCGCCTTGCTCACCTTTTAGACCCTGAGGTCCAACCTTGCCACGCTTGCGAGCAATCTTGTCTAAGGCACTGACTTCATCTTCAACCTTTTCTGCCCACTCTCTGGAGCGGATAGGCAAATTGTGGTCAGGCCAAATGATCATAATTACAAGTATACCTTAGCAAATAGAAAAACCGCCTCTGGAGAAACACTCGACAGAGGCGGTTTTATCACACACAACACAAGTAACGTATAAGGAGGACACGCTACGAGATTAGTGTATCACACGAGTTTTTGCAAGCTGTCCAATCTAAACCCTGACCAGCTCGTGTCGCCAGCGACAACCACAGGAGCTTGAGTGTAGCCCATCTCACGGACTTTATCTAAAGCTTCGGTGTTATCGGACATATTGACCTCTGTAAACTCAATCCCATTTTTATTCAAATAACGCTTTGTGGTTTCGCACTGGACGCAAGCTGGGAGAGAGTAAAGAGTGATCATAATATTTCCTTGTCTAAAAAACGGGGCAAAAAATCCCCATCGGGCTGACGGGGATTTGAGTGTATAGCAAGTATAGCAAAAAGCAAAATCGCTTTTGCAAAGCCGAACTTTGCTATATTGTGATGTCTAAATACTATTGGTTTTTCTTAGGTTGCACAGACCGTGTGCCGGTATAAGGTTTTCGATCCTGTCGTCTCCGCCTTTTGATAACGGTACAACGTGATCAAGCTGCAGACCTTGTTCCCAGCCCTCTACGCCAACTCGTCTTGCTGCTTCTAAGTCAATTGGTTCGTTGCAGATGTGGCAGTCAGTGCCGTAAAGCTCCATAACCATTTGCTCGGTATAAGGCTCAGTGCCGTTTTCAAACTTTCTTGCACGACGGCGATTGGCGTGGATCCTTCCAAGTTCTGCGTACTTTTCGGGTTTCTTTTCTCTTGAAGCTCTTACCCTAGAATTCCAAACATCTTTGTTTGCCTGATAATATTTTTTATTTGTTTCTTTGCGTCTATCGGGATGTCTCTCGTTATATGCTTTTGTTTTTTGTCTATTTTTATCTGGGTTTTTTCTAGTCCATTGAGTTGCAGCTGCTTTTTTACAGGGCTTGCACATTGTGTCTAATTTATCCCTTGTTTGTTTATGTGGATAAAACTCAGAAACTGGTTTTTCATTTTCGCATGTTTTGCATTTTTTTACTGTCATCTTACAAGCATAGCATAAAAATAAACCCCTTGGGGTTGCCAAGGGGTTTATTTAGGGGACTAGGGTTTAGGAACCAGCGCCTGTCGACATAATGGTACCAGCAGGAACCAAGAAGCCTCCTGTGGCAATGTGCCTAATGCGCATTTCCCAATCGTCATTATCGAAGCTGCCCTCACGAGCTGGTACTTCGCCTCCGCCGAGGTAGAGTCCACCGTTTGACTTGATGCGCAACTCAGGAGTCTCGTATCCACGAAGGAATCCGAGGCTAACACCTGGGTTCAGTGCCTGTGATGGAACTGGAATCAAGAACCAGTAGTTGCCTGCACCTGAGTTGATGCGGGTTAGCCAGTCGTTTACCACAACGTTGATTGAGGTAGCGATTGGGTTTCCGCTGATGGTGGTCTGAGTCACAGAGTTGATGGTCTGCTCAGTGCGTACTTCCTGAATTGCAAGGATCTTGCGAGCCTGTAGTTCAAGTGAACGTGGTACAACCAATGCGAACTGAGTAATTGGGTTGATCAGTTTGCCGTTGTAGGTCTGACGGTTTACAGCGTCAATTGCATCCTCTAGAGCGTCTAGAGTCAATGCAGGGTTTCCGCTGATTACGTTCTGGTTGGTAGCGTTGAAGTTAGTGGTGTTTACACCGCTTGAGGTGACCAACTGCTTGGTAACTTCCTCGTCTTCCTTACCAGCGGCCTTCTGAGCCATTTCGATAGGTAGACGCTCCAACAGTCCAATCTGACCGTCGTTTACGATTGTCTCCCAGCTGAAGCGAATCCTCTGACCAGCTTTCTTGACCTGTAGGGTCTGCTCGCTGGCATCGAAGAATCCGGCAGTTGGGTACTCGTCGTACTCGCCAACGGTTGGTAGTGAACCATCACGGAAGGTGTCTCCCTGATTGTCCTCACCAGCGTCGGTGTACTGAAGAGTCTGGAAGCGTACGGGACGGAAGTCGTCCATTACCAAACGGGTTGAAAACTCGTTCCAAACTCGTGGCTGGTACTCGTACTCTTCCAAGAGGATTTTGTTTAGGGTAGGCACAAGTAGCTCTGGTAGGTCGCTTGTTGCGATACCTTCCTGAAGCTTTAGCTTGTCCATCCTGTCGCCACGAAGCGCACCTTCGAAAAGCTTGGCTGCTTCAACGTGACGTGAAGTGATGTTCTTAGTCATTCTTTATTCCTTTTCTAACTATGCGCTCTGGATTAGGCGAACGTGCACCTGAGTGGTTCCAAGCTTGGTAACGTGACCAACTACCTTGTCAGTGTCGGTGTCGCTTACCTCAGCAATGATGCCTGTTGTGCCATCTGCTGATCCGTATGCAACATCTCCAACTGCCAAAGCTGAACCATCGGCTTCTGTGAATGCGAATACGCCGTCCATCTTCAAGGTGGCGTAGGTGTTGCCATCCTCACCTGTGACGGCATCGTTCTGGGCTACTCCGACGATCTCGCCAACCTGTACAAAGTCACCACCGGTAACGCTGGTGTGTACTGGGAAGACTAGCTCGCTGCCCTTGGTGTAAATCTCGTTTTCTGACATTTACCTTTCCTTACTTTCTCTTGATGCGTGACACAACTGCGTCAAACTCATCTGCGGTGGTTGAGGTCTGTGCCTCGTGGACAACACCCTTCGTGTCGATTTCTGATGCAGCTACAGACTCTTTGAGTGAGTCTGCGTAAGCTTTCTCGTCTGCAATCAGCTCGTCAACAGTCTTGGCGTTCTGGTCTGACTTCATGGTCTCTGCTACACGCTGTAGCGCAACCTTTGGAAGTCCTGACTCGTTGAACTTCTCTGCAACTTCAACTGGGTCGATGGCTGGAGCTTCATCCTCCACGGCCTCCTCCACAGCTTCAGCTGACTCCTCTACGAGCACAGATACTGACTCTCGCAAAGGAGCTAGAGCGTCAACAAAGGTTTCTTTGAGATCAGCTAGTGCTGCCTCAAACTCTTCCTTAGTAATTGACATTTCTTTTCCTTCCGTATTGGATTCTGCTACCAAATCGGTAACTTCAGCATTGTTTCTGTAGCTTTCCAGCAGAGCGACAAATTTGCCACCTGCACCTGCCACTGTGACCACATCAACACTTGTCAGCGGGTCTTCGACCAGCGACTCGATGATTGGTCCTTGTCTACCCTC
>Ga0209953_1000054_pt1 | contig 46644 bp, 52 predicted proteins | sample SalPonred_H2O_MG_FD_185713 | JGI IMG/M metagenome (GOLD analysis project Ga0209953, IMG submission 185713) | Salt pond water microbial communities from South San Francisco under conditions of wetland restoration - Salt Pond MetaG... | ecosystem: Environmental > Aquatic > Non-marine Saline and...
CTTTTGGTGTGCCAGTTACACCTGGTGTAACTTCATCATAACCTAAAAATATTCCATTATTATCATATCCAGGAGAACCACCTTGTCCTATTGTAATATAGGGATTAGCAGAATCATTTCCTGGACTTGGATCGTTGTCCGCATAAAGTTGAATAGCAGCCGAAGTTCCTTGTGTTCCGATATTAATAGTTCTGTTTGCATATACATCTTGTGCAAATAAGATATCCGTTGCTACCGAACTAAATGTTGCTCCAAAAGAATCCCAATAATCTTCATAATCTACACCGGTGATAGGTGCTTTATCAGCAGAACCTGCGTGTCCAAGTTTACATAAATAATATTGCCCATCACTCCCTTCAACAACATCTCTTCTGGTTGTAGATGCAAAATATGTGGTAGCACCTGTTGTATCATATTCTCCTCTAAACACTACACCAGGACCTGGAGCACCATCATCACCATCTACACCATTATCACCTTGAATAGATTTAGCAAACGATTGTATTTTTGTTATAGATGCTACATTTTCCGCATTGATTGTAAATTCAATACTTGCGTTATCCGCCGTCATATTAGAAGCATCACCAAATACAATAGGGTTACCTGTGGATGTTTGTGAACCTGCGGTTATATTTGTTGCTGAAACAGTTGCACTGAATTGACCTGTGGTAGGTGTACCTGATGTTATTCCGTTTAATTCTGTTGTTCCTTTGTATACAATAACTGATGTTCCACTACCTGTATATGTAACAGTACCTGTATTAGTTGTCGGAAGTGTATGTGCTTCATTTGTTAAAATAACAGTATATGCATCTGACCCATCTTGTATACCGAATATAGTTACTTGGTCTCTTGCTAATATACCACTACTTGGACTTCCTTCTCTAATTTGTACCTCTACTTTTTGAGGCATATTATCAATACTAGATTCAGGTGTTAGTGAAAATGTATTTGATGTGGTATTTTGTTGTGATACATCATTAAGAAAGAATTGATAGTATACAGTACCTGTCGTATTTATCGCATTTGCAGTAATAGTAACGGATGATGGGTCAGGATTTCCTCCATTTTCATCATATTCAATTGATTGGTCGGATGAAATTAAATTAACTGCTCGTGAATCAACACCATCCGCCCCATCCGCACCATCGGCACCATCAGCACCACCCGATGCAAATACTGCCCAATTATTTGATGTATCAGGTTCAGGTGGCCCGTTTGGGTCGGATGCAGAAGATGTATGTGCTGTTTCTGCAATATATGTTTGAGTAATGTCATTAAACTCATACTGAACTAAGTCGTTGACTAGATAAATATTTCCGGCACTCCATGTTCCACGATTTCTAAAATCAGTTAACTCCACTCCATTACTATCCTGTCTGATTGCACCTCGTATAATAAGTAAATCATTTTTAGGGTCAAGATGAAAGTTAGATGCTGATATTTCTATATTACTATTAGAACCACTTATAAATTGTGTATCTGCGTTTCCAAAAAAGAATACATCGGACTTCACCTCAAATAATGAAGGTTCTGTTCTAAATCGTAAGTAGTTATCTTCATCTTTAACAATCTCCACACCAAGTGAACCACTATATTCATCTTCTACCGATGAAGTTACTGAACCACTATAAAGTAAGAATCCTGATTGACCACCTGTGGTTGCATCAATAAACCCATCGTAAGGAACACTTTTGATAAACGCACCACCCGCGTCACTTAACCCTAATCCAATACCTGATGAAGTAGCTTCACCAACAAATAATGAACCTGATAAGAAGTTATCAAATCCTTCGATAACAAGATTAGGTCTATCAAAAATAACATTATCTATTTGTAATCCAATAGATGCTTTGTTATCATCTGCATCCAAAAACTCTACTCTAAAATCAATATCTTGTTTATCTTTCTTTACATCAACAGGTACATCAACTTTATATTCCGCAGGTGAAAATCCTTTTTGTAGTTCCGAACTGATTTCTATATCACTTAATATCCACCGACCTGCTGTATTTACAAACGCAATCTTACCATCAATGATATCACTTTCATTTGTTAATATCATTTCCACACCTTCTTCCCAAACATCATTACTGTTTGTTCGAATGGAACCTATAAGTTTTCCAATACTATTGTTTTCACCACTTAAATAATCACTAACAATATACACATCTAATCGTGTATCAGGTTCAGGAACTTCTAATACCGCTGCTTTAAATCGTATAAAGTATTCGGTATCTTTACGAAGTATTAAGTTAGTATCACTTTGAAATTTGTATCTTGGTGTTTGTAGTTCTGTTCCATTTACTTCTTTCTTTTCAGGAAAGTTGTATACACCGTTGATAACTGCACCAGCAGATAATATAGATTCATCCCTTGCAATCGTTGGTGTTAAAACTGAACTTGTGGTGACTGTTGATACATTCCAATTTGATAACTTATCATCAGTATCAAATATCCCAATGTTTCCAATATCTTCTAATACTAATGAGTTTTGACCTAATAGTTCATACTCATTAATTAAGTTATAGTCCGTTTGGAGTGTATCACTTTTTCCGTAGATTCTTATTTTCTCTACATCACCACTGACTGTGGTTAAGTTTCTAAAATCAAAAGTTGCAAACGCTGCTTCTTGTAATTTAACAAGATTGTATTGTGCTAATCTATTGTAATCAATGGTAAATGAAAGTTTTGCATTTTCTTCTTCACCAATCGCATCTGGTAATAAACTAATAAGTTCATTACCTGTATATTCACTTACATCAGGATTTGGTATTCTAAAAAGTGCGGTGTTTTTTCTACCAGCAGTAAAAATCTTTGTACCAGGTAAATCAATATCAGCGTTTGTGATTGTAACTTCTTTTCCATCCATTTCTCGTTCGAACTTTGTACCTGTTTCATCAAAAACAGTAACTTGTAGTTCTCTTCGACTTGGGTTATAAAATGTTCTTACTATTTCAGCTTCTGTTACAGTTTCACTAATATCAGGTTTGGTAATCGTCCGAACTTTCTTTATCTTTGGTGTAACAACTGCAACAGGCGGTCGTTTAAAGATGATTTCATCGTTGTTATTCTTTTCTTTATCGATATCAAACCTAAATGTAAATAATAGGTTTTCATCACCTGAAAATTGTTGTGGGACTGATTCTACTAATCCTTGATCAGTTAAGTAATCTTCTAAAACTGCTGCAACATATATGGTTGCTTCACCATCTTCTATCGTATCATCTATGGTAAAACTAACAACGCGAGAGTTTCCTTTCAGTATGTTTCTTACACCTGCAATTGATATTTGATTCCCACGACTATCAATTGCTTCAAATCTTACTTCACTATCTTGCAGTAAAAAAGATGAACCGTGTATAATGAATGAATATACACCACTTCCAACAACATCATCTAATCCTGTTATTAGAAGATATGGATTCTGTCTGTTGTTTGTCCGTATAAAATATTGTTGGACATTTAAGTTTTTTGGAGTGATTTTTTCTCGTATTCCCACTGAAAGAAACTATTTGGTTTCTCTATAAATATCAATGGTGGGTTATTTTGGAAAACCCATTTCTCTTCTCGATTTCTATAAAGTCATTCACAATATCAACTATTTTTTCAATATCTGTATTTTCTACTATTCTTATGAACTTACATTTCAAGAACTGTTTTATTTCACCTTCTCGTATTAAATCCTTATCTCTTAACTTCCCGTTACGATCAAAGTGGTGTTGCTCATCAAATTCATAAACAATATTGTTTTCTTTATCATAACCATCTACCCAATAATAAAGATTTTCTATAAAATACTCACCACCATTTTCTCCATGAATAATATTAGTATTTGTTTTAGATGAAATATAGTCAAATATTTTACACGCATTTTTATTATACATTGGAATAAACGATGATAAGCCCAATGATTTTCTCCTTTCAATAATACTTTTTCTTATACTACGAAGACCGGCAGGTGTTTTGGGTGCTGGTTTATTACCTGGCCCAAAAATATGTGGATTATTATTATTTTTCTTTTGTCTTTCACTTACTTTTTTTCTATATTCCATATCCCTTACAGCTTTTAACTGATTTTCTTTCATCTTTTTAAGATGTTTAGGATTTTTCATTGGACTTAAACTACCCACCTTATATTTTTTATTAGTTTCTCTTATCTTTTGACTATGTTTTTCAGTTCTTATTTTAGCATTTGGGTATTTATTTTTGTATTCTTGAACAGAAAGTGAAGAACATTTATTGAGGTGAGTTTGTGTAATTTGAAAAAGTTTTTTACCACAAACCTCACATTTTATTATTTCTTTGTTCATAGTATTTTTCCATTCTTTTTTTATTTATATCTTTTTTATGTCTATTATAATAACTCATTGACCATTTTTTTTGAGCCTCTTTTTTTTCTTCTATGGTATGATATTTTTTCTTTCGACCCATACAATTATAAATATAAAACTAATACAAAAAAACTAATACAAAAATAATATTAAGAATAGTTGAGTTTACTGTATCCGTTAATTTTATCTATTTCTATTGTTTTCGTTACCATATCTCTCATTGTATCTAAATGAGAAATTACTATGATAAAATCTAAATTATATGCTAAATATGAAAACAATATACCAAGTTGCGCAAGAGTATCACTATCCAAAGCACCCATTCCCTCATCCAAAACCATAAAATTAGGCCGTGGTAGGTTAGATATGTTCATCAATGCAACTCGTATTGCCACCCCACTTATGAACCTCTCCATACCACTTCCCATTTCTAATGGCCATTCTCTATCTTCATATACCAATCGTGCATTGATATTCTTTCCATCTACTTGTATATTCATATTAAAGTCAACAATCTGTTGTAAGATGTTATTAACTTCATCTTGTATCATTGGAATGGTTTTTGCAATCAACTCATATGGCACACCATCTCGTTTAACTGAATCTAAATAGTATTGGTATGCTTCAAGCTTTTCTTCCAACTCTTTTGCTTCATCAATCTTTCCTTGTAACTCTTTTGTTTTGTTATCAATAGAACCGATTTCATTGTAGAGTTTTTTGATTTGATTTTGTGAATCTTCGTATTGACTTTTTGTAGTTTTTTTCGTATCTTTTAGTTCATCTATAACTTTTCGTATAGAAAGGTTTTCTTTGATTTTGTTTTCGTTGGAATAGTATTCATCAACCTTTTCATGCAATACTTGTAACTCACCTTCAAGTTTATCAATATTAGTATTAGATTTATCAACTTCATTTTCTAACTTTTGTTTCTGTAAATCTAAACTACTACTTTCCGTTGTAAGTTCTGTGTAATCTTCGTATCTTTCTTCTAAATACGATTTTGATTCTACATCAGTGTATTCTTCTTTTCGTCCAACAAGTTTATCAGCAAGTTGTTTTTGTTCGTTGAGTTCTGTGAGAATGTTATTATATTCTTCATTGAACTTTTTGACATTATTTAGACAGGATTGGCATTCATCATTTACCTCAAAGTGTAAGTTGTTTTTTGCACTTTCTAGTCGTTTGAGTGTTTGTTGAACTTGGATTTTGTGTCTATCGATTTCACCAACAATCTCATCTCTTTCAGTTTTACGAGTCACCCACTCCTCGTAATCTTCTTCAATGTTTTTGTATTTTACAATCTTTGTATTAAGTTCAACTAATCTTTTTTTGTGGTCTTTGAGTTTTTCTTCATCATCTCGTTTATCAATCTGCCATTGAACTTTCTGGTCTTCCTTATCTTTTATGTTGTGATTGATTTGTTCTATGTCTAAACTTTCATCAACACTATGTAGTTTTTCATATTCTTTTTCAAGTAAATCATCTAACTCATCAAGTTGTTGTTTAAGTGTGAGTTCAGTTTCTTCACTTTCTTTTACAACCTTTTCTAAATCACTTTTTGTGATTTCAAGATTAGCTAACTCTTCAGTAAAGTCCTCTCGTTTGAACTTTCGTAGTAATGCGTTTGTTTCTCGTATTTCATCATTTCCAACTTGATAGAGTTTATCAAAGATGTTTAATCCCATTAGTTGAGCAAGTAAATCTTTTCGTTCACTCTGTGATTTATCAATAAAGACAGAGTTATTGCCTTGTAATGATAAACAAGTAAAGATGAAATCTTCATATGATCCTAAATACTGACGGATAACAGATGATGTGTCCCTTCGTTGTTCTCCATTTAATGATGTCTTCACTCCATCTTCTTCTTTCCAAAACTCAATATCAACTTTGATGTTCCCTCGTTTTTGTCGTCTGCCTGATTTCTCAATAAAGTAATCAATATTATCAATGCGGAAATGGAACTTGGAATGAAAGTCATTTTTTCTGTTATTAACAATATGGTCTGCTTTAAATGCTCGACTACACTTATCAAATATACAATATGATAGTGCATCAAAGACAGATGATTTACCACTTGTATTAGGTGCAAATAATCCAAGTATTCCGTTCATATCCGTAAAGTCAATCACATTATCTTCACCATATGAAAACATATTACTGAACTCAAACTTTATGGGAGTCCAACGAATATTACGGACAACTTCTTCATCAGGTATTTTGGTATTGAGTTCTCTGTTGATATCTTGGATTTGTCCTATGATATCTTCATCAAGATGTGGGTAGTTTCGTTCTACATAATCTTTGATAAGCCCGTTTTGATGTTCGGGATTTTGGATGTTTTCATAATGAATACTATTTTCTCTATCACCTGTTTTTTGTTTGGAAAGTGTATCCGTTCGAATGATCGTAAACTCATCTACTTTATACTTCTTCCGTATATCTTTCAGTGCTTTTTTAAGGTCAGCACTATCAGTATTAGTAATCTTTACTCGTAGTCGTGGTTTTTTAGGCATATCATCCACAACAGGAACTTTACCATCAATAACATCTAATGTGTAATACCCATACTCATTTTCTATCTCAACAAACTCACTCTGTTTTGTTTCTACATCCCATACCAACATACCATGTCCGTTGAGATTTTCCCCATGATTCTGCTGTATGAGTGATGCGGGATATGCAATCGTTTCTTCATCATTTAGATACTGAAAGGAGTGGATATCTCCTAATAAGAACATATCATATCCTTCCATCATATCTACGGTCACTTTGTTATTGTAGATAGAGAATCCTGCATCAGTTCTTGCACTATTTACAGGCCCGTGATATAAACCAATCTTTTTATTGTTTGTCTTTACATCTTTTGCTCTAATATAACTTTCTTCTTCATCGTAAATACTCCATACTACAAAATCAACATCACCAAAGTTATACACACCACTATCTTTAAGGTAATGTAGTTTCTTGTTGTTTAGTGAGTTTACAATAGGTGATAATACATCAAGTCGGTAGGTATTGTTGAGGTTGCAGTCGTGGTTACCTGTAATAATGATGGTCGGACAGAGTTTTGTTAGTTCGGTGAAAAAGTCCTTCGTCATATCCACTAACTCGGGGGACATATCAGTTTTGGAGTGTGCTATATCTCCTGCAACTACAATAAGTGAGTTTTGTGTTTTTCTACTTTTGATTTCTTTGTAAAGGTTGGAAAATACTTTACGATATTCATTATGTCTTTTCAAGTTACGGATGTGAATATCCGCAATGTGAAAAATCTTATCTACTTTGGTCATACAAATTGTAACTTAACAAGTTCAGAAAAATCTGTTTGTTTTGCGTGTGATAATAGTTTAGTGACTTCTTTAGAACCTAAGTCATTTGGGTCTTTACTTCCTAATGAAACAACATAGGTATTGATATGTTGATCTTGTAATTTTTTAGTAATATCAAGTGCTTCTGATTTCGCATCTTTATCTAACATAATATACACATCTTTTACACCCTTTTCCAAAATCTTATCAAATAGTTTAGATGGAAGTTGTTTCCCTAATAGTGGTATAGCGTTTCGTTTCGTTGCCATCGCATCAAACATACCTTCTACTAATACCAATGGTAAATCATAACTAATGGTATTCTCAAAGATAACTTGATTCCGTGAAATTGGTGGGTTTTTATACTTCATACCTGATTGGTAGTAGTTACGAGCAACAAAGTAATTGAGTTTTCCACTTTCATCATACGATGGTATAATAATGTAGTTTTTGTATGTTCCTTCCGAACAATAACCAATGTTGTATTTGATTACATCATCACGACCAATACCTCTTGCTTTTAGATAGTTTACTACATTCTTTGTTTCATAGTTATTAGGTGCTTCCGTCAAAGGTATAAAGTGTTCGGGTAATGAAAAGTATATTTCAGTTTCTTCTTCTGTATTCTTTGGATTATACTTCTTTTCTCCGGTAATCTTTCGTAGTCGGATAAATATACTATCATCACTATTCAATGATTTGAATAATGGATAAAGTGATTTACCTTTGGAGTGACATACCCAACACTGCCACTTCTGTGTATCAAGGTTAACTGCTAACTTCTTCTTGTGGTGATGGCAGAACGGACAATGAAAAGATACTTCATCGTGTCCGTGGTTGGAATATGATCCTAATACTTCCGAAAGGAGTTGTAATAACTTTTCTTTGATATTGTTATTCATAGATGTAAAATACGGAAAATATTTCCAATATCAAACTCAATCTTCAATATCTCTTGGATACCACTTACCCAATATATTAGAGTTAAAGTATTCTGATTGCTTTTCTAATACACCAAGTTGAAACTGATACTTTGTTTCTAAATAACTTAAATACTTTTTAGTTTTTGCAAAGTCAATGATTTCTCTGTGGAACTCATTTTGTTTATTTTCTTTTAATAACTCTTTTATCCCTTCATGAGAACCATAGTATGTTTTCCAATCACTTTCTACATATTCCACTCGTTTTCTTTTGTATCCTTTCAGTGGTGGTCGTGTTTTTTTGTGTTTAAGGGTTTTCTTTCCTATGTATTTTTTTCCCGTCGGAATATGTGTAATTTCATATACAAAACCAACTGCATCACTAGGCATATCATCGATTGATGATATTTCTGAATCTTTGTATTTCCACATTATATGTCTATCTTAGCCTTAAATGTAATAGGGAAGTCACGAGGAATGGGTGTTGCAGTAGCGAGTTTTGCTGCTGCGAGTAAATCACCGACTTCATCATACCATCCTATTGTCGTTACATAAGGAGTAAGGGATGAGGTTACTGAACCACTTGGGTCGTAACCAAAAAACTCTGGAATGATTGTGTTAAAATCTATGGATTGAGAATATGATTGTGAAACTTCTTCTAATGTATAGGAGTATCGTGGTCTATCAAAAGTAGTTGCCCCTCGTATTCTCATTGTTGGGTTTGTAGAGTAATTAAACTCGTTTGGTTCAACAGTAGCTTGTAAGTTAAGAGTTTTCTTTCTATGTTGTGATCGGAAAGTCAAATCAAATCCTCCTAATCCTACATCTTTATATGAACCTGTATCTGTAATAACGATAGAACCAAACTCATAGAATACATTACCGATATGAGTTGTTGAACCACTTACTTTGAGATTTCCAACACTATCATCTATAAAGGTTGTTGATGAAGTAGTGTCCGATAAAATAACAGAACCTTCAAGTATTTTCTCATCGTAAACAGATTGAGATACGACAATGAGGTTTAGTTTTTCACCAAGTGATTGAGTTGTTTCAGGTTTATAATCTTGTTGATAAAACTGTGACTTTATAGAATGATAAAGCGGGCCTTGAAAAATATCATTTGTTGTAGTATCAGCTGATCCTGTTTCAAATGAACCTGAAAATGCGTATCCTTGTAAAGAAGTTACATAACTACTTGTATGAGATAAAACAAACTGTTTGTTTGTAATTACCTCCGATTCCGAGAAGTCCCCTGGTTTGAGTGCCTTCATTCATTTAGAAGTCGATTTTTATCTTGATCAGAGATTCTGTATCTCTTGCGTTTTCAATAGGTCGCGATGTTTTAGCTACTGCTAACAACTCATTATTATCATTATACAAACCGACTGTTGAAATGTATGTTACAGGATCATTGTATAAATCACTAATAATTTGTTTGTCACTGCCTGATGTAAATGTTGGATTATTTGAAAAGTTAAAATCTCTGTTTCTTACTCGGATAAAATAGTTTTCACTACTAACATCTTCCGCAGAGCGTGCTTTGATAAAAGAACCACCATCTAAACTATCAAATAGTGTAAAGTGTTGTAAGTCATATGTTTCAACTGCGGTGTTTGTAGTTGAACCTGTAATCTCTACTCCATTAACTGTCCCGACCGTATCTCCGATTGCAGATGGGTTAAGAACTATAATACCACTTTCAGGGTAAAACTTACCATACCCCTCACCATTTGATGCAGTATAAGATACAATATCACTACCACTTGTAGTTAAATCAATTGTCCCACTTGCAATATTGTAAACTGCTCCACCTGGTGTGATTGTTGGGTTTGTTACATCTGCTGAATCATCAATAAACTTAAATACACCATTTGAACCGCTTAAATGAATTTCAAAAGAATCAACATCAAGTTCTTCTTTAATTCTTGCTCTACTGAAATTGATTGCAAAAATATCATTACTATAATGTGAATCAGCAGTTGAACCTGAATAGAATGTAAACTGTGTTTCAGTTACTGGTAGTAATGTATTTGCATATTGTTTGTAAACTGCTTGTGTTGGTCTGCGTGAACCACTATCAACAGATACCAATGGTGTTCCACTACCACTTTGATGTCCGTAAGCTAATGAAAACTGAACAGCAGCTGTTGAAAGAGTTGAACCTGTATTGAATACATCAATATGATAAAGACCTCTCCCAGTCGAACCAGTTTCACTTGCTTGTGAGCCTGTAAAGAACGATGTTAGTGTTGCTGCGTCTCCTGAAAAAACTCCTTTTGTAACTTTTTTCTTTACAGTTACAACATCATCAGGCCCAAGTGTTTTATAGATATTCGCCATTTATTATACCGTTTGTCGTGTTACTGTCACATTGATAGTGGATGTTGCTCCACTTTCATTACCTGTAACTCTAATTGTTCCGTTTCTATTTACATTCACAACCGTTGATGGGTAGAAACGAATAGCAGTTGCTGATAGAGATTGAACGATTCTACTTGAACCTGGATCTTCAATCAACTGTGATTCTCCAAACTGAACACCCGATGGAGCTACTTCTAATCTTCCAAGACGAGTGTCGGAAAGCGTTGCTGTATATCCAAATCCTTCACCATCAAGTGCAGGTGATGTTGATACACCTAAATCAATATAATCTTTTTCGTTTGCAACAACATTGATAGAACTTGTTCCTAATACAAGTTTAGGAATATTTTTCGTATTTGATGGTAGTGTCACCAACTTATAACGAAGTAAAAGTGTTTCATCAGGAACTGCTTCAGTCACTGGAATGTTTTCGATTGCAGTTCCGTAAAATGCAGAACCAAGTGGATGTGAAGAATCGTATAGTGAATAATCGATTTCATCATCTGCTAATGCAAACTTGGTTACATTAAATTGACCTTGTGCAAGAAGTTCTCGTCCTTTGTTAGTCAATACTGCATCTACAACTGTTGTTGTATTATTTAGATATGCCATTTGTTTAACCTATTTTTAGTATATTAATAAATATAAATAATTTATTTTTTTTATTCAACTGTTAGTTTGATATCCCCATCAGGATCAATGGCGATGGTTCTTGATGTCTTACTGTTTTCCGTAGTTGTTGATAATTCTTCACCACTGTTCGGTATTTCGTCAATTACATAAGTAATACCACCGATCGTTACTTTACGAGATTGATTCAATCCACCACCACTTACTCGTGATACTTCTCTAAATGCTATTGGTAAGTCCTCAAAAGTTGCAGGAACACCTGGTTTATCACCAACAAAAGTTGCGGATATTAAGAATAGTTTTCTATCTAATAGTTTTAAGAATCCGTATTCTCTTGCAAGTTCTGCATATGTTTGATTACTTTCTGTTCTATCTCCAAGTGGAATATTACCGATAAGTGATTCTATTTGTTGTAATCTACTTTCATAATCCCACTTTCTAAATTCAAATACAAATCGTTCGTTACGATCATTACGAACAGCAACTCTCATATCTTCATCAGGTCTGTTTGCAAATATTACAGAATCTTCAAAACTATTTCTTAACAGAATAACATCTGTATTTTGATTTAAGAATCCACCAACTTCATCTTGTGTGAGGATTACATTCGCTTCTCCGTTTTCATCTAAATCAATACTCAATAACTGACCAACATATCTTTCTAAATCTGTAATTGATGGTTTAGTTTTTATTGGTGATTCAACATTATCAAATGTTGTATAGTCCGTTTGTTGAACTATTGTAACTTCATCGATTTGTCTTCCTTGGTTTGCAAGATTTGCGGTCTCTGCTTTACCTAATCGTTTTGCTTTACTTCTATCAAGTAAGTGAGGTTCAATGAAAATGGATGTGGTTAGATTGGATTTACCTGGTACAAACTTCTGTATATTGTTGAATAATGTCTTATCAAAGTTTCTAATGTAATCAATAAAGAACTTTGTTTTTCTGTTTGAAGATATGTCTGAAAAGAAGTTTTCTACTAATGTCCGCAATGAATCATACTCTGTATTGTATGTATCAAGTGGATCACCATATTCATTTACTAAGTCTGTTGAACCAAAATGTTCTAATATGATTTGATTAAGAATATCTGTTGGACTGAATCCAATAATCAAGTCGTTTGTATCAGTAACTTCTTGTATAGATTCACTGTTTCTTCCATATGCTTCAATATTTGGTGTAAGTGTATCACCACTCAATGTTTGAGTTAATCCATATCTTACTTTGTTATTACCAAGTTTATCATCACCAATATTAGGTGCTAAGATATAATCTTCTCTTGTTACGGAGTTAAAATCACTAACCTCAAAGTTTGATGCTGTAACTTCCGTTGGATAAAGTGGATTAAATACAAGATTTGGTAGCTTACCATTTTGTGATAAGTTTGTGCCTGGTTGTTGTGTAATATCCACACGAACCTTTAAATCACTTGGTATTAGTAATGGATTTTCTAATCTAACACTTGTTGGGAACTTCGTATGTTGTTCAAAATCATTTTCTGAAAGTGTTGATGACCAAACACGAAGTTCATCAACAGCACCACTAAATCCTAAACCATCTGTCGAATCTTGCCCAAACTTAAATTGAGTTGAACCTGTAATTGAAACTGATGAAGTAGTCACTGTATCGGACTGTTGAACATCAAATTCACCAAATATTCTATTAAATTTATAAGTGTAGAACTCAAATGAGCCTGGTTCTGCTTCTTGAACTAAAATATTCCAATATTCACCGTCAAATAAACTTGCAGTAGCTGATGAACTTACTTCAAGGTCTGTTGATCCTGATTTTATATTAAGAACTAACTTACCATCGTTACCTGATGTGTTTTCTATATCAAGTGTAAATGAAGCATCACCAGTTGTAGATGATGCACTAACAATAGTTGTTGAGATAGGGTCACCAATCCAACGATAATTAAGTTCAAATGCTGTAAATGGTGAAATTGTTGTATCATCAACTTCTATGTATTCATCATCATCGTTAAACAATAGTTCATATGTATATGTTTCTTTCTTAAACTCTTGTTCTAATCCTAATGGTGATTTAAGAGAACCAAACTCTTTGATAAACAATGTTGATTCAGGTATTCCGTAACTATTGACTAATGCACGAACTGCTCTTTCAGTTCCTTTGTGTTTTAGTAGATGAGGTAAGTTTGTAAGTAATCTTCGTATAGTTTCTTTTTGTTGATTCTCAAAACTAAAGTTGTTGGATACTGCACCAATATCTGTTTCATCAGTCGTAACACCTAAAATGTATTCCCATATATCTTTCTCACTAAACCCACTATCAAGATTATTAGCATACATATTGAGTAAGACAATGGATAAGTCGGAACTCAATCCTTTTGTTTTATCTAAATTCCAATCATATAGATTACCAAGTTCTTTGGAGTATAACCATATCTCATCAAATAGTTGTCCGATCATATCAACAAACAGAACATACTCTTCACTATTCTCATCTTCTCTAATATGTTCAGGTGTATTATTACGGAAACTATCTCTGTTTAGATTATCATAATCTCTTGCAACTTCTTTTAAATCCTCATACCAAGTTGATACATTAGTTGAACTTTGTAAACTCTGTTTTTCTTTAACACTAAAGTTATTGAGTGTATAATCTGCATCTGTTGATGTGCTTACAACTTTGAATGTGTCCGAACCATCCCCATCTTTTGCTCTAAATGATATAGAGTGAGTGTCGTTAGAGAAGATAAATGAATTATTTAGTTGTTGTCCGTTGTAATAAATGATTAGTGGTTTGTTATTTCCACTTGTTTTTTCAAATGTAAGGTTGTATTCTAGCCCTGTGGTTAGAGAAAGTGTGTCTGATGCTGATGTCTCACCAACCAATGATACTTCTGATGTAAATGTTCCACTTGTAATTTCTTCGGAACCAACTTGTTTTGGCCACGATGCATATATTGCGTCGGAAGATGAAACATAAGATGATGAATAAAATGAACCACTATCATTGTATAAGAAATATTCATAGTCATCAAAACTATTTTTTACATTTCTTATTTTTTCATCAAGTTTATTAAGTTCAGCAGTTTTATACACTTCACTTGCTACTGATTGACTTACTACATTACTTTGTGATGTATAACTTTCTATATCTTGTATTTTGTAGTGAAAGTTAATCACTCGTTCTTCTGCAGAACTAAACTTCACAAAGTTTTTGAAGTCCGTAAAATCTGTGTTTAGTTTGACTAACTGATTATCTTTCTGTAAGAAGTGATCAAATACTTTCTTTTGTATATTTTCTTGTGAAGAAAGTGTGAGATTGTTTATACTTTGATAATCACTATATTCGTTTATCTTTCCTTCTTCAACTTCCGTTTGAAAGTTTGGAGTTAGTTGTTCAATCTTTTGAATTGCAGCTGCTTTTGATAAATCAAACTCAATAGAAAGTGGATAATATGGTGTGTTGAATATATCAACTTTATCAAGTCGTTCAACATTCGTATTGATTGGATTAGCTAACTTAACTACAATAGAATCCAATACATCAATCTCACCATCAACTTGATTTAACTCACCACCACGAACCCAGTTAACAAGTAAGTTTCTATTACCCTTATCATCAATAATAGCATACTTTAAGAATCTATCCTTTTCAGTAATAGGAAGAGTATTTGGGTCTTCTTCTGTTGTTGTTGGGGTATATTCACCTACAATATTACTAATCAAAGATTTAAGTGAGTTTTCAATAACACTCTCAATATCGGGAGCACTATTATCATATTCACAACTTCCATCATTTATCGTAGCTTGTGGATTATAGTTAGTTGCAATGGAATCAGTACATCCTTGTATTGGGTACTTACAAGTTCCGTCATCTTCCTCTGCTAATTCATCAAAATTAAGAGCGTTTGGATCTGTACAACCTGTTTTAACAGGGCCATACTCACAACTATCATCGTCTTTTGTTGCACTGGCGTTATAATTAGATGCGTTAGAGTCGGTACATCCCCAAATATCTTCAGTGCCTCCACCACCTCCCCCACCATTATCTTTTTCTACACCACTCCAATATTGAGTAATATAGTAAGGTGTGTTAGTAAATAAATCAGTTACTTTGAAAGTTATGGATGCATCTGTTTCAGCGTCAGTTGGAAATGGATTCCCAAATCCACCAAAATCAATATAGTACTTATATCCAAGGCCTTGTTCTATACCATCTGTTTTTACACTAAAACTTGGTGTGTAGTTGATATTTGAACTATCTTCAACAGAAACTGTTATTTGATCTGCTTTCAGTGTAAATGAACTAGCTTCAACTATACCACTATCAATAGCATCTTGAATACCTTTTGGTATACTAGCTTCTCTAATGAATATTCTATTTCTTCCGTAGTCACCAGTATCTGATCTTACATTTTTTGGTTGAATAACTAAACCATCAATTCTATCGTAAGCAAATGTATTGATATCTCTTTCACGAAAGTTAGATATTTCATTTGCATTATATGACCTTTTTCTTTCTATACCATTTCTACGGGCTTTTATAGTGACTTTAATACCATTATTAAAGTATGTACCAAACTCACCCAAGTCAGCGATATTGTATATACCTTCACTTCCTTTGTAGGTAAGTACTGTGGTTAGTGTATCTTTTTTGTTTATAGAGGTTGCCATTGTTATAATCCTCCAAATCTGTCTGAACCTCTACTACCACCTACATCAAGATTCTCATTTGGGCCTCCCGTAATAATTCCACCACCACCCGAATCACCTTCTGTGCCTCCACCTGTATCACCATTAATAGTAGGTTTAGTAGGTAACCATACAAATCCACTCCACTGATATTCTTCACCCCTACAAATAATTCTTTCATTGTTGGTTGGTGGGATATTGTTATCTAACTTTTCACAATCTGTTGGTTCTACATTTGATATTCCACAAGAATCAATTGGATTCTGTGCAACTCTTACACCATTTTTACCATTACTAATATCATTGACAAACTCAAGTAAATAATACGATTCGTTCTCCCCAACTAATCTTACTATGTTAGCTTGTGTTAAACCATACGCACTACTGATATTAAATACTCGTGGGTCAATAGGATTTAATCCATCTTCTTGGAATAGTGTTTTTCCTGAAATAGTTGATGAATCACCTTGAATATATGCAGTTATTTGTGTCCGTTGAGAAAGACCTGGTTGTGTAGTTGTTGCACCATCACAAATAGCTTCTTTTGTTCTATCTGTATTCAGTAAGTTTGGTGAAATAAATAGTTGAACTTCTGTTACTTGTGGTCTCACAGGGCAACTATTTTGTGCTTCACTGAATTGATACCTACGACCTTCATTTGGATCATCATTAAGTCCTGGTTTAGATGCAAATATAGGATAATATTTTTTACTAAGAGATTCAAATTCAGTACTCGATGGAAATAAAACATACCTTGCTTCTTGTCCATTATTTAGTTTACCGTCCCAAATCTGTCCCCTATCTGTTGAGTATATTGTTTCATTAAATACTTTACCTTGGTTGACTAAAAGAGATTTCTGTGTTTCATTTAAATCTGATTGTGCGACATACAAAGTTCTATATTCCAACTGATTTAGGTTGTTACAGAAATCTTCACCAGTCGCCAATGCAACATTCACTATCAAATAATCGTCATATCGTCTCTCCTCTTCTACATATCTGTAATAAAACTTAAATGTTCGTGTTGTTATTGGTATTTCATCAGTATCTAACGCGATATCAACTTCTATTTCTTCTTCAAGATAGTTTTCTTTTAAATTTCCACTATTATCAAGAGCTTCATTTGCATCAGCGACAAATATCTGATCGTTGATGTCAAGTCCAGAAAGTTCGATTAGTCGCTCAACTGGTATTTGTAAATGTCCATCGTTCGTCCATCGTAAATTCGATGCACCATTGGGGTCATTTATCTTAAACGAGCTATTTGATTTGAAGTCAGGCATGATACTATATCATAAATTTTTTAAAAATCATCTCTATCTTGTAAGTCATCTGGTCTCCATGTAAATCCATCCCAATAGTATCTAAAACCATCACATTCGACTTCATCACCTTCGTTTCCGTTTGGATTTACATTATATTCTACTTTACCACAATCTGTAAATTCTTCATCACCATCATCTGTTGAAGTAATAGGTGAACCCCCACCTGTTGTAATTGGACTCCCACCACCTGTTTCGGGTTGATCTGTAAATCCTGCTGTTGTGGTATCGATTTCTTGAACTTCTTCTCCTTGTGTTCCCTCACCAAACTGACCATCATCAACTTTTAAATCAAGTTCTTGAATAACTAAACTTGCAAAGTTTGTTTTAAAAATATTGAATATCTGTCGTTGAATAGCTTCTGCGTTTTCTTTGTTTGATTCCGATAGAAAGTTATCCAATAATATTCTATAACTTTGAAGAGCTGCGGTTGTTGGATCACTTCCTAAAAATTGTTTGAATCTTGTTTCAACTCGTGATTTACTTGCAGTTATTCTTAACTTAATATGTTCCACAATATTTTCTACATTATTGGGATAGTAAGTTCCTAAAAATCCTTTTAAAGTTGGTTGAAACTGAAATGATGGTAATGTAATTCGAAGATTATCCACAATGTTGTCTATTTGTGTTTCAGTGTAGAACTTATTCAAAAGTGATTTAATATAACTATCTACAATTTCCGAAACAGGAACATTATAATCTTGATCGTTCGGATCAACAATTTTTCTATATTGTTTAAACTCATTAAATCGATTAATAAAATCTGAATCGTTGTTTAATGGGTTAAGTCGAACTTCTGTTCTATCTGCTGATATTTCGGTGACTAAAAATCTATTATTAGTTTCTTCATCAGGCTTTTTTGAAATAGCTTTTAAGTCATCATTGACAAAGTAATATTCAATTGTGTATAACCCTTCACTATTTAGTTCTTCTTCATTTACAATCTGTTGTATTTGTTGAACTAATTGTGTTGGACTATCATAGAAGAATTGATATTGCTCTCCATCAAATTTCCGTTTAAATAAGAAGTTACCAAAGGTATCGTATCCAAGAAGCACAACATCAATATTTGGGTTCTTTTGAAACTCATCTTTTGTGATAGTATCAACAACAATATCTGTTGTTTTATTATCTAAAAGGTTTATATTTTGTGCTTCAGTTATATTCATTAATCTTTATCTCTTTCGTAATACATCTTAAATCTAGCTTCACCACCTTCGGTTAGATTTCTATAAACAAGTTCACCTGTGTGAGCTATTGCATTTTTACCACCATCTGATCCACGTCTTAGACCCCACGCATCAAGAATACTTTTTGTTTTTTCACCTTCAACAGTTATTGAAATTGGATTATCTCCAACCGGTACACTGAATGTATATTGTCCAGTACCACTACTAAAAGAATTATGTTTAAATGTATTTACTATAACAGGATCTGCATATGATGTATATGTGAATGGAAATTTATTTCCTGAACTGACACTAGTTGGTGGTTCTTGATAATTTTCTAATTTTTGAATTTGTATTGGGGTTTCACCTGTATTTCTTAATAATACCTGTGATGGGTTTAATGTTATTCGACTTCCCGAACCAGCTTGTTCATCATTATTATTATGTGCAAACTGATATGGTTGGAATCGTGAATCTACATTTGTATCGGTTTCTACTTTTATAAATAAGTTTCTTCCTGCTTGTTGATACCCCTGTCCACGTAAAGAAGCGGATTCTGTATCGTTTTTTGTATCATTAAGGGCATCGTTAATCAAACTATTAAGTGATCCTTCAAGATTGGTAGTAAAGTTAGCTAGATTTGTACTGATATCATCAACAGATGTTCCTTCATTTAGAAGTTCTGCAAGTCGTCTTAACAGTTCCTCAATCTGTTCATCTCTATCATCAATCTGTGATTCCAAAAACTCAAGTAATTGCTGACTTGTTAGTTGTTTAATACGTAAAGATGTCGGAAAAATATCATATACCTTTTTGATATTAATGGTATTGTAATTCGGTTCCTCTAATTTGAATGGTTCAAAGATACTCATCATTCAACTAATTTAAAGACAAATCCATTATCAACGATTTGATATAAATCTGTTCCATCATCGATTTGAAATAATATTCTGTAATATCGTTCTGCTTCCCAACCTGTAAAATCTTGGTTGAAGTAGTTTCCGTTAGAATCAACTGATAGTGTGGAGTTATCATCAAACGGAACAATAACATCTTCTGTCACATTATCAACAATAGAATAAGATGAACCCGTCGGAAGATATGAAACTGTTGAGTATACAGAACCCGTCCCATAGGTAAGTGTTGGGAATTGTTCTCTGACGTGTAATCTAAACTTATATTTCTTATCTACTTGATATTCTTTCCGTAAAGATTTTACTGTAATAAATGAATCTTCATCATTAAGTTCTGTTAATGAACCAGTTACAATTGATGAGTCATCCCACTTTACTGTTAGTTTTGGTCTGTATATTGTATTTGTTTCTGACGAAAAAGAATTGATTTCACCATAGTTATCCGTATCTGTTTCGTAACTTCCACTGAACTTAACAATGAATCCATAATTAGGTATTGTTCCACTTATATGTGCATCTACAATATCAGTTACATCAAACGATATATTTTCCGTTCGAGTATTAAATGTTTGTGTTGATGAATAATCATCATTGAAGTCACCACCATTTGTATCCCATACACTCCCACTTAAGTAATCACGGTATGTGTAAGATACACCTGTTGTTGTTTTGGGGTTGTCTTGTCTTTTACCAAGACCCATATCCCAACTCTGTGAAACAGGATGAGTAACTAATACAAACTCTGATCCTAATTCCTTTAATCGTGTTGTAGATAAGTCAAGTGAAAATGTTGGATTTGTAATTGTTCCGTTGGAAAGTGAAGATGATACATTTGTATAATCAAACTCAATAAGAATACGAGAATGTTTATCTATCTCACTTGTTTTGTATTTGAATAAATCCAATATTGCATCAATACCAGTATTCTGGTTTTGGAAGTCAGAATAAATTGATGCATCTTTTGAACTTGTTACGAAAAATCTCATCTTACTTTTCCTCTAATATCTTGATTGGGGAATTTGACTTCAAATACAGAAGGTTCAACTGATGGATATATTACTTTATTACGGATTGCACTTTGTATTGGATAATACTTGTTTGAATAGTTTCCGTTTCTATCTGTAAGATTTCTTAATACCAAATCACTAACAGTTCTAACACCATCAATATTTGCTATCTGAAGTTCTAAGTCCGAAAGATATATTGGTTGGTTGAAATCAAGTTTTGAAATATCAAAAAACTTTTTAACTGCTTCAATTGCTTTTAATAATACAGTGTTTTTATTGTATCCTTTGTGAACGGAAATCTCAAAGTCAACTCCAATGTTTACAATATAACCATCAAGTAAGTTTACACCATCTGTTAATAACCTAAACTCATTTAAATATGTAGATAAATTTTGTTTAGTTTGTGTATTCAGTGTTGTTAAATTTCCATTAATATCATACCCAAGTAAATACAAATCAATTGTTGATTGTGGTTTATTATCATTTTGTTTTGGTTCATGTTTTTTAGCAAACACTTTTGTAATATTACCAAACTTACTTGGCATTGATAATACACGAGCTTTATAATCTTGTGCAGTCACACATCTTTTTTGTGTTGAAAAGAATTGAAGTGCGTTCTGTCTTATCTGTTCACTTGATGGTATACCATCACCACCTGTTGCTTTCTCTTCATTAGTCACACTCAATGTTGTTCTTATTTGATTGAGTGTAGATATTTGACCTGTTGATAAATTAGATGTATCATTCTCTAATACAACTTCACTTATATTTACCAAATCATTTTGTGGAACATTACTTTCAATACCACCACCTACCGTATATCGTATAGTTAATGTAGTATTAGAAGGAACTTTACCATATGTTTTAGAAGTTGAGAAAGATGCAGGATCAATAGCAAGTTCCGTTGAATTAGTATTGTTATCAATTTGAGTAAGTGCTGCTATAATTTCTTCATCGTCCGCATCAGTTGTTCCACTTCCAAACTGAATCTGTTGTTTTAAGTTTTTATTAACTCTAGTGATAAATCTTCTTGGAACTCGTTGTAGTCGTGGTTGATAAAATGGTTGTTCTGTCGCAGTTGATAGTTCAACATCCTGAATAATATTATCTTGTGCTAAATAATCAACTTCATAGTATGTGTTATTATCTGAATCGATTACCGATAAGATTTCGATTACATTAGTATCAGGTAGTTCAATCGTTAAAAATTGTTGTGGATCACCTACTTCAAATGTAAATGTCTTTTCAGTTCCTGCTACAACAGGTACATCTCTGTAATATTCTAATAAATAAAATGTTGGAACTCCACCTTCTTCTTGAAATACTGATACATACTCACTTAAATCAGATAAACTTTCCATATCAGAAAAATCTATTGTTTCAAGTGTTCTAAACACAACATCTGGATTTTGTTCAGATGTTATCTTCATATTTGATGCTATTTTCAATGCAAATGTGAAATCAGGATTGTTTGTTCCATCGTTTGGTAATAACTGATATACTTTTAATGATGTAGTTGCTCCTGAACTCAAAGGTATTTTGTATCCAAGTGCTTGTGAAAGTGAAACAATATTTTTTGTTTCTGATGCGTGTGTTAAAATACTTTCTTTGAGGTTATAGTCAATATTATATGAAAGAACATCACCTGCATAGGATACAAGTTCAATAAACATATTACCAATACTATTATCGGTAAAGTCATTGTATGTATTTGGAAAGTAAGTTTTAGAAAAATCTATAAGTTTTTGGCGGAAAGAACTAAAATCCTTTGCCAGTAGATTTACATCTTTTCCTTTTTTACTAAAATCTTTGTTGATTGATGTAATAGCCACGTTATATTCCTGTATTTACCCTTAATTTTAATGTATCAAGTGAATCAGGTATCGATGTAATACTAAATGATATACTAAGATTAATTATGTTGTCATCTCTACTTTCATCAAAATCTACACGTTCAATTGATACTGATTCAAAGTTATTTGATACTGATTCTCTTATCGTTTCTTCTATCTCCACTCTTTTTATCTCAACATCTTGGTCAAACACAAATTGTCTTAAGTTTGCACCATATGTTGGATTAAGTGGCCGTTCACCAAAGTTTGTTAGCAAGAAGTTTCTTAAATTGGTTTTGATTGCATTTTCAGTGGTAAAGGTTTGTTGGAAAAACCCTTGATTACCTCTCCGTAATGGTAAATCAATTCCAATCGGTTTCATTAGATTCTTCCGTTGCGTTGTTTACTTCGTTCATCCATAGCTTTAAACTTATCACCCAAGTTGGGGTTCATCATAGCACCCATTACACTTTGAACTGCTGGATTGGATGTATCAACCGGTCTTCCATCTGATGTTGTCATATTCTGTGCAACAGTTGGAATACCTGTTTGAGTGTTGTATGACATAGATCTCCACTCATCCATATCACCACCAACCATTGCTCGTAAAGATTCTGTGATATTGTTCTTGTCAAGTGTTGGTTTTTGTTTTGGTTTTTCAACCCTTGTGGTTGGTTTAGTTTGTTCGGATTCTTTTAACAAACGATTAACTTCGTGTTCCACTAACATAGGAACAATCTTGCTTACTCTTTTTTCAACAAGAGAATCTATCTTACTTTCTAATACTTTTAGTAGTTTTTCTGTTGATTTTGACTTCATGACTTTTATTGTTTTGTTGTATAATATAAATATCTTTTAATCTTATTCTTCGAATGTATAGATTTGATTGATTGAGTTAAGTAAACTTATACCTAATTGAAGTGCTAGTATAAGTGGCTGTAATATCAAGTAATCTATTGTATCGATAATAAGTTCTAATACTTTTGCAACCGGTGGGCCAATGATTGGTATTGCTGATATTTTTGTGATTTCAATATCAATTGTATCTAATATACCATCAATAAGATCGGGTATTGGATCAAGAGTATTAAATAAATTTTGTGCAACACCTTTTTTATTTTTTGCTATATTTTTATAAAGTCTTATCTGTGGTTGTTGGACTTTTTCTATATTAAGTTGTTCTAGTTTCAGTTCAGCTAATTTCCTTGTTAGATAAATACCTTCCTCTGCGTTTTCAACAGTCCCATCAATCACATTTTGTGTTTCTTCAAAAATTATCGTAAGTTCTTCTACTGTTTGTGTTAAAGTACTTGATTGAGTATTTTGTTGATTACTTTCAGATTCTAAATTATCTATTCGAGTTTGAACATCTTCTTTATTATATTTTTCGAAAAAGTCTTCATCCTCTCTTTCTTTAAGTCGTCGTTCAATTGATTTTACTTCATTTTCTATTTCTACAAGTCGTTCTTCTAATCGGTTTTCACTATTACGAACATTAACAATAGATTGTGCAACATTATCAAGAATAAGAACAAACGGTGCAATAAGATTAAGTTTTTCTATTATACGATAACTCATGATGTAAACACCCTTTGTGATTTAAACTTATTCGTTGATAAAGTTAAGTTATCAGATGGTGCTATCGTAGAGTTTATACCTTCTTTTAATATTTTTGCAGCTGCAAATAATCCTGGACTATTTTTTTGTGATTCTTCATCATTTATAATTGTATCTAAAAACAAATGTAAATTTCTAATCAACTCTGTCCACTGTTTGCTGAATTCATTTCCTCTTATTACAGGATCAGTTGGTTCAGTTGATAAATTAATAACAGAATTAGAATTTAGTGTAATATCTTTTTGTGAATCAATTGTAATATATTCATCACTGACCATTCCAATATTATTTTTTGCTTCCACAAAAACTCCACTATTTACTGATCGTAAAATAATTCTATCGGAATCTAACTTTATTGTGTTAGTATCTTTTTGATTGTATACTCTTTCACTTTCTAAATTAAAAGGTGTAGTAGTCAATCGTTGATAATCCACCAAGTCATTATACATTTGTATAGTTGACCTGCCATTGATTATATCAACTGATGGGTTTTGGTTTGATGTATGAGATAAACTTATTACATTAGAGTATCGTCCGTTGATATTTACATCACCGTAATTGGTGGCAAATAATGGTATGTTATCTACTGTAAATTGTTCTGATATCTTGTTTGAAGTATCTAAATTGTTAGAATCTTTTATAACAGATTGTTGAACATTTTCATCATCAACATATTTAGTGAATCCTCTTTTACGGACATCATCAATATTATTATTGATATTGTTTTTAAGATTGAGTGTAGTTAAGTAGTAATCACTAATTGGTGTTCTAATAACTAATGCTAATTCACCAGGAATTGGAAACTTAGTGTGGTTGGTATCAATAGGTCGGAACATAGAGTCCGTTAAATCGGACTTACCTGCAAACTGAAGTGGTTTTCCTAATATACACCCAACACCTAAATCATTTCTTTCGTAATCATCGTGATTAGCATCTGAAACTAATACTACATCTAATATAGCATTCGTTTGTGCTGAATCTATGGATGAACGGATTTGTTCAATATCGAGAGAAGATACGGTTTTAAGATCCTTGTAGCTCATCTTCTTCCCCCTTGTCTTTCATAATCTTTTCTAACTCTTCAACATCTTCGGAAATCTTTGTATCAACTTCTTCTGCGTTTTGTATAGTTGATAATAACTCCTCTTTCATTGAATCAGTTAAACCAAGAGCATCTTCTTCACCACCACCACTTGCAGTCATAACTCTTTGTATGATGGTAGCTACTTTGACAAGTTGTTCATCATTCTTCACACCAACATCTAATAAATCTTTGATGACAGGGCCGATATACGCAATATCCTTTCCACCTTTTAACGAAAGTAAAAAGTTTTGCATAATATCATTTATCGTAGTGTCTTTCTTTTTACTATTGTTGTAAATATCTTCTAAGACGTTGGATAAAGATTTATCACCGAATGCTATGTCATCTTTGTCTCTGATACTCATACAAATAAATATTGGTATTAGTATCTTTCTTCTTTTATTGTACCTGTATTCAGAAAGTCGTTGTAAATCTTATGTTGAAGAGGTCTCATACGGTTAAGGACGGGAGTGATATGTTGACCTGTATAACCAGTCATTTCTCTGATAAACAAGTAGATTGTTTTTTTATTAAATGAATCAATACTATCGATATACTTAAATAACTCAATAACTGCGTACGCTATTTTCAAGTCCCTTTCTTTTTCAAAAATAATAGGAATTTTGTGTTCCCAAAAGTTATACATTAGTTTAACAAACTCATCTGTAAAGTTTTGTTGTCTTTTATTTTCTGAAGCATCTTCTATTTCAAACGCTTCTTCGGATGAATCAATATCTTGATACATCTTTTTAATTTTGAAATTTTTGTTATTGTTAAGAATCAAATAATTTTTTGCAACAATACTAAAATAAGAAAACGCTCTACCTTTTTCACCTTTGTATTTGTGAAGATTTAACATAATGAACGATAATACTTCTCGTTGAACATCTAATGGGTCATCTAAAAAATATTCAAACTTAAAAGTGTTAAAAATATTTTCTACAAGTTTTTCAAGTGCAACCTTAATACCCTTTACATAAATTTCATTTCTTTCTTTTGGATCATCGGACTGATTGTATTTTACAATCGCATCTTCTGTCTCCTGTGTAAAGTAGTATCTACTACTACCTTTCTTCCGTGGTCTCGGCATATGTATATTCCCCTATTTGTTCTACAATTCCTTTAAGTTGTTGGAAAGTTGTTCCAACTTCATCATCGGCTTCAAATGATCCGTTGATATCAATTTGTTGCATTGTTTTGATAGATTCTTCAATGTTATCTTGAATATCACTGATTCTATCTTCAAAAAATAAAACCTTTCTGTATAAATTTATTGATACAAATAGTAATCCCACTGAAAGGATTGATAAAAAACCAATTAGTATTTCCATTAATCTGTTTGTCTTATGTTTGTAGCGTATAATTCTACATCAACCAATTTAAATGGTGGTGTATCAGGTGAGTGTAAAAAATCTATACGACTTGTAAATCTTGCGTTCATCAAATCTTTAATAATAAAAAATCCTGTTAATTCATCTGACCTAATATAAACAATATCATCAAAGTTAAAATCACCACCATATCGTCTATGTAAATCTCTACTTACCGCAATATAACGATAATCTGACGCATTATCAATTTCTATGACTGTACCATCAGCAGTGATGTTAGGAGTATCATCAGTTTGAGATGGAACTGGATGATACATAGTTGCAACTACATTGGAATGAAACTGAATATCAAAGATACTTTCAATCAAATCTTCATTGTCTTCAATCTTTTGTGCAAATGTATCAAGTATTTCTCCTTGATTAGTTTGATTTAACTTTAACTGTTCAAGCTTATTATCTATAATTGCTTTTTCTTTATTTATATTAATTGAATAATTAGTTAAAATAAATAAAGCTAATAGCAATATAATATTATAAATTTTATTAATCATAGTTATTATGCTTATAAGTTAGGGGTAAATTTTAGTGTTGTCAAATTTTTGACGTGTATGTACCCTTTTTTGTATTGGGTACAGATTGTGACTTAGATGCCACACTACCTAAATCTTTTGTTTTTTGTATCAAATCACCAAGAGATACATCTTTGGGTTGTTCTTTTTCTTCTTCTTTTTCTGATATTTTCTTTTTGATAGCTTTATCAAATCTTTCCAAATCTTCTTCAGTAATTTCACCACGATATACCTTGAACTCTTTTTTTGGAATAAGTGAATTAAACGCAATTACTAACGAAACTGCAAGTGGGTCAAATACAAAAATAAGTAAGATAATAAACCATTTTACAGCAGTATCGATATCAACATTAAATGCTTGTGCAATAAACTTGAATCCACCTATTTCTCTTGCTACATCAATATTGTCTGACTGAATAGTAAATATTTCAGTATTCAGTTGATTGAGTTCTTCTCTTTTTGTATTAATCTGTTGATTCAGTGATCGGATTTCATTGTCCGCACTTTCAATGAGTTCAAATGTTCTGCGAGCATTTACCCAGTTTTCACCAGCTACTAATGAGTCATATCTTGTTTCTTGTGAGGAACGTTGGTCACTTAATATCTGTATTCGTTCATCAAACCTCCGTAAATCATCCGTAACACCTTCTTTTTGTGTTTCGAGTATCTGTACTTGGCTATCAACTTTTGCTACCTCTAATGCAGTTTTTTGATAAGCATTGGAAAGGTATCCAAAGATACCCATTGATGTAATAAAAATCAGTGCAATAACTGCGGTTGTAAAGTATATTCTAAACAACCACGATATCTGATCCCATTTTCTGTGTAAATAAGATGCGGTAATCAGCTTACCGAGTTCTAACGAACCCGCCATAATAGCTACACCTAAAAGTGAACCACTAAATAATTGTGCTATACCACTTACTGAAAAGAATGCCGCACATCCGGCAATAATAAGGGCGGTTATTCCGACTATCCACTTGAACATTAGTTTTCCTCAATTATGGTTGCCTCTTGAATTTCTTCAACAAATAATAATTTTGTTTTTGTTCTATCTCTTACAACCGTATCGGCACCAACTTTTGCTTTTGTAATATGTATATCTTCAACTCTTGATTCTTCAATTTCTTTGAGAACAAGATATGCATTATCGTTTATATTGATAATTTTCATAGATATAAATATAAAAAAAAGAGGGAAACTATCAATTTCCCTCTCTTACCCCTTGTAACCTCTACTCATTTTAGAGTAGTTTCTTTACCTTCACCTTGTCTTTTTTAATCTTCATATCAATTGTCAGAAGACCATCTTTGACAGATGCTGTAATTTTGTCTTTATCAACATTACTAGGTAAAATATACGACTTTTCGATCTTGAAGTCAAAGTTATCTACATTTGCTTCCGCAATAACTCTCAAGTATCTATCAGTCAACTCCACATCAACATCTTTATCAGAACATCCTGGCACGTGGATATGGAAGGTTTTATCTTCTTTGAGAACTAAATCTCGTTCTGATGATTTTGTTTTGTAGGCTGATTTCTTGGGTGATAATATTTCATCGAATAAGTCATCCCAAGTTGTTGTGTATGATGTAATCATGTTGTTTTCCGTTTTAGTTGTTGTTGTTTTTCCCACCTATATTACAAAAATAATACCTATTATAACACATCTGACATTCTGTCAGTAACATTGACATCCCATTCCATACGAGATGACATTTCTTCCGACCATTTAATAATGTATATTAGATTACTTCGTATTTCTTTGTTAGGATCAAATGTCTTGAAGTATAGTTTGTTAGAATCTTCGTATAGCCCGTCCGATGTTTTAATAGCTAACCACTCGGATTCAGTGAGTGATATACCCGCGTTTTGTAAGATATACAAACTCCTATCAGGAATACTCATATGAGTGACATTAGGGTTAGGAACAAACATCTTCCCTTGGTTCTTACGATGCCATTCTGATTCATTCCACAAATAATATGGGTGTTTTCCATCACTTACTTTACCTAAATCGTGATTCAATGCAGTAAAGATAAGTTCTTCTTTGGTAAAGTCAATCGTTCCTTTGAGTTGTTTATATGTCTTTGCTAATAATATCGCTGCATTGCACATATTACGGACATGAATACAATACCCACCAGTAAATGCAAGAGTGTGGTGGGACATAGCACTTGCAGGTGCCATAATCATATGTTCGGAAATACTATCATATAGTTTGAGTAGTTGTTCCTTTCTTGGTGATTCAATATTCTCTTCTATAATAGCGAGTATTGAATCGTAGTTTGTTTTTAATTGTGATGGTGATAGTTCCATAACTATTGGTCTTGGGGTGTGTAGTAAATTACCGATGGTAAACTAACCCCACCTTTTCCTTTTTTCCGTTTGTTCTTTCTACGAGTTACTGCTCTATTCTTATCCTTCATATCTTTACACTTATCGTATAGTTGTTCGATAGTCATATCAGGTTCCTTACCATCTACCCATCGTTTGTATAAGTGTTCCAATGCCTGTCCAAACTCTTTACGGAAAGCGACCTTTACCTCATGGAGTATACGATCTTCATCTGCGTAAAAATCCTTCATAAGACGATTGTATCTGCGTATGTATTGGTCACCCTCATCAAAAATACGCTGAACAATAGTATCGTGACGTAAGTCAAGTTCTCTACCCTCTTTGGTACATCTGTCGACAATCTCATTATAGGTATCGAGTTCTACTTGTGCTTCTTGTAGGTATTGTGAGGTATCGAAATCACCATGTTTGATTCTATCAAGTAATGGTGCGGACTTTTTTAGTTTACGTCGTTTTTGGTTTCTTCTCCACCAATTGAATGTTGTTCTTCCCATAACCGTTGTTCTTTGAGTTGTAAAAGTAAATCCACTGATTCAGGACTACCTGTAATATACTCATGTTTTAGATAAAAGTCAACCCATCTTTTGTTATTTATGCGTTGTAATAAATCTTTATATTCAGGTAAGTGTAATACTCTATGACCCATGTGATAAATCCTTCAATAGTTTTGATTGTTCTTCAGTCAACCTCTTTCCCTCATTCATCAAATCTAATAAACGATTTATTATTTCCATTCTTGAAACCATATCTATTTTCATATCATTCTTCTTTTCCATTGAGAATCTGTTCCATAGTTTTTCGTTCAACAAATCGTCTATGTTTCGATAAAAAGATATCGAGGGCTTTGAGTTCGTGTTTGATGAACATTTGTAAGAACTTAGTTTTCTCTAAACTATGTTCTGTATCATTGATATAGTTTAGCGCGGTAAACTTACGAACTCTTGTAGATAAATACTTTTTGATACGCAATAATCTATCATTTCTTTCGGTAATATACAAATAAAAGTTTGACAATACTTTTGGTGTTTTCTCATATCGTTTTTTAAACCAGTCCATCCCCTTTCTCATATCAACTAAGAAACCTCGTTGGTCAGACGACATATCTTTATAGTAGTTCATTTGATCCTCATCGATTGCCATTTCTTGTAAGATTTTGTTGGTGACATAATCGGTAATCTCACTACGAGAATTCTTACACCATCTATTCAAATCACCCAAGTCATCCAAGTATACAACATTTGCAAGGTTGGTTTCTCTTTCAGTATGTCGATTTGAAATAGTCGTAGAATCTCTACGAGGTGAATAGTTCTTTGAGTATCCGTTTCCTAAGTATTCCATATGTGTTATTTGTCGTTTTTGTTAATAAACATTTGTTGTAGTTGTTTCGCAAGACCTGTTAGTGAAGTCACATCAATAGTAGTTGCGTCACTTCCGTACATTCTTCTAAAATCATGAGTTGTATCATCTCTATTGTAATCAGCAACAAAGAATGATAATACTTTGTATCCAAGTGATTTCATCTTCAATACTTGTTGACGAGTGTGTTCTATTGCTCGTTGTCCATCGTAATCTTGAAACCACGGCATTCCATCGGAATAGTTGATGAAGTATGTTTCAAGTGCATCACTACCTGTTGGAAGTTCTTTTACAATAGATGCAAAACATAATCCTTCGGGTGTTGTTCCATTGGATTGTAAATAATGTGCTTTCTTCAAAAATGATTGTAGTTTATCAGTTCGTGAATCGTATACTACCCACATAATAGGAACTTCTTTACCTGATATGTTATCAGTATAACGAATAGAGATTTGAATGTCAAGGTTTGTCATTGAACTCATTTGTGCAATAGCAACAGCAGATAACAAAGAGTTATCAAAAGGTTCCCCACCCATTGACCCACTGCCGTCAATAGATAGGTGAAGAAATGCATCATTGTATTTATCTATGTGAATCTGATTGAATACGTTGTAATCATCGGCACCAAGTGCATACAATCTACGTCTTTCAACCTTTCCTTTCTTTTGACGAGTGATTTCTGTGATTCTTTCTCTGTTTCGGATTTGTAGTTTCCGACCTAATCGTTTCCCTAACATCACACCATCAGTCACAATTTTACGTCTTTTTTCACATTGTTCACCTGCCCAAACAGAATCTTTATTGAAATACTCAACATTATGTTGTACAGATCTAATCATATTCATATTGGAAGAAGTCATACCACGCAATACAACAACATTTTGTTTACGAGAGTTACCGTAGTAGGATTCATACTCTACTTCTTTGATTTCAGCGTTATTCTTAGCAAATACATCAACTTCTGCTTTTTGTTGTTTAGTCATCTTACCTTTTTGTACATCACCTTCTAAGAACTTACGTTGTCTTTCGATTTTCTTTGGAAGTATATCCTTTTGTCTTTCGGTAAGTTCTTCCAACCCTTCGATATCACTTGATTCTACATCACTACTTTCATCAGTATGTTGTTGTTCAACTTGGTTACTATCTTTGTTATTTGTTGAGGGAGTATTTTCACCATTACCATTACCACTCTGTTGAGATTGTTCATCTTCTCCATTATCATCTTTTGTACCCAACACATCTAATAGAATCATCAACACTTGAACTGCAATATCCAATGTCTGTGTTGTGTTTTTGATTGTAGGGACGTTACTGAAAATAAGTTGGTAGATTTCACGCAGACGTGGAAGTGCATCTAAATCGGTATTAGGATTGGTGAAGTTAATCATGCGGAACATATACGAATCCATCGTAGGGATTCTATATTCCGTAGAACGTAATCCCTTATCAATAACAGAATCGTTAAAGTATCTATCGTATAGTGATTGATAATATCCTTTGTAACCAGGTGAGTTTGTATACACATAGTAATCAATTCTTCTATCTTCAATAAGATTGACAAGTGTTTTGAGTTCAGTAAAGAAATCTCCACACACCTCTTTCATTTCAAGATCGTATCCAAGTTCCGTCAACTTAGTCATAATGTTTGGAATCACAGAAAAGTCCGTTAACTTAATATGTGATGCTTCATGAAGTGCAAGACCTACAACACTATCAAACTTCTTAGAATCAATAGATGAACCGATAACAACGGTTTTGGAATCGGTGTATGAATCACTACCTGAACGATATTCAACAGGTATGGATTGTTTGGTAAGGATACGGACGAAGTTACTGATAACTCGTTGGTATTTTGCTAACTCAATAGTATCGAGTTTTTTGGTGGACTCTAATGTTGAGATTGAATCGTCGTCTAACCAAAAAGATGAATGAAGTGATTTTGTCATAGGTGGTTTCCTCATTTGATTATACTACAATATAAGGAATCCCAAAATAAAAGTCAATACCTTTTTAAAACTTTTTTTTAAGTTTTTTTATTTCTTTGGTAAGTCGATCGACTTTTTTGTTGGTTGATGATAGTTCTATGTTTGTTCCTAACAAGGCAATGTAAAGAAGAACAAGAGGAATAATAATCCATATATCCATATTAATCCACCATATCTATGATTTGAACAATCAGTATGATGAAAAGAATGACTCCAATCCAAAACAATCTATCTTCCAACCTCTTTCTTGGTGCAAACTTAACAAGATTATACTTTTCAAGTTTTTTCCAACGTTTTTCGTATGATGATTTCATAGTAGTTTATTTAGTTATTGTGAACCGGGTGGGGCTCGAACCCACGACCAACTGGTTAAAAGCCAGTTGCTCTACCAGCTGAGCTACCGGTTCATTGTGTCGAGGTGGTAGGATTTGAACCTACGTACTCTACATCCCAAATGTAGCGAGATAAACCTGACTCCTCTACACCTCGTATATGCGACTCGTAGGGGACTTGAACCCCTGACCTCGGCAGTGACAGTGCCGCGTTCTGACCAACTGAACTAACGAGCCGTTTGTACTCGGTACGGGATTCGAACCCGTGCTACTGCCGTGAAAGGGCAGCGTCCTAACCACTAGACGAACCGAGCATATAGTTAATGTAAGAAATAAAAGTTACAATGTCAAGTTACTTTATAAGAAACATTGTTTTTGTTTCACTAAACTCACCTGTTGTAATACGATAAATATATGTACCTGAACTTAGATTAGTAGCATTGAATGTTATAGTATGAGTTCCCGATGATTTCACTCCATCTACCAATGTTGATATTTTTTGACCCATCATATCATACACTTCCAACAAAACATAAGATGATTGCGGAAGTGAATAGTTAATACTTGTAGTGGGATTGAATGGATTAGGATAGTTTTGTCCTAACTCAAAATCATTTGGTATGTCACTATTTTCATTTGATGTAGTCATTCCTACGGTAGTAAAATCAACAAATACCCAATCACTCTTTGATACAGAGTTTACTGATCGGACTCTATAACGATATTCTTTTTCGTAATCCAATCCACTTATTGTAAGAGTTGTATCCGTTGTATTTTCATTATGAACTAACTCATTTGTTTCTTTGTTATACAATTCAAAATCATAGGATGTCGCACTCTTTACGTCTTTCCAAACAAATGTAGTTGTTGTTTGTACTCCTTTTGCCATACTCTTTGGATATACAATAGATGTTGGATCTACAAGTTGTTCTCTAATTGTAAATCTCCAACTATCACTCCACGATCCTAAACCACCCGAATTTTTACCCCTAACTTTCCAATTATATGTTGTGTTATGGTTTAATGTTAGTTCATATGATGTTTGTGTAACCTCTTTACTAACTATGGTTGATCCATTATTTGATACTTCTACGATATACGATGTTGCATCATCTAATGAATCCCAACTTAAAACTAATGTAGGTGGTACATTCGTCGCATCATTTACAGGATTTAGAAGAGTTACTTTTGTTGGAGGATCAATGGGTTCAGGTTCGGTGGTAAAACTCCATGTATCACTCCACTCCCCATCACCTAACTCATTAGATGCACGGACTCTCCAACTATATGATGTACTATATGTAAGTCCACTTAATGCTTTGGATGTTGATGAAAGTGATTCATTTACAATTGTTGTAGTAAATCCATCTGTTGATACTTCAATAGTATATGAAGTAGCGTTACCATCTGTATTCCACGATAATGTTGGTGATAACCCAACACCTGTTTGATTATTGGTAGGTGAAGATAATGATACCTTACTTACAGGATATACAGGTTCATCTTCCGTTGTAAATGTCCAAACTTGACTCCAATCACCTGTAAGGTCTGGTGATGTTGCTCGGACTCTCCAACTATATGTAGTTTCATAGTTTAGGGTTGTGGTTTTATATGATGTAGATGTGGTAGATGTATTAACAATTGTAGAAGAAAAGTTATCGGTTGATATTTGAACTTCATAGTTTGTTGTATTTTCTACACTACCCCATGATAATGTTGGTGTAAGAGAACTATTAGTAGTTCCATTTGTTGGTGATGATAGTGATACTTGGCCTAACCTACACGGACTACCCCAATCGGGTAAATCATTAGTAGTCATTTTCGTATCTCTATAAAAGTTAGATGGTTCTGTTGATATTAACGGAACACACCATGAAGATAAATCTTGGGAATAATTCCACGCCATATCAAACATCGCATCCATATGTGTAGCATTTTCAACATTCCAACTTGATAAATCTTGGTTGAAATCAATAGCGTATACAAACATATACATAAAGTTGGTTGAATTAGAAACATTCCAATTACTAATATCATGTGTAAAGTTGAATGCTTTGAAAAACATACTTTGAAAACTTGTTACTGACGATACATTCCATTGTGATATATTTTGGTTAAACATATGTGCATCTCTAAACATATCTTCCATATTCGTCACATTACCAACATTCCACCCACTAATATCTTGATTAAACTGACTTCCAACTAGTCCGTTATTTGTATAATCGTCAATACGAACTTCCTCACCCTTAAACATCCCCTCCATGTTTGTCACATTAGACACATCCCACGATCCAATAGGTTGATTGAATACTTGGTTTTCGTAAAACATATGATTCATCAATACAACTGAACTGGTGTTCCAACGACTGATATCCTGATTAAAGTTGTTACTATCAAACATTCCTGACATATTTCGGACTTTCGACACATTCCAATCACCAATATCCTGATTGAACATAATTGCATTTTTAAACATAAGTTGCATTTTGGTAACATTGGAAACATCCCATGAACCAATTGGTTGATTAAATGCCCTAGCGTTTTCAAATAGATACGCCATATCATATACATTTGAAACATTCCACGAACCAATTGGTTGGTTGAAAGAAACTGCTGCTTTAAACATTGAGTTCATATTAGTCAGTGATGAAACATTCCATGGTGATATATCTCGGTTGAAAGTAGAGTATGAAAACAATGCATACATCGTCGTAACAGAACTCACATCCCAATGGCTTATATCTTTGTTAAAATCTTTTCGATAAAACCACTCTTCCATATTAGTTACACCACTTGTACACGCTTCATCCGCTGAAACACTCCCACCGTGAACTTGTAAATCTGTTTTTTCATCAATCTTAGTATAAACCACTCCATTGATTTCACCTGTCTCCCCAACAGATGCATTTGAACACATTACAATCCCGTCGGAATTTATTGTAAAGTTTTGTCCAAAAGACGTTATACTAAATGTAAAGGAAAGTAAAAATAATAGTAATGTTGATTTCATTTGTAACCTCGTTATTTGTCATTTATCATTTTAATTTCATACCTATGTCCTGAATCAGAGTTAATCTGAAATATCTTTCTATAATCTTCCGCATCATTTATTGAACCAAAAGTAAGAACTTCATTTTGTTCATCTACCAAAAATACAGGTAATTCCTTACCCTCTATTTGAACGTGTTTCACTATCACGTAACTCATTATCTTTATTCTTATGTTTTTGTTTTCTGTTATACACCTTTTTTGATGGAATAACCTTAGTGGTATTCTTTATTCCAACTTGTCTGCGGACTTCTCCGTTCGACCACCCATTAAGGTTTTTTGAGTTTTCCATATACATCAATATAAGAAGAATAGATATTGATGTCAAGAAAAATTTTAATTATTGAGAGGAGCTTTTATTTGTCCGTCAGATTTATAATCAACCAATTCAACATCAAAGTCACCCATTATAAGGTCGACATTGGATAGTGTAACTGATGGTAGTTCATATTCATTATTATTGAGTTGTTCTTTAACAGCATCAATATGGTTTTTATAGATGTGTGTATCTCCTAAACTTCCAATTAAATGGCCTGGTTTATAACCTGTTTCTTCACACAACAATAATAGTAGTAACCCATAACTTGCGATATTAAACGGAAGTCCTAAAAACACATCCACACTTCGTTGTGTCCACATTAACGATAGTTTATCATCACTCACATAACATTGAAACCCATAATGACATGGTGGTAGTGTCATGTAAGGTAAATCTGATACATTCCACGCGTTCACCATCATCCGTCTACTATCACGATCATTTTTTATTAATTGAATAAGGTCTCGTAGTTGATCGGTTGATGAAGTTGCCACCATACCATCATCTAACTTTTGGCTTTCTATTTCCCAGTTTCTCCATTGTTTTCCATATATTGGGCCTAAATAACCCCACATATTATTAAACTCATCATCATCCATTATCTTTTGGATAAACTCTTTTTGTGACAGTGGTGGTTCTTCTAAGTCATAGTTGTATACTCGTTCATATAGTTTGTATGCATCACCATTCCAAATGTTACAACCATTATCTATCAAATATCGTAAGTCCGTTCTTCCTCTTAGAAACCATTTGAGTTCCGTTACCATTGCCTTAAACGCCATCTTCTTTGATGTAAGAAGTGGGTATCCTTCACTCATATCATGTCGGAACATATACCCAAAAGTAGATAGTGTCCCCGTCTGTGTTCTATCCCCTTTTTCTACACCATTATCAAGGATGAACTGACATAACTCTTTGTATTTTTTATCCAATGTATTCATCAGCCTTCACATGCAATGCATTGCAAATCATTTAGTTGTAATTTCTTCCGTGAAAACGCTTGTGCGGAATTCATAGAGTGTTGGTAGTATAACGTCTTAACTCCAAGTTGCCATGCATCAACCAACAACTTATTTATTTCCTTCACTGATAAATCAGGTGGAATCATAATGTTAAGTGATTGTGATTGATCGATATAATCTTGTCGGATAGCCGCTTGATTGATAATGCTACTTTGGTTGATTTCCGCAAAAGTTCTAAACACATCTTTTTGATGGTCGGTTAAAAACTCAAGATGTTGAACTGAACCATCGTGTTTCTTTATACTATCCCATGTATCTTTATTATCTTTACCAAGTTCTTTCAGTAAAGTTTTTAAAACAGGGTTCTTTACAGTCACTTTCATTTTTGCCATATCTTTCACATAACAGTTACTCCAAATAGGTTCAATGGATTGTGATACTTGACCTAAGATAAACGCGGAACTTGTGGTAGGTGCAATAGCGTTTAGTGTAACATTTCTTCTACCATACCCCTTCAAGTATTCGGGTTCTCCAAACAGTTCACCAAGTTCTTTACTAGCTTGATATGATTTATCCTGTATGAGTTTGAATACTTCTACATTTAGTTTAGCGGTTTCACGAGTATCAAATGGTAAATCTCTTTTCTGTAATAAAGAATGCCACCCCAATACACCAAGACCAAGTGCTCGTTGTCTTTTTGCAAAGTTGTATGCTCTTTCCATAAAGTCAAAAGCTCTTCTACCTTCTGGTGTTCCGTTATCTCTAATAGATTCTAACTTGGTTAAAAACTCGGTGACTACACTATCTAAAAAGTAAGTAAGAACTTCTACTGCATCTGTATCCTTCCACTCATCGTAATGTAGTAAGTTCATAGAAGATAAGACACATACAAATGATTCTTCTGTGTTGTCCGATAACGCAATTTCCGAACATAAGTTAGAGTGTGTAATCTTCACACCTCTATCTTTGTATACCTCTGGTGCTTTATTATTTGTAGTGTCCGTAAACATAATGTAAGGATACCCAATCTCACCTCTTCGTTGGATTACTTTTGCCCACAACGCTCGTTTTTCTTCATCACCTTCAATCATCTGATTCATAAACTCATCGGATACTGTAACTGCGTGAGTAAGATCTTGAATAGGTGCACCTTCTGTTCCAATATCTAAGAACTCCATTGCATCAGGATGGTCTAATGGTAAGTAAGGTGAGAATCTACCCCTACGAGTTGCACCTTGTGAGATGTTATCAACCATCGCTTCAAACAGATTCATGAAGTGAACTGCACCAGGTGCTTCACCATTATCCGTAACAGGTGCACCTCTTCCTCGCAAGTTTCCAAAGTATCCACTTGTTCCGCCACCCATCTTACTCATCTCACCAACTTCGGATGCGGAATACAAAATACTTTCTACATTATCTTCGATATATGATCCAAAACAAGATACTGGTAATCCTCGTTTCTTTCCGTAGTTAGCCCAAACTGGTGATGAAAGTGAATACCAACCACGACTCATATAATCATAGAACTTGTCGGAAAATCCTTCAATTCCTAATAAGTTTTCTGCGTGGTCTGCAATAGTTTTAATTCTCTCTACTGGTGATTCTCCTTTACTAAGATATCCTCGTTCTAAGAATGTAATAGATTCATCAGTAATCCATTCGAATGGCTTACGGTTACTCATATTTCGGTAAGTTTAGGGTTTAAAATAAATCGTCAGCAGTAACTGATTTCTGACGCTTGGTGTAGTTGATACTTCGTTTGTTGAAAAAGTCAGTATGCTTTGTGGCAAGAATTTCATCATCAAACCATTCTGTTTTTTCCAATAACTTTTCATCCACATCAAAGATAGATTCAATACCAATCTCATTTAGTGAACGATTAAATCGGTGTTTGATAAACTCTAATGTTTGTTCTTTTGTTAAGAACTCCATATCACCTGATTCAAACATCCAATCAACAATCTCTCTTTCTGCATCCCATGCTTCAATTGTCGCTTGTTTCAAGTCCGAAACAAGTTGGTCTGTCCACCACGATGGGTTTTCTTTCTTAATGGTGTTGATTAAATCAAATCCAAACTTAGCGTGGATATCTTCTTCTTTGGATGTAGCTTCAACTGCGTTGGAAATACCCTTCAATGCGTTTTTGAACTTATTGAAAGACATGATAACTAAAAACTGTGAGAATAATGAAACATTTTCAACGAACATAGAAAACAAAATAACTGATTCAAAGTAATCTTGATTCTCTGTTTCTTTCGATTGTGCTATAACATTCTCTAAATACTTAACTCTCTTACGAATAGCAGGAACATCCATTAGTGTTTCAAACTCACTGTTAAGTCCTAAAATTTTGATAAGATTTGAATATGCATCGGCGTGTCTGACTTCTGATTCAGCAAAAGTTGCACCTACATTACCGATTTCAGGTTTTGGCATTTTCTTATAAATGTCTCCCCAAAATGTTTTGACCGCAACCTCAACTTGTGAGATGGCTAACATGGCTCGTGTTACAACTTGTTGTTCTTCTTCTGTAAGTGTAACCTTCATATCCTGAACATCGGAGTTGTAATTAAACTCTGTATGAACCCAGTATGAGTGTCTAATAGCATCTACATATTCTGCAAGATTTGGGTATTCATACGGTTTCAAATTTCTCCTCTTTTTAAAAATATCTGTTCTATCTTTATCTCGTTTAATGATATACTCTCTTGCCACATCATTCAACCCATGATTCATCAATTCGTTTTCTACCATATCATGGATATCATCCACCGATGGTATTTTTGTTTCATCAATAAAAAGTGATTCGGTTACTTCTCTTGTTATTTCTTCCGCCATTTTGAAATCAATTTTTTCTGTCTTTTCCATTGCCTTCAAAACCGCTCGTAAAATTTTGGTAGATTCAAACTGATGTTTGTCACCATTTCTCTTTATCACATATTTCATAGAACTCTCAAATTTATATCTTATCATAATATTTTAGGTGTAGATAAATACAATATATATCTTCAAATTTAAACCAAAATTTGAAAATTTAATAAAAAAAAAGATGACTGTGGAAAAGTCATCTCACTGGTTACTGCCTGACACAAAAATTATGTCTTCTGGTTCCGTTGAAAAGACGGGTTCGGAAAAATCGTGTAGTATCATTCTTCTAAATCTTTTAAATATTCTTTATACATTGTTATCATATCATTTTCCAATTGAACTAACACCTCAACAATCTCATCCATATAATCAGGATCTTCTTGTAATCGTTCATAATCAATTTCATCATCATCCAACTCTTCAACATCACTATACCCGCCTACTCCATATACAAAAGCACCACATGGATCAAAACTTTCATCTTCAAACATACCTGATAGATATACATCTTCATTGATAGATGTTAGTTTGTTTGTAAGAGTTTGTAAAAATTGTAAAGGAACATCCCATGCAGTTTCTACTAAAAACTTAATCTGATCTTCATCTATGTAATCAATAGAAAACTCTATCCACTTTGAACCAACATTATCATTCATCCAACTTCTATTCAAATGTTCTTCTTCATTGAATTCTATATTGTAGATATCGGAAAACATACGATTCATATTAATAGATTCAACTGTATAATTATTTCTTTCTTTTACATCTATCCAACTTGAAAAAAGTTCATTGACTTTTAAATTAGTATTTTCAATCGTAATAAAAGTTGTCATTACATTCGCCATTACTTACCCCACTTTTGTCGTTTAACAATTTGTCCAATGATACCATATACAGATAAATCTTGTAATGTATCATCAATACTCTCCCCTACTTCATCAGGTTGATTATCAATAATAAGTTGTTTTAATCGTTGTATCTTATCGTTGACCCTAAACCACAAACCTGTAAGTGATAACTTTATATCTCCTTTGGATTGTAGTGATGTTCCAACAGAAATATTACCAGGCCCATAGTTTCTTTGTTTTTTACAAAAAGTTTCATACATTTCTTGTTGAATCTTTTTGAACTCTGATGTCATCTGTGGGAACTTCTCCTCACAAAACTCAACTGCGGTTTTTTCGTCTGTCATATTCTTGTAACAATTGTTTCATTTCTTTTTCTGATTCATCAAATAATGGACTATCTTTTTCTTCACCAAACGCTCGTGTGATTGAACCTTGTTGATATCCAAGTGCGTGTGCCATTCTAATACACATTATATGGAATTGGTAAATATCCATTTCATCGGACACTGTAAACTCTATCCGTTCCGCTTCTGTGAATTGTTCATCTTCGTTTCTTTCGTATATGAATTTAGCCATCGTTATCATCTTTGTTTGTTAGTTTACGGATTGTCCCTATGACCAATCCACTTAAAAAAGCAATAATATAAACAGGCCATAATAACATCGACCATATCATTGTTGCTGTTGGGTGCATTAATACATTTTCACTTTCAGAGTTATAGTATATTACCAATCCAAGACCCCAACCAATAAGAATGTAAATCATACTAATCAGTAGTACTGTCATCTTTTATCCTCTTTAACAACTGATAACATTCTATTTGCATATCAGCATCTTCTTTTTCTCGGAAGTACGAAAAGGATTTACTTACCACTTGTTCAAAATCTTCTTTTGGTATAATAAATCCCATATTAACTTCACCCATTTTCATTTCAAAATCCCAATTAAATCCCGCATAATCAATATCATTATCTAATGCTTCGGTAATTGAATCAATCATTTGATAGTTCAATTGTTCCTTTAATTGGTGTTGTTCTTCAAACCACTCTTCCATACTACTTCCTTCGAATGGTTCAAAATCATCGTCAAATAAATCCATAAAAGAATATAAGAGTTTTATTTATCAATGTCAAATAAAAGAAAATCGGAGGGGCGGAGTAAAAACTTTTATTTTCTTACCTACCTTAAAAAAATTTATTCTGTGTTTTACTAAATTGTTTTAAGTTTTCCACACTTTCGTTGTAGTAATTATCTTGTATTTCAAATCCAATAAAATTCCTACCATTTTTTAAAGCAGAAATACAAATATTACCTGAACCCGCATAAGTATCAAGAATAGTTTCATTTTCATAACTATATGCTTTTACCAAATGCTCTATTAAATCAATTGGTTTTTCAAATGGGTGATTTGTATTTTTATTATATGAAGCAGTATTGTAATCAAGAACAGAAGTCATATATCGTTCTCCATTATTTTTATGTTCGTTGGTCTTAATACTCACATACTCTTTATCTACGTTATAGATACCTCTTTTAGTTGGTTTATGGCCTGTTGTTTTTGCTTCATCATAATTGTATTTATGTTTTCCTTTTGAAAATACAAATATAGTTTCGTGTTTTTGAAGTGGTCTTTTCTTTGCTGTTAAAAAAGATACTCCTCGATTCTTGTTCCAAATAATTTCATACTTAAAGTTGAACCCATTTTCAATAATAAAATTGAAATTTTTAAACATCCAATCTAACGTAGAGAAAAATACTAAATTAGAATCATCTTTTAAAACACGATAAAGTTCTTGTGATATATTTACAAAATTACTTTGAATATCTTGGTTTGTTGCATTTGAGTTGCCGATACCCATAGTTTCATAATATGGATCAGTTAAAACTAAATCAACAGATGAATCATCAAGTTGTTTAATTAATTCTAAGTTATCACCGTGATAGAGTTTATTTAATTCCATCTTAATTAGAATAAATCAATTTACCGTTTTGTTTAACCCAAGTTTCGGTAAACCCAATATGTTTTGATGTTTTTGACATCTTTTTTATTTTTCTTTTTGCTTCTTCCAAAACAAGGTCAGTATTTACTTCCCACACATTTATACACTTTAAACCATCTTTTTCATCGAACTGATTAAAAAAGAATTTATCATTTCTTTCGATACGGTGTAGGTTTGAATCATCTATTCTATCTAATTGAAAAGACCCTCCTTTTTTACATGATAGATATTCATAAGGTAATTTATGTTCATCCTTTGAATAAGCATCAGGCCCGTGTTTTGTTTTGTGACATTCATGATCTAATAGTTCAGAAACCAACCACTCTTTTAAAAAGCCAGGAGTTAAAAGATCTTGTTCAAACCCATGTTGGTTTTTCAAAGTATTGAGGGTCTCTAATAAGAACGTAAGAGGATTATCAAGTGAAAGAATTGTTTTTTGGAGTTCTTTTTTAACCATTTATTTAAATTTGATAATTAGATTCACTTTGTACTACTAATGTACAAAATTTAAAAACAAATGTCAATAAAAGGGGGGCGGGGTAAAAACTTTTATTTTCGTGTCGGTTTTTAAAATTTTTCCACCAATCTTGTTGGGAGTTTTCACCCCCCTACTAGTTAAAGTGGTGAGATTCCACCACCTTAACCATAATACCTCTTTAACTTAGTTGTTCGTTAAACTCAAATGGTTCCCATGTCCACGGTATAAACGGCAAATCCGTACTACGAGTATTAAGTTGTGTATCTCCTAACTTTGATCGTACAAGAGTTTGGTCGGACTCACACAAATAATAGGTATCATTGTTAGGCTCCCAATACGAATGAGAAGAGAGTTGTGAGAATCCAACTCCTAATCTATCTAATGTCGATTGATGAAGTTGGAGATAGGATTGTGAGTTCTCTTCTATATTCAGTAAGGGATAGGTAACTTTTTGTTTCATTGTAAATGTGTGTATATGTTTAGTTTGTATTGTATAACTTAGTATAGTATGATATGTAGTTTCCCTCGTCCATTAGGAACAAAGTCAGTTATAGAATCTGATGTATCTTTGGTATCATAGTAATATCGTATAATCATTGTATCTCCTCTCATATTGTTGGTCGGAGCAACCATAGTAGAGAACTGTCCGTTGGAATCCGTATAACTTCTATCGTTGATTGTCGGTACAACTTCTCCATCATCATACCATACTAAGTTACTCATCCATTCTATCCGCTTATATTCGATGTTAGGATTGATATTCCCATCTATCCTATGTAAGGTCTGATGTTTTGTAGTATCAATCTGTAAGTAGTAGTATCCATCATTATACTCTAAGTTAGGTTGTAGTTCTACTTCTACCTCTTTGATTGGTTGTAATGAACTCTCACATCCTATACTGAAAAGGATAAAGAGTAATCCCGCAAAGATTGTTTTACTCTCCATACGATATGATTGTCGTATGTATTGAATGATTTTATCATTCTCCATAAATACTATATTTGGTTTGTGGTTTTTCTACTACTTCTTCTTCACTTTCTACACTGTATACAATTCCTAGTCCTGCGTCCACAAAAAATTGTTTACTACCGTATGTTTGAAAAATGTATTCTATTCCATCGGTTAGGGAGTCCAACACATTTCCTTCTCCTTCAATGGGGATCCATTTATCTCCTGGTGGTACTCGTTTTAATCTCTGTACTTTTTCTATTTGATTCATTGTAGTGATCGTTTTTTGTTTTCAAATTCTTCAACAATTTTTACCAACTCATTATATCGTTGTTGTGTTGATTTTCTCCATCCACTGATACCTGCTTGTAACTTAAGTTCGATGATTTGTTGGTTTGCACTATGATATTCTCTGATGTCTGTATCTGTCATACGATTAATGTTGTAATATACACAATTCCACTCCATAGTAATGAATACCCCAATAACATCAATCCAATGAGTATTACTGATTGGTATGTTGTTGTTAAGGTCTCCAAAAGTTTATGAAAGAAGTGTTGGAACATAGGTTGGTTGATTATTTAAGTGGTATGGTTATAATATAATGATATTATATGTACTTGTCAAGTATTATATTAAAAGTTCCTTAAGGGTAAAATTTTGACCCCGATATGAAAACACCCCCCACACACCTCTAACTCATTGACCTTCATTGGATTACATGAAAGGGGGCTACCCTCCTATACCCCCTTTAAAGGGGTTGGATTCGACCCCTTTTCACACATACCTCTTACATATACCTTACATAACAACAGAGGGTGCCACCCCCCTACAAGATGACACCCTCTTCCCCTTACTACTTCTAATGTGTTGGGAGATTCCACCCTCCCCATAGTTTACCCTCATTCGTCAAGTACGACTGTATTGGGTTATCTATTATTCTCTTACCTTCTTATAATACTGATTGTCCATCTACATAACTGTATAGTATAGTTAGTCCTACCATTATTATTATGTATGTCCAATCTAACTTAGATAGTCTTATATTATTATTGTGCTGATTATTTTTCATTGTCCGTTTAGTTTATTAGATTAGAGATAACGATAATCAAATTGGTCTATAAGGAAATCAACCATTTCATCTACCCACTCTTGTATCGTTGACATTCCACCATATGTGAATTCAAAGTAGTCATCAACAGTATTGGTAGTAAGGTTGTAGAAGGTTGCCGATAGTCCATCTTCTGTCGGTTCTAGGTTGACTTCCATATTATCATCTCTGTATACACACACAGAGTCATCAGTCATATTACCTTCGTATAGGAACTCTTCGTAGTGTTGTTCGTTCCAAGTGTCAATGATATCGTGGATTAGGTTTTTGTTGGTTATTGTAAGTGTCATAGTAGTAGGGGTTTTGTTTATCTCTTTATTACATTACTAATATAAGAAGTCCGAAAATAAAAGTCAAGTGTTTTCTCAAACTTTTTTTAATTATTTTACGCTACTTCAATCATACTCATTGGTACATCGAATCTTTGTGGATTACTAACATCAGTGAATGAAAGAACCGCTTTGGTTCTTTTTACTCTCTGAACTCTGAATTCTACTCCACTGTATTTTGGATGATTCACTCGTACAGTATCACCAATACCAATAGTATCTTTCATATCTAATGCTTTTTGTTGTTTCTTAAGGTTGATGGTGCGGACAACTCTGTTGTTAAGTTGTCTTAGTTCTTCTATTGAAAGGTTATTTAATTCTTGAGTTGTCATATTAAGTAAGGGTTTTGTTTATCTCTTTATTACATTAGTAATATAATACATCTAAAAACAAAAGTCAAGTGTTTTCTCAAACTTTTTTTAATTATTTTTGAACGTATGGTCTATCCCAACTTCCGATAGAAAGATCGATATAGAAACTTGGAATATCTCCATAATCACCATCAACAAATTCACAACTATTATATTCTTTAGTCATAATAGAAAGAACATCCATTAGGAAATCTCTTTTCTGTGGTACGTTTTGGTAATGTTTGTCAACCCAAAAGTGATTGACTCGTTCGTATCCAAG
>Ga0209953_1000055_pt1 | contig 46575 bp, 66 predicted proteins | sample SalPonred_H2O_MG_FD_185713 | JGI IMG/M metagenome (GOLD analysis project Ga0209953, IMG submission 185713) | Salt pond water microbial communities from South San Francisco under conditions of wetland restoration - Salt Pond MetaG... | ecosystem: Environmental > Aquatic > Non-marine Saline and...
TATCAGAGTAAACTTTATCTCCTGGCTTCATGTCACCATATGGCGATGCAACTACATGATCTAAGTTCACACAAGCATAAACTGCAGCATCTAAATTGTCAGGTGACTTTACTCCACGGGATCGCATGTCATCTTTTGATTCAATCTGGATTGACCCAAGCTGTGAGAACTTATACCTGAGCATCATCATCTCATCAAATAGACCCTTGTCATCCATGTCGATGTCAATCTTGCCATTTAGCATTTGCTCACGCATGGAATCAAAGTTATAAGCCCTAGCGTTGTAATATCTTGACCTGTCTGGACTTGCCGCAGATCCCATCATAGAGATTACAGTGTATTTGCCATCTGCTAAGACTGCTAACTGGTCAATGACTGGACCACCAAGACCTGCACCGTCGACACGCACCTGAGAAGCCCCAGTTTCAATTGCAGCTTGATGCACACGGTTTGCAGACTCTACAGAGGTTGCTTTACTCCAACTGGCGTAATGTCTCAGCCTGCCATTATTATTTACATAAATAACACTGTCATCTTCACCAAAGCGAGCCAAGTCGACTCCAAGCACAGTGCCAGCCTCAGTATCAGCTTCAATCTCGGTGTCTAGACCTTTGTCAATTGCCTGCTGACTAAAAAAGGCTGTGTCATCTTCATCTGGGAACTCGCCAAGCACTTTTGACTTGAATCTTGCTGAGTCCTCGCCCCAAGCAATTTTTTGCCTGTCAACCCAGCTTGGCTGGATTAGGAGAGGCTTAACATCTTCCGGGACCCACTCGCCAGTGAAATTAGGGCTATCATAGGCAGATATCGAAATCTTGTTCCAAGTTTCGTCTTCTCTGAAAATCCTGTGGAACTCGGTCCCTCGACGGTCCGGATTACCAATGGCAAGTACCCTTGAGTCCGCAGAAGTCGTAACAGCCTCAGCTGCCGTATAAAGGTCAGGGGGGATACCCCCAGCTTCATCCAGAATGACAAATACAAAGCGTCTGTGGATTCCCTGGAACGCTGAAACAATATCCGTATCTGCGGGCCTTCGCCCAAATCCAAGTAAAGTTCCGAACTCATCATTTAGCTTCCATTCTTCAGACTGGTTGATGTGCCCTGGTAACGGATACCCCCTAAGCTTCGCTGCTTTGTGGTTATCCTTTAGTTCTCTAAATAATACACGACTAATCTGTGGATAGGTAGGTGCTGAGGCAATCAGTGCAACTTCATAGGGATCATGTGTAGCGATCCACCAAGCTCCCAAGATACCCGCAGTCGCAGATTTTCCAGCTCCGTTACAAGAAACCACAGCAGTGTGCGTATTATCTACAATTGAGCCAGCGATCTCAGCTTGTTTGCTCCACATGTGCTTTCCCACAACATCAGAAGCCCAAGCGACGGGATCATTCAAGTAAAGGGAGTTTTTACTCCTGCGTCGCATCTCTGCAAGAGCGCCATCAATTGCTGATTCAATCATTTATCAGTCGAGTAAAACCCGCCTCCATTGAATGTCACAGCAGGACTGCCCAATTGCTTAGCCATCAAATTATGACATTTTTCACATATTATGGTCGGTTCGTTCACAAACCCATGGATAATTTCTTTGACATTGCCACACTCGCACTTATAGTCATACATCGGCATCATTCAGTCTCCGCTTCCAACTCGCCCTTGGCTCGTACCAAGCCCTCCATTATTAGCTCATCCAGCTCATCTTTGTCAACTTCTGGGTAACGCACCTTCAATTCACCTTTTGCAAAGTTCAAAGCCGCATCCATTGCCCTGAGCATAATCCGCTGTTGATACTCATTTAGCTTGATAATGTCCACATCGAGGCTTTCCCTCTCTGAGTCAAGCCTGCGACCAATTTCCTGCAAGACTTTTAGCAGTAATCTAGCTGAGTCCTCATCACGCATTTCAATCGCCCGTTGAGACAAGCTGTCTTTTAGTTCGTTTAGCTCAAACAGCAGCAACTGTCGGCGTTCGATTTCGCTCCAGATGTCTCTGTTTGAAAGCAACTGCTTTACATGGAGCACAGCTTGTGCGGCTGGGATGCCTGTTAGTTGCTCCATCTCGTCGCCAGACTTTCCGCTGGCAGCGGCTTTGATTAGGGTTTCATCTAAGAGGGAGACGGCATTTTGTGACATAGGGACATTATACGCTGTCTTTATCGTCATCTAGTCCTAAGGCATGAAGAATTTTATCTATTTTGCCTTCTACTTGCTCTAGATAAGCTCCGAGAGAGTAAACCATCTCTAAGACGGCCTTATTGTCTACTTCTGGCTCTTCTGGCGTGTAATCGTCTGTTAAACCTCTTGCCATACCCGTTTTTCCTTAAAATTAATCGAAAAATTTTTTTATTTGGGGTCTTAGCCCTATTTTATGCCGTTTTGAATTGTTTCAAGGCCAACTTGGATCAACTCAATGCCTCTAGTCTCGACTGGGACCTCAAAATACTCAATTTGCACAGGTCCGTCTTCATCATTGAGGGTCGCGCACATAACGTCAAAGTCAATGCCAGGGTCCGTCTGCTCGATGCACAGCTCAAGGACTTCGTTATCCATACTGATGGTACAAATGATCTCGTTCATAGGCAAAAGCTTAGCATGAAATCGTGGGAAAACAAGGCGAATTGCATACGGTATGTATCCCATGACCTATTCTGTAAATTTCTGCATTTTTTGATTTCTTTAGCGCAAAGAAAAACCCCCGAAAATCGGGGGCTTCTCTGGTTTTGGTTTAATTTTTTGTTTCTTGTTCCCCTTCGCATATTGGGCAAAATGGAGTACAGTCAAAATTTCCCTCATGGTTAGGGCATACTGTGACTTTACTTAATCGGGCATTGTCTAGCATTTCCCTAAGATATGCGACTGCGTAATTATAGGCGTTCGCCTGTCCGTAATGTCTAACTGCCTCGTGTTCGATAATCCATTTGTCAATTGGGCGGATATCTTCTGACGCGTTTTGTGTTTTCTTCTCGTAGTTCTTAGCGATTAGCTCCGCGGTTTCCGCGTCTATCTCTAGCTTGTGGATTAAGTGGCGGATTGTGTCCTCATCCCAATTGTTTAGTTCTTCCATTTTTTTCTCCCTTTTCTTTGTTGTGTTTAGATTATGCCTAGGCCTTGCAAAATAAACAAGGCCGCTAACGGTGTCCCTAGCGCAAAAGTCATTGCGAAATCTTTTAGAAACTGTTTCATTGGTCGGCCTTGTTCCAGTCCTTGTCTGGCGTGTGTGTGGAGATCCCGTAGGCTAAGTTGTGGCCGATTGCTTCGGCGAAAACTTCCACGCTTGTACCTGTTTTCTCGCCATTATCCCAATCGACAACTTCTAGCCTGCCAGTTAGCGTAACGTGCTGGCCCTTTTCGATGGATGTTAGAACGTTCTCGGCTAGTTGGCCGTAGGCTCGTATGGTGTACCAGTTAGAACGTGCTTCGTCCCTATGCTCGACCAGTCGGAAAATAGCCAACCCCTCGGCGGGGCGTGGCGTAGTTGCGACTAGGCCGGTCAGTGTGATTTGTGTTCCGTTCATTGCGTCCTCTTTCGGTTGGGCGGTCGGTTGAACTATTCAAGTCTATCGCTATGTAGCTAAATAGTCCACCCAATTAGGGCATTATTTGGTAACAGTTTGATAACGCTTTGGCGGTTGATTGTGCTACTGTTTAGCGTTACGCTATGTTGCTAAATAGCAAACCCCTATCGGTGGCCCTGCCAGAATTGCTAAAGCGGTTATTAGTTTTAGTAACTATCCACTTGAGAATAGCTGCTGCAACTAATAACCGCTGAGATATAGCTAAGGGCTAAAAACCCGTGAGATATATCACCGAGTAAAAAACCCGAGAGATTTTAGGCGTGATCCATAACCGCTTGCTCATATCCATCAACAAAATCTCTAATCTCATTCGGCCTACTTGAATAAGCTTCCAACGCTTCCGCTAGGTAACTTAGTTCAACATAGCCAGGTGTCTGGTTTTTTAGATTGTAGATAGTTTCCCCAAAGTGTTCTTCCGTCCACCCGATAAGGTCTAGGAACAAACTGTAGGTGTTCGGGTAGCTTTCGTTAGCTGCCCAATTGATTAGGTTAGCTATAGGCCTAGTTGTGTCGTTAGCGGTTTCTAGGTACTCGTATCCGTCCATTGTTGGCATTTCCTTATCCTCTTTCTTTTGTGTTGTGTTTAGAAATTGCGTGGTTGTATTATGACACTAAAATTGTCTGCTTGCAACTTTACGGGCCCTGCCCTGTTCTCTCTCTCTTGCGGTGTAAGTGTCTGCACAACTTGCTCGACTTTTCCAAAGTTGCTAGACAACTTACCTAACTTCAAAAGATGAGCAACAGTTAGTTTCACTGGATAAGCTTGCTTAGCGTCTTCTTTAGTCTTTTCTTCTATGAAATCGCCGAGTGTTCTGCCCTTTTCACTTTCGACCAATTCATCATTGAATGAACCATTGGCGGTAGTGATCACTAAGCTGTCTTCCGTCTTAGTTAGCACAACTTCACCAATTGTTGTTTTCTTTACATTAGTAATTAGCCACTTGCAAGCATTCACGCTTAGCACAAGTTCAGCTGAAACATTTTCTTCTAAGTCGATTGAATAACTGGCCATAGTGTACCTATCGGTGGCTAGGGCTTTTAGCTTGCCATCAGCAATAGATAGGTAAACCCTAGCTAGCTCTGGATGAGCGTCCCTGCCCTTTTGGGCGAATTCGGACAAGCTGGCAATAGATACTGCTTGATTAGTTTTTAGTGTGATCTCCATTAGATCTCCCTTTCTTTGTGTTGTAATTGCAACTTAGCACAACTGCCAAACTATTGTCAAGTATTTTTTAAAAAAAAGTTTTTTTGTTTTTTATTTGACAATTTCCAATTACTGCCCTAGTGTTCTTTTCGGGTCGAGTGATCAATGACTTCTTCCCCCTTTCTTGACATTGATCACTCGATCTTTTTTTATGCTCAAAATATCGATCCAAAATTGCTTCTGAGATAGGCCTAAAACATAAAAAACCCTGAGACAAATTCGTGTCGTGGAATGAATTTGTTCCACCACTTACTCTCTCCTCCAAACTATTCATAATAATAATATATATATATATAATCGAGGAGAGAGAGGGCTTATAAAAACAGCGATTTTGGATCGTATTTGCACAATTCTGCGTACAAATTCGTCTAAATAATCGTATTTGCGCCAAAATCCAAAACACTACAATGCTATACATTACAAAAAACGCTATTTGAAATAGTATTATAAATAGTGTTTTTTGTAATGTATAGTGTTATAGTGTTTTGCAAGTTGCGTACAAATTCGTTTTTTGGAACAAATTTGTTCGCTTACTTGACAACATAATAATAATCACTTATAGTGATCCACAACACAACCTAAAGGGGTAAAAAATGCAACAAATAGAAACAGGAAGAATAATCGCAAACTGTATTGAATGCGGAAATAATGTAGCGGTTTGGGACGATGATCCGAAACCACTTTGTGAGTTTTGCGATCACGCCGAAACTTGCTTACCACCAAAAACTATCGTTTTTTATCAAGCGTGGTTTACTGGCACAGCAACAGCAGAATGTACCACTTGTAGCTATTTGGCAACTGGTTGGGAATGTAATTGCGATCTTGAACACGACTGCAAGAAACACTAAGGAGAGATAACTAATGAACGCATATAAGGTAACCATATTAGGCAGTAACTACAGCATTACAACCGATGTAATGGCAGTGAATGAAGATCTTGCTTTTCAGCAAGCCCTTTACACGCTTATAAACAGCACACCAAAAATCGACCTATTCGATGAAGAACTAAGGTATGAAGCCGAGTTTTTGGAGGTTGTCGAATGATCGAATACACACCAACTACGCCAGCAACTGCCGAGGCTTTTGACTATGGCTATGCAAAAGGCGTTGAGGAAGCCTTAGGAGAGCTATACGAGGTATTTGGCACAGAGCTAGAGGCAACAAGCCTATGGAAAGAATACATAGAGAAAGGAGACGATTATTCGCTAACACCAGTCAAAAAGAAAAAGTATGTATTCGTCTACTCCTACGACCACGAGTATGACAAAAGACCATATGTCGAGGTTTTTGAAACTGAACTAGATAAAGACGGCACAGAGCAAATTGGCAGAAGTTTACAGATACACAGATACACCGATAGCGACTGCAACTGGATTGACAACAGAGAAGGCGGGACATTCTTAGGGCAGTCAAGTTGGTATGAGATCTTGACAACAGAGGACAACTGGCAAACCCAATTCCCCGAAACTATTGTGCAGAAGCTACAAAGTTTGCCAGAATACGAGAGGTTAGAAATATGAGAACGGTTAGGTTATCTGGCAATGACTTTGCCGAGATAAGGCGAATTGTCGAGTTGTATGTTCTCGAATGGGAGCTACTAGGCAAGACACCACCAGAAGAAGCACAGACACTATATAGAAAGTTGAGAGATCAATGATCGAATTAGCACAACACTTAGGACACAGGATCTATGTAGCCAGATATGGATACACAGATAACACACACCACCACGCAATTGAATGTATGGATTGTATGGAGATAATCATTGACGATGAAGGAGAAGAATAATGCAACACAAAGTTAGTTGGGACATTCAGGATTTAGTGGATCAGCAACAAGAGATAATGATGAAAAATCCCGATAAGTATGAAGAACTCACCCAAAGTGAGCAGGATCAAATTTGGGAAGACTTGTCGGGCATTATAAGTAAGTCAATTGACGAACACATAGGTGAAGTTTTACACGAGATCGAATACGCCATAAAAGACAACCTAAAGCCAAAGGAGGAATAATGCGAGGATATGTAGAGGCATTAGAGAACGCACAATACAGTAACCCCAATGCTGGATATGACGAGGTTATGGACAGCTACTACGAGGCGATTGATATCGCCAGAGATAACGCCAAATACGAGTCAGAGGAGGACGAATAATGGGATTAGACCAGACTTTTTACCTTAGAAAATGGGTTAGCTCGATTGACTGGATCAAGACCAATGGAGGAGAGTTAGTTCACAATGAGGAGTATGACAAGCTAACACAAGCGTTTTTGCCATTAGACATTGACAACCACGCTAAGCACAAGTCGGCACACATTGAAGTGAAGCTAACTGAATTGAGAAAGTTATATCCGCTTGAGAATTGGCTTGACGCTAATTGTGAGTTTGCAGAAGACAGAGATGAGTTTGAGATCTCGCTGGACGAGTTTGAGAACTTAGCTAAAGCCTGCCGAGAAGTTGTGCAAGCTTCACACCTAGGATTTGAGGTAGAGCGTTTTCAAAATATATTTTTCAAATATTTCGGAAGCGTGAAAGATTACACAACTGAAGATCTTGAGCATTTTGTGCAAGAGCTGGACAAGCTTGCCGATTGCATTGACGATACATTGAAGCTAACTAAGAGAGATGGATTTCACTACGAGATCAGGTATTCGAGGAGCTACTGATGGAATACACATTTTTTACTTATAACGAAAACGGTTATGCAGTCGCTGAAGCCTATGTAGGCAGTAATCAACCGATACACACGCTGAAGCTACCATTGCAAGAATTTTATGCAGGAGAAGTTGCATATCTACTTGACAACGAGGACTGGATGGACGATGCTGAGAATTATGAACATTACAAAGAGATGGACTGGAATAGTTTCACAGAAGGTGACACGCCTCCACTAGTGAAGTGGTGGCTTGCCAGCCTCCCAACACCAACACGCAAACAAAGGAGAGAAAGTTGGATAGAACCGAGCAAGAGTATGCCCTTATGGAAATGGCTACTTGGATTGATACGGTGGCTAAGACTGAGTTAGAACTCGGACTTGCCACACACACAGCAAAGATTGCTCTCGACCAGGCAATTGAGTTTATTGAGAGAAACATTGCTGATAACCCCGACAGAGATAGAGCTGTCATTGACCTAATGAAAACAAGACTAAAGATTTCGGAGAAACTAAATGAATAAGCAAATACTAAATGAAGTAGAGATTGAAGTCTGGGACACCGAGAGTGGCGTTGATATCTACGATCAAGATCCAGACACCATTGACTTGAGATTGACCGTCTATAAAGCTAATGATGACTATGTGACCTACAAGTCAATTCAGCTAGGCGTGGATCAATTTGCAGAGGCAATGAATAAGGACATAGAGAGTGGTTTTGGGTTCACAGAGTGGATGACTGGATTGTATGCATTGACACAGTATTCATTCCCTAAAGATATCCAGAACTTTATTATCTACACAATTGCCGAACAGGAGAACATTACTGTTGGTGAGATTGAGCAGATGATCGCTCACGAGAAGAACGAGTTAGCAAAGCTAGGAGTCTGATAATGACACAGCAGTATTTTGACGCTAACGGAAACTACGGTGACGCTGAAGACTTGATTATTTGCCATACAGACTCGTTTACGGATGAGGATTGGGCGATGATCAAGTCCTCACCTGCCGACCTGCGGCTAGAAGTCGTGGAGCTGATACTAAAGAAAAAGAAAACAACACAGACAAGGACACTAAAAGGATTATGAGTACTTACGATGTAAAGGTGACCGGTGATCTCAATAGAGTCGGAACATTCCTAGCAGACTTGCTAGAGAGACAGATAACACCACTAAACCTGAAATACCACAACCTAAAGATTGATGACCTGAAGTGGATGACACTTGAAGGCGGATCATCAGAGAGTAAAGGTCGTGTGCATATTCACGAGGATAAAATCAAGCGATTGCACCTGACCCAAATCAACAAAGAATACAACATCAAAATTACAGCACAGAAAGTAGAAGGCAAATGAACCTAAGCACACAAGCAAAGAACGCATTAGACAGAGTAGTGAACACCCAAGTGTCCTACAAAATCGCCAGAGAAGGCTTTGAGCGTGAACTACAAGCAGAACTACAAGAGAAGCTAAAAGAGTTTGTAGAGCAACGCAATAGGGCTGTGATTATGGCAGATAGAGCTGGAGTGCCGAGGACTCAAATTGGCAAAGCAATGGGAACTACTAATTACCGAACTGTGCAAGAGATCCTAGAGGATGCAGCTGAGAGCGTGGACTTTGTAGCTGGTGAGCGTGAAGATTGGGCAGTAGCTAAGGTCGAGAACGGTTATGAGCTGTCTATTGTCGAGCTAGGTGCTGGAGCAGTTAGCGGTACAGCAATTGTGCGTGTAGTAAATGGAGAGCTTGAGTTTGTTCAAGGAGATCCGTTTGTTGTGCCACAGGTTTACCGCAACAACATTGCACCTGAGATTATTGAGGCAATATCCTAATGTCCTGGGTGCTAGGAGTCTTAGCTGGCGTATTAGCTTTATTTGTTTTGTTCAAGATAGAGGGTAAAAAAATGAGCAAGCAAATAAATGATTTAGGCGATCCAGTTGTAGACAGGACAGAATACGAAAATCTTTACACAACACAGGAGCAATACAACCGATATGACGGAACAGAATATTGACAGGCTAAAGCCATATGACTATCAAGAGAGAGATATACAAAAGCTAGTAGACAACGGAGGCACAGGGATTATTGCAACACAAGTTGGTGGTGGTAAGACTTTGGTTGCCATTGAGGTTGCTAGGCGGCTTGAGACTCGTAGTCACTTGGTAATAGCACCTAAGGGAACTCACAAGAGAGCTTGGGAGAAAACTATCAAGAGGCAAATACCAGACGCTGAAGTCTTTTACCTAAACAGCACTAAAGCTGGTAAAGAAGCTTGGTCGTACTTACAAGATGATCGACGTGGCTGGTACATCATCTCGCCAGAGTATTTTCGTAAGTTTCATTGGGGATCTATAACTCCAGACTTTGCTGTCTTTGATGAAGTTCACAGAGCTAGTAATCGTAAAGCCAAAACATCCACAGCGTTATCGACGCTGAGATCAAATTGCAGAATAGGTATGAGCGGCACAATTGCCGGCAACAAGATAGAAGGCATTTGGTCTGTGCTTCGATGGGTTTACCCTGCTGTCGCTGGCAGGAGCTTTTGGAGATGGGTCGATGAATACTGCTATACAAAGTTTGATCCATTTGCAGGCAAGATAGTTGCTGGAGAAAGAAAGCCAGGAGCGATTGTAAATTCGATCCCCTGCTACATTCGACACCTAAAAAGGGAACGCTGTTGTGAGTTTCACCCGAACGGAATGGATGCAGATCTTCCAAGTATGGTTACAGAGGAACGCGTTGTGCAGCTGAGTCCAGAACAGAAACGCATTTATAAGAAGTTTGAGAAGGACTTGCTTGTGTTCTTAGAAGGTAACCCGATGGTGGCAGAAGTGCCAGTTGCAAGCCGAATTCGCTTGAGGCAGATAACTTTAGGAGTTCCCACAGTCACCGATGAAGGTGAAGTCACCTTTGCTGAGGATTGCAAGTCATCCAAGCTTGATGAGCTAAAAACGATCATTGAGGACTTGCCAGATGGTGAACCAATACTGATACTCACTCACTCTCAGAAGTTTGCTCAGGTAACCGCTAAGCGGTTGGGGGAGAAAGCTTTTGAGTGGTCTGGCAACAAATCCCAAAGTCAGAGAGATGAGGCATTAGAGAAGTTTATTGCAGGTGACTTACAATACATAGTCGCTGTGATATCTGCCATCGGTGAAGGTACTGATGGCTTACAGGAGCGATGCTCCACCGTAGTTTGGCTAAGCCGAGATGACAACCGATTGCTCAATGAGCAAGCAGCTGGTCGTTTGGATCGTCGTGGTCAGAAGTCTTCTGTGACAAGTTTTGACATTATTGCAGAGGACACATATGATGAAGGACAGTTGAGCAAGTTGATATTTGATCAGCTGACAATGAATAAATCACTAAGGAGAGAAGATGGCTAGGATAAGTGACTTTGATGACAAAGAAGTCTTTGATATTAGGCAAGATGCACTGAGTATGGATGAGGCAGCTCAACATTATTACAGTGCTTATAAGAGAGGTTTAGCAGAAGGTAAGAGAATAGCAAAGCAAGATATTGCTGAGGCAAAAGCTCAGCTAAAGAAGCAGGCAAGCACCACACCTGGACCAGTTTTTATGGGCATTATGAACTGGCTAAATGCTTTAGAGGCTAAATACTAATTTTGAATTTTGGTATGTCATTAGATAGTTAAGCTGGTATTATATGCCAAACTATTTCGATGGCTCCTAAAATCCGGTTAGACGAATCTGCACTATGGAAATCAAAAGATGCTCAACAAAAGTGGCGAAAGCTTACCGAGGAGCAACAAAAACTTGATAACACAAAGTGTCAGATATTCCCAGAGCCATTCATAGATATCCCACAAATCATTAGTGATGATCACGCTGAAGAGCTGTGCCATAAATGTCCGTTGCTAAAACTATGCTACGACTATGCAGTAGCTAATGATGAAACTTGGGGGATCTGGGGTGGTGTCAATTTTACAGACGCACAACAACACATACAGGAGTAGGTTTGTCCCTATTATTAGAGGCACTAAGAAAATTACAGCAGGATGAGACAGTAGATTGGACAAAGGAGGCGGCTTGTGCAGAGACAGATCCAGAAGCATTTTTTCCAGAGAATATGTACTTTGCAAAAGAAGCCATAGCAGTATGCAACACCTGTCCGGTTATGGACAAATGTTTGAACGAAGCCTTGAGTATGGAAAATCCATCGGGAGTATGGGGCGGAGTAGACTTCACCGTTAGAAGTCGAACAAGTAGAAAGAGAATCAATGAAGCAATCAGACTTCGACGCAGCGGACTTAGCCCTAAGGCTGTTGACGCAGAGATCCGAAAGAGATCTACAAAAAACCGTTGGGGCTAGTCAGATTGGCGATCCTTGCACTTACCACTTAGCTCAAGCGATGTTGCCTCGTGAAGACGAGGAGCACGAAAGCAAGTATTGGCTAGGTGCAAAGATTGGGACTGCTGTTCACTACTTGCTTGAGAGCTTGGTTGAGGATGCAGACTTGAGCGAATTCCCGGAGCTAAAAGGTGCAAAGGTGGAGCAGAAAATTCACATTGGCACAATAGAAGGCTACGGAGAAGTGAACTCCAAGCCAGACTTGGCATTAGTTGAAGAGAAACACTTGATCGACTGGAAGACAACAAGCAGAGCAAAGAGTAAGAAGTTGCAGTTTGCTTTTGACTATCCAGATAAAGCAGACCAGGATTCTTTATACACTGTGCAGAAGTACACAGCACAGACTCAGCTTTACGGCTGGGGATTGAATAGGGCAGGGATTGAGATAGACAAGCTAAGCCTTGTGTTCATCAACAGAGATGGCACAACAAGTAGCGACATCTGGTCGACAACCTTTGACTATTCAGAAGAATATGCAATTGCAATTTGGGAAAGATTAGAAAACATCTGGACATTATTGCAAGACTATGCAAACATAGAGGATATGGCGAGGCATCCGAGTTGCTTCAAATGTAAATCTAGCAACACGCCGAGTCTCATCATAAAGTAAGACAAATACGTGCTAACTTAATACCACACGACACGAGGAGGTTGAATTGTCGGAAACTAAGTTCCCAGCATTGGCTTTTAGTAAGGCCATCAAAAAAGCGGAACAACTAAACACACCTAAGTCAGTTTTGATTTACGGTGATCCAAAGAACGGTAAGACTTGGCTTGCAGCTAGTGCAAGTGAGGTAGCCGATCTGAGCCCAGTTCTATTGATTGACGTTGAGGGTGGAGCAAGTGCTATTGCCCGTGACTGGAAAGATGTAGACGTTCTAGCTGTCGATACGCACGAACAGCTAGATATGGCAATCGAGCAGCTAGTGAACGAAGATCACGGCTACAAGACTGTCATTATTGACACCTTGGGTGTCGCTATGGATAGAGCCGAGAAGGTCTTCGAGCAGAAAACAGAAAACTTGAAGAATCCTTTTGGTAAGTGGGGTGACCTAAAAGAGTGGGCTAACGATATGATTCGTAAGCTACACCATGCTCCATTTATGGCTGTGTTTATTGCACACGCACAGGATGAAAAGGATCAGACAACTGGCGCAATCAAAACTGTGCCAATGTTGCCAGGTTCAATGCGTAGCACACTCCCAGCAATCCCAGACATCATTGGTTATATGACCAGTGAGCGTACTGAAGAGTCAGTAAAGCGTTCTGTGATTTTGCAGGGTAGTGATCGTCTAGTATCTGGTAACCGCTTTGGTCTGCCAGCTCAGATGAAAGACCCTTCTATGAAGAAGATCATCACAACAATAGAGAAGATAGGAGAAGCTAAGAAATGAGTTTCACAATCAACGTACCTGAGGATGCAGGTACATCAGCACCACAGACCGAAATGGGTCCAATTCCAGCAGGGACTTATGCCTGCAGCATCTTTGATGCAACCGCAGAAGAAGTCCGTTCAGGACCAAATGCAGGTAAACCACGCTGGAACGTTCAGTTCAAGGTAACTGAAGGCGAGTACGAGAACCGTCGCGTATTTGCGTACATTCCACTTTATGTTGCCGGAGACTTTTGGAAGACTCAGGCGTTCTTCACTGCACTTGGCTACGATGTCAAGGGTGAGTTTACTGTGCCAGACATCAGAGACGTGCTAGGTAAGTCTGTTGACGTAAAGGCGACAGTTCGTGAAGCACAGGGAGATTACCCAGCCAGTAACAATGTTGCCGGATTTGTTAAGGCTTCCTCCTCCGCAAGCTCAGAGTCGAAAGATCTCTGGGTCGAATAACGGGCGGTAGGGGTGCGGCTACCATATCAACGCACAGCCCTAATGGTTACCACGTTTTTCGGTTCTCTTTCCGTGGTCTAGGTTCGATTCCTAGAAGGGCGCAAAAAGGAGGATAATGAAAGCCAGAGATTTTTTTGAGAGCATCTTTGAACAGGGCATGGGTTATGCCACTGTTGTTACCAAAGATAATAACGGTCAACCGACTGTGCAAAAGTGGTTTAGTTATCCTGAGCAACTTCAAGAGATGGTTGAATACTCAGAGAAGTATGAAGATCAAGATGTTTACTTTTCACCGATTCTATTTAACGACAAAAGGCGAATAAGAGAAAACGCTAAAGCAGTTTCTGTTGTCTATGCCGATGCGGATACCTGTCATCCAGATAACTTTAGATTGCCACCGAGCATCACTGTGCAGACAAGTAATGGAAGGTGGCACGCTTACTGGATGCTTGAAGGAGTTGGCGATCCGCAGAGAGTTGCCCAGCTTAGTAAGAAGATTGCCTACGCACACAAAGATCAAGGCTGTGACTTATCTGGATGGAACCCAACAAAGCTGTTGCGAGTGCCAGGAACATCAAATACAAAGTATGAAGTCACAGAAGAGGTTTGGGCAGAAGCTAGTGGTTTGGTTTATGGCATCTCTGACATAGAGGCAGTCTATGTAGATGTAGAAGTAGAAGATGTTCCAGTTGCAGTTGAGAGCAAAGATGCTCCAGAAGAAGGACCAAGGCTTATTGATGTATTGGCTAAGATTCCAGCAAGCGGAAATATTATGGAGCTTTACACCGAAACTCCACCTGCTAATGCAGATATGTCAAAGCGACTTTGGAGATTAGAGCTAGAGCTATTTAGAGTTGGTCTAACTCGTGAAGAAGTTTATGTAGTTGCCAAAAATGCAAAGTGCAATAAGTATCACCATCCAGATAGACCAAGAAGAATGGATCCCGACGGTGATCTCTGGCGTGAAGTCCAGAGAGCTGAACAGAGCTACCAGATTATTGAGGATGAACCACTTGAGGAAATTATTGAGCATCGTGAGCAAAAGAAAGAGATTTCTTTTCTTGAGGATGAAGAACGTGAAATCGTAAAAGGCACTACGACTTTTGTTGATAAGTATGTTGATTGGACTCGCAAAAAGACCGACGGTGCTGTTGAGTTTCAGATTGCAAGTGCCTTTACAATTCTTTCTGCTGCATTTTCTGACACTGGTCACGGAACTCCACGCTACGGAAAGCTGGGTCTAAACCTTTGGTTTATGGTGCTTGGTGAAACAACTCTTAGCCGTAAGTCAACCTCAAGACAGCTAATGTTGAGAGTGCTCAGGGCTTATGAAAGTTATGTTGGCTATCAGATTGACATCGGATCAAACGTAACCGCAGAGGGTTTAGTAAAGCACTTATCTGGTCGAGATGGAATGACAAGCCTGTTTCACCGAGATGAGGTGCAGGGAATGTTCAAAGAGTTTATGACTAAAACTTACATGGCAAACGCTGCAGATCAGTTTACTGAGCTTTACGATGGCTCTGTGCCAGTTGTTATTCGATCAACTGGAGGATCAAGTGGAACAAGTGCTGTGCAGTCAGACAGAGCCGAGACACACTTTTTGATGTACCTGATGGGCATCACAAGCAAAGTCTCAGAAATTCTTACTGTTGATTACTTCCGCTCTGGATTCTTGGCAAGGTTTCTTTACGCAGTTGCAGATGCACCACCAAGAACGTTTGAAAAAGAAGCTATTGAGCAAGCATCAGAAGAAGATGTAATTGCCGTCCAAGATTTTGAGATGGATGAAATTGTGCGGTCTTTGTATGATGCCAAGTTGTTCTGGGAGAAAAAGGGAGCACCGTTTCCAAGACCAGTAAGAATGACTGACGAAGCACTAGAGCGTTTCAATGCTTTCAAATGGGATATGGGAACTTGGGTCGAAGGTCACCCGAACGAAGAGAGTATTGAACCATCTAGACAGCGACTTGCATTGTCGATTTGGAAAGTTGCGATTTTGATTGCGATGTACGAGAAGTCATCAGTTGTTGAATTGAAGCATGTGCTGATTGCAATCAACTATGCAGAAGGATGGTTTGAGTCTTTGGTTAGGATGGCTAACTCGATTAGTGAATCAGAATGGCAAAGGGAGCTTGACTCGCTAGAAGCCTTTGTGACTAACAAGGGTGGCAAGGTCAGGTTTGATGAAGCGTTTAGAAGGTTTGGATCAAAGCGTAAGCGTGAGTTTGACGAAATGATTGAATCACTTAGGTCACAAGGGAGATTGAGAATGTATGTAGACACAAACAAGACTTATTTGGAGACACAGGTATGAAACTACAAGAAAAGTTAGCTGCAATAGCTTTGGCAATAAACATTCGCGATAACAGTGAATCAATGCAACCAGACAAGCTAAGAGAAAGTTTGCAAGAGCTAAACAAATATCAAATGTTTTCTATTAGGCAGATAGGAAATATTGCCGATAAGCCAGCAAGTAGTTTGTATCGCTTTTTGCAAAAAGAAGATAGGTACGGCGGAAAGCTAAACCCAGCACACTTGGAAACTCTTAGATCTTTGATTTTCCAAAACGATAGGGGAGAAGTGGATTATCACGCCGCTGGGAAGTTGGTAAAGGAGGGGACAAGCATTGACACCATTCACAAGTTTACGAATATCCCAAAGTCAACAATCTACAGGAAGTGCAAAGATGTCTAGATTAGTCTCAGTCGATCCAGGTGTCACCACTGGTGTTGCTTTTATTAGTTATCACGATGATGGCGTAGAGCTTGAACAAACATTTCAAGTTGGTAATGGTCGAAGAGGGTTCATTGACTTTTTGCACAGAGAAATAAAAGAAAACTCGATTCCCGTGGAGACTTTTGTGTGCGAAGACTTTATTCTTAGACCAGGAGTCCACGGTGCAAACATAGAGCCAGCTTTTGTGATCGGTGCTATGGAGGGGATTTTGAAGGATCACAAAGTAAACATGCAAGAAGCGGGCTTGAAGAAACTTGTAAATGATGAGCGACTAAAGAAAATGGGAATGTTTAGTACTGGCTGGCCCCATGCAAATGATGCAACACGACACGGTATAATTTACTTACGTAATAAAAAACATATGCCAACGTTGCTGAAAGGCTGGGACTAAGTGCCCTACTACATCTCAGAAAATCATCCAGACTGCTCAAATTGGGCTGTTGTGAAAACCGACTATGAGCTTGTTGCGTGTCACGCAACACGCAACGATGCAATCGCACAAATGGTTGCACTTAGCGGAGCAGAAGATTTAGAGCCAGGTGGAACTCACCCAAGAGATGAGCAAAGGTCAGAAGCAAAGAAGCCTAATAAAAAAATCAAAGTTAGCGAAAAGACAAAGACTGCTCTTGAAGCTAAAGTAAAAGAACACAATGAGAAGATGCAAAAGGCTAGTAAGCCAGAGCACACTCTTGCAACCTATAAACAACTTGATCGTGTTTACCGTAGAGGTGCAGAAGCTTACGCAATTTCACATCGTCCAGGAGTCAGTCGTGCTGCTTGGGCAATGTCGAGAGTAAACTCACACCTTTACCTACTTAGAAACGAAAAACCTAAAGATCCGAAATATACAGCAGACAATGATCTTCTAGCAGAGAGTCACCCAATGTCAAACAAGTCAAGCAAGCTAAAAGAAGTTATGGACACAGATTTATACAGTCAGCTAGAAGGCGACGAGAAAGCTCTAGTAGATGCAATGTATGCAATTGTGCAAGAGTATGGTCGCTTTGGTGGCGAAGACAGCACAGTTTATGTTGAGTACCAGTCACCAGCTGAAAACGACAACAAGGACAACGGAATCAAGTGTGGCAACTGTGTGTTCCATTATGAAGCAGAAGACGGCATTGCTTGTTCTGCAATTAATGCAGAGATTCAAGATGGTGGATTGTGCCGACTAGCAATGGTCCCACCGGGATACTTCCAAGAAACTATCAAGGTTCGTGAAGCCGAGAAGATGTATAAAGTGCCTGAAGGTGTGCAAAATGCCGCTAAGAGAGCACAAAAATGGATCGAAGAAGGCAAGGCGGGAGACGGATTTACTGATGTTGGTCGTCGGCGAGCCACGCAGCTTGCAAGCGGAGGTTCTGTCAGTCTAGACACTGTTAAGAGAATGAAATCTTATTTAGCTAGGCATCAAGTTGACAAGAAAGCAGAGGGTTTCAATGCAGGAGAAAAAAATTATCCTTCTCCAGGTAGAGTTGCTTACGACGCTTGGGGTGGAGACGCTGGCTACACTTGGACCAAGGGATTGAAGCTTGACGAATAGTTTCTACGTTTTACGAACAAAGGCGCAAAAATGAAAATCCTCTTTATAGATATAGAGACTACGCCCATGACGGCTTACACCTGGGGCCTCTGGCAGCAAAACGTTTCACTAAGTCAAATTATTGACTCTACCGAAATGATGTGCTTTGGTGCTCGCTGGTATGGCGAGAAAAAAGTGCACTTCAAATCTGTTCACCATCATGGCAAAGAAGATATGCTTGAGTCTGTGCACCAACTACTAGATGAAGCCGACGTAGTTGTTGGATGGAATTCAGCATCCTTTGACAGCAAGCACATCAAGCGTGAGTTACTAGAGGCACAGATGCTGCCACCATCACCATATAAAGACATGGACTTGATGAGAGTAGTAAAGTCTCAGTTTAGATTCCCAAGTAACAAGCTTGATTATGTAGCACAGAAGCTGGGCGTAGGTGCAAAGGTACAACACTCTGGTTTCGAGCTTTGGGTCAAGTGCATGGCGAATGATAAAAAAGCTTGGGCAGAGATGAAGCGATACCAGATTCAAGATGTTGACTTGCTGGTTGATCTTTATGAGAAGCTAAAGCCTTGGATCAAAAACCATCCTAACGTGGCTCTTTATGATGGCATTGAAGACGGTTGCACAAACTGCGGATCTCAGCACTTGCAGAAGCGTGGATTAGCTAGAACTAGCACGGCAAGCTATCAAAGGTATCAATGCCAGAGTTGCGGTAAGTGGCAAAGGGGAGCAAGTTTAGTAGGGAAGTCTACGAATAGGTCAATATAATGTTCGGCTGGTTCAAGAAGCGTAGCAAGAAAAACGAAATGCCTGCCGATCCTTTTGAGGGGTTAGAAGACACTGGACCAGAGTTTGTAGTTGAACAATACTTTGATGAAGAACGTGGCTTGACTATCTGGATTGAGCTTGTGTGCACCTGCGGCTTACCGGTTGCCAGAAAAGGTGAAGACAGTTTTTATTGCCTACACTGTGATGAAGGATGCGATGAAGATCCAGCTCGCTGTAAGTACTGCCAATACGCAATGATGGACAGAGAAGAAGAAGACGAGTTCTGATCGTTCACGCATAAATTGCAGTAAAATGCAATAATTACCGCATGATTTGCGTCAAATATGCGTGTTCGTGCAGTGAATAAAATCGTGAATTTGTAACAAGTGTTGATACAAAATCACATACCAACACGTAATAAGCTAAGTGTTGGCAAAACTACCGCTAAACCGTTATATTTTTGACAGGAGGCAAAAATGACAGATACACCAGAGGAAACCGCTAGGAAGCGGCAGCTATTGAAAGAGCTTATTCAGCTTGAGCAAGAAGCGGGATTATATGACGAGATAGTGTCTCCGGAAGAGGCTGTTGCAATAACCAAGCAGGTCAGGAAAGAGCTTTATGAGGAAAGAGAGCGTGAGCGTAACCGCATCGTGTCCCGATTGAAAGAGTACGTAGAAGACCTTAGACTATGCAGCAAGAAAGACAGCTGTGCTGATATTGCTGATGCGATCCAAGGACAGATTGAAGAAATAACGGGAGAACAAATGGATAACGAAGAGTTTATTGACGGCATGGCAGAAGTGCATGAGGTTGTTTATACGACCTTAGACAGATTGCAGCAGAGCATAAACGACATGATGGGTGTCTACATGGACATGCCAGACGACATCACAAGGCAGAACCCAGAGGTCAAAGAGCTATCAGCTATGCACGCAGTGCTCAATCAGTTTAGGGAGATGTTCATTGACAACTATGATGAGGCCATGCGTAACTATTACTCATCAAAATCTTGGCGTGAGGATGCAGAAGAACTAAAAGGCGAATGGCCTGAGGTATGAGGACTAATGCCAAGATTTACATAGGTGACGCAGTCGAAGGAATGAAGCAACTAGAAAACGAGTCGGTGCAGACAGTAGTTACATCTCCTCCTTATTGGGGACTAAGGGATTATGGACAAGAAGCACAGCTTGGACTTGAGTCAACACCTCACGAGTTTATAGAGAACCTTTGTAAAGTCTTTGACGAAGTTTGGAGAGTGCTTGCCGATGATGGGACTCTTTGGGTGAACTTAGGTGACAGCTATGCGAGCTTTAGGGATAGTAAGTCAGTGCCAGACAGTCTTAGAGAAGGAGACGGAACAGCAGTAGGTCAGGCCAGTAATGGTAATCCTGAAATGCTAAGGCAGTCAGGTCTTAAGCATAAAGACTTAGTTGGAATTCCGTGGAGGTTTGCTTTTGCTATGCAAGACCGAGGTTGGTATCTACGCCAAGACATTATCTGGGCAAAACCGAACCCAATGCCAGAGAGCGTGAAGGACCGTTGCACTAAGTCGCATGAGTATGTGTTTTTGTTAACTAAAAAGCCTCGTTATTATTTTGACCACGAGGTGATTAGGGAGCGCGGGGTTATGACAAGAGGCGACAGTGCTGGTTCTAGCCAGAGGAACACCATTAAAACGCATGGGGTTGGTGGCGGTAATAGTGGAATAAACGTCGCTAAGGAAAAGCTTGCTAAGGAGATCGAGGAAAAAGGTTTTTCTACTCGAAACAAACGTTCAGTGTGGACTGTTGCAACAAAAAGTTTTAAAGGCGCTCACTTTGCAACTTATCCCACTGAATTAATCGAGCCTTGCATTTTGGCAGGCTCAAAGGAAGGCGACACGGTACTAGACCCATTTAGCGGAAGTGGTACAACCGGTCAGGTTGCAATGCAACACAACCGCAACTACATCGGTTTAGAGCTGAACCCTGACTACGCAAAGATTAGTGAGAAGAGGCTGCGCGATGCACTCGGCATGTTTGGCGAGATTAAAATTATTGACTAAAAACTTGTTCGATAGAATAGAAGTGCCCTTGCGTAACTACCACTCAAGTAAAAATCAGACGTTATAATTAGATAGGACTCGCCCTGTGAGCATCGTCAAGACCAGGGTAGTGCTTCACCGGATGGTGCGGGCGTGGTGCAACTCCACAGAGTCCACTGCTCACAGTTGGTCACTTGCTGTGGGGTCAACTTCGCCTAGAGTTTCGTCTCTAGAGAGTGACAAACAGCATTACCCTTCGCTCTGCAACGGTTTGGGATGGGAGTACTCGTCCGACTGGAAGTTGCAAGTCAACGGTGATGGTGGGGGTCAGACCCATTGCTAAGGCAGGTCTGGCCCCGCTAGCCCCCGTAGTCCAATCGGCAGAGACAGGCGACTTAAAATCGGCACAGTGTGGGTTCGAATCCCACTAGGGGCACGGTGGCTACCAGCTTTGCTGGGGAGAAATCCCACACCCGATCCCGTGAGGAGTAGTAGCAGGAGTAGCGGGACTTTTTTTGTTATCTAGAGGCGACTTTAGTAAATGTCAGTTATAAGTTACAGCTCGTAAATATCTGGGTTTTTCTTGGTTTCTTTTGGAGACCTCTGGGTAATGATCGAAGTGAGTACAGACAAGAAGGCAGCTCCGAGAGACACGCTAAGCATGTTAGTCCAGTTAACTTCAAACAGTCCTACTGTCCCAGTTCCCAAGAAAGCTAAGGCCGCTTGTGCCCAAGTTTTCACAGCACGTTCTCCGGCATAATTCAAAAATTCTAAGCTAAATAGTTTCATGGTTCGATATCCAAATCTTTGTTGATCTTATCGTCTATTGTACTACCTGCCACATATGCCGAGACGATAATTGAAAGCAAAGTGACACCCCCAGTGATAAGTGCCGTAGCAACTTCTGGGTAAATAAAAAACGCAACTGCACCAAAGACAACCATAAATACAGAAACTCGGTATGAGCCGTAAATTAGTCTTCTACGAAACTTCCAGCGATCTTTAGGATCATCGTCTTTACCAGAGATAAAAAACAATCCATCCCATGCAACCTGTGCGTATTTCTTTAGAGTGGCTTTCCGCAACACTTGCAGACTTCTCCTTTATCCTTTTGGGCAAAGAACCTGCTGAGAAGCCCGAAAATCGATTCTGAGGGACTTTCACCCTTCTCAGCGGCAACCACATCAGAAGAGTCCTGTTTGGGCTTCTGTGGCTTTTTTACTGGCTCTTTTTTTTCTTTTTCTTCTTCTTTTTTCCGCTGTATGGCATTTTTGTCATATTCCTTTATTTTTTGGTCAATAAACTTTTCGATGTCAAAAGTTTTGGCATATCGAGGATCTGGAGTCTTGTGGATTGTGACATGGACGTGATCGCCGCGACTGCAATCCCCGCTATTCCCCTGACGACCTACTGGCTGGTCAAACTTTAGTTTGTCGCCAACTTTTAGGTTCTTCATGCAGGTTGATCCATCGCTGTGCCCTTTACCATCACAATCTGTGCCATGAGTCGCACAGTTCAAGTGAGAGTAGCCAACATAAAGACCTTCGTCATTTGTTTTCTGTACAATGTACCAACCGAGACACTTAGAGTAATCAATTTTTACAACCTCACCTGCGGTTACCGCACGGATCAAATCTTTCTTTTTAGGACTGGCGTAGTCGGTTCCGCGATGTGGTGACTTTCTGCCAGCTGTTGCGCCATATTGAGCTGTTATGTAGCTCTTTGGCATCGGATGTTGCCATTTGTTCATTTAGTTTCCTGTCATTTGTATTACTGCAACAGCCACAGCACCCACACCCGCAGTCAGGGCAGCATACGCAACTTTCTCTAGCCATGCGGTCCTCGCTTCCCTTAGCTCAAGTTCACGGACTCTGTGCGGCAATTGCTCTATAGCGGTAAGCCTCTGCGACAACTCAATTAGTAAACGCTCATTGGTCAACTGCTTCTCATAAAGCATGTTCATCGTCACACGAGCTGATGGTTGCTCACCGGTATTGGACATTTATTTACTCCTATGATAGATCGCTGGCGTGCCAGATTATTTTGATAGTATCTGCGCCCGATCCACTTAGTCTGTAAATTTTCGCTGTAAAGCTGGTAGTCGTAGTGGGGCCGACAACCATTACTGAATAGTTACTTGAAGAGGAAATGCCCTCCACTGTGCAAGTAACTTTTGGAGCTGAGTCCATAGTTGCACCAAAGTTGATTACAACATTATTGCTATCTCCGGTGTTCTGTGGAACATCGCCACCCGCAACAGAGTAAGTTCCACTTAGGATGCCTACGCTGTCTGCTCCTTCGGCTATGGTTTGCAAATGAGATTCTAAAGGTGCAATGTTATCGCTTGATGTCGGATAAGTAACACCCTTAGTAGTTGTATTTGCCATGAAACTATTCTACCTCATCATTATCTTTTGACATTGCGGCGATAACAGCCTTTAGCGTGGCTATCTCTTGTGCTTGATTGCCAATTTGCTCTTTGAAAGCAGCGATAATGTCATTTACGTCTAACTGGTTATCCATTTTCTAGCTCCGTTACTCTCTGATTTAGTTCTTGCAATGCTATAAGCAAAGCAGAAGTTAGCTCTGCGTATCTAATTCCATCTGGGATAAGGTTGCCATTTTCGTCTTTTGCATAAGAAACAAAAATATCTAAGCCAGTTCCCGCTAAGTCTTCAGCTATAAACCCAGGATAGTCTCTAGCTTTGTTTCCATAAACTTCATATTCATCTTTTAGCTTGAAGCTCTTTGGTTGCATTGACAGAACGTCTGATGCGGAAAGCTCAAGTGGTTTTACGTCAGTCTTGTAGCGAATTGATGAAGTGGTTCTAATTAGAGAACCTTGGTCATTGATAGAAGCTCCAGTAGTGCCACCACCGATTAAGTTGTTCAGCCTAAAGTTTCCACTCAAATCAACGCTGGTGTCAATATCTACTGTGTTTCCAGGACCGCCGCCCAGAATGTCTATACCACTATTAGAACTTAGCACAAGACCATTTACACCCTCAACCGTAGTGGTTGTTTGACCTTTCACGGTGAGTTGACTTTGCCCCAAAAGATACATTCCATTAGTTGAGTCTGCATACACGAAACCCACAGCAAGAGATGAGCCATCTCTGTAGAAAGTTATTCGGTCATCATTTGAAATAACAACTCTTTGACCAGAAGAACTTGTTTGAATTGTAAAACCAGTAAGTGTTCCTGCGCTAATTTGATTAGCCTCAATTGATCCAGCGTAAACGTATTGAGAATTAATTTCATCAGCAGTAATTGTTCCAGCTTCTATTTGATCAGCAGTAATCGAATTAGCTTCAATTTTATCGGCGGTAACACTTCCGTCTGCAAGCTTTACGCCGTTTAGTTCTTGGGTTTCTGGAACATAAATATTGTTAATTAGGGCTTCTAAAGAATCTTGCTGAATTGCCAAGTCGACAAAAGCTTTGTCAAGTCTGTTGTAGCTTGCTTGTAACTGATCATCTCTTGTGCGGTTATTTATATTGCTCTGAGTAAAGTCTCTTTCAAAAGTCTGAATTCTTGACTGAATTTCTCTAGCCCAAGGCTGAGACTGTCTAGGTAAGTAATTTTTTCTAAAGCTCATTATGCCTCCGCTAAGGGTATTGTAGTAAATTCATTGAAGCTTAGGTAGTCATCAAGTGAATCTTCTGGATCAAATGCAAAGTCGGTTAGTTCATCAAATGTTTTGCCAGTCCACTTTGAATTGAAGTCAGCAATTGACGCACAGCTAACAGCTTCTATTTTAGTCGTGTTTTGATTGAAGTTTGCAGATATAACCCTAAACTTATTGTCTTCGTAAAAGAAAGTAGATCCAATAGTATTTGCAAAGCTAGTGTCGACTGGGTTACTTATAGTCAGTCTTATGTTTGGACCACAGTTGAATTGAGCAGCAGCTAAACCTCTTGAAGCAATATCTAAGGGCTTGTTCATAAAATAGTTTTCTACAGTTGCTGGTTGCTCAAGCTCAGAAGTGTAGTCGCTGTCTGCACCAGTGTAAAAACTCTTTACCTTCTTCTCAAAGAAGACACCTGTGCCAGTTATCCATAAAGCAGGAAAAGTAGTATCGCCAGTAGACTCAACACCTATTTTGTATGGAGCTAAAGTATTCTCGCCATTCACTCCTTCAATTTCAAGCACAGTTGGAGCAATAATTGTTACTTCAATTTCATTTGGGTTTTCCGTTAGCGATACATTTAGTCTTCCACCTTGTGCCGCCCATTGAGCTGGAAGAATCGGCAAGTCATCAGATCCGACAACAACATACTCACCACTTGCTCCAGTGTAGGGCAAAGAACTTATTTGACTTACGTTGAGAGGTTGGTTCACGGACTCTAGAGACGCTTTGATCGGGAATCGCTTGATTAGCACTTCACCAGCTTCTACTTGCAACTGATCGTTGATGCTAACATTTTCCAGCCCAAGAACTTCGTCTGTGCGATCTTCCTCTTCTGTGATTATGCCATTCTGCTTGTATTCAGTTTCATAAATAGTTATGTCTATTCTCTGGTTTGCGTCAAAAGAATCAATCTCAAGTGAAATGTCAGAAGCATTGCTCACCAAGTCGGCTGTGCGGTCTTTTGCAATCCTGAAGTTCAAAGTGTATTTGTCGATAAACATTTCAAACGGGATGTCTTCATTGTCACTAGCTGACACTCCAGCACACAAAGCTTTTAGTTGCTCCCAGACGTTACCTTGCCAGCCAATAAAGCTAACTTGCTTGGCTTCTAGATAAGGCAAAAGCTCAGAGTCATAGACGGGAAAAACATCAACTAGGTTGCAGTAAGTGTCTAGGGCTTCTTTGAGAGTAGCTCCAGTTCCGCCAACAGGAGGAGCAGTTCGTTCAACATCTAGTCTTGCTTGAATTGTTTCGCCAGTAACGCTTACTAGCTCGTTGTTTTTAGAAATTTTTCTTACTTGAAATTCAATCTCATCATCGCCGTCAATGACGCTCATTGTATTGTTGATCAAGAACTTACTACTTGGGTGAGACGTTGCCGTCTTTATCTCATTGACTGCAATAGCCTGGAATTGAACTTGACTTGTGCCACCAGATAGCTCAGTAGGCTCAAGACTTGTAACATCTTCAGTGTAAGAATAGGAAATCTCTGAGCCTTTTAGCACAGAGCCACTGCCTGTTAGCTTGAAAGTTTTTGCTGACATTAGACCTCAATCCACTGAGTAGACAGACCTACTTGTCCTTCGTTTATGTTAGCTGAGTAGTATTCGATGTTTACCGAATTGGAAAATTCTAATCCAGTTGTTCCCCTGCCAGAGACGAAACCGCCAGACTCTGGGTAACCTGTGCCTTTTAGTATCTGAGCAATCATTCCGGCAACTGTAAAGTCGTAATCGTCTCCAGCTGGATTATAAAAGTAAATGTCAACCTTTGAGTAAACAGTTCCACTAATAATTGTGTTAGTCCTGTTGCTTGAGGTAACTGAAATTACATCAGGGTTAACGGACTCAATGCTTCCATCGCTTCTTCTGTATCTGTCAATTCGCACACCTGCGGAACCCGAAGCAACCTGTCCGTGCCAGCCAAAGTGCAAACTGTAGCCATCAGGAATAATCAGGGTTAGCTTTTTAGTGCTGTCCTGTTCCGCTGTATCGCCTGACGTATATCTAACTGAAGTCGCTGGGTAATTTAGCAAGTTGCTGGCAGTATCTACATATTCAAATGGAGCTACATCCCAAAGCTGTGGCCAAGATTGTTGTTGCAAAGCAGGAGCCGCCCAGTGAGGTGGAAGCAAGTTCATGTTGGTTGCATAAGGATCTAGCCAGTAAAAAGGGCCCTCGCCATAAATGCCATCTGAAAAGTCCTTGATTGTTTGCAAACTGTTTTCAAGCTCAGGAGCGTTTAGCGATCCTAGCCAGTTTGCACTAAAACGCCTGTGAGAGCCTCTAGAACGGTTTATATGCACTCTACCGTTTAGTAACTGCGACTCGTTGTAATAAGACTGTGAAGAGGCGTTCAAGCCTGTTCTAGGGGCATTTATCCAGACTTGGTTCTGGTCGTTGCCAAAATAAACTTTTCTATCCATTAGTTCAAGCCTCGCTGTGCCAGTAAGCTGTTGCCATCATTAGCAGACTTTGCAATTGTGGCATTATCTGTATACAAGCTTATCGGTCTTTCCATAGCAGCCCTGAGCAATGCCCTATCCTCTGGAGAAAGTTGCATAACTCCTGAACCGTTGCCGCTTCCGCCACCGCCAGACATTACTGGGTTTGCCCTTACCATGCTTTGATTTAGAGCGTTCATAAACGGAAGACCGTATTTGTCAACAGCATTAGCTTGGATCACATACTCGCCGTCTGAAAGCATTGCTGGGATGCTGTCGCTTCTTGGTCCACCAGGACCGCTTATAAGTCCGCCGTTGCTATAACCGCTAACCAGTCCTCCATTTGCCAAAGCGGTGTAACCAAATCCACCAGAGTAAAGTCCAGCTGGAATAGCATTTGCTACCGTTTGAGTTATAACAATGTCTTTTTCAAGATCAGATAACCTCTTGTTTGCTTCATCAACAAAGTAATCAATGTCTGCTAAAGCAGTGTCAATTTCTGCACTTATTTCAGTTTCAATATTTTCAGGAATGTCTTCCATTGAAGCAATAAGTTCATCCTTGAGCACATCGGCCATGCTACTTGCTTCATCTTCGGTGTAGCCCATTTGCTTTGCGTTTTCTTCAAATGCTGTTACCTGCTTGTCGATAATGTCGTTTAGATCAGCACCCTCTTCGGCATTGATCAACATAAAGGCTGTTGCGTCAGCATATTTCACAGCAAGATCTTCAAGAGCACGAGTTGCTTCAATTGTTTCTCTAGTGCTTTCGGTTCGCACGTCAATGATGCCTTGTTCAGCTTCTGCAATATCATCCTGCGAATCGGCAATGTCTTGATTAGCATCTGATATATTGTTTTCTTCACCAGATATATCAGTGTCTATACCTTCTATTTCAGCACGAATGGCTTCAGCTCTCAGCAGGTCACCGTAGCGTAAAGCAACCTCTAGCTGGTATTCGAGTGTCCCTCTTTGAGCCTCTAGCTCTTTGATAGCAGCGTTAGCTTCTTCAATAGCTTGCCTAGCGTCAGTGATTTCTTCGTTTGCATCAGCAATGTCATCAGTAAAGTCTTGAATGGCTTCAGAGGCTTCCTCCTGTGCGTCTTCGTAGTCAAGCATCGCCAGTGTAATTTCATCAAGTGCCCTAGCCTCTGCAAACCTAGCTTCAAGACCAGACTTTACTGATGAGGCAAAAGCATCAATTGCTTCAGCAGCTGTCACTGCTTCTTCACCAGTGTTGTTCAGGACCGTGTTGAACCTTTGCATTTCTTTTGTGCTGGCAACTCCGGTAACTCCGAGATCATCAAGCGCTCTATCAATATGACGCAAGCCGTTTTCTCCGACTCCCATATTTGAAAGCACAGTCCTAAGGGACATTAGTGAGTTTGCAAATGATTTTACATCTCCCTGGGACTGATCTGCCAAAGCGTCAATAACATCAAGAATGTTTTGTACGTTTTCTTGACCACGTTCACTCCAGATACTAAATACTGCAGTGTTTTCTTGTAGTCCTGTGCCGAGTGACCGAATTGCATCGTTGACACCAGCTTGCCTATTAAACCAGTTAAAGGTTTTTTCTAATTGCTCTTCTAGTTTTTCAAGTGCAGTTTTTGCAGTTCTGCTGGAAGTACTGATTCTAGAAAGCGCATCGGAGATAGCTGTTTCATAAGACTCAGCAAAATCTCCACCAGTTGTCATCGCACTGTAAATTGCACCCAAGTTAGTAATGACATCTTCACTAGCGTCTTCAGATGCTTCTGCAGAAGCAAGAAAACCAGCGACAATTTTAGCAGCAGCACTAAAATCGGGTTCTACGGCTAAACGAAGTCCGAGTTTTGCATACGCTCCGCCCATTTCAGACAAAGATGCACCAAATAAACCTCTTGTTCGGTCCCAAATATCAGAGGTGTCTTCACCTTGTTCACCAAGGGCAAAAATTCCAGCAGACACCCTTTCTAGTCCACCAATTACAGTATCGTCTTCTGCGAAGCCTGCGGCAAAGGCAGAATCTAAAAAGTCCTGCAGATTATCTAGGTTGTCAGAAGATGCCTTGCCCACTCCATCAATACCCTCTTCAGTATCTTGCAACCCAAGAGCAAGCTCAGCATAAGCTTGTGCGTTATCTTGGTTAGCCGCTTCTTCTTTACCGACTAATTTTAAATAATCTTTAACGTTATCGTTTAGAGTTTTTTGGCTTTTTGCATTATCATCAGTTGAGTCGGAATTATCGTCAAGCTCATCAGAAGCTCCTTTAAGACTTTTTTGATATTCTTTCTCTGCTTCAATCCCGTCTTGAATTTCAGTATTTATTCCTTGAATATACCCAGCGGCATCTTGATATTGACTAAAGTCAAGATTACTTAGTTCATCAAACATGCGATAAAAATCTTCATTAGTTTTAGCATCAGCAAAAAGATTAGAAATAATCTCTGAAAACGCAGGGCCAAACTCAGCTTCTATTCCTTTAAGGGCAGCATCAACATCAAATTCTTCATCTAAAGGAGTGGCATCGTACTTAATTTTAAAGTTAACTATCGCATCATCAATACTATCCATAAATGAAAGTTGTCGCTCAACAAGAGAAACGCCTCCGCCAGCTTTCTTAAGTTCTGCTTCGTAAATTTTATTTATATCTAAGCCCAATTCCTTGATAACTTTCTTATCAGTATCCGAAAGGTCACGCTGATACTCAAAGAAAGATAATTCTTGATCGCCGATTGGCTCTTTTAGTCCTTCAAATATTAACTCACGGTATCTCTTGCCATTATCTTTTGCTATATCTAAATCAGCGTCTTCACCTTCTGGCACAGAGTCGCGATATTCCTCATAGAGGTCAATACCGAGTTGCAGAGCGTCGTTTACTTTAATTTGGGAATCTTCTAAGTCACCAAGTGTTTTTACCCTTGCTGATTCAGCGTCTTGCTCTAATGCGTTTGTGAAGGCTTCTAGACCGCCAGCTGCCGCAACACCAGCTTGCCCAACTTCTCTAAGCCTCTTCGCTTCTTCTTCAGCTTTCTTGGCAGAACTATCAAAAGCTCCACCCATACCAAGAACGGCAGTTCCAGCCAAAGCTATTCCGCTTGCAATTCCAACCCAAGGAAGCAATCTCAAAGCGACACTAAGACCCCTTGTTGCAGTTGCCGCTTGAGCGTTAGACAAAGCAAGTTGTTGATTTTTTTTAGTAAGCGTCCCAGCTAATACCGCAGCTTCCATTTGTTCTTTGTTTAAAAACTCTAAGGCTCCGGTTTTCATCGTAACTGCAACTGTTGTTCCATCTATTTGACTTTTCAAAGCCTTTAAGGTAGAGATAAATCCAGTTGCTCCAAGAATGTTCATGCTTTGCATCTGACCCATTTTTGCCATTGCAGTTCTCATGGCCAAAAGCTGTGCGGTTGCTATGTTCAGCACAAAGTTCATTCCTGCAAATGCTGCAGTTCCAGCTGCTAAAACTGTTATTGTGCCTAGAAGAAAACTACCGACTGGATTTTCTGCGAGTTTTGTGAACCATCCTACAAGTTCTATAACTGGATCCAGAATACCTGCTAAAGCGGCAGCAAAAGGTCCAGCAGCAGCAGCTTGGAAAGCATCAAACGCATTGGCAAGCCTTTGTAGCTTGGAGTTTAGGTTATCCTGTGTTTTTTCATATACATTAGCTAGTTCAGTACCCTCAGCGTAAGCCTCACTCGTTTCACGAATTGACTTTTCATAGACATCCATGTTTTCAACAAGCCTCTGAATAACGTCAACAGTTCTCCTGTTTACAAATCCAAACTCATCTAGCTTGACTGTTAGGTTATCTACGCTACCAAGTCCCGAAAGAAACTCACTAAAGAAGGCTTCTGGATCAGATTCAAATAATTCTTTAGCGGCTGTTTCGGTCAAGCCCATGATGTTTGCAAAGTTTGTTATGTTTTCAGATGTCCCCTGAACGGATCTATTCATTTCAGAGAACAACTCTTGAATCGCACCTCTGGCTCGTTCTGGTGGCACAGCTAGAGAGGACAATGCCGTAGCCAAACCAACAACTTGGTCCCCTGCAAATCCAGAGTTAGCAGCAGCCGCTACGATAGACTCTGACATTTTCAAGATTTCTTTTTCTGTTGCAACAGCATTGAATCCTGCAAAGACAACAGCCGAAGCTAGGTTCTCAAATTCATCAGTAGGCACATTAGCAAGTGAGCTTAGACGACCAAACTTTTCCGCAGTATCGTCAATTGAGTTTCCGGTCACGGCTGAGAACTGTGCGACTGTTTCAGTGAACTGAGTAAGATCATCGGTAACAATACCCATCTGTGCACCAAGAGTTGCGATTTCACTAATCTCATCAAAGGCAACTGGAATTTCACGACTTAGGTCAATTAGTGCTTCACGAATTTCATTGAATTCTTCGCTACCTTTTTCTAAAGTTGCAGCTCTTTCTACAGAAGTAAAAGCAGTTTCAAAGTCCGCAGCCTTTTGGATGGTCATCACAAGTTCTTTTGTGACCCTAGACGCAACATCTAGCACACCCCTGTAGGCGTTAGCCATGTCATACAAAGCATAACGACCAGTAATCATCGCTTCTGATTGAGCACGGTTTTGTGAGGCTATGGCTGTGGCATTTGCTTTTTGCTCACGCAGAGTTTCGTTATACTGATCGGCTAAAGTGTTTAGTTGCCTTGTGCCAGCAACGCCTTGCTGAATTGGACCTAAGGCCCTCTTTTTAGAATCGTTTAGCTTTTTCTCAAGAACAATAGTTTTTTTGTTCTCAGCAGTTATTCTCTGCTTTTCTTTTACAATTTGTTTATCGACATCAGCTTGAAGTTTTTTCTGCCTAAGTATTTTTTGTTCTTGACTTGCGGCTAGGTTTTCTGGACCAACTAAAGATACATTAGCTTTCTGTGCCTTAGCTATTGCTTGGGCAGCAGCACGTTCTTCTTTTAGTAGGCGATTGCGTTCTCTTTGACTTTGTAAAAGTCCTTCAGTTGTAGATTCTTGCTCTCTTAACGGACCAAAAGCAAGTTTGCCTTCTTGAACAAGTTTTTGTTGAAGTGCTACTCTTTTTTGTTCGTCTAATACCTGTTTTTTTGTCTGAGCAGCTAACTTATTTTTTTGTTGGGCAACTTGCTTTTGTATGTCAGCTTGTTGCTTGGTTTCAGCCGTAAGTCTTTGAGCACCAGTAATTAATTTTGCTTGATCTTTGAAGCCTTGTTGAACGCCTGGGTCTTGATCTTCTCTGACCGGACCCTCAAGTCTGTCGGCTTGTCTAGCTTTTTTTATTGCATCTTTTTGTTGCTTAGTAGCAGCAAGCCTAGCAATGTTCTCTCTTTTGATATTTTGCATCTCTTCTTGATGCAAATCATCCAAGGCCTGCTCAGCCTCTTTGTGCGTAACCTTTTGTTCTTTACGCTTTTGAGCTTCAGCAGACTTGCCAGCTCGACCAGATCGCCCAGATTGAGACTCTTGAGTCGCTTTGGTCAGCTCTTGCAGTGCTTGATTGGCTTGTTCTACCTGCTGGATAAACTGACGAGCGTCCGCTGTTATTTTTGCGTGGAAACTCGCATTAGCCATATTACCGCCTAAGGATACAGATTACTAGGTCTATTCTACCGCATTGCGTTGGGACAATGATCGGTAATACTCTGCCCTACTGGGGAACTCGCTGCCATCATAAGTAAAGGCAACAATGTAAGGCTTTTCTCCGTACTTCTTCTTTTTAGTCTTTTTGCCGTCTTCTTTTTCTTGATATCTTTCAAGTTCAGCTTGGGCAAAGCACTTACTGTTTTTTATCTTGAACCCAACATGACTTGCCTCTTCATTGTGACAAATCCAAATTGGATTGCCACACTGCGAGCAAGTCTCGTCCTGAAGAGTTTGATAAGCCTCAATAAGCAAAAAGTCAAAATCATTCCAAGGCTCTGATGGCTGTTCGTGGAACAACATCGCACAGGGTCTAATCCCTGCAGTAATCGCAGCCTTTATCTTGACAACGTAACCCCGATTACCAGGCCACGTTAAGACTTCGGTAAAAAACCTGAATCAGTTAGCCCCTTAAAGTAGCCGCTTGCAAGAGTAAGTTTTTGCATTGTTGCTACGAGCACAGACCAAGCATCTGCAGGTAAGTTGTTCCTAACCTCTAGCATGTGCTCATAAGTAAACTCACTGTCATCAACTTCGCCTTTTGCGTTAGTTACCTTGACAACGTTCCTAGCGACTAGAGAAGTGGCATAGAACTTGAACCAGTCATCGTCTGTTTCTTCGTTTGGCTTGCCGTAGATTCTGTTTGCTTCTGATGTAACTGTTTCAACTACATCTTGGGAAACACCACGCATTGTAAAGGTCAAAGCAGATCCCTGCACACGCTCAGCAACTTCTTCAGCTTTTTTCTCAAGCTCTGAGTATTTTTCTTTATCGTTTTTGATCGTGTTCATTTGCTCTTCAAGCTCTACTAGCTCAAAAGCACCTTGTGCGTCAGTGTAAACAGTTACCTCTTTAGTTGGGTAACCCCTGCCCTTGATAACTTCAGTAAGACTGAACTTCTCTTGCTTCTGGGCATCTTTGACCATGTTCATGGTCTCTTGCAGTATGTTTTCTTCACTCATTATCTTTTGCCGTTCTCACCCGTTACTTAGAGACCCCAGCTAGGCGAACGGGCGCAAAACCTAGCTGGGGCCATCTATATTTAGGCTATTGTGTCTGCCTGTACGTTGACTTTACCCTGAGGTGCGAAGTTCACCATGAACTTTACGCTGTCTTCACCCTCGGTGTCATCCATGAAAGCGTCAGCAATGAACTTGAACGCTGATACAGTCTGACCTGCAGCCAATGCTGTAGTTGCTGGAACGTTGCATCGCATAACCAAGAATCCGTTTGGACGGGTTCCGTCTGTTGATGCCTTGAATGCTTCGTAAGCGTCGTAGTAAGCACCAGTTGATTCTGAAGTCACACCACGGAACATGGTTAGGTTTCCAGTGAACTGTGCGAATCCACGGCTCTCAACCTGAGTGGTGTCTAGAATGGAGCGGTCTTCGATACGGTTTGAGTCAGCTGCACCCAAGTCGAATCCATCAAAAGCAATTGCTTCGGTCAAGTCAATTGATCCATTTGCTTCAATGTCTGCAACCTTTGGCTCTGACAAGAAGTCGTCTTCGGTTCCGGTTATGTTGGCTAGTGGGACCCAGTAAACCTTGATCTTACCGTTTGAGGTTGACTTGGTTCCAACAATGCTCTTTAGCTCTGGTCCAGATCCAGCGGTTCCAGCAGGAACTGCGTAGTTGATTGCGATTTTTCCTGTAACCAAGAAACGTGCACCAAGGCGGATCATTTCTCCGTCGCCAACCAAGTCGATTGGGAAGTCAGTGCGAACACCGTAAACGCTGATTTCCTGACCTTCTGCGAAGGCTGCATCGTGTGCATAACCAATACGCTTGATTAGGAAGTACTCAACGTCTGCAGCTTTGAACAAGTCATATGCCTTGTTGTAAACAGAATCTGCAGCTAGGTTCTCGTCACGGAAGCAGTCCATGGAAGCTTCGTAGTTGAAATAGGTTGGTGTCTGAACATCAGCGTTGTCAACAATGGCGAGTGAGTCGTCAGAGTCTGATTCTGTCTGGTTCAGTGTGTAGTCGTCGGTAACGGCTGGCGAAATGTTGAAAACCTTAGTGTCATCCGTCAACTCTTCAAGCGTTGGTGCGCTCCAGTCAGCGAAAGCATCAGCGGTAGCAACATAAATGCCGACGTTAGGGCGAAGCATCTTAGTAGCCATTTATTTATTCCTCGTTAGTTTCGATATCGATTTCTGGAGCAAGCTGCTCCTCTTCTGTCTTTTCAGTCGCAAAGTACGACTTTTTTGCTTTCTTCGGAGCAGCCGAAGAAACTTTGTTTAGCTCAACTAGATCGCCACCAAGAACGGGGTGACCTACATAATGCTCTGGAACATCTGCAATTTTGCCAGTTCTAGTGTTCTTTACAAGAGGCATTTGAGTCCTTTCAATACTACATATTATGATATCACAGTGTTTACTGCGAAAGTGAAGCCAACCTCGCTTGCATAGCGCACTGGGCGTGATCCAGTGTCGGGCACAATATACGGTTTCCCAGTTGTTTCTGGGAACAAAGTGCCAGCGTCTGTTGGCTGGAATCCTGTAAGCTTATCGACCACCAGATCAGCCACCTGACGAACTGTGCGTTCATTTGGACCCATGCACACACACTCAACGTAACTACGCCCTAGATCCTTTCTAGGGCCAGTCAGACCACGTTCTGTCGAAGGCTGAATAAAGCCAGCGTAGCGAATGATAATGTAGGGCAACATAACGCCGTCAGGACTGTAATTTAGGCTAGAGTCTTCGGGCACACCGTTATCATAAACATCTTGATTCAGCTCACGAAGTTTGGTCGTAATTTGATCCTGAATCGGAAGCATAGACAATGCCATTGGTAATCCTCAATTCTGCTTAGTAATTATTGTACTTGGAATCCGTGTCTAATCATCTCACGGCGAAGTCTGGCAACCATTTGCTCTTTAGACTTCTGATAGCTGTTCATGGCTGGAGTTGGACCCTTGACACCGTAATCTGGCTCGTAAGTACCTTCATCTTGTTGCAAAAAGTATTCTGGTCCGTTTAGCGGCAAACCATAGCTACCCTGGATAACTCCAAAGCCTACTTGCTGAGCAATTTCAGAGTTTACAGAGTTCAGCATGTTGCCACTGTCTACACGAGCACCAAAGTCGTTACCACGTATTTCGTTTATGTTTATGTGCCACTTAGATCCAGTTGGACTGCCTTTTAGGATAGCTTCGTTCTTGACAGCCTCTGCACCAGCTCTAGAAGCCTCTGTAACGGCATCTGCAACTTTCTTGACACCTTCATCGGCATGTTTACGCATAATGCGATTTACGCCTTTGTGGTTTATGTTCCAGTTGACTTTAGGGCTATACGACACGTTTTGCCTCCAAGTCAACCTCGCACAGAAGCATCTTGCCCCAAGGGTTAGAAGTTGAAATGGAACTGCGCACAGTAAGGATGTAGTTCTCTAGGGTTTCGTCATAAGGCGAGTCAGTCACAAAGATCTGGTGATTAGGGCGAATATCTGGCATTGTGCCTTCTGATCCAGCCAAGGTGTTGCCACGCATGTCAATGTGAACCTCTAGCTCTTGCAAGTTAGTTGGGTTATTGTCATTAGCTTGACGAGTAGAGGACCGGACTGCTTGAAGGCGGGCTTTGCCCTGCCATAGCACAGTCCGTGCTGAAGTAAAGGTGTTTGTAGCGGCATTATAAGTACCGTCAGTAATTTCTGGATCGTAGATCTCGATGGTAGCCAAATGAAAGCTTGACTCAACGTTATTGTTGTGAGTAAGCCACTTAGGGTGAATAGCAGGTCGAGTGTTTAGAGCCAAGAATTCTCCCAAGACTCAGTGTTGCCGACTACAGTGAATGTATCGTTTGCATCCTCGTATTCGTCTTCAACAGCTTCCTGTCGCAATTGTTTTGCCTGTTCACGCAATTCTGCGCCAAGCTTTGCGCCGTCCGTCTTGAGATCGTATGTGCTAATTACTTTGTTGATTAAAGCTTCGCTGGTAGCCAGTGTGAGCTTAGCTTGTGCCGCTGCTCTCTTTACGCTGTTTGAATAAAGCGTTGCAAACGCTTGGATTTGACTATCGTTGAAAATGTACTGCGCTGTGGCAGTAGGGTCTGCTGGATCCTCAAGCTGTTCCACATCTGGAATCAGCAAGCGGATTTGACCTATTACTGTCGAATAGTCTGGAGGCGTGACATCGGTTACTGGCATGTAACTAGTATATCAGCGGTTAGGGGAGAATGTTCTGTAACCTGCGCCTGCCATTATTCTTCTTCTTTCGGTTCGCTATCTTCGAGAATCTCAAACTCATCTTGCTGTGTCCAGAAGTCCTCGGGGTTGTTCCCTGCTTCTACCCATTCTGTGTAGCGTAGGTATTCGGCATAGTCAGAGTTGCGTGGGTCAGTTGGAATGAAATGCATTTTTCCGTCAAACTCAGCTTTGACAAATTTGCCAAATTCATTTTCTATTGGTTCATAGATTTTCATAATAGCTCCGCATTTAAATTGAATCCAGTAATTATTGCATTGAGTGGCGTGGCTGTCTGTCGTGCTGGTGAAAGACTGTTCACATTTAGGTTAAATGTTGAAGGATAGCCGCCAAAAACAAAGCTAGTTGATGTTGATTGCCCAACACCAAAAAAGTTGATTGTCACTTCATTACCGCTACGTAAAGTGACTGTCGGGCTGGCTCTCATTGTCGTTGGGAGATAGCCATTTAGCAAACCAGAGGTAGTAGAGTTGGAAATTCCAAAAAGCCTTTCAGGTTCGCAAAATTGATAATACCTTTGACACGCTGCAAGCTCCCCTTGAATATTGTTAGCGTTTCGCTTGAAGGGTGTTGCTATGCTTCCTGCTTCTAGTTGAACGCCCCAGATGTCAAGCTCCCAGGCGTCTGTTGAGGTATCCCCAAGTGTGCTAATAAACCATGATAAGTAATTTCCGTCTTCTATGGTTTTCCCCGAAAGAGAGTCAATGTCAAAAGTAAATTCAAACCTTTGCCAAGAACTCGTCAGCGTAAAACCAGTGCTAAGAGGCAAAGTTGATGAACTTCCTCCACTCCCAAAAACTTGTGCAACTCTTGTAAAAACTTGACCCCCACCAGGGTTTGTTCCTTTAGCCCAAAAACTTAAGGTTGCAGTTTCCCCAGCTAGTGTTCTAACATCTTCAATTCTTTGAGCTATTGGAATAAAGAAGTTGTCATTGGTTGTAACTGTTGCTCTGTAAAAATATTCAGCTTGACCAAATCCAGCAACCTCTAAATCTCCAGCGGAAAAAGGCTGGCGTGTAATTGTGTAACTTGCTCCAGAAGCTTGATGATAATACCTATCAGCTCCAAAAGCCTCTGTCGCTTGACTAAAAGTGTCACCCCTCTGCCAAATATCAAACGCCCCGTTGATTATGTAGTTATGCGAAAGGGGTTGATAGCTAAGAACCGAACCGTCACTAACAGCCGAGTATCCTGAAGTCCCACTAGCCAAACCTGTTACTTGGTCTTGGTCAACATTGATAGCTGATTCATCAATGCCAACTGTCTGAGTCCCAGAGTCGTAAGTTATCGGAGATGTGGCTGCTACAACACCAGGCTCTCCTTGTGGCCCAATAACTCCAGCTACAGCCTGTACCCAGAAGTTGTCATAGTAGATAAATAAAATACCTGTGTCAGACTCCCACCACAAGTCACCATTGCTAGGTGAGCTAGGAGCTGAATCAGAGGTAATAACGCCAGCGGTAATCTCTAGGTCATCTAGGGTCTCCAAAGCAGCCTGCACAGTGTCATCTGAGCCGCTTAGGTTGCCGTTAAAGTTTGTCGTATCAACCGTGACTCCCGATGCCTCGTGAACAACAACAACATTTGCTGGCACAGGGATGAGTGTCCTTACAGGGTTACTACCGCCAAACTGAAAGTCATATTCTGCTCCAGCACCGTCGGCTACGTTTCCATAGAACTTAATAACAATGCGGTCAGTAGCACCTACGGTTCCAAAGCTTACAAATGCACTAGCACTAAATTCTTGATACTCGTTTAGGTTCGTTGGATTAACCTCACCAGTGTCGTCTGATGTGCCAACTAAAGTCTCAGTCCCACCTGAGTTACGCACATAGACCTCAAAGTAAAAAGAGGCTGACTGGTTTTGGTTTCCAGAAGTTTTGCGAATGTTTCCAATTGTGGTAACTGTGATTGGATCAACTTGACCCTCAAACAATCCAGCATCTGCAGCAAGTGAAGCAATCAGCTGGTTATCAGCATTGATAGCACCAGTAGTGACGTCTACGGCAGTTGTGTCAAAGTCTGGGTCCTCAATTGTGCTAACCAGAGCACTGTATCCACCAATGTCACTAGCTGCAGTTGTTGCAAAAACACTTAGGTTTGTTGACAGCTGGCTCACATCAGCCTTTGTCAAACTCAGTTCGTCAAGAGCACCTTTTACAGTGTTCGCAATTAGCTCCGCATCGGCATTGTCATAGGTAATCTCAGCTGCAGTCCCAGCACCCGAAGCATAATCTAGTGAAGCCCAAACAGTGCTACCGTCACCAACTTTGATTTTGTTAGTGTCAGTTTCAAAAGCAATCTCACCAGCAGCGAGTGTTGGGTTTACGGATTCCCAGTTAGTCGAAGTATCCCTACGGATCTTGATTACTGTTTGAGCTGGCATAAAACTTCCTTATTGTCTTAGGTAATTATATCAGGCAGTGCCGCCGTCAATCTGGTTAATTTGCGTGTCATCAAAGCCTATAACTTCATTCACAGAATCGTAGGTGATAGGCGCAGTTGCAGTAATGTTACCAGCATCTCCAGTGTCACCCTTTGGTATTTCAAAATCAAACACAGCATCGCCAGTTGTTCCGACGTTTGTGACTGTCGCTGGGTCAGTTGGATCAACTGTGGTTACAGTTCCTACGGAAACAGTCGCAGCTTCTCCCTGAGGCCCTGTGTCGCCCCTTGGAATAGTAAAGTCAAACACAGCTTCAGCTGTGGTTCCAACGTTCGTTACAGAGGCGTTTGTGCCCTCTGAGCCTGTAGTAGTGCTTCCTGCGTCAACCGTTGCTGCCTCACCCTGGGGAATTCCAAAATTGATTGTTTGCGAAGGTGATGTTCCAGTAATTGTTACAGTTGCATTTTGCTCTGGAGTCAGAGTGCTTACTGTGCCAACTGTCAACTCATTTGCTGGTCCAGCTGGTCCGACAAGGTAAAATGTCCCGTTTGCATCAGGCACAGGAGTCAAGGTGGTTAGGTCAATTGTGTCACCAGCTGGTAGCTCAAAGCTAAATCCAGCTAGCGGAACTGGAACATCTTGCTGATCCGTAAGCCTAAATTCAACGCCCCAAGTCCAGTCAAGTGGGTTCAGGTCAACATCATCAGTTGCAACTAGCCTGACACCACGATCACCTGAGTAACCCTCAATATAACCTTCGCTGTCTAGCTGAACCTCAACTGTCTGGGGCACAACGGTGACTGGGTTAGGGGTAGAGGATGCGTTTAGAAGCTTTGATGGTGACGGTGTAAAAAAGATTGAGCCTTTAGCTGGCTGACCATCAGGAAATAGATCAACATCATTACTGTCGGCATACGCAAGTAGAAACTGTCCAACGACAGTTCCGTAATCAACATTGCTAGGTAAGGCCATTATATATCCATTCTATCAGGCAGAGCCACCGTCAATTTCTTCAGCTACGCCCGTCAAAGGCGCATAGTCTAGGTTTTCCCAAGTAGTTACTCCGTCACCTAGTTTGACTTTGCCCGTATCTCTTTCAATGCCCATTTCACCTTGTGCTAAAACAGGATCGGCAGAAGTCCAATTAGCTGCTGTGTCATTTCTTAGCTGTATCTGAACTGCCATTAGAACGTACTCGCATTTCCACCCACAAGAGGGTTGACTCCACCATAAACACTATCGGCTCTGCCTCCATCAGCATAGCCTAAACTTTCTCCTACAAGACTATCAAGCCATTGTGATTCTGTGCCTGTAAAACCATTTGCCTGAGCAACTTGATAAGCACTTAGTCCAGTTAGTCCTCGATCACCTTGTGGTCCTTGAAAACCTCTTGGACCTGTTGGTCCTTCTGCTCCTACTTCACCCTGTGGACCTTGCGGTCCTTCAGGACCTGTTGGTCCAGCAACACCTTGGACACCCTGAGGTCCCTGCGGACCGGTTGCCCCAGTTTCACCTTGAGGTCCTTGTGGGCCTTCGGGTCCGGTTGGTCCAGTTGATCCAGTTTCGCCCTGAATACCTTGTGGTCCAGTCGCACCCGTTTCACCTTGAATACCCTGTGGACCTTCAGGTCCAGTTTCTCCCTGGATTCCTTGTTCACCTTGGATACCTTGTGGGCCTTGAGGTCCGACTGGTCCAGTTTCGCCTTGAGGTCCAACGGGTCCTTCTGCGCCATCTTGACCTGCTGGACCTTGTGGTCCTTGAGGACCTTGCTCACCTTGTTCGCCTCGTAAACCTTGAGGCCCAACTTTGCCACGCTTGCGAGCAATCTTATCTAAGGCACTGACTTCATCCTCAACACGTTCTGCCCACTCACGAGTGCGAATAGGGAGATTATGTTCAGGCCAAATGATCATGATTACAAGTATACCTTAGCAAATAGAAAAACCGCCTCTGGAGAAACACTCGACAGAGGCGGTTTTATCACACACAACACAAGTAACGTATAAGGAGGACACGCTACGAGATTAGTGTATCACACCAGTTTTTGCAAGCTGTCCAATCTAAACCCTGACCAGCTCGTGTCGCCAGCGACAACAACAGGAGCCTGAGTGTAGCCCATCTCACGGACTTTATCTAGAGCTTCGTTATTGTCGGACATATTGATCTCCGTAAACTCAATTCCGTTTTTATTCAAATAACGCTTTGTGGTTTCGCACTGGACGCAAGCTGGAAGAGAGTAAAGAGTGATCATAATATTTCCTTGTCTAAAAACGGGGCAAAAAATCCCCATCGGGATGACAGGGATTTGAGTGTATAGCAAGTATAGCAAAAAGCAAAATCGCTTTTGCAAAGCCATACTTTGCTATATTGCGATGTCTAAATAGTATCGGTTTTTCTCATGTTGCACAGACCGTGTGCTGGCCTAAGGTTTTCAATCCTGTCATCTCCGCCTTTTGACAGCGGCACAACGTGATCAAGTTGCAGACCTCGCTCCCAGCCTTCTACTCCAACTCGTCTTGCCGCTTCTAAATCAATTGGCTCGTTGCAAATGTGACAGTCAGTGCCGTAAGCTTCCATAACCATTTGCTCGGTATAAGGCTCAGTGCCGTTTTCAAACTTTCTTGCACGACGGCGGTTAGCGTGAATTCTGCCCACTTCTGCATACTTTTCAGGTTTTTTACCCATTGAAGTTTTGATCCTAGAACGAATCTCATCTTTATTAGCTTCGTAATATTTTTTTGTTGTTTCTTTTCTTTTTTCTGGATTGTTCTCAACATAGCGTTTAGAAATTTCTTTACGCTTTTCTTTATTCTTAGCAGCCCACTTAGCAGCCTCTTCTTTTTTGCAAGGCTTGCACATTGTGTCTAGATTGTCTTTTGTTTGCTTGTGTGAGTAAAACTCAGAGCTTGGTTTTTCTATTTCACATTTTTTACATATTTTATAAATCATCAAACAAGCCTAGCATAAAATAAAGCCCCTTGGGGTCACCAAGGGGCTTTATTTTTGGGAGTTGGGGTTATGCGCCAGCTCCGGTTGACATGATCGTACCTGCAGGGACTAGGAAGCCTCCTGTGGCAATGTGCCTGATGCGCATCTCCCAGTCATCTGAATCGAACCCGCCTTCACGAGCTGGAACTTCGCCTCCACCGAGGTAAAGTCCACCAGTTGACTTGATACGCAACTCTGGGGTCTCGTATCCACGTAGGAATCCAAGGCTAACACCAGGGTTTAGCTGTTGGCTTGGAACTGGGATCAAGTACCAGAAGTTACCTGCGCTTGGGTTAATGCGAGTTAGCCAGTCGTTTACAACTACGTTGATAGATGCAGCGATTGGGTTACCGCTAATGGTGGTCTGAGTCACAGAGTTGATGGTTTCTTCTGAACGAACTTCCTGAATTGCAAGGATCTTGCGAGCCTGCAGTTCAAGTGAACGTGGAACGACCAAAGCGAACTGAGTGATAGGAGTAATGAACTTACCGTTGTAAGTCTGACGGTTTACAGCGTCAATTGCATCCTCTAGAGCATCTAGAGTCAGTTCAGGGTTTCCGCTGATTACGTTCTGGTTGGTGGAGTTGAAGTTAGTGGTGTTTACACCGCTTGGGGTGATCAACTGCTTGGTAACTTCTTCGTCTTCCTTACCGGCTGCCTTCTGAGCCATTTCGATAGGCAGACGCTCCAACAGACCAATCTGTCCGTCGTTTACGATTGTCTCCCAGCTGAAGCGAATCCTCTGACCAGCTTTTTTGACACTTAGTGTCTGCTCACTGGCATCGAAGAATCCTGCAGTTGGGTACTCGTCGTACTCGCCGACTGTTGGCAATGAACCGTCACGGAAGGTGTCTCCCTGATTGTCCTCACCTGCATCGGTGTACTGAAGAGTCTGGAAGCGTACGGGACGGAAGTCGTCCATTACCAGACGGGTTGAAAACTCGTTCCAAATCCGTGGCTGGTACTCGTACTCTTCCAAGAGGATTTTGTTTAGGGTAGGCACAAGTAGCTCTGGCAGGTCGCTTGTTGCGATACCTTCCTGAAGCTTTAGCTTGTCCATCCTGTCGCCACGAATCGCACCCTCAAAAAGCTTGGCTGCTTCAACGTGACGTGAATTGATGTTCTGAGTCATTGTTTATTCCTTTTCTAACTATGCGCTCTGAATTAGGCGAACGTGAACGCCTGAGGTTCCAAGCTTGGTAACGTGACCAACCAACTTGTCAGTGTCAGTGTCGCTTACTTCAGCAATGATGCCACTTGTGCCATCAGCTGCTCCGTATGCAACATCTCCAACTGCCAAAGTTGAACCGCTGGCCTCTGCGAATGCGAATACACCGTCCATCTTCAAGGTGGCGTAGGTGTTGCCATCCTCACCTGTGACGGCATCGTTTTGGGCTACTCCGACGATCTCGCCAACCTGTACAAAGTCACCACCGGTTACGCTGGTGTGTACTGGGAAGACTAGCTCGCTGCCCTTGGTGTAAATCTCGTTTTCTGACATTTACCTTTCCTTACTTTCTCTTGATGCGTGACACAACTGCGTCAAACTCATCTGCGGTGGTTGAGGTACTAGCCTCGTGGACAACACCCTTTGTGTCGATCTCTGATGCAGCTACAGACTCTTTTAGAGAATCTGCGTAAGCTTTCTCGTCTGCAATCAGTTCGTCAACAGTCTTGGTGTTTTGGTCTAACTTCATGTTCTCAGTTACACGCTGTAGTGCAACCTTTGGAAGTCCTGACTCGTTGAACTTCTCTGCAACGTCAACTGGGTCGATGGCTGGAGCTTCATCCTCCACGGCCTCCTCCTCAGCATCAGCTGACTCCTCCACGAGTACAGATACTGACTCGCGCAAAGGAGCTAGAGCGTCAACAAAGGTTTCTTTGAGATCAGCTAGTGCTGATTCAAACTCTTCCTTAGTAATTGACATTTCTTTTCCTTCCGTATTGGATTCCGCTACCAAATCGGTAACTTCAGCATTGTTTCTGTAGCTTTCCAGCAGAGCGACAAATTTGCCACCTGCACCTGCCACTGTGACCACATCAACACTTGTCAGCGGGTCTTCGACCAGCGACTCGATGATTGGTCCTTGTCTACCCTCAGCCTCGCCCATGTAGCTATTGCCCATGGCGTGAATCGACAGACCAATGTCATCTGCCATTTCTTTTATAATCGGCGCATAGTGTGAGTAGAATTCAACGTCAGCAAACAAAGCTCCCTCTCGGAAGTATGAGTTGCTGACAAGCTTGCCTGCTAGTTGGTGAACATCCCGCTCTGGTCGATCAGTCGACTCAGTAGCACTTGGATGGTTCATAAAAACTTTAGTACCCTCTGTAAAAACCTGAGGTCCATATTTGCGGAGCATGTCTGCTGGGTAGTATCCTGAGGATCCCCAGCCGGATTCGATAACCTTGACACGCCATTTATTTTTAGAGTCAGCATTGAATAAGCTTGCGGACTCGTTTAGCTTTGTGGTCATATCACTCCATAACAGAATTATCTAATAGAAATGATATCACAATGGCTTTTCTAGGCAGTTGGTTCATTGTCAGCATCACGCAGGTCATTAGCCTGATCCTGCATAGAACCTACTGCTCCAGACTGACCTTGACCAGGAATTGGACTGCCGTCATCATCGCCTGTGTATGGGTCATCATCTCTTGGAGGTGCTGTATTGTGCATCTTAGGCACATCAAGTGTCTCAATAACTGCAGCACGATATTCGTCATCCCAGATGGCGTTTGTCTCACGAGCAAGTGCAAGAGCTTGCATCAATCTCTGTGATGGCTCAACTTCAATCTTTGGCCATGCAACATCTTGAGTTGGAGCACCCATCCACCTAAGCACACGCTGGTAGAACTGAGTCCAGACTGCCTGACGTGATTCCATTGACTTCAAAGTCGGAATGTCTAGTGTCGCTGCAGTTCCGTAAGATCCACCGCTTCCAGGGTTACTCAAAAGGGTAATCACAGAAACCTCAAGTGCCGAGGCAACCATCGCAGCCAGTGGACGACCTGTTTCTAAATCGACACTGTTTGAGCGAGGCAAGCTTGATAGCTCCATGCCATCACCAGTTACCGCAGTTGAACCTGCAGTCTGTGGAGTAGCCACACTAGCTGCAGCGGCAGTCGCACCAGCTTTAGTCTTTGTGCGTAGTTGCCATGCAAACATAGCTAGTGATTTCAAAAGGCGTGAACCGTCTTTGAGGTACTCGTTGTAGGCATGTGCCCATGGGAGTGCTGGTAATGCATCTGGAACTCCCCAGATTCGACCCGCACGACGATTCACACGACTGTAGAACATTGTTTTGTTTGGATCAACAGGCTGATTCTGAATTGTGCTTGCAAACCTGCCTCGTGGCTGGTAAGTGTCAACCGGATACCAAACATCCTTAGCGATCAAGCTTTCTGTGTTTGTTGGGAAATCCATGTCGGTCTGATTCCAAGTCCTGCGAATGTAGCGAATACGCTCACTGTCATCAGGATCGGTAACAGCACCTGTGATTTCATCAAAAGGAATTCTTTGCAATTCTTTGGTCTTGTTGTCTGCAAGAATAAAAAACTGACCGTCAGTAAAGTGGCTACGCTCGTTGATTAGCTGTGCCTCTGAGCTAAACAGAACATCTTGGTTCTGAGGATTCTCAATTAGTCGCTTGATTCTAGGTGGCTGATCGCCAAAGCTTACCCCACGACCAAATATGTAACTAGTACGCATTGCAGAGCCACGCTTTAGTAGCGGGTTACCTTCTGTGACTTCACGAATCTTAGAAGCAGCTACTCGCAACTCTGTCAGAGTAAAACCGCTTTGTCCAAAGTGTGTGCCTAGTGGATTCCAACCATCATCATCAAACTGAATGATTGCTTGTGCCATTGAAGCGTAAGATTCTCTAAGCAGTTCATTTTCTGCCGTCATCGCCTCAAACTGTTTTATGAAATCAGAGTTTGACAATTGCTTTTCCTTAAAGTTTTAACTAATAATAGCATGTTTTTGCATATAAATTATCAAATTCATGGCATTTTTGGGGTCATTTTTGTAAAGACCTTCGGCTATATTGCACCTTCTGCAGAGAGTGCCCCTTAGACAGTTTCCACAACTAACATTTCCGGGGCAGCAAGAGTGGTCATGGTCAATGCACAGATTGTCGCCAGATCCACAGACCTCGCAACCATTTTCAATAAACTTGTAGTAAGCCTCTTTGTCTAACTTGTATTTTTTCTTAATACTTCTAAGCTTGACTTCTTCTTTATTTCTTTGATATGAAGCTTGGTTGACGGCAACCTTGCAATCTTTGCATCTTCTCTCATATCCATCTTTATATTTTGAAGATTTAAAAAATTCATCTATTGACTTTTCCGTATTACAAACATTACAAATTCTCATACTTAAATTATATCATGCCATAAAAAGCATGATTTGTGGCTACCATGTCCAGCCCGTATAAAACGGGTCTTGAATCATAATTTCTGGATCAGAGTAAACTTTATCTCCTGGCTTCATGTCACCATATGGCGATGCAACTACATGATCTAAGTTCACACAAGCATAAACTGCAGCATCTAAATTGTCAGGTGACTTTACTCCACGGGATCGCAT
>Ga0209953_1000056_pt1 | contig 46072 bp, 71 predicted proteins | sample SalPonred_H2O_MG_FD_185713 | JGI IMG/M metagenome (GOLD analysis project Ga0209953, IMG submission 185713) | Salt pond water microbial communities from South San Francisco under conditions of wetland restoration - Salt Pond MetaG... | ecosystem: Environmental > Aquatic > Non-marine Saline and...
TGTTCGCCAGTCTCCGTCATCTGCCCTTAGTATCTTCACCAGATCGTCACTCATCGTCATTCTCCGTCAGTGCATCCCAGCTTACCGGGAATAGCTCAATCATCTTACGATCAATCTGCTGTGCTACCAAGCGAGACTCATACTGTGTGTCTTCCTTAAGACGTAGACGACACATATCCGCAAAGGCATCTAACGACCCTGACCAGTACCATTCCGTCAGCATATTCTGCGGTAGGATCGACCGTGCTTGTTCAGGTGCGACACCTTCCTTAATCATACGATCATAGGTGGTCAGTGCATTACGACAGGTAGCATGGAATAGCATCTCACTATCAAGACTAATTTCCATCGGCCCCCCTGATCCTTGCTTCTTGTCAGCACTACGGCTCCGCCACTCAGGTTCATAAAGCACAGGTTCATCGTCTACGTACCGACGACTAATCTCATTCCACCGTAGGAACTTATGCTTGACCAACTGACGTGCAACAAACACTGGCGCTTTCACATGGAATGATGCAAAGGCATGACCAAAGGGACTGATGTGCTTGTGACGTGCAAGATACTTAATCAGCTTGATGTCTTTGGTCTTTAGCTTAGGTGGCCCCCACGGGTCATACTCCATCTCAGATTTCTTACCAAAGGACACTCGTGCTGCATTAACGACAGACAGGTCATTGCCCATGTGGTCTACATATGTAGCAATAATGTTTACCATCTCTTTCTCACTTTCCAGTATGCCCAACAATATAAGCAGTGGTTCTTACCCAAGATCAGGTCTATCAACCACACAATGTTAGGCTTGTTGCATTTCTTCCAGTGCCAATTCCTAGCACTAAAGGTTTGGTTGTTGTCACCACCAAGTATTACATTAAGCAATACCGACAGTGCTGTCAATACTCTAGTAAGGTACTTCACCGTTTTCATCACGGGGGTCATTGTAGTATCCTTTAGCTAGGTACTTGTTACGATAGTCTGCTACAGCCTCCATTTCCGTTAGGGGGGTCGCTGGTATCACGCCCATCTCAATCAGTTGTCGTTCAAGTGCTGGTGACATTGGTTCATCCTCATTTGTGTGGTGTGTCATTTGTATAGAATATGTGATTACCGATACGTCCGTCAAGTCGATAGTGTTTATTCCAGTAAGGCGACACAGAGACTGTATGGTAGTGTGTAGACGTGATCCCTAAGCCATCCCCACGAAGTGTAGACTTGGCTATCTGTAGGGCCTTAGAACGGCTCTCAGGGTGCTTCATCTGGTCACTCTTTCCATCGTGGGTGAACGAGAAGGCTTTAGATGCCCACACGACATCGCATATGGTATCAGGGTATCTGTCATCCACCATACGGTTGACGACCACCTGTGCTACAGCCATCTGCCCCATAGTTGATTCCCCACGGGCCTCAAAGTAGATAGCTGTAGCTAGACATAGTAATGGTGTCATGATTCTACCGTTTCATCTGCTAACTCAGAGTTACGAACAGATTTTATAACATTCTGTATTTCTTCCTTTCTTTTCTTTTGTTTTTCCTCCTCAACCTCTTCGTGGTACCTCAAGACTCTATCTACTATAGTTTTCTTTACATCCTCTGGTAAAGCAAGGGTAAATTTAATCTCCGGTTCTGCTCTATAATTTATCTGGAAATGCGCAATGATTTCGTTAGAGCTGCCATTCCATATATAGAGCGTATTATCGAAACAATCTCCATACTTCCAGTCTTTTGGTAGGGGGGTAGGCATCATCTAATTCCTTTCTATTTGTTCTAGTAATGGGAGACCAGCTTAGGTTCTCTTCCAAACCAGTGGCTTACATCGTCGTGTGGATCATCAGTCAATTTCACCACCCATAGCATAAATGTGACGACCACCAGCCTTGATAGCAATCACACGGTCCAAGCAGAAGCTCTTGTACTTAGGCTTGTCACCATCAGCACCGACAAACATAGGGATCAGGTTGTGCTTCTTGAGTACTTCTGCTGCCTTACGTCCACGTTCACCACCAGCAAGATACTTCTTGACGTTAAGGCGTCCGTTGTATGTCCGTTGCTCACCAGCTTTAGTCAAGAATTTGACAGTCATAAACTCGTTGGCGTTCTCTGCGAGTACCATGCTTACCATGCGTGTGTCTAACATTTTTTGTGTTCTCCATGTGTTAGGTTGTGTGTACTGTGTATGTGATTCGTCAGTGCCAGTCAACTAGATAATACGAAAGGGTGGCTCCATCGTTTCATCCATAAGATTGTAAACGACAAACATAGTGAAGCCTAGTATCTTACGCTCTGCATCACATTCCTCTAGTAGCCTCTTACGGGCTACCTCAGCTTCTTCGAGGGTGTAACGTACACCACGATCTAGTTTAACGACACCATGGGTCTTGTGTAGTCCTGCGAGGATGTATGTACTATTTTCCATTGTAGGGGTATCCTTTGAAGTAGGGGAGACGGGAGATTTCGTAGGTGTATTTGACGGTGCGATGCAGAGGTTCACACGCTCTCTGGTAACTCAAGGCACTTTCCTCTGTGTCGAACAAACCTAAGTTGTGAACAAGGTCTATTCCCTTGAGGCTGCGTGTTAGAAGGTACATGTCAGGCTCCTGTTTCACTGCGTAGCTGTGCTACTATTATTTCCATTGGGGGCTACCTTAGCCTTAAACTCTTCATAGAAGATTCGGGATACTGCGTCAATGCTTTCGTCAAGCTCATCAAACTCACCTTTGAGGTCGAGCATGTAGTATGCCGCAAGACCATTCATAAAGTCTGACTTATCGTCGATGTTATGGCCTTTCTCTGCCAGTGCGACGGCATAGATGTTACCAAGCTCTTTGAGCATTTGTAGTTGATCGTTTGTCATTATCCCTCTTCCCTCGTGTGTATCTCAACAATCTTCATCGTCATACCTATGTGGCTGCGAGCGAGTTTTTCTGCCATACGTGCTGCGCCCGTGTGCGTAGGATACACGCAAGAGATTGTCTCATACGTTTGCCACATAGCCTTGCGCCTGTTCCATGTTACAGGGGGGCGGAAGTCATGCTCTTTCGTTGTGATAATGTAACGCATCAGGGGGGTCTCCTTAAAACTTAGGTTGGTCAATGTAGGCTTTAGCAGCCTCGACAGTGTTGAAGGTCTCACGGTAGATGTGACCAAGGTATACGTCATAAACTGTACGAGTGTCAAACTCAATGCTGCGGATTTTGTATCCGTTGTAGGTAAAATTCTGTGGGTTAATCAAGAAGCCCATTTCATCTCGTGCTGACATTGTCATTCTCCTTATTTCGAGGTCAAATCTTGACCGATTTTCCACTGCGGGGTTAATTTAGAATCACCCTACTAATTTCCACTGCGGGGGTCAATCTCTAATTTCCACTGCGGGGGGTCTTAATTTCCACTGGGGGGTGTTCCTTATTTCCACTGGGGGGGTCAACCGATGTGTTATGTTATAACATCACAATGTTCCCGATTCGTTCCGCTTTTGCGTCAAAAGATAGTGTCAATAGTATCTTTCGATACGAATCGGTATCTTTCGATAGCGTGAGGTATCTTTCGATAGGTCAATAGTATCTTTCGATAAATTGAGTGTCTTTCGATTTTACGCAACGTAACGCTTGACGAATCGTTCAGAATATTGCAGACGAATCGCTAAAATCAAAAGATAGCGTCAAGTGTGCAAAAGATAGAATCTTGTATCTTTCGATAGCGACAAATATCTTTCGATAGTCATGGTTGACTCCCTTGTGAATCTATTGCAGCGCCGACCGATTCGGCTTTGCTTGTGATTCGACCCTACGAAAATCGAGTCTCTGTACGTCAAGAGTAAAATTGCGTTTTAACGACAAATAGAACAAATTAGAACAAGACGGGAACAAGTGCGGAACCTGATTTTTCATGACCTAAACCCTACCAAAACAAGAGTCGGCCTTGTACGGGCCGTTTTGAGGGGTCTACGGCGATTTAAGGTTTTTTGCGTTTTGTGCTTGTGTGGATTCCCTATTATTGATATTGATTCCCTATCGGCCCCGCTTGGGGCGCTAACATAGGAAAAGACAAAATGACCAAATATAAATACGCCGCACCCGTTATAACGACAAAATCGGACGTAAAAGCAATGGTTGCAGCATTGGAAAAAATGCCCAAGGCGGATGTAAATTGGTCCCAAACGGGTGTTGTAGTTAAAGCGCCAAACGGCAAAGAGGTTCTGCGAGCAATGGTTGGCCGTGACGGTTCTTATCTTGTTCGCCATTTAGAGGATTTGTTCCAATGAAAATCGGCCTATTCAGCAAAATCACACTGTTCGCATACTTCGGGATTTTCTGCTTTTACGCTGGAAAATTCACGTATCTTGACGGTGACGGGTACGGGGTTTTTATCCCGCACGTTGGCGGATATCACGTCTCAACACTTAAGGAGTCAAACTAATGCTTATCAAATCTCTTGCAAATATCGCTAACGATTCAAACGCCTTGCGTGATCACTACAATTCGCAATTCTGGAAAACCGTCCGCAAACAAGCGGAGTCAAAACTTGCCAATGCGACCCGCACGGACGGGACTCTGATTTGGGATAAATTGCCAAATATTTTTAGCACGAGTCCCAAACTCGAAAAGAATCCCGACGGCCAAGAATATTTAGCCAATGCTTTTTACGGTGCACCATCATTTGCGAGTCTTTTCAACACTTGCGCACGTGCAACGTTTGGTTGCGGCACTAATTGCCTAAACGAGTCGGGCCACGGGCAATTACATATGGTGAATAAAGGCGTCCATTCGGTGCACGTTGCACGCATGACTCGCACGTTAATTTGGTTTAAATACCGTGATCAATTCAAAGTAAAAGCTCAACGTGAAATTAGGGCGCTTAAACGTAAAGCGGATCGTATCGGCGTACCGTTGGCAATTCGTCCAAACGGAACAACGGATTTGCGGTTTGAGAAACTGTGGCCAGAATTATTTGCCGACAATGCGGACGTGCAATTTTGGGACTATACAAAAGATATGTCCCGCAACGTGGATACAATCCCGAATTATTCACTGTGCTACTCTGTGCACGAAAATACAACGGACGCCGATATCGAAAAGGCGTTTGCTAACGGTATGAATTGCGTGGTCGTTGGACGCCTTAAGCGGACGGACGCTAAGCCCGCAACGTACCTAGGTCGACCCGTTGTCGACGGTGATAAGCATGATTTGCGGTTCCTAGACCCAAAAGGCGCCTTTGTTATGCTATTTGCAAAAGGTAACGCCTACGGTGACACAACGGGATTTGTGCGTGATGTAGCAGAGCTGGAGTCGGTATGATGAATATGACGTTTGCGCAATTCTTAAGAATACAAACTGCAGCGGGTGGCGTGGGTGCAAGCCAAGTGCAATTCATTAGAGCGGCGCATGGCGTCTTAAGTAAGCTAGGCAAGAGTCCAGAGTATAGGACTCAACGTCACGCATGGCTAAGGCAAGGACTCTATTGGCACGAGCGATTCTAAGGCGCTCTAAGGCGGGGACTCTAGTGGCTAGGCTAGGGCAACCGCCTAAGTGTTCTAATGGGCTTGTAAGGCGCTTATATCGAGTGTGACGAAAGTAGTTTAACGGTTGAACCATAATAGTTTAACGGTTAAATTATATTTGTTATGTCGTGGAATAGCGCCAGTTTAAGACAAGCGAATCAAGTGTGGTGGGCAGGCGCAGCTAGCTTCCTCGTCAAGAATTTTCTTTTGTTTTGCCTCAGTTTTATTACAAGTGTTGCACAAATGTCACATAATCTAACGGTTCGATCACGTTTTGTTACAGTTTGACATTAGCTATTGACATTTGGGGCCCCCCAGATTATACGCAGGTGATTCGGTGTGGGTGGGTATCCACCTATGAATCCAAAACAAGAATTTACTTTCGCCCCACCATGTCAGAACGTGTCTTACCCACCAATGTGTTGTACAAATGTCACACACGCTAGAAATAACGACAATCAGGACAAACTTTCTTTACTTAGTTTTCAATAGGTTGTACGATTCTTAGAAAAAAGTTGCATTTTCTCTGCATAAGATTCGGAAAAATGTTCCTATAGTATAATGAGAGAGGTTGCTACTTAAGTTTTAACTTACGTTATTTCCACTAAGTAGTATAACTAGTAGAGTATGAGACTTACGTTATAACTTAAGTTACACTCCTAGTTGTTGTATCTCTAAGTACTTCCTACAAGTAACCAAGACGTATGCTTCCAAACTTAAGTTAAGGGTAAATGGTCTTGCTGAAAACTTGATGGGATAGAATCTGCGCTACCCACACAAGTATTATCCTTATTTGTCGTTATAAAGCCCGTAGGGCGAGGAACTGTCGTATCATGGCTGACCCACTTCCATATTGCAAGCATGTAGAAAAGCACATCTTGACTTGTATCCAAGGTGGTATCTCCATTCGTCAGATGCTGTCGTCTATGCAGCACTTAGCTAATGCTCCCCGTTCTTTGTCCACCATGTATAAAATCTATGGGTCGTTCATGGAGATGGAACGAGCGAAGATCAATGGTGCTGTCGGTAAGAAGGTCATTGACCAAGCTCTAGAGGGAGACTTCAAATCCCAAGAGTTGTTCCTTCGTTCTAAAGGTGGTTGGTCGCCTACACAGACTAACATTGAAGTTGAACAAGATACTGACCCTGACCTTGACGAGAGTGCAGCCGATACCCTACTAGGACTGCTAGGAATGAACCCGAATGACCCACCCGAAGAGAAAGATAACGGCTGACACCTTACGTGATCTGCCACCAGCTAAAGTAAAAGAACTGTTTGATGCTCTAGGACCACAGAAGGTAGAGGAGCTTAAGCATGACTGGAACTTCTGGGCTAGGGACAACCAGCTAGAGCCTGACTCTAAAGACTGGAACACATGGTTCATCAATGCTGGTCGTGGATTTGGTAAAACTAGGTCAGGTGTTGAGTGGGTACGAGAGAATGTCAAGCGTGGTGTCAAGCGTATTGCTGCTGTCGCTTCTACCAACTCAGATATTGAACGGGTTATGGTCAAGGGTGAATCTGGTTTCCTCTCTGTTTGCTGGAAGGGTGATAAGACTTACGCTGGTAAGAAGATGGGGTTCCCTGAGTGGTCGCCCACTAAACGTACACTCACATGGGAGAATGGAGCGCAAGTACAGTTCTTCTCCGCTGAGGAACCTGAACGTCTCCGTGGTCCACAGTTTGAATTAGCTTGGTGTGATGAGACTGCTGCATGGAACAAGGATGTAGACACTTGGGCTATGTTGCAGTTCTGTATGCGTCTGGGGAAGCACCCACGTATTATGGTTACGACCACACCTAAGCCTACCAAGCTCATTCGTCAGATACTTAAAGACCCTAAGACTGTCGTAACGACAGGTACTACATTTGATAATGCTGCTAACCTTGCAGGTACATACCTTACTGCTGTTAAGGAACAATACGAAGGTACTAGACTAGGTAGGCAAGAACTTTATGCTGAGGTACTAGAGGAAGCGCAAGGCGCACTTTGGACTACAGCTATGTTGGATGAAGCCGCTGTTAAGCATGAGGCTGTCCCTGATCTTTCCCGTATTGTCGTTGCACTTGACCCTGCTGTTACCTCTAATGCTGAGAGTGACATGACAGGGATTGTTGTCGCTGGTATTGATGTGAACGGAGTAGCCTACGTCTTAGGTGATTACACTGACAGGTTGTCACCACAGGGTTGGGCATCTAAGGCTATTGAGCTTTACCACCAGTACCAAGCTGACCGTATTGTCGCTGAGGTAAACCAAGGTGGTGACATGGTTAAGACAACCATTCATGGTGAAGATGAGACAGTCCCCTATAAGGCTGTACGAGCTTCTCGTGGTAAGTTTGCTCGTGCTGAACCTATCTCAGCTTTATACGAACGTAACCTAGTTAAGCATGTGTCTAATCCCCCTGATGGGGCAACACTAAACGAATTAGAAACCCAAATGAGAACGTGGGAGCCACTAGGGTCGATTGGTTCCCCAGATAGACTTGATGCCCTTGTATGGGCTATTACAGACCTCTCACTCAACGGATACAGTAAACCCAAACTGACCCTCGCTTACTCAAGTGCTAAGGGACTTTCACGCTAATCATAGAAGCGATAAGACAATGGCTAAGAAACTCTCAGAAGCACAAGCTAAGACTACACTAGGCGTAGCTGGTGATAACACATACAACGGTCAAATCCGTGCTGATGAGTTCCTGCCTGAGCTTCGTGGCAAGAAGGCCATTCGTAAGTATCGTGAGATGCGTGACAACGATAGTACCATTGGTGCTGTCATGTATGCTGTTGAGCAAATCCTTCGGGATGTAACCTTGCACGTTAAGGAAGCTAACGATAGCCCTTCTGCTAAGGTAGAGAAAGAGTTTGTCGAGAGTATCTTCGATGATATGGAACATTCTCTTGATGACCACATTGCTGAGGCTATCTCTAACTTGTCGTATGGCTTTAGCTGGAACGAGGTTATCTACAAGCGTCGTGTTGGCCCTACTGAACGATCCCCTAAGAAACACTCTAAGTACACTGATGGTCGTATTGGTGTCCGTAAGATTGCTTCTCGTGCGCCTTGGACTATCAGCAAGTTTGATGTTGACCAGAAGACTGGTGAGGTCTTGGGTGTTGAGCAAGAAGTAGGCTTCATGGGTGGTAAGAACTACATCCCTACGAACAAGTCTTTGTACTACCGCACTACCAGCCTTAATGGTGACCCATCTGGTCGTTCTATCCTACGTAATGCTTATACGTCTTACGAATACCTGAACAACCTCCAATCTATTGAGGCTATCGCTGTTGAACGTGAACTCGCAGGTATTCCTGTTGCTCGTATTCCTGCTGAGTACCTATCCAACGATGCTTCCTCAGCACAAGCTGGGTTCGTTGCTAACTTGCAACAGATACTTCGTGACGTTAAGTTCAACGAACAAGGTTACATTGTCCTGCCTTCCGATACCTACCCCGATAAGGACGGAGCGCCTACCAACCAAAAGCTAGTTGACATTGAATTGATGTCGTCCAGCGGTAGTCGTAACATTAACATTGACCCTATTGTCCGTCGGTATCAACACGACATTGCTCGTTCTATGTTATCTGAGTTTCTTCTGCTTGGATCGCAGGGTGGTTCCTACGCCCTCTCTAAGTCGAAGACAGACCTGTTCCTCCGTGCGCTTGAGAGTTACATCCAAGCAATCGTGGACGTACTCAACAAACAACTTGTTGAACGTCTCTGGCAGTTGAACGGTCTGAACTATGACGACATGCCAACCATTGTTGCTGGTGATGTAGCTCCACACGATCTTCGTGAGATTGCTTCGTTCCTGCGTAACCTTAATGGTGCGAACATTAACGTCAGTGACCACCCAGAGGTTATCCAAGACCTTATGGATATTGCTGAGTTAAACTACGACCCTGACGTTGCTGTACAGACTACTACGGACAATGAGGAGCAAGAGTAATGGCAACTCTATCCAATGCAGTCTTTGACGATGGTCTCTCAACACTGACGACGAATGGCACCCGCATTGACATCTGCTCTACGGAACCAACAACCTACGCTGAGGCAACCTCTACCTACACTTTGGGTAACGAGACGATTAGCGTAGGTTCCCCTGCGGACCGTACTGGTGGTGGTCGTGAGGTAACTGTAGGTGCTGTTTCTGATGCTACCGTCACAGGTTCTGGTACAGCTTCCTTCTACGCCATTACTAACGGAACAGACACTCTTTACGTTACTGGTGATTTGACTACGGCCCAAGTTGTAGCAGCAGGTAACGCATTTTCACTGGGGTCATTTACTATTGGTATCCCCGACCCAGCATAAGGGGTTAGGGCTATGTCTAGCAGAATACTTCAACAAGACAGTAGCTTACTTCTAACACAAGCTAATGAACCACTCATCAATGACAACTTCATTGCTACTGACAGTATTTCTACTGGTTCTCCTGCGGTAAGTTCTACCAGCCTAAGTCAAGACCATAGCTTACAGGCGGACAGCGTAAGCTCTGTAGCACCTCTTGTCCCTACCCTTACGTTAGTCGAGACTGAGAACTTTGCAGCTACCTCTGTAGAGACTGGTGTTCCAGAGGTAGATGACACTTCACTAGCGCAAGTCTATAATCTTTCGCCAACAGGTGTTCTTGCACGTACTCCTGTCGTTGATAGTGCTAACGACCCCAATGCAATTATTGTAAAAGAGATTGAGGAAATACAAGAGATGTTTGGAGGTTGGCCCCGCAGAGCTTATGAAGTCCCTGATGGTAGACTTGTACAAGCTGAACGTGAGATAGAGAGAACCTTTGGTGACAAAGTATCTATTGATAAAAAGGCCAAGTCCCTTATCAAGTTTGGTAAGTCTGCTGAGTTATCTACAAATGGTCTTGCTACAATTTGGACGGTAGGTGGTCACGAGACTTATGTAGATGATAACTTAATTACTCACATCTCGTCCTCCTCTGCTGCTGATGTTTATGAAGTCATCCTTGAGTGTCACACAGTAGAAGGCACTGGAGTAGATCAGAAGTTTACCTTCCTTACACAGACAGTCACCCTCCAAGGTCAAACTAAGGTTGCTCTACCAACTCCTGTAGCTAGGGTTTCTGAGGTCACTAACAACAATAGTACCGAATTAGTTGGTCGTGTTGTAGTCTACGAGGATGTCGCTGTAACTAACGGTATCCCTAACGACGAGTCAAAGATACACATCGACATTGAAGCAGGTATGCAGAACTCGTTCAAGGCTGCTACAACCTTTAGTGACAGTGATTACTACGTTCTTACTGGTGGCTTTGGTTCTGTTAGCTCAAAGCAAACGGGTGCTGCCGATTTCTTTCTTGAGGTTAGGTCTGCTGGTAAGGTCTTTGTTCAACGTGCAGCCGTAAGTGCTTCGTCTGGTGGTCCGTGGAACATTGAACTCGACCCTGCTGTAATCATCCCTAAGAACTCAGATGTTCGCATTACCGTAGAGACCGACACTAATAACACTGTGGTCTTCGGTGTGTTCAAAGGATACTTAGCTGGGATCACTGGTTGATGTTAGCTCTAAACAAAATTCAAGGTGATCTATAATGTCAAAGACTGGCCTCAAGAATAAAATGGAAGCCCACAACAAGAAGTCTAAGCATAAGGTTACTATGCGGATGCTTCAAGCGGTATATGATCGTGGTGTTGGTGCTTACAAGACTAACCCACAGAGTGTTCGCCCTAACGTGAAGTCTCCTGAGCAATGGGCTATGGCTCGTGTCAACAGCTTCCTTAAGATCGTCACAGGGTCTAAGAAGGCTAACCACGACAAAGACCTGTTACCTGCGTCTCACCCCTCGTCAACTAAGAAGTCTGTCGCCAAGGCCCGTTATGCCAACGACATCTTTACTACACACATGGAAGCAGTGTCCCGTAGTATGGACATGGGACTTGGTGGTGCTACTCACGTACACGAGTATGATGGTCAAGCGGTGTATATGCCCGGAGAGACCCATCAGGCGTACCTAGCGTCCTATGATGAGGGTGAGGCCACTGAAGAGCAAGATGACCCCTCAGTGGACCGCATAGAGGCTCTCAGGGCTATTGTACAAGAGGTAATGAAGGAAGACTTCGCTAAAGCTGAATACCAAGGTGAGAAAGTCACTCTGAACAAGCCTCGTCGTATCCAAGGTGGCAACAAGAAGTTTGAAGTGTTTGTCATGGACGGTGACAAGGTTAAGCGAGTTACCTTTGGTGACCCTAACATGGAAATCCGTCGTGATGACCCAAAGGCTCGTGCTAACTTCCGCTCTCGTCATTCGTGCGACACTAAGAAAGATAAAACAACGGCTGGTTATTGGTCATGCCGTATGTGGGAAGCAGACACATCGGTGGGTGACATGACAAAAGATATTGAAGGTAAAATCCTCAAGACCGACGAAGAACAACGTATGGTCTATGGCTGGGCCTCAGTGGTAACCGAAAAGGGTGAAGCTGTAGTAGACCGCCAAGGGGATGTTATCGAAGCTGGCACTCTGGTGAAAGCTGTTAATGAATTTATGGAGCATGTGCGGGTCGGCAAGGCTATGCACGTAGGGGATCAAGTTGGTGTCGTTGTACACTCGCTCCCTGTCACTAAGGAAATTGGTGAAGCTCTTGGTATCCAGTCTGACCGTGAAGGATGGGTTGTCGCTTACAAAGTATTCGATGATGACATCTGGGCTATGGTGAAGTCTGGTGAACTTGCGGCCTTCTCTATTGGTGGTCGTGCTATGAAAGAGGAGATTTAACCTTGCCTAACCTCCTGAAAAACTTGCACCTTGAAGAACTGTCCCTAGTGGATCGTCCTGCCAATGCACAGGCAATGGTAAGTCTCTTTAAGCGTGACACTTCCCAAGAGGAAATTACAAAAATGACTGATGAAATGGAAGCCAAAGTAAAGGCGTACATGGAAGAGAAAGCGTGTGGTCGTGAAGATGCTATGAAAGCTCTTGGCTACGACATGGAGAAAGCTGCTGACGAAGTGACAGAAGAAATTGTTGCTGACGAAGTAGACAAAGCTGATGAAGCTACTGCTGAAGAGATCGACCTTGACACACTCAAGGCTGACATTGAGACACTGAAAGCTGAGAATGAAGTTCTCCGCAAGGGTCTTATCGACAACGGTTTCGTAATCAAAGCGGATGCTATCGAAAAGAAAGCTGAAGTTGAGATGCTGGAAGTCGAAGGCGAGATGGTCGCTAAGTCTGACATTCCTGCGCCAGTCCTTAAAGCTCTGGAAGCTGCTGCTGTAGAGAAAGCTGACGTTGAACTGACAAAACGTGCTGGTGAAGCTCTGCCACACTTTGATCTTACTGTCGCTAAATCTTTGGTCGCAAAGTTCGCAGACGACGAAAAAACTATGGAAGCTCTGAAAGCCGCTGATGCAGCATTTGAAGCCTCTATGCAAGAATTTGGTAAGTCCGATGTAGACGGTGAGTTCGCTACCTCTGCCGACAAACTAGATGTTCTCGTGAAGTCCTACATGGACGACAACCAACTTAAAAAGAGTGAGTATGCCAAGGCTTATGCTGTTGTAGCTAAGACCGACGAAGGCAAAGCTCTTATCAACAAATCCTATAAAGGGGAATAATCATGGCCGTCATGCAATCTCGTGATAACCGCACATTCATTGCTGGGGAAGACCTGTCCGCAGCACAATTCAAATTCGTAACTCTTGAGTCGGACGGTCAAGTTGACCTTGCAGACTCTGCTGGTGAAAACGCTATCGGTGTTTGCATCGTAGGTGGCGCTTCTGGTGCTGCTGTCACAGTGACAATCTCTGGTTCCGTTATGGTAGAAGCTGGTGGCACTATTGCTGCTGGTGCTGCTGTACAGACTGGTGCTGATGGCACAGCTTTGGCTGCTGCTTCTGGTGATGTTGTAATGGGCTATGCCCGTGAAGCTGGTGTGGACGGTCAGATCATTGAGATCGAACTGATCCAAGGCGGCAACGTAGTAGCCTAACCTAGCATATAAAGGAATAATATAATGCCTCTTTTGACTCCCTCCGCAGTGCATATTGACCAGCCGTTGTCTAACCTGACGCTGGCCTATGTACAAGAACAAACCAACTTCATCGCTGACAAAGTGTTCCCAACTGTGGGTGTACAGCGTCAGTCGGACAAGTACTACATCTACGACCGTGCGGACATGAACCGTGCTGGTGACGTTAAGAAACTTGCTCCACGCACCGAAGTAAACCGCATCGGTATGGCTATCTCCAACGACAGCTACTTCGCTGACGTATTTGGCTTGGGCATGGACTTCGACGAGCAGACGCTTGCTAACGAAGATGCAATGCTGGAAATCCGTGCTGCTGGCGCACAGACCATCGTCAACCGTTTGATGATCCACCGTGAAGAACAGTTCGCTTCGACATTCTTCGCTGCTGACATCTGGGGTACAGATTACGACGGTGTTGCAAACGCTGACAACAACTTGGCTTCGGAAGTTACACAGTGGTCGGACTACACAAACTCGACACCTTTGACTGACGTTACAACTGCACGTCGTACCATGCAACTCAAGTCGGGTGGCTTCAAGCCAAACACAATGGTTGTTGGTAAAGAAGTTCGTGACATCTTGGTCAACCACCCAGACGTGCTTGCACGCTTGAACGGTGGCGCAACTGTAACAAACACAGCTTTGATTACAGACGCTAAACTGGCTGAAATCTTTGAGGTAGAAAACTTCTACGTCATGGAAGCTGTCAAGAACGGTGCTGTCGAAGGTGCTGCGGAAGCTAACGAATTTATCGGTGGTAAGTTCGCTCTGCTGGTACACACGCCTCGTGCGGCTGGTCTGATGACCCCTGCTGCTGGTATGACATTCGCTTGGAACAACATTCCCGGCGTGAACAACTTGGGTGTTACTGTCGAGAGCTTCTCCGACGATGCACTCAAGCGTCAACAAGTTGCAGAACACATTCAGGTTAAAATGTCCTACGACATGAAGATCGTTGGTGCTGACTTGGGTGTCTTCTTTAACACCATTGTAGCCTAAAGCTACCTTATACTAACGGGGAACCCTGAGCTTAGTCTTGGGGTTCCACCCAACTATAAAAGAACATAACAGTATTCATACATAATGGAGTAGTCCTATGCACCCAACTTACTTGGGATGGCAGGTCGATTGGCCTGTGTTTATTAAGATGCCCGTATCTGCAAACGGGAAGAATTGGAAACGTGGTGAACACTTTAACTGGTTAGAGCAAGGTATACCTCAAGATAAGGTAGCTATCCTTTACGCCTCTGGTTATCTACACCACAACTCAGAACTAGAAGTACAAGCCAAGGTCGGAGATCGGTTGTCAGAACTATCTGGTAAGCAACTTGACACACTTGTAAACCTTCTGAACACAGAGGTCAAAGCTAGGACTTCTAGTACGTCTGAGTATAATGTTAAGAAATGCAAGAAGTCCAAGATTGACGACAAACAACGTGGTCTTATTCGTCGGTTCCTAAACAACAGCCGCTGGATTACAGAAGACTTCTACCGCATACGAGATAATATCTTAAACGAATAATACAGTGAGGCGACCTTATGGCTTGGTCCTACGATCCATCTGATTTAGATACAACCACGGCTTCTGGTCGTCTCAACACTGTTCGTCTGCTGGTTGGTGATACCGATACTCAAGACCAACAGGTGCAGAACGAAGAGATTACTTTTGGTCTGTCGCAGAACTCTGACGACATTTACTATGCTGCTGGGTGGATTGCACGTACCATTTCATCTCAGTATGCACGTAAGGTCAACACTTCCCTTGATGGCGCACTTAAGGCTGACTACTCTGACCTTATGAAGCACTATTCGTCTCTGGCAGATAGCCTAGAGTACCAAGGTAAAACCACAGGTGCATCCGTAGGTGTCCTAGCTGGTGGCCTCACTAAGTCCCGTGTAGAGGCTGTACGAGCCAACACTAACCGTATCGAAGGTTCCTTCCGTCGAGACCGCTTTAAGAACCCTCCTAGTTACCAAACACCTGAGTATGAATAAGGAGTAGATCATGTCTTTTCGCTCCTTTGACCTACTTAACCTTGTGAGAGACTTTGGTGAGGAACTTACCCTACGCAAGACAACAACTGCGGGTTCTTACAACCCTGCTACGGGTGAAGTGGATGGTTCATCTACTACAGACTATGTTACCACAGGTTATTTCTATAACTACGACACTGGCATCTCAGGCAACTTTGATAGTATTGTTAGGGGTGTCCGTAAGTGTGTTATCCCTGCACTTGGCTTTGCGGTAGAGCCTGAGACTGACGATACGATCATCGGTAATGGCGATAACGTACAAGTCATTTCTGTCGTAACTATCTTCTCTAATGGAACCCCTGTCTGTTACCTATGTGACGTGAGGGAGTGACATGAAGGCAACACTCAAGGTTAATGCTTCTTACAAGAACAAGATGCAACAGATCGAACAGCTTGCAGAAGATGCAGTTAAAGACAGGCTTGTAGACATAGCACAGACTGCTGTAAGGCACTCCCCTGTTGACACTGGTGCTTATGTAACATCCTTCTCTTATTCTGTCGGGGCTGGTCGTCCAAGAGGTAAGTCCTCAGCGAACAAGCCAAGGAACCAGAACCCTAACAGTAAACGGGACGAGGGTTTAGCTAACCTAATGTCAGACATTACAAAGTTAGGTGAGCTAAAGGGTACTACCAGAATTACCTTGAGAAATGCATCCCCTCATGCAGAGGCAGTAGAAACCAAGCACGGCTACAGTGTATTCGCAAAGTTAAGGAACCTCTATGGCTAGTATCTATAACGACATTAGGGCTGCACTTGAGAGCCACCTTGCCAGTGTGTCAGGTCTCCCCTCAGTAGCCTATGAGAACGTCTCATTTGACCCTACGACTGGCACTAGCTACTTGAAGGTTCTGTATATCCCTACTGAACGTAGACCTGCTGTACGGGGCTTAAATCCACAACAACGGTATCAGGGTGTGTTCTCTGTTATCTCTTACACACCAGAAGGCAAAGGCCCGAAGGAAGCTGATGACTATGCTAACTTTATCATAGAGGCATTTGAAGCTACCACAGACATCTCCTTTACCAACTCTGATGCTGAAACTATTAACGTGTCCATTGACTATGCTGAACGTCAGCAAGGTTTCTTGGATAGTCCTTGGTACTACGTCCGTGTTGACATCGGCTGGTACATTTACAAATAACTTCCCCTAGGAGAAACAATATGGCCAAAGCACAAGGCTCACGCTCCAGCTTGTCGTTCATCGTAGAATCTACGTTCGGTACAACACCTGCTGGTAACTTTACTAACCTTCCTTTCAGCACACACTCTTTAAACCTCACCAAAGAACGTGTTGCTGGTAACGACATCCAAGCTGACCGTATGCCTCGTGTAGACCGTCATGGTAACCGTCAAGCTGGTGGCGACATTGTAGTTGACCTACGTGATGCTGACTATGACGCTTTCCTTGAGTCGGCTATGCTGAACACTTGGGCAACTAATGTACTTAAGGTTGGTACTACACCTAAGTTCTTCTCTATCGAAGATTACGCTGCTGACATCGACCAAGCTCGTGTGTTCACAGGTATGTCAGTTTCCTCTATGGCTATCTCTCTTGCCCCTAACCAGATGGTAACAACTACCTTTGGTATGGTCGGTAAAGATATGACTATCTCTGCCACAGAGAAGACACAAGATGCTGCTTCTGGTGCTGCACCATTCGACAGCTACTCAGGTGACATTGGTATCGGTAACGTGGGTGGTGCTTCTTCTGTCGCTATCGTGACAGGCTTGGACTTCACGCTGACTAACTCCTTTGCCCCTACATTCGTGATTGGTGACGACAGTGCGCCTTCCTTGGAGTATGGTCGTGCAGAAGTCGAAGGTACTCTGACAGCTTACTTTGAAGATGCAGCTTTGATTAACCGCTTCTTGAATGAGACTGAGACTGAGATTGAAGTATCTGTAGACGATCCTACAGGTGCTAACGCTTACACATTCCTCTTCCCTAAAGTCAAGATTAACTCTGCTGACGTTGGTGTAGACGGCCCTAACAGCCGTATCATCAATATGTCTTTTGTCGCTCTCTATGATACGACAGAGGCTACTAACTTGAAGATTACACGCCCAGCATAACGTAATACCTAGCTAGGTACGTGGGGTGGGCTTGACTTAATGAGTCGGGTCGTTATACTGAGTTCACCCCACACTTAACAACGAGGCTTTACATGAAATACTGCTCTGGCTGCGAAAGAACAAAACCCCCGACGGATTTTCACAAGAAGGGCGAAGGGTACCACACCCAATGTAAATTGTGCAGAAACTCAAAAAACCGATCTTGGTACGAAAGCTCTAACTATAAGAGGGTAAAATGCCCTAATCCCAGAGAGGTTATCGGCAACAGGCGGTTTTGGAAAGCATCTTACAAAAAGAGCGTGAGGCAAGCTACCCCAGACTGGGTAAGGTCTCATTACAAGAGTGAGATGGAATACGTATACGCCTTAAGGGATGAAGCATCAATGTCAGGCGACGAGTATCATGTTGACCATATTGTGCCTATCAGCCACCCTGAAATCTGCGGACTGCATGTACCTTGGAACCTCCAAGTTCTACCTGCGGATTTTAACATAGCGAAGAGTAACAAATGGAACCCTTCCGACACTATAACCCGAATACCCGACACTAACCCCGATAAAGGAACCCGACAATGGATTTGATGAACCTCAAACCTACTAGCGACACAGTAGAAGTAACACTGAAACACCCTAACACTGGTGCTACACTAAAGAATGATGATAAGACGCCAATGACTATTACAGTCTACGCAAGTCATTCTAAAGAGCACAAAGAAGTGTTGCATGAGCAGACGAACAAACGTCTTAAGGCTATGCAGAGTGGTAAGAAGCAAGACTTTACAGCGCAAGACATCGAAGAAGCTACCCTTACGTTGCTATCTAAGATCACAGCCTCTTGGAATATTACTTATGGTGGTGAGAACCCCAAACTGTCTGTGGCTAAGGCTAGAGAGATTTACGACGAAGTGTTTTGGATTAAGGCTCAGGTTGAGGAGGCTCTCGCTGAATCTCTGGATTTTACCAAAGCCTAACTTCTCAGTTGTGTGATTGGGCTGAACATCAGTTTAAGCTCAATAAACCTGACAAGGATGGCATTACAGAACGTGAACACTTAGAACAAGTAGAAAGGCAGATTGGACGTAGACCAGAAGCATTGGAACCCCCGACAGTATTTCCTCAGCTTATGTCTCATGTCTGGTCTGCCTTTATTACGTTGAGCAACAGTAGAACTCAAGGCTTTTCTGGCCCTAACCCGATAACTTATGAACAAATTAAATCATGGAAGGAACTGACTGAGACACCTATTGCTCCTTGGGAAGTGGAAGCAATTAAAAGTCTTGATACAGTTTATATGGGGATAGCGAATGGCTGACGACATTAAGTTTGTAATTGGGGTTGACGACCGTGATCTAATCAAGGCACAGAAGGAACAAGTCAAGTTCCAACGTAACCTTGTTACTATTGAGAAAGCCTTTCGTAAGGGTGACATCACGGCAGGTCGTTACAACGCAGAGTTAGCCAAGCAGACTAAGCAACTACAAGCACTTGGCGGAAGCTACCGTAAGGCTAGTTCAGAAGTTCGTAGCTATGCCTATGCACTGCGACAAGCTGATGATGCGACATTAGCTCAGTCAGAAGCTATGGCTTTCGCTGGTAAGCGTGTAAACCGCTTGGGCGTAAACCTACAGCAAGCAGGTTATCAGATCGGTGACTTTGCGGTACAGGTACAAGGCGGTACTAACGTCATGGTTGCCCTTGGTCAACAGGGTGCGCAGCTTGCTGGTATCTTTGGTCCTGCGGGTGCTATCGCTGGTGCTGGTCTTGCCATTGCAACTGCTTTCCTTGCCCCACTGTTAAAGGCTAAAGATTCAGTTAAGGAGCTAGAAGACCAAACAATTAAGTCTATAGAGAATGTAGATAAAAAACTAAAGTCTTCTAGGTTGGGTGTTTCTGAGGAAGAACTCTCTTTCATAGACAAGCTAACTGTGGCGCAAGACAAGTATACTGCTGCCTTAGAAAACTTTAATTCAGAGAGAGCTTTCTTAGCTGGCGGAGACTTTAGCGCAAAAGAAATAGAAGAGCTACTTCTGTCTGACCAACAAGCTATGGAACAAGCTAGGTTAGAAGCCTCTGCTGCATCTGCGGAGTATGAAAGATTTAAGGCTTCAAGGACTGCGCTTTTGGCGGGTGTAAGCCTGTCCGCTTTTGGGGACGAGGGTGATCCAGCTTATAGCCCAGAGGGTCTTGCAAGAGCAAAGGCTTTTCAAGAACTTGTAGAAAAGACTAGAGTTTCTATGGGCAAAGTATCTACCGAAGCTACGGTCCTGACGCAAGAGGTAATTGACACTACAACGAGCTTAGGGGGTTCTGTTGAAGAGGCGATTAAGCTACAAAAGGCATTGGACCAAGGTAAAATATCCGCCTCTCAACTAAAAGGGGTTGACCTTGAGAAGGGCATTAGCCCTGCTGTTAAAGCTGCCAAGGAACTTGCTAAACAACTGGGCATCTCTTTCAGACTTGCTGCGGCTATGTCGGGTGCTATTGTTAGAGGTGCTGATGCAGAAGCCTTAGACCCAAGGTCGGCTAGATATGATCCTGCTGTAGCTAGGGCCGCACGTATGAAAGAGTTGATGGACTCTGGTGACCTTTACAAAGACTTCCCTAAAGCTGAAACAAAAACTAAACCTAGTGGTGGTAGTAAGGCAGAAGACCTTGCAGCCAAAGCTAAACAAGCTTTCGATAGTCTAAGGGCATCTTACGATGAAACTTACGCTACACAACTGAAAGTCGAACAAGCTCAAAAGACAGTTAATGAAGCTATATCACTTGGGGTCATCAGCGCCTCAGAAGGTAAGAACGTCTTTGAGGAGTATAAAGCATCCCTAGAAGCTTTAGAAAACCCTATGCTAGACCTAGCTAACACTATGAGTGGTGCTATGTCGGAGGCCTTCATGTCTATCGCAGATGGTACAGCTTCAGTTAAAGATGCCTTCTCAGATATGGTAAGGGTTGTTATCAAGAAAGCCTTTGAGATGGCTGTCATTAACCCAATCATCAACTCTATCTTTGGTGGGGTCAGTGGCTTCAATCCATTAGCAACATTCTCTTCTGGGGGAGCTTTCTCTAACGGTAGTGTAAAAGCCTATGCTGATGGTGGTGTAGTTGGTGGCCCAACAACCTTCCCTATGTCTGGTGGTAAAACTGGCCTCATGGGTGAAGCTGGGCCAGAGGCTATCATGCCACTCAAACGTGGTGCTAATGGTAAACTTGGTGTTCAGGTAGAAGGTAATTCTGGTGGTGATGTTAATATTGTGCAGAACTTCAGCTTCGCAGCTAACGGTGATGACAGTGTTAAGAAGTTGATTGCTCAGGCTGCACCACAGATTGCCAATATGACACAGAAACAGATCATGGATAGCCGTAGACGAGGTGGAGCCATGAAGTCAACCTTCGGTTAATAAGAGGAAAGCATGGCTTTATCATATCCACTAAATACACCAACTACTATCGGGATTGAGAGCATAGAGCTTCGGGCAGTTAATGCTGTAGCTGTCTCTCAGTCTCCCTTTACGTACAAACAGCAAGTCATTAGTCATGGTGGTCAGAAGTGGGAAGCCTCAGTTAGTATCCCCTCTGTTCGTCGTGATAAGGCTGCTGAGTGGAAGGCTATGTTAGTTGGTCTTAAGGGACAGACTGGTACATTCCTACTGGGTGACCCTGACTATGCTACACCACAGGGTACCGTGAGTTCTTGTACACTATCGGGTAATGCTGGTGATGAAACTGTTACTGTCGTTATGACTGGTACACTTAAGGCTGGTGACTATATTCAGCTAGGGAGTGGCTCTAGTGCTAAACTGCATCAAGTCCTAGCAGACCAAGATGGAGACGGTAGCTTAGAGATATGGCCTGCACTTAGGTCTGACTATAGTTCAGCTACAGTTACCTTTAATAACCCTAAAGGTGTCTTCCGTTTAAGTAACAATGTGACCTCATGGTCTATCAACAATGCCTCTATCTACGGTATCTCTTTTGAAGCTGTAGAAGCTCTAACATAAGGATGTAGTCGTGACCGACCGTAAAATATCTGAACTAACTAATATCACAGGGGCTAACCTAGCAGACTCTGATGAGTTTCCTGTCGTTGACACTTCTGCTGATGAGACTAAGGCTATTACCTTTGGTGAGCTAAAGAGCGCCTTTGATACTTCTACAGGTTTCGTCCGTATTACTGGCGATACTATGACAGGTGATCTTACGGTCCCTAATGTTGTTGTGTCTGGTAATGTAGATGGTCGTGATGTAGCTGCTGATGGCACTAAGCTGGATGGGATTGAAGCATCCGCAGACGTAACTGATACGGTCAACGTAACTGCCGCTGGCGCACTGATGGACAGTGAGTTGACCAGTGAGGCATCCGTTAAGGCGTTAGACCAAGGCGTGGCAACCACTGACAGCCCAACCTTTGCTGGTCTAACGACAACCGCAGACATTACATTCGGCGACAGCGACAAAGCCATCTTCGGCGTTGGGTCTGACCTACAGATTTTCCACAATGGCAGTCATAGCTATATACGAGACACTGGCGTAGGAAATCTGCGAATAACGGCACAGAATTTCACTGTAAGAAACGCCGCAGATAATGCTGCGCTGATTACCGCAATCGATGGGGGTTCAACCTACCTCTTTGATGCTGGCTCACAAAAACTCGCCACCACCAGCACAGGTGTAGACGTCACTGGTCAGCTACAAGCTGACTCAGGGCAATTTGACGGTAACGTCAACATTGACGGGACTATCACCAGCGATGGGCTGACTGTGGATGGGGAAATCAACTTATTAGCGTCTGGTGTAGATGGCCAGATCGTAATGGGCACGGCAGGTCGTATCAATTACCATGGCGACAAAAATAATGAGGCGGCATCTTCTGGACATACGTTCTGGGTTGATGGCTCGAAGAGAACTTTGCAGATAGACGCTGGCGGCGACATCAGCTTCTACGAGGACACAGGCACCACGCCAAAAATGGTGTGGAAGAGTGCTGATGAGCGGCTAGGGATTGGGACGAGTTCGCCTACAGACTATATCCACATTCATAATACGGCAGATAGCACTGCGCTTATTCATTTTACTAATGGAGCAACTGGTTCTGCAAGTGGAGATGGGTTTAAAGCTGGCGTGACGGTAGGCGGCGATGCTTATTTAAGACAACGTGAAGCAGCCAACTTGTTGTTTTATACTAGCGACTCAGAACGTATGCGCATCGACAGCAACGGTAACTTGCTGGTGGGTGTTACAACCAACACTGTTCCTTCAGACGGTGCTGTAATCTCAGCTCCAAGTGGCCTAAGCCATTCATTTGGAAGAGATGGAAAAGCTGCTGTTATCTTTAATAGAGCAACCTCAGACGGTGACATTGCAGTGTTCCGCAAAGACGGCTCCACTTTGGGGACTATTGGGACAGAGGTTACTGATACAACTTTACAGGCTGACCTTTACCTACATGCGAGAAGCACAGCGGACAGTTCTTTTCCAAACGAGTCTCGCCTCTGGTTGCTTGGTGGCGACAGTGGAATTGTTTTGGATGGGTATACTAACGCCATCCTGCCCACAGACGAAAACAGCTATGAAGATGCCCGTACAAGTATTGGCTCTGATGACTACCGCTTCAAAGACCTCTACCTGTCTGGCGGTGTATACCTTGGCGGCACTGGGTCGGCTAATCTGCTGGATGACTATGAGGAGGGGACTTGGACGCCTGTTATTTCTAACGTAACAGGTGTTGGCGTCCAAACGGCGAGATACAAGAAAATTGGGAGTTTGGTTCAAATCGACTTAAGGATTACTTGGACAGGCTCTACTGGCTCTTCGGGTGTAGAGATATCTCTTCCCTTTAATAGCGCAGCGGCTTCAGTATGGGGAAGTACAGGTAATACAGGGGCAGTTTTCTATTCAGGCACACAATTATTTAGCGGGGCGCCTATTGTTTCACATATAGGCGGTAGTAGTGCCTCTATGGGTCTTTACAAAGGTGACGGTGGGGCGTTTCAGTCTATTACAGCCAACATTGTAAATGGGTCATACGACTTTTTAATTACAAGTAGCTATCACACCACTTAACCACCCCTGTTGGATCACAGGGTAGTCAGTCCAACCATCACAGGAGATAAACACGATGGAAACACGAAAGATAGACGAAGCATACGCAGTCACAGATGACGGGCGTGTGTGGAGTAACAAGACGAACAAATGGCTAAAGCCCGCTACCACGGGTCGTGGCTATCTGAGCGTTAGGCTTCACAGTAAGACACAGTCGCTGCACCGACTTGTTGCTTTGGCTTTTTGTGAAAACCCTGAGGGTAAGCCCTGCGTAAATCATATTGATGGCGACAAGGTCAACAATTGTGCATCGAACCTTGAGTGGTGTTCTTATTCTGAAAACCACAAACACGCCTTTGACACGGGGCTGCGGCTTCCATCTGAAAAGCAGAAGGATGTTGTACGTGAGCAAGGCATTAAGAACCGCCGCTTTACCTATGCAGACGCAGAGCAAATGCGGAAGATGTATTCTGAGGGGTCAACCCAAACTCACATTGCCTCCATTTACGACACCACATCCGCTACAATAAGCAACATTGTTTTGAACAAGACGTACAAGAAGGAAGCTGCATAATGGCTCTTACCGAGAAAACAGTACAAGACAAAATCGAGATCGTATCAGAACACAAAATGATACAGGTCAGAACCGCAGTCGTCATTGAACGTGACGGTGTAGAGATCAGCCGATCCTTCAGCCGCCATGTCGTTGCACCTGATGCAGACATCACAGGCGAGAGTGCAGAGGTTCAAGCGATTGCTGCCGCAGTGCATACAGAGGAAGTCAAAGACGCATATGCTGCACACATCGCTGCACAATCAGAAGGAATGGCATAATCATGGCTATCGAATACACATGGACAATCCCCACCTGCGAACACGACATCGCAACAGGTGGTATTACTGTAGCTCACTGGCGGGCATCCGCAGTAGATGGTGACTACACAGCCTCATCATATGGCACTTGTGGCTTCACCCCTGACGCTACAGACCCTGACTTCAAGCCTTACGCTGATGTCACCGAAGCTGAAGTATTGGCATGGGTGTGGGAAAGTGTATCACAAGATGATACAGAGGCAGCACTGGCCGCAAACATCGACGCCCAGAAAAACCCAACAGAAGCCAGCGGAACCCCGTGGGCATAACCCTCTAGAAAGGAGATCAACATGACTGCTGAAGATAAAAAGGCGATCATCACGATTGACGACGTGGAATACACAGAAGACCAACTTAGCGATGCACAGAAGACTATGATTAACCACATCAACTCTCTGCAACAGAAGATTAACTCTGCTGAGTTTAACTTAGATCAGCTAAAGGTAGGCAAAGACGCCTTTGTTAATATGCTGACGACAAGCCTTAAGTCTGATAAGGAGTAATAACCTATGTCCCGTGACCTGTCTACACTCACAATAGATAACTTAGAAGATGGTGTCGTCTATCCATTCTTTGCTGTTGAACTTAAGTTCGATGGCGAAAATGTAGTACGAATGTGGACAGGTCAAGGTACTCTTACTCTTGAGGATGCTACCACATGGGTTGGCTTAGGTGACCTCTTAGGTATTTCAGCTATTGAAGAGACTGCTGAGATGGCTGTTAGAGGGGCAACTATCACTCTGAGTGGGGTAACTCAAGACTTACTATCCTTGGCCCTCAGTGAGCCTTATCAGGGCCGTGTGTGCAACATATACTTTGGTACATTCTCTGCTGGTAAGATACTACAAGAGAGTGGTGCTTTCATCCTACTGCAAGATGGTTCTAAGATACTTCTTGAGGCTACATCTACAGGGTTCAACCAACTGTTCTCTGGTTACATGGACCAGATGAATATCTCAGATGGTGCTGAAACTACAACGATTGAGCTTACTGTTGAGAACAGATTGATTGACCTTGAGAGGGCTAGGGTTGCTAGGTTTACCTCCGGTTATCAGAAGTCTGTCTATCCCAACGACAAAGGATTAGACTTCGTAGAAGACCTACAGGATAAAGACATCGTGTGGGGTCGTAAGATTGAAAGTGAAACTGCCTAACCCTGACTTAGGAATGTTCCGTATGACAATAAAGTACCAGCAAGAGTTTTTAGCTACTGTTAAAGATGAGATTGTACCCCTACTTAATTCCCACTGGGAGGAGATAGCTCTAAACAAGGATAAGATTAAGTTAAACCCAGACTGGGATGCTTATGATAACCTAGAGCAAGTGGACAAGCTAAAGATATTTACAGCTAGAGACGACAACAAACTTGTAGGTTACTTTGTCGTTATAGTCGGTGTTAATATCCACTATAAAGACCACTTGTTTGCTAGTAACGACATCATCTATTTGTCGCCAGAACACCGTAAGGGTTTCACAGGTATTCGACTAATTAAGTTTGCTGAGAAGTGCCTTAAGCAAGATGGTATATCTGTCCTAACTATCAACACTAAAGTTCACCAGCCTTTCGATAGACTGATGGACTTCCTCAAGTTCCGTAAGATTGAACGGGTATACTCTAAGTATCTAGGAGAATAACATGGCTGTATCAGCTATTGCGGCACTAGCATCCACTGTTAGTTACACAGCGGCGGCTGGTTTTGCCTTTGCAGGTTGGTCGGCATTTGCGGTTAATTTTGCACTTGGTGCAGCCCTAAATGCTCTTACACCTAAGCCCTCTCTTGGTGGTGCTAACCGTGGTTATCAAATCAATAGTAGAGGTTCAGCACTAGACCACCAGATTATCTACGGTAAGGTTCGTGTTGGTGGTGCTATCGTATATGATGAAGCTACAGGTGACGACAACGAGTATCTACACCGTATCATTGCTGTCGCTGGACATGAGATAGAATCCTTTGACCGTATATACATCAATGATTCCTATGTAGACTATGGCGACATTGATGAAGACGGTAATGTCTCTCAGGTAACAGATAGTGATGGTAGTACATCTAGTCGTTACGATGGTAAACTACGCATCAAGTTTAAGTTTGGTACTGCTAACCAGACTGCTGAGAGTACTCTTGTCAATGAATCTGATGGTCTCTGGACGACAGACTGTAGGCTCCGTGGTATTGCCTATATGTACATCCGCATGGAGTTTGATGCTGACGTATACCCTAATGGTGTACCTACCTTTACAGCCGAAGTAAAAGGTAAGAAGTTATACAACCCTGCCACTGACACAACAACTTGGTCAGATAACCCTGCGTTGTGCATTAGGGACTACCTTACAAGCTCATATGGTCTAGCAGAAGAAGCTGTCAACATTGATGACACTCTAGTTGCTTCTGCTGTAGCTGTGTGTAACCAGACTAATACAGATGCAGGTACGACACGTTACACTTGTAATGGTGCTTTCACTACTAGCCTTACTCCTTATGATGCCCTGAACAACCTCCTCACTTCTATGGGGGGTACTTTGTGGTATGCTCAGGGTAAGTGGCGTATGAAACCTGCTTACTGGACAACACCAGTTCTTAACCTTGATGAAGATGACTTACGTTCTGCTGTTAGTGTTGCTACACGACACTCTCGTAGAGATAACTTCAACACTGTCAAGGGTACCTTCCGTGGTGCTGAGAGTGACTGGCAAACTACAGACTACCCAGAAGTTAAAAGTGATGCTTCTATCACTGCTGATGGTGGTCAGGTATCTGTAGCTGATGTTGACCTACCGTTCACTGACAACTCTATTGAAGCTCGTCGTACAGCTAGGATTGCACTAGAGCGTAACCGACAACAGCTTACGATCTCAGCTTCCTTTGGTATTGGCTTACTTCAAGTGCAGGTAGGTGACAATATCCGTTTGTCTAACACACGCTTTGGTTGGGACAACAAAGAGTTTGAAGTGTTGTCGTGGAACTTTGGCCTTACTGATGACCTTGATCTACAGACAGACCTGATCCTCAGAGAGACTGCTGAGAGTGTCTTCGATGAAATAGACGATGGTGCAGCATACGAGAGGGACAACACTAACCTACCCTCACCCTTTATGGTCGATGCACCTCAGAACCTTACTGTGTCTGATGGTGGTTTTGTTGCAGACGATGGTACATACGTCAATAGCTTTATTGTTGACTGGGATGCACCAGCCGATGCCTTTGTAGACTACTACGTACTAGAGTGGAAGACACAAGCTGGTTCTGTATACAAGGGTGCCAATCTTACGGCTACAGAGTATGAAATATCTCCTGTCCGTGAAGATGTAACTTACGACATACGTGTTAAGGCTGTTAATGTCTTTGGTGCTTCCGGTCCCTATGCTTCTACTACAGCACAAGTAGGTGGTGACACTACAGCACCTTCTGTACCTACAAACTTAAGTGCAGATGGAGCTTTCCGCTACATTACTGTGTCGTGGACTAACCCACCAGAGGCTGACTTTAACTATGTAGAAGTCTTTGAGAACAGCACTAACAATGTAGGTTCAGCAACAAAGGTTGGGCAAACATCTGGTGATAACTTTGTACGACCAAACTTGGGTATTAGTGATACTAAGTTTTACTTTGTACGTTCTGTAGACTATAGTGGCAATACCTCAGCCTTTAGCTCTGGTGTGTCTGCTACAACTACCTTCATTGACGACCCAGACTTTGAGAATGGTGTCTATAGCTTGTTCACTGAGCAGGGTCTGTATGCTATTGAGGATGTGACTAGCTTACCACCGTCAGGTGCTTTCACTGGTGAGAAAGTATTCAACCGTACTGATGGTAAGCTGTATCAGTGGACAGGCTCTGCGTGGGAAGCTGTTGTAGGTGGTGCCGAAGACTTCTCCGATTTGGAGGGTAGTATTGCTGGCGCTCAAATCCCAGACGGTCTTATTGATACACTTAAGTTGGCAGATGATGCCGTAAGTACAGCTAAGTTAGCCACTAGTGCAGTTACCGCTGACATCCTTGCGGCTTCTGCTGTGACAGAAACTAAAATCTCTAGCAATGCAATCACTACACCTAAGATTGCTGCTGGTGCTGTTACAGCTTCTGAGATTGCAGCAGGTAGCATTACCTCAAGTGAGATTGCAGCTAATACGATTGCAGCAGGTAACATTGCTGCTGGGGCTGTTACAGCGGATGAGATAGCTGCTAACGCTATTACATCTGCTAAGATTACTGCTGGTGCTGTTATCGGTGATAAGATTGCCGCTAATACTATTACAGGCGACAAGATTGGTGCAAACCAAATCACGGGTAATAACATTGATGGTCAAACCATCACAGGTAACAATATTGTCGCCAATACTATTACTGGTGGCTTATTGGCTACATCTGGTATTATCACTAATTCAGCACAGATTAACAATGCTGTCGTGACTAATGCTAAGATTGAGAATGGTGCAATCACCACAGCCAAGATTGGTGACTTGCAGGTCGATACAATCAAGATTACAGATCAGGCTGTTTCCAATACGGGTGTAGATGACCAGACTTCCTACGTCTCCATGATAAACACGGTAACTTGGGCAGACATCGCTTCCGTCACTTTGAGTGCTGATGCCGGAGAGGTCATCCTTAATGCCAGCGGTAAGATTACTTTTGGAGGCATAGGCGAGGGCGACAGTTATGGGTTTGAGTGGAGATTCTTGATAGGCTCTACGGTTATCAATGGGGAGTCAACTGGAGCCGGAGACCCATTTGTAGACTTTCTCTTTCATGACACTAAAGTTGGCACCGCCCCAACAGGTAGCGTCACGATTAAGCTGCAAGGAAGAAAAAGCGGGTCAGGTAATAACACCGTGCAGGCTAAAGGCATCTTGATCGCCACGGAGTTGAAAAAATGATGTACAAATACTCACGCTACAATCTAGCGACGGGTCGCTTCACTGGTCAGGGCAGCAACTCAAATCAGGCCAATGTTACTGCTAAAGATGGCGAGGGCTTAATTGAGGGCTATTACGATCACGACACGCAGATGGTTGTTGATGGCGCTGTAGTGGACATCCCAGCAAGTACGATTGAACAGGAAGAGATCGACCGTGCTTGGATTGACTTGAGGGGTTCCCGTGATCGACGTTTACAATCAACCGACTGGACCCAAGTGCCGGACGCACCTGTAGACAGCCAAGCATGGGCAACCTACCGTCAAGCCTTACGAGACCTACCAGACAACACAGAAGACCCACGTAATCCAGTGTGGCCTACTAAACCTAACTAAGAGGATATTCATAAGTGGCATACCAATTAGGGACACGTAGTAAACAGAACCTGTCAGGGGTACATCCTGACTTAGTATCTGTCGTTAAACGGGCTATTGAGATTAGTGACAAAGACTTCACTGTGATCGAAGGTATCCGTAATATCAACCGTCAACGAGAGCTTGTGAAGGCTGGTAAGTCTACCACAATGAACTCACGACATATTACAGGTCATGCTGTAGACATTGCACCTTGGCCTATCTCATGGGAATGGGAAGAGTTCTATCCTATCGCTGATGCTATGAAGCAAGCTGCTGAGGAGCTAGAGATTGACCTAGAGTGGGGTGGCGACTGGAAGAACTTCCCTGATGCGCCGCATTACCAACTATCACGAAAGACATACCCATGAGTAATGAACAAGAACCTTGGCACCTCTCCCGCAGTGTACCTGTAACCCTAATCTTTGCCATTGTGTGTCAGACTGTAGCCCTCATCTGGTTTGTCGCTTCGTTGTCTAACGATGTTGATGCTAACAAGATGACTAACGCAAGGCAAGATGCTAAGATCGAAAGCCTTGAACGTATCGTCCAGAACCAAGCTGTTACTATGGCTCGCATGGATGAGAACATTAAGAGTATCCGTGATCTTCTAGAGAGTATGGCTAAACAGTTCGCACGTTAAGGCTAAAGAGGTAGCATAATGATTGATCCTATAACTGCATTATCTGTCGCTGCATCTGCTGTGACTAATGCTAAGAAACTTATAGCGGCTGGTCAAGATGCTACCTCTGCTATCTCTAAGTTCGCTGGGGCTATAAGCGACATCAACTATGCTGCTGAGAAAGCTAAGAACCCTAGCGTGTGGAAGAGCCTAACAGGTTCACCAGAGGCTGAAGCCATAGAGATATTTGCCGCACAGAAGAAGGCAACTCAGCTTAAGAAAGACCTAGAGACAATTCTGATGTTTTCCTACGGGAAGAAGGGCTTGGATGAGTACAAGGAAGTACTCAGGAAGGTTCGTAAGCAGAGGCAAGAGACTGCATACCGTCAGGCTGAGATTAAGGAAGCTATCATTCTTTGGGTCGTTGGCATCTTGATAGCCTCTTCAGCAATCGCTACATTAGGCGTCTTGTTCTGGTGGTTGGGTAAAACACAGGGGAAATGGTGATGATTACACCAGAGTGGCTTGACAAGTGGCGTATTTGGCCTAGACTGATTATCAGCTTGTATGGCTTTGCCTTCTACAAGACAACAACATGGTTTATGGACCTACCAGACCCAACTAATGCACAAGCTGGTTTTGTGTCTGTTATCGTTGGTGCAGGGGCAGGTTTCTTTGGGATATACGTCAATGGCAAGAATACGCACACTATCAACACTACTAGCAGCAACACTTCTAGTCACAACATTAAGTAGCTGTAGTCAGTTACCCTCTCTGCTGACAGGTGGTGGCCCTAACGTAGCTGCCAACGTACAAGCTGGTAAAGAGAACTACCAAGGTGTTACCACTACAATAGACACTGGTGTACGCCCTGTGCTTAGACCAGAGGGGCCTGTAGAGACCGTAGTGCAAGACAACAGCACAACAAAGAATACTGAATTAGACCCATTACTACTACTATTGTTAATCTTAGGTTGGCTTGCCCCCAGTCCTAATGAGATTGGTCGTGGTTTCATAAAGTTATTTAGACGTAAACAATAGGTGGTGCTATGAAGTTGAGCCAAGAAGATAGACCTAAGTGTGTTACAGAGGGCTGTAAGGCGTCTGCTAAGAAGGGTGGTACAAGTAGTAAGGGGTTTCAGTTGTATAAAAAGCTGTGCAGCCTCTGTGAAGATAAAAAGTATAACATAAAGCGTAAGTCTAAGTGGAAGCCTGAGTATGGAGACAGAAAGTACAACGGCTATAAGAAAAACACTAAGTGTGAGTCTTGTGGCTTTGTGGCAAAGCACAGGTGTCAACTTGATGTAGATCACATAGACGGAAACAGTTTTAACAACACTCTTGAGAACTTGCAGACCTTGTGCGCAAACTGCCACAGGTTAAAGACTTGGATTAATAAAGATTGGCAACAAAAATAATATAGCCCCACCCTAGGTTTTAATCCTAAGGTGGGGCTTTTTGATTCTAGTGCCTAGTGCTATCATTATCCTGTTGCATCATTAAAACAGCTAAACCTTGGTATAAATCCTCTATCTCTGACTTGATCTTACCAATACTGTAGAAGCAATACAGTAGCATCACGATATTGGCTATGAGTACACCCTCAAATAAATTCACGTAGCTTCTCCCCAGACAATACATCGAAAGTCAACGACAGTTAAAAGGTTAGCCTCAGCCCAAGCCTCAGCATTAAGTAGGTCTTCCTGACATATTTCCACTGTGGGGAACATCTTCTGACTAGATACACCCATACAGACATTTGGGTCTGCTATAGAACACATCAGGGCTATCGCTGAGATCATTTGTGTATCTCCTTCATTGCTTCTCGCATCTTATTAAGGTACCATGCAGCCTTATCCATGTCTTCTGTGGGATTACCTTTGTATCGGTAACGATGCTGATACTTAATCATGTTGCCATGACAGTACGAAATGAAACCCTTGGTCCCTAGTACCTGCTTAATGTAGTCGATACACTCGACACCACCTTGGTTGTAGTGCGCAGGTTTCTCCACAGGGTCAAACTCATGCAGTTTACTCAGTTCCCATTTTGCCATTAGATACCTTCCTTCATAAATGTCTTTAGTATGCCGCTAACTCTAGGCTGACTTACACCGAAGTGGTCCGCTATCTCCCGCTGATAAAAGCCCTCTTCGTACAACCTAAGCATCTCCTTTCTGTCTGTAAGGCTAACCTTACCTGTAGCCCCTTTTAGTGTATTGTCTGATGGAGACAAAACCTGTAGGTTTACTAAATTGTTATTTAGCTTATTCCCATCTATGTGGTCAACAACAAGACCCTCTGGCACCCTACCTTTGTAGAACTCATACACGAACCTGTGGACGAAAGTGTTTAACCTTTTTTCCTCTGTATATTGATGGAACTGCTCATAACCAGCATTATTCACCCATGGTTTAAGGAGGTAACCTTTCGGGCCTAAAACCTTACCGCACATAGTTGCCTTATACATTTATAAACCCTCTTCTAGGAAAACACGCACCCATTGCGCACAAATGTCACTCCTGATAATGTCGTCTACACCAAACTCAATGATTGGCACAGGCAACAAGTGCTTCTTCGCTAAGTGGATAACCTTAGTCAAACCATCAGCTTCTTTGAGGTCGCTCTGTTGAACATCCCCATTAAGCACAATAGTAGTACCTTCACCTACCCGTGTCAATAGCATCTTAAGTTCATGTGTCGTAATGTTCTGTGTTTCATCGACAATGATAAAGGCATTATCGAAAGACCTACCACGCATGAGAGCAAGGGGAGCCATTTCGATATTACCATTCTTGATGCCAGTTTCCACTGTACCTTTCCCTAAGTGCTTCTCTAGTACGTCTAGCACAGGTAAAGCCCACGGCATAGTCTTCTCCGTTAGGTCACCCTTGAGAAACCCAAGCTCCTTACCTACGGCTACGTGAGGACGTGTGATAACGATCTTGTCGATCTCTTTGGTAGTGTACAGATCAGCAGCATAGGTAGCTGTAACATACGTCTTACCTGTACCAGCAGGACCAAGGATGAATATCTGTTGACTGTTCTGTAGAGCCTCGACTAACTCTTTCTGTCGTTCAGTCTTCGGAACCATCCCTGATGTTTTCTTATTATCAGCACCCTTGTAGTTAGTCTTACGTCGAGTTCGGGTCTGTTTCTTTGGTGGTTCTGCGTCATTCATAAAATAACCAACTCTGCTTCTGTGTAAGGAATGTGGAAGAACTGTTCACCCTTCTGGATGTATCGTCCCTTGGCTTCACGTAGGCTTTCTTTGGTCAACAGCGTGTCCTTGATACGCCATGCCTTAGACATATCCTGTGACAAGATATAGAAGTTTAAGACACCATTGACACCCTCATGCTTGTCTAACAGACGTTGCTTACGTTCTGGAATACGTATCTCTTTCCAGTCTGTAGGCCAGTCAGCTTTCCATGCGGTCTTAACCTCAGCTTCATTGAAGTAGGTATAGCCACCCTTCTGGGTAACGACATCAACTCCGAAGTTCTCTTCGTTGCTAACTACAGTGTGTCCCTGAGCCTCTAGGAAGGCTACTAGTTTGTCACGGGCTGGTGTGTCGTAGGCTTCATACAAGGCTCTACTGAATTGCTTACGTACTGCCATTTAGGTGTTCCTTTAGTTCTGTGTAGCCTCCAATGTGTTCACCTGATGGGTCGAACACTTGAGGGACAGTCTTTAGACCTGACATCACCATTAGCTTTAGTAACCAGCGGTTGTCTGCGTGTTGTACGTTGTACATATCATACGTCTCTCCCGCATCAATAAGTAAAGCCTTGGCACTATCACAGAAGTTGCATTGGCTACGTGTCAGGATTGTGTACATTACTTCCCTTTCCGCTTTAGGTATGCAGTTAAAGCTGAGGCAATGCCCCCCACGAGGGGGAACAAAGCAAAGATGATAAGGGCTGCATAATCGTAATACATATGCTTTGCCCAGAAGACGTACTCAATAAAGCCTACGCCCACTAACCCTAGTACAACAAAGTACAGGAATACGTTAAGAGGTGTTACATACTTCATCATGTCAAATCCACAATCTCACAACTGTCACCAGAACACGCTAGTGTCTGACTACCTGCTGTGTTGTCCTCTTGCTCATAATCTGATAGTTTAGACCAGTCAATACTTGAGGGCATACACGACAGTAAGGTTTCATAGTCACTCTTGCCAACCTCTTGATAAGGAGCCTGTTGGTATGTGTGTTCGTTGTACGGTAGAAACGACACACCAGACATCTCATCAAAGTGCTTGTAGACAAAAGCACCTACCTCAAACCACTCGTCAGCCTTGACGTTAATAGTGACCGAAGGTTTATGCTCACACCATGACCGCTGATAAGCCAACCACATCTCTAGCTGTTCAATAGCTGACATATCAGATGTCGTCACAGCCCCCTCTGGTGCCTTCATAGGGAAGCTAAACACTGTCGTGCTATCAGGCTTCATTGCACAGGGTTCACTAGGGATACCTTGGTCGATCATAAACTGGGTCAACGGGTCTTTGTTGTCTCCCCGCACGGTTCTAATGTAGTAGTCACTGTGTCGGGCGTGGATTCCAGAGGCACTATCGACGAGTTGAGATACGGTTCCAGAGGGTTTAACGCAGGTGATAGCAGCAGATACAGGAATACCAAGACGACCAGCCCACTCAACATTAGTCTTAACAGCCACTTCTTTAAGGTACTCAAGTGTCTTCTCCAACCCTTTGTTCTTTGTCGTCATCAACGGGTTGTCCATGATCCCTGTCAGTGACACACCCAACAATCGTTCTTCCTCAGTGTTTCTTTGCCACACTTTCCGCAGATAGGGGAACTTGGTGTATGACGATTGGATCGTCCCAAGAATGGTTGCCAGTCGGACTTTTCGTTCAAGTGATTCCACAGTGTCAGTAGCACGAACAACAACCTCCGTTAAGTTGCAAAATTGATACGGTCGCAGGATAATTTCGCTGCACGGGTTAGTCCCGAAGTCAAAGTTAGGGTCACGACGACCATTCTTCTTAGCTTGAGCAACAGAGGCTTGACGGTTGAAGATACCACGTTCACCACTACCGCTTTCTACCAAGCTCATCCACTCACGCATAAACGACACAGCATCAGGCTTCTCAGTGTAGGACACACTGTTGTTAGCCAATGCACGTTGTGGGTCGTTCTCCCACCATGAGCCTGACTTAGCATGACGCATACGGTCATCACTCAGGTTGGACAAAGAGATCATAGCAGACCGACGAACACCACCGACTACAACTACCTCACCAATCTTACACATGATGTCGTGACACTCAACAGAGGACAGCTTACGACCCTTTGCATTAGTGAACACACGAGTGACAAAGTTGAACAAGTCAATCAAAGGCGCTGGGCCACTAGCACGACCACCAAAGGTCTTAAGTTTAGCACCAGCAGGACGAATCTTAGACGTGTCCCACTTAGGAATTTCACCACTGTACAGCAATGCAATCACCTGACGCAGAGCCTTAGCCCAACCCTCTTTACTGTCCTTGACCACAATCACTGTGTCGCTGTTGAACATAGTCTCAGGTACGTCTGGCAGCTTAGAGATAAACTGTCGCTCTACAGAGAACCCTACACCTGTGCCACAAAGCAAAATGAACATTGCCTCATCGAAGGACTTAGGGTCATCTACGGGCAGATAAGAACAGTTGTAACCAGCTACGTTGTCACGATCCAAGGCAGGACCAGCAGTCATCAAGGCTCGCATAGAGGGCATAACCTCTAGGTCTAGGATAGCTGTCTCAAGCGCATCTGCTGTTGAAATATCAACCTTGTTACCGACCAAGTTATCCATGTAACGGTTGACTGTCTCTGACCAAGTTTCTCGTCGTCCTTCCTCATCTAGCCAACGTGCATAACGGCTTGTGTGAATGAAGGACTGATAGTCTGTGGGAAGGTAGTTGTTTTTCATTTTGTTTCTTTTCCTCGTGCATCTTTATCTTCTTGTAGCCACACCAAGCGGTCAATATCACCACGGTGTAAACCAATGTCTTTTAGTTCTTTGTCGGTCAAACGGTTTAGCTGTTTGATAGCCTCACGATGCTCCCGCCATGTAGCTAGGTAGTTCATGTATCGCCAAAACCATGTCATCGTTTGTCTCCACTTCCTTGTAATGTACCACGCTGTTGACGACCAGTTACTTTAGCTAAACTCCATCGGGCTACCGTGGCTAGGTCAACATTAAGGTCTCGTGCCAGTGCTGCGGCATACCAAAGAACATCCCCTAGTTCGTCTACAATGTCGTCACGATTGAACGTTCCATCACGAATAATCTTCTTGACCTTACCCAGTACCTCACCAGCTTCATTAGCTAAACCCATAGCTGGGTAGATCACCTGCGCTGTACTAGGGTAAATAGCTGTCGTTACAGCCTGTCGCTGGTAACTGTCGAAGTCTAACTCTGACATTGCGTTGATGTCCTCTTGCGTAATCAATTCATCTTCCTTCCGTAAAACTCAGTTGGTCGCATGTCAAAGGCATCAAAGAGATACCAGCAACAGTTGTCTTTCCCTGTACCCTTACTGTCCTCAATCCACTTGACCCTACCCACAGACACAACCTTGGTACAGTACGTCATGTACATAGCTGATTGCTTAGTGTGCATCCAGTCAGCATCAAACAGTAGCCACGTAGGTGCAATGTTAAGCCAATGCTCAATAAATGGGTGTAAGAACCTACGATCCCACGGTGGGTTAGTAATGCAGTAGTCAACGACACCATACTCACCAAAGGTCAGGGTTAGTGCATCCGCCTGATGTATGCCTTCCGCTTTAGGCTCAATGTCACAAGCAAAGATGCACTCCCCATGTCCGTCAGTTAGTTTGTCGATGTGTTTAATCAACCGCCCATCCCCAGCGCAAGGCTCTGCAAAGTCAAACGCATACGGTAGGTGGTCGATCAGAGGCTCTACAGCATCAATAGGCGTCGGGTAGTAGTCACGGGGTACCCTTGCGAAGTCACTTCGTTTTCCCATCTTCTAGCCACTCCTCTGGGATAAGTTTGTCAGCATACAGGAAACCATGTTTGTCGCACCATTCCCCATATGTTGACTTAGCCCCCTTACTTAACTTTGCCCTAGAATTACTAAAGACAAACCTAATGTCAAGCTCAGGGTGTTGCTTCTTTACCAACAGATGCTTCTTTCTGTCGGCTGCTACGAACCGTCCCTTGCTCTCAATTATTATGCCGTTGGGGAGTTCAAAGTCAGGCGTGTAAGTTCTAGTCTCATGCACCTCATACTTGATCTTGAACTCCTCATACTTAAACGACACAGAAGCAGAAGTCAGTTGTTCAGATATTCGGTCCTCTAGTCCTGACCTGTATCCGTACTTCCTGCCTCTTTCGGCGGCTCCCATAGTTCTCCGTTGAACCGCCTTAGCCACAACAGTCTCCCATTCTCAATGATCCGTTCTGTGTCGCCATCATATGCTTTGTAGATAGCGTTCCACAAGTCTTCCTCAGTCTCACATTCACTCAAGATTTTCTCCGCCTTCTTTGGCCCAATACCATGCAGGCCAATGATGTTATCAGCACGGTCGCCTGTAAGAAGTTGGGTATAAAAGAAAAGTGTACCCTCGTAGGGGCTAACCTTCTCCCATGTACCTTTACCAAAGTTAAAATGCCAACAAGGTATCTGTAGCATATCCTTATCAATAGAGGCCACCACACAATGATAGTCTAGTGCGGCAGCCCCCTTTGCGATAAGATCGTCAGCTTCTTCGTTGTCACTAACGATAGCGTCATACCGTTCTATCATGTGGTCACGACAAAGACCAAGGTGAATGGGCTTTTCTACCGAAGCCCTGTTCCCTTTGTATGGGTAAGACTTAGCGATGTCGAACCTAAAGTTGGTCTTTCCTGTGAGATAGACTTGGTAATCATCCTTGGTTGGAAAGGGAAGGCTTATGGTTTGCTCTAAGATGTAACCTACAAGCTCCTCCACCTTCGCCTTTGCATCCTCTGGAAACAGGTCTTGAGTGGCAAAGGCTGCACGATAGGCGATGATGTCTCCATCAACTAACACTTTGCCTCTGTCCATTAGATTTCGCCAAAGACGATGTTACCGTCATCCTTCTCGAAGCCTACATCAACAACGTAAGTAAAACCTGCACCATTCATAGCGTCAGTAATAAACTGTGCCATAGTGTACAGGTCTTCTACGTTATCTCGACTTGCACTTGAGTGACCTTCGTATCCGTCAAACTCTTTGTCGAATTGGAAGTCAATACTTACTCGCATTACGTTATCCTACCATAAACAGTTCGTCATCTGCACTAGATGAGTTTTCTTCCCACGCCACATGGTCGGTTACACCAATGGCAATCAATCGGACACCAGCACCATTTGAGTACGTCTCAAACTGTACCTTAGCCTTAGTACCATTACCTAGTGTACCATCGTCCTCAAACGACCACCAAGCCTTGTTCTCAGCCCCGTTAGTCAGGTTGACAACCTTTGGTGCGCCACCGAAGTCTACCTCAGTCGGGTTACCTCGCTTGTCGGTGAAGGTCATAACGTGATCGTGCATACGGGTCAGCTTGATGTACTTACCAATGCCAAAGTCGCTACCTTGTTTAACACGGTCATTGCCCATTGGCTTAGGGTCCATGCCGCCTTCTAGCAACTCTGTGATTTGATCTTCGCTAGTGAAGTAAGCATTGACAACGTATTGTCCGTTGTGTCGTGCTGCTTTCTTAGCTGCATTGTTTTGGTCGCCACCCATATCACGGTTCTCTTCAAATACCTTTGCGTACTCAAGAACCATATCCATTGTGTGTTTAGCCATAGTCGGGTCTTCCTCTTGTTTAAGCTGTAGGGTTTACAGCACAGTGTCGGTAATATACTATAGGAACATTTTTTCGAATCTTATGCAGTGATTCGGCAATTTATTTTACTATTAGTGAATATCAGCATAAGTGTTGCCGAATTGCACATCTGTCCCTAGTGGTACGTTTAGGTTAATCTCATGGTTCACGTTGTTGATCCCCATAGACATAATGTTCTCTACCTTATCTTCGTCGCCCTCCTTTGTTAGAACAATGATCTCATCGTGGAATTGACCTATGGTCTCTAAGCCCATGCCACGACACTCCATAACCCACTTGTCAAAGCAGTAGACCCCTGTACTTTGATTAAGGGTACTAAAGCGGTCTTTCTCACTGCGTAGGCTATGCCAGAAGCCTGACACGGGGTTCTGTAGCCACATGGAGCCAAAGAGTTCCCGTGTCTTTAACCTAGAGGCTACCTTCTCAATGGCCCAGTTACGTGACCAGAAGGCATCCAGCAGGGTCTTAGCCTCACGTTGGTTCATGCCTGTCTCACGGGCTAGTTTAGCGGCTCCTACACCATACGTAGCACTGTAGTTGACCACCTTGTAGTTCTTACGCAGAGCCTTGAGTGATCGTTCACCTGAATTGTGCTTGTCAATGTCATCCTGTGTGACGACACCAGCGTGTTTAGCCAAGTCCAAGTGTGGGTCAAACCCCTCCTTACTCATTTCCTCTACATAGTCAGGGTCTAACGGTTTCATGTAGTGACGCTTGGTTGTATCCTCTAGTGAGGTCATATCAGCACCAGCTAGAGTGTAACCATCAGGACACGTAAGGCACCCACGGATCACATCACCATAAGGTTTGTCTACAGATGGTAGATTGACCAGAGGCTTCATGTGCTTGAACCTGAACGTATTCGTAAGACCTGCTACAGTAGCCTGTAGATAACCGTCTACATGACTGTCTATAAAACTCCTGAGAATACCAGCACGATGAGTGAGGACGGTAAGGCCATCAAGAAGATCAACAGCAGGATCGCTGGCAGCAAGTTCACGAACACTCTCACACAATTCACTATCTTTCCTAACTTGTTCAAGTCGTCGTTCCTCTCCAGTTTTCTTGTCACGCAAGAACTTATATGTACGAGGCTTCCACCCCAATGAATACAACCAGTCTTTTACTTGGTCGTTACTGTTTGGGTTTCCCCGTTCTGTACCTGTCACCACGACCAAACTCTGCGTAGTCTCAGGCATCTTCTGCTCTTTACACAAGGCAACCCATCGTTCACCATGTGACGACAGAGAGCCATCTTTCTTGTACATAACCTTCGGTTTGTGACGGGTAGCAGCAAGCACTCGCTTAGGCATAGCATCCGCTAGTTGCTCTACCTTCTCAGACTTAAGTGCCATGATTTCGTCGTAGGCTGCTTGTGCTTTATCTACGTCTAGCTTCCACCGCAGGGTTTCTTGCTCCTTGGCGCAGTCCAACTTGAACGACAGATAGTCCACCAGCTTTGCCTTGTCAGCAGGGTCTTGGTACAATTTGTTCAACTTGATGTCCAAGTCACGCCATAGACGTGCGTTAATCTTAACGTCCTCATCGCACCTGTGAGCGTATTCCTCTGGTGTCAGGCTGTCCCAGTCCTTAATGACAGGCTTAGGCACTCCATAGTCCTCTCCGTAGCCCTCAAGGCCATGCTTGGGTCGATCATGGTTGAGATACCAAGACAGAGCCAAGGTGTCTATCAGACGTGCCTCTACCTTGATACCTAGCACACGTTCCACTGCGGGTATGTCAAACCGAATTATGTTGTGACCTACGAGTGTATCGGCCTCAGTGAAGAAGATACGCATAGCCTCATAGTCATACGTGTGGTGTACGTTTCCGTCTGTACCCATCCACGACAAGACATGAATCTTGGTCAACTCATCTAATAGACCGTCAGTTTCAATGTCGAATACTGTTGTCATTACCGATAACCCTTCCTGTACACTAAACCAGAGTCTATAACTTTCATAAAGTCTAGATAATTACCCACTGGGACATACCAAGTTCTATGCCCTAGTGAGGCCCGACTGATTGCGCATGCAAAATTAAAGTTGACAAGGCTCCTAATTTTAACTGGGTCGTAGTCGTTAGGTAGGTCAATGTGAACAAACTCCCCTAGTTGAAACTCCCTGTCAAACCTGTCGTTTATGTTACCAAAAGACATATTACATTACCTCGCTTAGTGTAAATGTTTCAGTGTTAAACCGCATCATACCTGCATTACCTTCCTCAGAGCATGGGCGGTTCTTCTCAATAGACAAGTAGGTAGTGTTACGTTCCTGTAGGTCATCAGCTTCCTTGTCACGCTTAAGGTCAATGATAACTGATGCACGTTGTCCAATCATACGACAATACTTCATCTGACCATCATCATTAGTGTGGGCAATAGTAACAATACCTACGTTCAACTCAGCAGACAGCTTAGACAGACGAACTGACAGGTCAGCCAACATCTGTTCTTTGCTTTCCTCTGACGACCCCACAAGAACATCTTGGATAGGTTCAAAGAACACAAACTTAACACCACAAGCCACAGCAAAGTAACGTATCTGGTCGATCAGATCGTCAGCACCTTGACCATCACTCAGGTAAAACTGATAGAAGTTCTCTTTCTCCGTCAGCTTACCAATGGCTTCTACCACTTGATCTTCAGCACCTTTCTCTTCGATCAGGTCACGTCTGGTCAGATTGTCGTTACACTCGTAAGACACAAGCCCTAGCAGAGACCGTAGCTTAGTTTCTTCCAAGTGCCATGCGGCGATAGGTACATCCTTCTGTAGCATGTTGTACTCTAAGAACCGCATGATCTCAGTCTTACCAATACCTGTCGGTGCCTTAATCACTGTGAAGTGACCTTGCATGAGACCTAAGATTTTGTCGTCTAGTGCTTCAATGCCAGTCTTAACATACTGATGCTCAGGCGTATCCTTGTACAACGACAAGAAGTCCTGTGTGCTGTTCATCACGTTCTCAGGTGTAAACTTACGTGCGTTCCACCATGCACTCTTGAAGTCAGCAGCTTTACCAGCCTGTAGGAACTCGTTAGCATCTTTGTATGGACGGTGGTCCACACGGTAGACTTTGTTAGGGAACAACTTAGCCACACGATCAGCAAGAGCATTACCAGCTTCGTCGTTATCTACTGACAGTACGATCTTCTCAAAGCTATTGAGCCAGTCCGCACAGTTCTCCCAGAGCTTCTTAGAGGGCGTAGCAGACGGTAGAGACACGACTGGGTTAGTGTACCCACTCTTGAGCATCTGTGCCACTGACAGGGCGTCTAGTTCACCCTCAGTGATTGTTACCATCTTAGAACTACCAGCAGTGAACAGGTTCATACCAAAGAGTTCGTCACCCTTGAACCCATTCTTGGCGTAAAAGCCTTTTTCTGACAGCTTACGTACCTTAATTCCACCGCTAGGGTACACGTACTCCTGACGGTCAGCGTATGTATATACACCGAAGTCTTCCATCGTCTTGGTGTTGATGCCACGCATGTTGACATATTCACCATCTGATACATCTTCGATCAGCTTTGGTGTAAACGACATATAATCGTCGCCTCCTTTTGTTGGGTATTTCTCCTTGGCCCAAGCGAATGTATTTCCACTGGACGGGTAGCCTTGGTTACAGGCGTGACACTTACCAAAGCCCTCAGTGTTGTAACTGAAGGCATCGGAAGAGCCACACGATTGATAAGGGCAGGGTTGGTGTGCGTGTTCAGCCATTAACCAAGACCTGCAATGACCAACCAATTATTACGATAGGCAAACATATTACCGACCAACAACTTTGGGTTTGACTTAAACCTGTTCTTGATCTTCCAGAAGTCCGTTTTACTCGTGGGGGTAATGTAGTCGTATACCTCTTGGTTGAGATACTTGATCTTATGTTGACTGCTGCCCAGCTTAAACTTTAGCCTTGGTGTGTACTTAAACGTCTTGCTACCTGCCCTCTTCTTTACGATCTCCCTTGCCTTATTACGCTCTAGATAAAACTCTGGGCTGTCCTCTGGTTGCACGACAGCAAGAGACAACCTACGTGCGTTTGCTTCTTTGATGGACGAAACAACAGGTATCTGACCTACAAGACCACTCCAGTCATTCAACATCCGCTTTACCTCAAACCTAGAGTTGATGTTGTGATGTACGTCAACACCACGATCACCAGCAATCTTCCAGCTTTCATGTCGGCTGTCCTTGTGGTTCCGCTCTAGCTTAACCTGAGACACAGAGAAATTGGGTGGGGCATTTTCCACTGCGAGGGGGTAGATGCGAATTAGCTGTCGTAGCTCTGGTGACCACCCTGCACTGCATACAGTCATGCGTCCCTGACGATCCATCTCTGGGGCTGTCTTGCCCAACATTACGAAATCTTCCAAGATCATTTGTTTGCCTCCTTTGTCTTCTTCATCAAGATGTCACCATGACAACCGTCAGGACAACACCAACATACAAGCAGCTTGCCAGATAGCTCACCAGACTTGAGGCGATGGATAAGACCGTCTTTCATCTCAAGGTACTTGCTGTACTTCTCAATGACAGTCTCACGATCACCATCCTCACCGATAACGAAAGGGTTACCCCAGTCAGTACCACGGGTAATCTTCACATCAAGACCTTCAGCTTCCGCCCAGCACAACAAAGCGTTGTCAACGGGTAAACCATCGTCACCTTTGCTCAAGTTAGCTAATGCTACACCACCTTTTTCAATAGTGCGGCGGCGATCCATCTGGGTCTGTGTCCAACCTTGCGACAAGAAAGACCTAACTTCCTTGACACGCTGACGAAGGCGTTCTTTTGAATAGCTATGTTTCTCAACCTCATCCAGTAACTTTTCCTGTTCTTCCCTTGGTAAAGGCTGTACTTCCATGTGATGACCGAAACTCGATGTATGCCGCCGGCGGCACACTTCAAACTCTGTGCAGACAGACCCACGGCTCCTCAAGGTACTAGCAGAAGGTCCATCCCAGTCAGGTGAGTTTACCTTGTCAGCACGCTCTCCGTATGCTTGACCACTATTCCACCAGTCTCCCCAGTCCCATGCGCTTTGACTATCACGCTTCTTTAACTCTTCGCCCTCCTCTACCCACTTGTCGTAATCCGTAGAGTTCTTTCTGCCGTCATCCAACACAACAGGTTGGCGACCATCCAGATTAATGCGTTCTTCAAGACCCATAGTCTATCCTTTCGTTTAACTTATGTTTATTAACTATTAGTAGTGAACACGATAGTCAATACTATAGTTACAACTTAAGTAACTCCTACACTTGCTTATAGGAACATTTATTCGGTTCTTATTCATCACGAATTGTTACACAACTCAGTCTCCAGCTTATGCAAGGCAGACGTTTCTGTACGTGATACCCAAGTTTGGTGATACCCAAGCCTCTCCGCTACCTCATCTTGTGTCATGTCTTCGTAGTAACGTAAGTTGATTATGCTCAACTCTGTAGGAGATAGTGTCTCTAATACAACACCCTTGACGTAGGTATAGTACTCTTTGTCCTCATACGCTGCTACATGGTCAAAGTCAGACATACCAAAGTCTTCGTCGTAGGCTACATTAGATGACGACAAAACTGACTTGAGCCAATCATACCCTTGTTCAGACATATCACCTGAATTGTCGTCCTCAATGTTACGTGTAAGCCTACGTGATCGACTATGGTTAGGTATAGTCACAGGTTGTGTGTCTAGGTTAAGGTAGTCGTGCATACGCCTCTTAGCCTCACGAAAGAGCTTCGCTGGGTGGGCCTCTGGTTCCTCTGCTAGTATCTCATAGCAGGTCAGTATGCCCTCCATCTTAAGGTCTTCCTTGTGTGATACACTGTTGTATTTATACGCCAGTCTATCACACATAGTTATAATTTCGTCGTTAGTCATAGGCTACTCCTCATTAAGACAAAACTCACAGAAGTCATTACTGCTAGGGTTACTACAACTAACGCATGTCTTTAGGTCAGGCACAGGTGGTAGTATCCAATCGAATACATCCTGTAGGTCAGTCTGAGTGACACCACAGAAGAGGATCAGCTTTAGCCCAAGCTCTTGCATGTTGTCTGCTGCTTCGTCACTCATCTGGAACGTGTAGGTAGCACTACCGTCTTTGTTCTCAGTGACTTTCTCTACGCCAATATACATTGGAAACTTATCATCATCATCAGTCATTGTCGTTCTCCTCTAAGTGGTACAGTTTAATCACACGGGTCAGTGCTTTCACATCCTTAGTCATTTCCTCGTAGTCTTCTGCCTCTGGCTTTGACCAAGTTGGTAGCTTGCGCAGGTGGTCTAGTTCATCTAGGTACATGTCTCGTGTATTCTTGAGACGCACAACCACGACAGCATCTGCGAAATCGTAGAAGGCATCGTGTCCATCAAGGTGTTTAAGTACATCAGTCAGCATCAATCATCTCCGTCTTTTGCGTGTTTGTAGTACGTGTAAGTCATACTGTCTTAATATGAAGCACGAAGCTCACATTACCCTTTGCGGTAAATACGGGTGCTAATCTCCGCATTATCACGGGGATTTATCCCTTAAGGTAATAACCCATTCTTTGAAGTCCTCTGGGGACATGTAGTCCAGCAAGATACACTCAATCGCCCACAGCAGGTCTTCATCTACGCCCATGTCCATGCCGCCCTCGTCCTTAACGGGTACTGAGCATAGCTTGTAGTACTTCATCAGGCTACGCACGACGATCTCTTCCTCAAAGTCATCCTCTAGGTCACGCAGCATACGGCTGAACTTGTCTGTGACCTTAGCGGCTGCGCTGCGGGTTGCATTGTAGTCACTCATCGTCTTGTCCTTTTTAGTTCTGCG
>Ga0209953_1000058_pt1 | contig 44355 bp, 56 predicted proteins | sample SalPonred_H2O_MG_FD_185713 | JGI IMG/M metagenome (GOLD analysis project Ga0209953, IMG submission 185713) | Salt pond water microbial communities from South San Francisco under conditions of wetland restoration - Salt Pond MetaG... | ecosystem: Environmental > Aquatic > Non-marine Saline and...
CCACGCCCAGAGAGGGCGGATTGTTCAAGGTGGGCAAGCTCCGCTTTATCGACGACATACCGGACGAGGTGATCATCTGGGCGGACGGCTGGGATCTCGCCGGATCCGACGAGAAAGAGAACCGCGACAGCGCCTATACGGCTCGCGTCCGGGTCGGCTGGGTCAAGCGGACAGGCCGTTTCGTTGTAGGGTTCGCCGATCGCCGTAGGGTCAGCCCGGGCGCCGTAGAGACGTGGCTCGATACCGTGGCCGAGACCATACCCCCAGAGGAGACCATGGTCCTACCGCAGGACCCCGGACAGGCCGGCAAGGCCCAGAAACGCACGCTCGGCAAGCTCCTAGCCGGCGTGACGACCAAGTTCGAGCTGCAGAGCGGTGACAAGGAGACCCGGGCGTCGCCGTTCGCTGCACAGGTCGAGAACGGGAACGTCGACGTCGTTCGAGGCCCATGGAATAAGGACTTTGTGGAGGAGCTGAGACAGTTCCCCCGTGGTAGATACAAGGACCAAGTCGACGCGGCCGCCTCGGCGTTCAATCATGTGGCGCCTGTTCGACGTCGACGAAAGGATCTTTCTACTGTAAGGTCCGTTGTGGAAAACAGAGCGAGACCAGCATGAACCCTTTCGCTATCTTAAAGTCTGCGATCCGAGCAGCTCTCCCGGCGAATGATATCGCCTACGACGCAGATCTGAAACGCTACACCTACAACGGCAAGCGGTTCACTACCTACATGAGAGCGAGACGCTACTATAACGCTTTGAACCAAGTGAACCTTACGAGCTGGGTCCCCGGCGGCGGCGACGAGGGTTTCACGGTCGCGTTTACAGGGGGCGGATCCGTCTCAGGTGTAGCCGATACGTCGCCGAAAACCGTTTCCGGGGTAGCTCTAGGCTCCCCCTCGGCCGCCCGGGAGGTGTTTCTCGCGGTCGCAGGGTTCGGATCTGGCACGATATCGAGCAGTAACGACGCTTTGGCGGTTACGATCGGCGGCGTGGCGGCGGATCTCGTCGTGAACAGGCTATTCTCGAACACGTTCGCAGCAATCTACCGCGCCAGTGTCCCGACAGGGACGAGCGGGGACGTCGTGCTCGACTACTCGGCCGGCTCAACCGCCTATGATCTGCAAGCTGCAGGTGTCGCCGCCTACAGGGTCACAGGAGCGGCGGCGGTCCTCCCGAATACCGATCAGATTGCCGGGAACGTCAATTCTATGGGCCACAATGTCGACGTGTCAGAGGGTGGGGCCGCCATTGTGGCGCAAATGGCCCTGAACGCATCACAAGGGCTGAACTGGACAATCGGCGTGACAGAGGACTACGAGGTCGATATCGACGCCGACGACCTCGCCTCGTTTGCCTCGGCGACAGAGCTCTCGGCGGAGGTTAACAAAACGATCACCTCGAATACCCCGGACGGTGCTAACATTAAATCAGCCGTGACGGTCGCAATAGACGCGGCCGCCTAGCGCAGAGAAGGCTATCACATGAAACGACGCACGCTCCCCAAAGCAGACCCCATGACAGAGCTCGGCGCCTCGAGCCGGTTCTCTATGAACGACCAGCTCCGCCCGGACGAGTTCGTCCACAAGCTCCGGGGCCAGATCGGACAGAAGAAATACCGGGAAATGCGGGACAACGACCCGACGATCGGCGGCGCTCTTATGGCGTTCGAGAACCTGATCCGGGCCGCCTCGTTCCGTCTGGACCCCGCCGACGACACCCCGCAAGCCGAGGAGGCCGTCGAGCTCGTTCAAGGTATGTTCGACGATATGGAGCACACGTTCGACGAGTTCCTCGCGCAAGCCGTGACCTTTCTCGCGTTCGGGTTTTCCATATTCGAGAAGGTGTTCAAGGCCCGCCGGGGCCGGACAGGCGACCCCCGGACGCACTCCAAGTTCGACGACGGGCTGATCGCTTACCGCAAGCTCGCTCCCCGGGCACAGTGGACGGTCGACACATGGATACTCGACCCGAACGGGGAGCTCCTCGGCGTGAAACAGTATACACCGGCCGACGCCGGGCGTATGGGCGGGATCGCGGAGATCCCGATCGAAAAGATGGTTCATTTCCGGACGCCGTCGACGAACAACGACCCCTCGGGCCGCTCGATCCTCCGTAACGCCTATCAGAGCTACTATTACGCCTCTCATATCGACATGATCGAGGCGATCGGCGTCGAGCGTGAGCTGAACGGGATCCCGTTGATCCGGATCCCGGCCGAGTACCTCGCCCCGGATGCTACAGCCTCGCAAAAGGCGTTCCGGGAGCGGATCGAGAAGATCGGCCGGGACGTCAAGTTCAACGATCAGGGGTTCGTGCTGATCCCGTCGGATCCCTACGAGGACGCAGACGGCAAGATCTCACAGTCTCGGCTCGTCGAGTTTGAGCTCGTCTCCTCGAGCGGGACCCGGGCGATCAATACCGGCGAGGTCGTGAACCGGCACCGCAAGAACATTGCGGTTTCGATCCTCGCGGACTTTCTTACGCTGGGGCAAGGCGACCGGGGCTCGTTCGCTCTGTCCAAGAACAAGACCGACCTGTTCCTCGCTGCAGGGATGGGGGTCGCGAACAGCATAGCGGCCGCGATCACCCGACAGGTGATAGAGCCTCTCTGGACGGTGAACCAGCTGGACCCGGATATAATGCCCCGGGCGGCGTTCGACGATATCGCCCCGGCGGATCTGGCAGAGCTGGGAGGCTTTATCGACAGCCTCGCTCGTGCCGGTATGCCGCTATTTCCGGATATGGAGCTCGAGAACACCCTGAGAGGGCAAGCGGGCTTTCCCGAGCGTACAGAGGAGCTAGACGACGAGCTCCTCGGCCGCCCCGATCCCGTCGAGGACGACGAGGACGAACCAGAGGATCCAGAGGAGGACCCAGACGATGCCGACACCCCGTAACCAGAAAGAGCGCCTTGCACGCAAGGCTGAGATGGACCGCCGGAACGCCTTGCGCAAAAGCATGACCGGCCCGAAACCCCACCTTGCGCGCAAGCCCGAGGACGACCTGACCCCGGCCAAAGTCCGCAAGATGAAAAAGGCCGATATCGTCGAGCTGATCGAGGCGCACGGCGTCGAGAACGTCGACACCGGCAAAACCAAGAAAGAGCTCGCCGAGATTGCGATCTCGATCGTGTTCGTGGAGGTCTGAGCTATGAGCCTGACAAAACCCGAGTTTAACCCGAGCGGAAAGCCTGAGATCGACCGGATCAAGGCGTTCGCCGAGGATATGGCCGCGGTGATCGAGAACGAGGTCCCCGACGGACGGCGGAAAGCGATCGCTCTCACACATCTGGAAACGGCCGCCATGTTCGCGGTGAAAGCCTGTTTCGATGATGACAGCGTTTAACCTTTTCGGGCTGGGCGTGGTCTGGGTCGGGACGCTTACGGTCGTCATGTGTGTTACATGGAAACCGGGGAGCTCGATCGCTTGCGCCACGCTCAACACCGGCTTAGCCGCGCTTTTGATCTGGGTCATATGAACACGCACGCCCCTATTGCAAAGGCCCTGACGGCCTCGGATACGCTCCGCCTGATCGACGAGGAGATCGCGCGGTTCGAGCCGAGGGTCGCCCGGGCTTTGCGTGACGGGATCGAGGATCTACGGAACAGGGTCGACGCGAACGAGCTCGCCCGGCTTATCTCAGCTAACAATTTGCCCGTGATCCTGCAGCAATTCTCCGACAGCGTGCCGAAAGGCTCGTTCGACGAGTTTAAGCTCGTCATGGGGCGTGCAGCTATCCGAGGGGCCAAGATCTCGGCCGAGGCGCAAGGGCCGATCGTCGGCGTGCAGGACGATTTCGAGATCCGGGTCGGCGAGACGAACCCAAAGCTCGCGAACTATGTCGACGCTCTGACCTCGACGCGGATCCGGGAGATCGACAACGGCTCAAGAGATCTGATCCGGTCGATCCTCCGGGAGGGCGCCGTCGAGGGGGACGACCCGCTCGCTATCGCCCGGCGGATCAAGACCTCGATCGGCCTCACACGGCGACAGGAGGCGGCCGTAAACCGCTATCGCCGAAACCTCGAGCAGCTCGACCCCTACGCGCTCGAGCGCAAGCTCCGGGACCGCAGGAGCGACGGCGCCGTTCGCCGGGCGATCGAGAACGAGAAGCCCCTCGGCCGGAAACAGATCGAGAGCCTTGTCGATCGTTACCGTCGGCGCTGGGTCGCGTACCGCTCGAGGGTGATCGGTCGGACCGAGACGATCCGGGCCGTACAGGGCGCGCAATGGGAGCTCTGGCAGGGGCTTGTCGAGGAGGGGCGGATCGACGAGCGCCAGATCCTCCGGACATGGCACACAACGCCGGACGCACGCCTCCGGGACGAGCACGCGGCAATCCCCAGTATGAACCCGAAAGACGGCGTCGGCTTGAACGAGCCGTTTCAGTCGCCCCTCGGGCCGATCATGTACCCCGGGGATCCGAGCGCCCCGGCCGCAAATACTATTCAATGCCGTTGTGCAGTTTTGACCGAGGTCGTCTCGGCTGAGCTCCTCGGTCTCCGACCGGACGGGCAGGGTCCGGGGACCGGGTCGAGGCCGCCGTCCAGTGAACCCGAGGCGGCTCCTCCCGTCCTTGGCGACGCTGGGCGGCGCGCAGACCTCCTAGACGGGCTGGGGTCGTTCCGCAAAATGAAGCGCGGGGAAATGGTCGAGGCTATGCGGTTCTCCCGTCTGGACGCGCTCGAGGCCGTGGTCGTCGGCGGAGATCTGGACACAATGCAGCGTAGAGCCGGCAAGGGAGCTTACGCTCGCGGACACGTCGATATGATCCAGCTCGACCCAAAATATACGGGGATCGCAGCTCAGAGGATCATGCGCCACGAGTTCGGGCACGTTCTGGATGATCGCATGGCTCGAGTGTCCCGGGAGAGGGCCGCTAAGCCGTTCCCGGGTAAGATTGAACGGCAAGACTATTGGTTCCGCGCAAAATATCGCTCGTTCGACGCGATCGAGGCGATCGCCCGGGACGGTCAACGGTTGAAAGAGAGCAAGACAGGCGTTTTCGCCTCGGAGGGGGAGAACGATCTTTCGCTGAACACAATGGCCGAGGTTAACTATTCCGAGCAAAGCGAATTGACCCGGGCGATCTTTGCGCAGGATAACCGCGAGGAGGGCCTCGACGCGGCCGGGATCATCGCAAAGCGAACGGACATGACGCTCCCGGAGGTCGAGACGACGCTCGGCGTCCAAATCAAGAACCCCCTGATCGCGGCACGCTTTGCGGCCGCGTATGAGCGCCGAGACGTTTACGTTCTCTTGAGAGAGCTACCGAAAGATCTCGACGCTACCATAAACCACGAGAGCGCGCTCGCTGGCATGCAAGACACTTGGCAGGCGACACAGGTCGGCGGCTCCCGGATCCAGTTCGGGCACCCTGTCAGCTATTGGAAAGTCGACGCTTTCGACAGTTCAACCGGGTTTGAATACAGCGAGAGCGGAAAACGCTACGGCTCGAGCTCGTCGGCGCAAGCTATGGCGAATTGGTTCGAGGCTTACGCCTCCCCGGATCCGGGCGACTATAAGCTGTTCCGCCGGCTGTACCCTGACACGTCGGCCGAGTTCGAGCGTATGCTCGCGGAGTATCTGCAGGAGGTGAGCCCATGAGGAGGACACTCGAGCAAGAGGATCAGATCTGGCGCGAATACACCTTGCTTTTCGGGGAGGACGCGATCCCCGATAGCCGGCTGATCGGGGTCGAGGCCATGGATAGCCTGATCGACCTCATGGCCGACGCGATTGAGAGCGGGGTTCCGATCACGTCGAACGAGAGCGGCGAGGCCCAGATCGGCGACGAGATGAAAGTCCCCGGGACGAACATATGATTTAGTAGACAATATGTCAGGGGTAGCGATATCGGGGGCGGTTTGCTATAAGTAGCGGAAACGAGCAGGGCAGGCGCTAAAAGTGGTACAAAAACGAGCACTCAGCGACGACGTATTCACAACGGCCATGGAGGCGGTCACGCGTGCTATGGCGATGGGCCTCGGGCCGGCCGCGCATGTCTACGAGCGCGACGACGGTCAGGTCGTCTACATGCCCGGGGCGACGCACGAGGACTATGTCCGCGCAATGGCCGAGCTCGGCGCGACGCTCGTCGACAGCGACGACGCCCCGATCGAGGGCTCGGATCTCGCGACGGCGATCGGGGCCATTATCGACGCTATCCGCAAACAAGAGGAGACCCGGTTCGAGGGTAAGATCCTAAAAGCGGACAGCTCCGAGCGTATGGTCTGGGGCTGGGCCTCGGTGAACACGGTCAACGGCGAACTGATCACAGACAAACAGGGGGACCAGATCCCCCCGCAGGTCATGGAAAAGGCGGCCACACGGTTCATGCAATCCGTTCGGGCCGCCAAAGCTATGCACGAGGGGGGCTCGATCGGCGAGGTCGTCCACTCCCTACCACTTACGAAACAGATCGCGGAGAGCCTCGGGATCTCGAGCCCTATAGAGGGCTGGATCATTGCGATGAAAGTCCACGACGAGGCCGTCTGGAAGCGTGTCCAGAGCGGCGAGCTCAAAGCGTTCTCTATTGGAGGCTCAGGGCAAAGACATGCCATTTAAGTTCAACGAATTGGACCTCGACGAGGTCTCCCTAGTCGACGACCCGGCAAGCCCGGGCGCTCGAGTGTCGCTTGTGAAGCGGCACAAAAACCCGCTCACGAAAGGATCAACCGACATGGGCGACAAAGACAAGAAACGGCTGAGCGAGCTCATGGAAAAAGAAGGCATGAGCGAGGACGAGGCCAAGCGTTACATGGAAAAGGAGGCCGCAAAAATGGCTGACGACGCAACAAAGCGCGTTTCTGAGCTCGAGGGCCAGAACGCACAGCTCGAGGCGAACGTCGCCGAGCTGACGAAAGCACTCGAGGCGGGCGGCGCAATCGTCAAGAACGCCGACGGCAAGGTCTCGGTCGAGAAACGCTCGGACGATGATTTCGTCGAGATCGACGGCGAGCGCGTGCTGAAAAGCTCGGTCCCGGCGCCGATCCTCAAGCGGCTGGAAACCCAGAGCTCGACGATCGCCAAGCTCGCAGAGAAGGCCGAGCGGGTCGATCTCGTGAAGCGCGCCGACGCCGAGATCCCCAACATCGGCGGCGACGAGGATACGCGGATCGCGCTCCTGAAAGCCGTCGACGGTATTGTCGACGAGGACACCCGCAAGAACGTCTCGGCCGCGCTGAAAGGCGTGTCGACGCTCGCGGGCAAGTCCTTTGACGAACTGGGCTCGTCCGCAACCGACGAACCCGCCGAGGGTTCCGCCATGGCGGAGCTCAACAAGATGGCCAAGGACTACGCAGAGAAAAACGGCGTTACCGTCGAAAAAGCTATGACTGAGGTCGTCAAAACCCGCAAAGGCGCCGAGCTGTTCAGCAAGCGCCACGCACACTAAGGAGGTCCGCGCATGGCCATTCAAGAAAATATCATGTGCATCACCCGGGAAGCGGGCGCCGATCTTTCGGCGCTGCAGTTCCATTTTGTTGCAATGTCGTCCGACGGACAGGTCGACGGCGCGACGGATGGGGCGCGCGCAATCGGTGTGCTGCAGAACAAGCCGTCGGCGGCGGGCCTCGCGGCCGAGATTGCTTTCTCCGGGACCGTCAAGGTCGTTGCCGGGGCGGCGATCACGGCCGGTGACGCCGTCGCCAGTGCCTCCGACAGCGAGGCGATCACCGCAGCAACCGGGGACGTGATCCTCGGCGTTGCTCTCACCTCTGCAGATGCCGGGGACCTCGTCGAGGTTCTGATCGGTGTCGGCGGCGTAGGCTAAGGAGGCCCTACTATGACGCAACCCACAACCGAAAGTTTTCACGTCGACGCCGCTCTGACGAGCATGTCCGTTGCCGTGTTGCAGGATCCGGGCAATTTCATTGCGCCGAACATGTTCTCGAACGTGCCGGTCGCGAAGAAAAGCGACGAGTATTTCGTATTCGATCGCTCCTATTTTGCTCGCTCTGAGGCGCGCAAGCGTGCCCCGGGGACCCGCGTCGCCGAGGGCGGTTTCGAGCTCAGCACGCAGACTTATACGTGCGAGGAGCGCGGCGTCTCTTACCCGATCCCTGATCAGGTGAAAGCGAACGCGGACGCGGCTGCACCGCCCGAGGTGGCGGCGCAACAGTGGCTCACACATCAGGCGCTCCTCGAACAGGAGATCGACTTTGTCTCCACGTTCATGGGAACCGGCGTCTGGGGGACGGATATCACGGGCTCGGCTGGCACGCCGGGCTCGGGGCAGGTCTATCAGTGGTCGGATTACACGAACTCGGACCCGATCGGTGACGTCCGGACCGGGATCGACACGATCCTGCAGAATACCGGCCTCATGCCGAACGTTCTCGGGATATCCCGGCCGGTGTTCTCGGCGTTGATTGATCACCCCGATATTCAGGGCCGGATCAATGGCGGTGCGACGACCTCGCAGCCGTCGATCGCGAACCGGAACCTCCTCGCTCAGATCTTTGAGGTCGACGAGGTGACGGTCGGTCAGGCGATCCAAAACACCGCAGACGAGGGCCAGACGGCGGACTATTCGTTCATCATGGGCAAGGACGCCCTGTTGACGTACCGTCAGCCGAGCCCCTCGATCATGTCCCCGGCGGCGGGCTACCGCTTCTCGTGGACGGGCTACCTGCCCGGCATGAACGAGTTCGGTTTCGTGATCGAGAGCAAGCGTCGTGACGAGGAGGATAGCGATCTGTACCGCTACCGCTCGCACTACACGAACAAGCTCGTCGCCTCGGAACTGGGCTATTTCTGGGACAGCATTGTCGCCTAAGTAGGCGCCAGAGCTGGACGAGGGACAGGCGAGGCGTAGAATATGCGCCTCGCCTTTTATGATCCAACAGACAAAGAGGATAACAAGATATGTCTGCACGTCAAAACGCACGCCCGAGCCACGAACGGGACACATTTCAGGTCAGTCAGCCGCTCTATGTGAAGGGTAAAACCTTGCAGGCGAGCGGCAAGTTCTACAAGCGGGGCGAGCTGTTCCCGTGGAAAGAGCTCGGAATGAAACCCGAACGGGTCGCGAATATGTTCCCGCGTCTCGTTCATCACAAGATCGACGCGAACGCCGCGCCCCGGGCGGACGAGGGGCCCAAGGATCCGCCGACAATGGGTAAGCCCCGGGTCCGGGCCGAGCCGACAGCCGAGGAGCTCCTCACGGAGAAAGGGACCGAGCTCATGTCGGTTCGCGAGCTCCGGATCATTGCGAAACACTTGGGCGCCCCGATCAAGCGGACCCGGGCGGACCAGCTGGACGCCGTCGACGCGGCTCTCGCCACGCAGCAAGGAGCCTGATCTATGACATGGACGTATGACGAGGCCCCGGGGAGCGAAACGGCCGCAGAACGGCGCGACGCCGTCCGGATCCTCGTCGGGGATACGGACACAACGGATCAGCAAATCTCGGACGAGGCGATCGCGTATTTCCTCGAGGAGGCGGGCGATCGCGTTTATGTGGCCGCGGCCTCGACGGCGCGGTCGATCGCGGCGTCCTATGCGCGGCTCGTGACGAACTCGATCGACGCGGTCTCGGTCAACTTGTCCGATCGCATGGCCCAGTATGAAAAACTCGCGATCAAGCTCGACAGAGAGGCCAAGAGTAAGGGCGCGGGGCTGGGCCTCGCCCGGGCCGGCGGGATCAGCGAGGACGCAATGAGAACGGCGGACGACGACAGCGATCGCCCGGATCCGGCGTTCCGGTCTCGCGAGTTTCGCAATCCCGGGCGGTTCAAGTCCGACGATTACGACGAGGTCTAAATGTCGGTAGAGCTGGCAGAGCGCACAACGCTACCCGCCCGGTTCAACCGTGTTGACACGATCAACGTGATAGGGGGCGGTCCGTCGATCGCCCCTTATGCCGATCAGATCCGCGAGCTCGAGGGGATCTCGATCGGAGCTTGTCGCGCCGGGCTCTTGCTCGATTGCGATATGACGATCGCTTGCGATGGCCGGTTCCCCACGCAATGCGCCGACGAGATCCCCCCGTATATCGACAGGGGCGGGATCCTCGTCCACCCGATCCGGGATCATGTCCGGCGGCGTCAGGTCGAACACCTCGACAAGCGGATACTCACAATAGGCTGGAAGCGGGGCGGGTTCTCTACGTCTCCGCGCGAGGTTCACGGGCTCGACAGCGGGTTCGCGTGTTTCAATGCGGCCGTGATCTACCGGCCGCGGCGGATCCGCCTTTTCGGGCTGGATTACACGGCCCCCCGGGACGCCCAGCGGTGGCACAATGGATACAAGAATACCACGGTCAAAGGTTACGACGCCTCCCTGAACGGATGGGTCGCGCAATATGACCGCTTTTTGAACGACCCGATCTCGGATATCGAGATCGTGAACTATGTCGGCCCGGTCGAAAGCCGGATCCGGCCTTTCCTGAAATGCCCGTTAGAGGAGCTCTTTTCATGTCCCTAGACCCGATCCGCGACGCTGAGCGCGATAAATACTCGCAAATCTGGACAAAGGTCCCCGACTACCGGCGGCACAGCCCCGGGGAGCGCCTCCTCGGCACATTCCGGACCTACGTCGACCCCCAAGGGCTCAAGATCATTGATTTCGGCTGTGGCACCGGCCGAGCGGCTCTGGCGCTACAGAAAGCCGGGGCGGACGTTATCGGGGTTGATATCACTTTCGAGTGTCTGGATCCACACGTTCGCGACGAGCTTCTTTTCTTCCTCGAGGCGTGCCTCTGGGATCTACCCCCGGGTCTGTCTTGCGATTTTGGCTACTGTACCGACGTTATGGAGCATATCCCGCCGAGCCATGTCGACGCCGTCCTCGCGGGGATCCGCAAGGCGTGCAAGGTGGGCACGTTCTTTCAGATCGCGTGTTTCCCGGATAATTTCGGCCGCCGGATCGGAAAGACCTTGCACGAGACGGTCAAGCCGGCCGAGTGGTGGGCGGAAAAGCTCCGGGACCTCTACAGCTCGGTAGAGCTCGCGGAGATCGAACGTCGGAGGATCGTTGCCGTATGCCGCGTTTGACTTTCGTCCTTGGCGCCGGGAGATCCGGGACCTCGCTCGTGTCCCGGATCTTTGAGGCTTGCGGGGCTCAACTGGGCGGGACGAACGGTTTCGCCGAGAACCGACAGGCTAAATACTGGATCAATCACAAGCTACACGCGGCCGGGTTCGACCAGTTCGGACAATACCCGCTCCCGGATGCGCCGATAATGTCCACCCCGCGGGACGTGGCTCACCTGAAACGTATTTGCGAGGGCGTGGATCTGATCAAGGACGTAAAATTCGTTTGGGTGTGGCCGACGCTCCTCGAGGCGTTCCCGGAGGCGCACTTTGTCCTTTGCTACAGAACCCCCCAGAGGATCGCCGAGAGCTGCATAGAGGCCCCGTTTATGCGCGCATACGAGGACGCTACAGCTTGGGAGGTCTGGGCGCGGGCGTATCAGTCACAGTGCCAAGATCTATCGAACGCAGCCCCCGGGCGGTGCTCGTGGGTCGTCCCGGACGCGCTCGCAACAGGTGGCGATTTCGCCTTGCGTAGCGCCGTGGCGTGTTCTGGGCTACAATGGACCGAGGAGGCGGACCGCGTGTTCGACCCGAAACAGTGGAGCGGCGGATAAATGACGATAGCGGCGGCCGATCAAAAGCAGATATTAGCGACCCTGCAGGCGGTAGGGTACGACGTCACGTTTCGCCGCCCGGCTAATTCGAGTAGATCCTACGACCCCGCGACGAGCAGCCTGTCCGGGGGCGGCGGGAACCAAAACGAGACTGTCCGGGGGATATTCCTGAACTATCGGAACGGGGCGATCGACGGATCCCTGATCGAGCGCGGGGACCGCCTGTTCGCCATGTCCGCAAGCTACAACGGCGCGGCCCTGTCAAAGACGCCGCAGAGGGGCGACCAGATAATCGGAGAGGGGGATCCCGTGACCGTGATCGACGTCCAGATCGTCAAAGGGAACGCGACCGTGATCGGCTACCTCCTGCAGGTGCGCAAATGAGCCGTAAAGAGATCATGCTCGATTTTGACCGGGTAGCGGAGCAGACCGGGCTTTCGGTCGAGGCTGCACGCCAAGAGGTCATGAACCAGACCGCCCGGGAGATCGTCCAGAATACCCCCGTCAAGACCGGCCGGCTCCGGGCGTCGTGGTTCTGGTCCCCTACGTTCCCGGCGATCGCCCGGGCCGTCCCTACGAGCGGGATATCGGCGGCACAGTCGGCGCCCCCGAGCGTGCTCGCCGGGCTGGGCCAAGCCGGCCCGTTCATGGACGGATCCCTCTATTTCCTGAACGGCGCGAATTATGCCAAGTACGTGGAGGCGCGGACACAGTTCGTGCGGCGTGTCCTCGGGCGTGCTAAGGGTATCGAGGGCCGGGCGATCGCTCGGGTCAAAAGGTTACGGGCGAGGTTCAAATGACGGTAACGCAGGACATACGGCAGGCCCTCGAGACGAGGCTCTCGGCGATCTCCGGGTTCCCCGGGGCCGCTAATCGGAACTGGGAGAATGTCCGGTTTGATCCGACCGAGGGAACGACATGGGCGCGAATGATCCTTGTCCCTGATACCTCTCGGCCGGCCGCCATGGGTCCGAGCCCCCAGATCCGGCACGACGGGACGTTTCTCGTCGTGCTACACTTTCCCGAGGGCACAGGCCCCGGGGACGCGGATAGCCTCGCCGACGCCGTCCGCGCCGCCTTCACAGTCGACGACGTTCTGACGGTAGGGACGACAAACGTCCGGTTCGAGTGGTCGGAGCGGAACGACGGGCTCCTCGATGCCCCTTGGTACGTTGTAACGGTGACTGTGAAGTTCTACACCTACGCGAGCAGCTAAGGAGAAAAAGCTATGACATTCGCACAAGGAGCAAGGACGCGGCTCGCGATCGGCGAGCAAGCGGATTTTGATACGGACGCCGCCGCTATGGCGATCCTCCCTTTCAACACTCACGACCTCGATCTGACGAAAGAGCGCGTTGCAGGTAACGAGCTCCTCGGGGATCGCATGCCGACGGTCGATCGGCACGGGAACCGGCAGGTCGGGGGCTCGATCTCTGTTGACCTCCGGGATACTGATTTCGACCTCTTGATCGAGAGCGCCTTGTTCTCGTCGTTCGACACCTCGGGCGTGATCGCAAACGGGACGACCCCCAAGTTCCTCACGATCGAGGACGCGGCGCTCGACCTCTCGACCCCGCAATACCGGAAATTTCAGGGCTGCGCGGTCAACACCATGGCGATCAGCGCCCAGCGGAACGCGATGATCGCGGCGACGTTCGGCGTCGTCGGAAAGAACCTTGTGCAGGGCACATCACAGCTCGCCGCCCCGTCGGATCCGTCCGGCGGCGAACCGTTTGACAGTTACTCGGGTTCGATCTTTGAGGGCGGGACCGCGACGGGCGACGCGATCGCGACCGTGACGCAGCTCGATTTTACCTTGTCGAACTCGTTCGCGCCGACGTTCGTCCTCGGGTCAGACGTGACGCCGCAACTCGAGTTCGGCCGCTCGGAGATCTCCGGGACGTTGACCTCCTATTACGAGGACGCGACGTTGATCGACAAGTTCCTGAACGAGACCGAAAGCTCGCTGCAGGTCACTTTTGACGACCCGGCGAGCGGGGGCGCGTACACGTTCGATTTCCCCCGGATCAAACTCAACGGCGCGGCCGTCCCGGTTGGGAGCCCTCAGAGCCGGTTGATCACGATCCCGTTCATTGCGCTGAAAGACGCCTCGAGCGGCTATCAGCTGCAGATCACCAAGACCTAAACGAAACCCGGGGGCGGGCTTCTGGTCCGCCCCTCTCACCTTCAAAGGACCCTGCCCCATGGACCTCAAGAACCTGAAAGCCCGTGATCGGATCACGATTGAGCTCAAGAACCCTGCCAAACCGAAAGAGATCCTCCGCAAGGATAACGGCGACCCCATGACGATTACCGCCTATTCCATGGATAGCCGGGCGTACCGGGGGATCCGGGACGACCTCCGGAAAACCTATTCAGGGGTCGAGCCCGGGGATCTCGCTCGGGGGCTCCTCGGCGAGATCGTTATCGAGCTTGATATGATCTACGACGGCGAGCCTGTCACGAAAGAGCAGTTTAAGGAGCTCCTCGAGGACCCCGCGTTCTCATGGCTCCTCGCCCAGTATGATAACGCCGTACACGATCGCGCGAGTTTTTTCGACGTTCCGCCGAGCGGTTAATCGAGCACGCTCGCGCGGCGTTCCGCTTGTCTATCCCGGACAAAAACGGCGTGACGCTGGGCCAGCACTACGAGCAGGTCGAGGCGTCAACCGGGATCAGGCCCCCGGAGCTCGACCTCCCCCCGCTCCCCGCGGATATGCGAACTTTCTGGCGCTCGTTCCTACGGCTGCACCGATCGCGCTCAGCGCAACAGCCGATAGCGTTCGAGGCGATTGTCGCCTATAGTACCTTGACGGGGCACCAGTTCAGCCCGGACGAGGTCGATCTGATCTGTGATCTGGATCAGGTACACGCAGAGGAGCTTAACGCATGGCGGACTTAGTAGATTTCGGGATCCGGTTCAGATCGACAGGGGCGCCGACGGTCCTCCTCGATCTGGATAAGCTCCGAACCCAGACGGACGCGGCCGCAAAATCAACCGATCGCTTGATCGGCCGCCGAGGGCTCCGGGCGATAGGTCCAGCCTTACAGCGCAACTCTTTTGCGGTCACAAACGCCGCGAACCAGTTCTCGGACCTCGCCGTGCAGATCAGCGCGGGCGTACCGGCGACCCGAGCCCTATCGCAACAGCTCCCCCAGCTTACCGCGTTCATGGGTCCCGTTGCCGCGATCCTCGGGGTCGTCGGCGGCGTGGCGATCGGCGCGGCCGGGGCGTTCTTTGAGTTCACGGGATCCGCAAAAGACAACGAGGAGCAGCTCGACAATCTTACCGACGCTTTCGATCGTGTGATCGCAGCACAGAAAGCGGCGCAAGCCTCGGCTGTGGATCTCGCCGAACAGTACGGGACGAACAGCGCGGAAATTCAGGAGCTCCTCGACGCTCAACTCCGCCTCGAGGAGCGTAACCTCGAGGCCCAGTTCGACGGGTTAAAGTCCGCTCTGACGGCTATGAACCCGGAGATCCAGAGAGGGACAGATCTCCTTAACAGGATGCAAGAAGGCGGCGCCGGGGCGGCGCTCGCGTCTATGGAGCTGCGCCGCACATTCCTAAACCTCCCCCCAGAGGTTCAGGCGGCCACCAAAGCGATCGAGGCTTTCGGCGACGTTTCAATCGACGAGCTCGAGCAGGCGGCCGATCAGGCGCTCGCTACGGCGCTCGAGCTCGAGAGCCTGAACGATCCGGATTTCGATCCGATCATATCTCAGCTCTTGCTGTTCGCTGATCGCGCCCGGGAGTATCTGGGCGGCGTTCGAGAGGAGGCGGCCGCGACGGTTAACGCGCTCGCAAGGCTGGGCGGGGTCGACGTCGGCGGATCCGGATCCGAGGCTATCGTCGCCGGACAGGGGGCAGGTATGGTCGGAGGGCTTGGCGGCCCCGGAGGGATCATCGGGAACCGTTTCGGGGGTGTCCCGCTCCCGGAGGAGCCCGATATCGTTAACGAGGTCAAGGCGCGGCGGAAAAGCCGTTCAGGCGGCGGCAGCGGCGGACAGACTGAGGCCGAGAAAGAGCTGAAAGAGCTCGAGCGGTTCGCGGAACAGGTGTTCAAGACGACCCGCACGAACGCCGAGAAAATGGCCGAGGGTATGACCATGCTCGACGAGGCTCTCGCGGCCGGCCTGATCACACAGGACACCTACGGCCGGGCGGTCGAGGACCTGACCGACAAGTTCGGCGAGAGCGCCGAGGCCCTCAAAGGGCTGAACGACGATATCAGCGGAGAGTTCATGGACGCGCTGAGATCTGTCCGGGACGGGACAAAGGACGCCGGGGACGCGCTACTCGATTTCGTGGACAACGTCCTTATGACGATCGCGGACAAGCTCATACAAGAGCAGATCGCCGACCCGCTCGGGGACGCGCTGGGCGCTTTTATCGGCGGGTTAAATTTCAGCGCCAAAGGCAACGCCTTTTCCGGCGGAGATCTCGTTCCGTTTGCCCGGGGCGGGGTCGTATCCGCGCCGACGCTGTTCCCCATGCGCGGCAACAAAACCGGAATGATGGGCGAGGCGGGACCGGAGGCGATCGTCCCGCTCCGCCGGGGCGGCGACGGGAACCTCGGGATCGAGGCGCAAAAACCCGTCGTTAATGTGACCGTGAACAATAACAGCTCCGAGGACGTGGACGTCGCGACGGATCCGTCCTCCGGGAATATCGAGGTCACGGTCGGCCGTCTGATCGCCAAGGATATCGCCTCGGGGGGTCCGACGTTCCAAGCGATCAAGAAAACATTCGGGCAGACACAGCGCACGGCGCGGAGGGGGTAACACATGGCGACATGGCCGAGCACATTACCACAGCAATTCGAGGCCGGGGCCGGCGTGTCCCGGCAACAAGGTTTTGTCAGATCTCCGGTAAGCGCCGGGCCGTTCAAACAACGGAAACGCTACACGGCGGTCTCCCGGTTCTACACAGGGACAATGCTCATGACAGAGACCCAGCGTGCCACGCTGGAAACCTTCTACACGACGACCGTTAACGAGGGGGCCGACGAGTTCGATTTCGAGGATCCGGTCGATTTCTCTACCGTGTCGGCGCGTTTTGCGTCGGCCCCGGAGGACAGGGGTATCGTCGGCGGCGCGTCCGGTGTCGCTCTCTGGCGCGTGTCGTTTACTTTGGAGATCCTACCCTAATGGCTAGATCAATCCCCCTAGCGGTCGTCAACGCTGTAAACGCGCAAACGTCCTCGCAGATCTATTTCGTACTTGTGACGCTCTCACACTCGACCTTTTCGACGATCCGGGTCGTCAATAACACGCAAGCGGTCACGTCGAACGGGCAAGTCTTTTCCCCGTTCCCTTTTGCGGTGATCATACCCCCGGACGACGAGGAGCTGCAGGTCCGGGCCGTTCTGACGATCTACGACGCAGAGCGCGAGGTGATCGACAATCTCCGCCTTGTGGCCGGCTCCCGGGAGCGGGTAGCAGCCAAGCTCGAGGTTATAGCGGCCGCCACGCCGGACAGCGTCCTACAGTCCGTCTCCGGGCTCGAGGTGATCAATACGCGTTACCGTGTCGGCGAGCTGAGCCTAGATATCTCAATCAATAATTTCCTGACAGAGGCGTTCCCCAAAGATGGGTTTAACCCCGCGACAGTCCCCGGGATATTCTAGGGCGTGGTGGAATGACTACGTCGGGATCCCGTTCCAGTGGAACGGGTACGGCCCGGATGCGGTCTCGTGCTGGGGGCTTGTGCATCTTGTCTATGCGGAGGTTTTCGGGATCGCTTTGCCGCGGTACGACGACGCCGTCGGTATGGTCGAGGCCGGGAGGCTGCGCAGGGCCGACAGGTGGACCCATACGCCGGGGTTCTCGCTAGTTCGGGAGCCTTACCGCTCGGGGGACATTCTGCACCTCTGGGGCGTATCCGGGAGCCATAGAACGCAAACTCATTGCGGGGTCGTAACCGAGCCCGGGCGCGTGCTACATGCAGAGGAGGCGACAGGGTCGGTCATTTCGCGCTATAAAGGCGACAACCGTTTCGCCGACCGAGTTATAGGGGCTTACAGATGCAAGATCAGGAGATAACCGTCCGCCCGACGACAGAGCCGTCCGGCTACGTCTCGGTCGCCGTGATCGTCAACCCGTTTCAGGAGGAGCGCCCCCCGTCGACGCTCGTCCCGGCCGGGGACACGCTCGAGGGGATCGTCGAGCTGTTCGTCCCTGACGAGACTATGCGGGCGCACGTGGCGGCGTTCGTGGGCGGGGACTACGTTCCCCCTCACCTCTGGGGCTCGGTACGCCCGAAAGCGGGCTCCTCGGTCTTTATGAAAGCCGTCCCGCAGGATCCAGTATCGTTGATCGCTCTCCTCGCCCCAGTGGCCGGGCAATTTGTCGCCGGGAGCGTCCTCGGGCTTGCGGTCGGGACTTTGAGCTACGCTCTCGTCGCGGCCGGGGTTACGTTCGCGATCCTCGCGGTGGGTCAGGCGCTTTTCGGTCCCTCGAGGCCGGACAGGGCTCCCGACGTCGCCCCGGCGTTCTCGCTCTCCGGGGCGCGTAACAATGCGCGGCCGTTTGATGCGATCCCGGTCGTCGCAGGGACGCACAGGCATGTCCCGACCTATGGGGCTGAGCCTTACACCGAGGTCGTAGGAGATAAGCAATATCTGCGCCTGTGCATGGTCTGGGGGTACGCTCCGATCCAGCTCGAGGACGTCAAGATCGGGAATACGCCGATCGAGGACTTTCGGAATATCGAGATCGTCGAGGATCTCGACGGCTCGCTCGAGGACGTCGGTTTCTACCCCGGGGTCGTCGGCGAGGAGGCGTTGAATATCCGGCTCGAGACGACGTTCGTATCGAGGACGTGCGAGGTCGAGGGGGACGAGCTCGCAATAGATCTGTTCTACCCGGCCGGCCTCGGGACGACCGATAACAAGGGCCGCCCGGTATGGCTGAACTCGATCCTCGAGTTTGAATATCGGGAGGTCGGATCGACGAGCTGGACGCCGTTTTCGATCGGCCCCGGGATCTTGGGGTTCGGGACAAATCTAGGATCTCTCCCGGGGATCTTGGATCTCAACCCGTGGGTGACATACTACGACCCGGACGTCGGCGAGTTCGTGCAAGCCGTGCAAGGCGCCGTTCCGCCCGAGGAGGTTCTGATCCAGAGCTACACGGCCGACGAGGTCGCGGCCGCGAACGCGATCACCGGCAACGACGGATATAGGGTTCTGCGAGCATATGCGGCAAAACCTTTGCGGTGCAGCTACCGCGTGACAGGGCTCCCGTCGGGGCTCTACGAGGTCCGCGTCCGTCGGGTTAATCCGGAGAGCGGGATCGCCGGGTGGCGCGAGCAAGTTAACTGGGTGGCGCTCCGGGCGATCGACACATCGACCTCCCCGATCCAGAAAGAAGGGTTCGCGATCACCTATTACCGGCTGCAGGCAACGGACCAGCTGAACGGGGTCGTCGACCAGCTGAACGGGATCGCCTCGACGCTCGTCCCGCTCTGGAACGGGCAGAGCTGGGGTGTAACCGAGGATCCCCCGCTCGTCGATCTCAAGTTCGGCGAGCAGGTCTATAAGGAGAACAATCGGACGAAACTGTTCGACGACCTGTTCACGTTCTCGAGGGCGAGCGACGCTTATTTCTGGGACGCGAGCGGTAAGCTCGCTTTCGCCGGCTCGAACGTCCCCCGGTTCGATTACGACAAGGACGGAAACGCCCGGGGGCTCATGCTCGAGGACGCCCGACGGCAGCTCATGCCTTACGCCTCACATTCGGCGATCCCGACCAGCGAGATCGCGTCGAATACCACGACGAGCGATAGCGGCGTAATAGGACCGGACGGCATAAACAACTGGATCGACCTTACCGCCGACGCGGTCGCGGGTTTCCACGTCTGGCAGAAACAGGCGGTCTCCTCGCCGGTCACGACAGGACGGACCTATACCATGTCGGCGATTGTCGCCCGGCTCGGAGCTGATACAGTAGAGATGCGGGCGTTTTCGACAGCAGTGAACGGGGTCCGGGTTCTCTATAGTTTAGCCGATACGACGGCCACTTTAACATATGACGCGGGGAGCTCGGCGCATGTCGACAGCGGGATCGAGGAGGTCGCGCCCGGCGTGTTCCGGATATGGGTTACAGCGACAGCCGGGGCGGGTCTCACGAACAGGCTTGTTTTGCTTTTGCGAGAGCCCGGGACTAACGCCTTATCTTTCACCGGGGACGGCGCCTCGGGGCTCCGCCTGTTTCACTTGCAGATCGAGGAGGAGAGCTCGGCCGACGCCCGGGGGCCGAGCTCGCCGATCCTGAATACGAGCGCGTCGATCGTCGAGAGAGCGGCGGACGTTATGGAGTATACTCCGCCGGCCTCGCTCGACGAGGAGAGCTATTCCGTATTGATTGAGGCGTCCAAGGACGGCGAGTTCGCACGCACGGGGTACATGGGGCTCGCGGACGTCAACCCGACCCTGTTCTATACAGACAGAGACGGCCGCGTTGCTCTTTTCACTGGGGCAAAAGAGCAGATCGGGATACCTTATGCGGAGCCTACGGTTGACCAGTTTTTCCGGGCTGCGCTCTCTTACGATTACGGAACCGGCACCGGGACGACGCTCCTCTCTATCGCCGGATCCTCGGGTACAGATACAGGCGCCGGGGCGGGGAACAGTTTACGGTTTCGCACAAACGGGAACGGCGCGTTTTCGTTCGGGGAACGGTTGCAGGCTCAAGACGGGACAGTCCGGATCAAGCGGGTCGCGATCTTCAATTCGATCCTGACACAAGACGAGCTGAACGATCTCACGGGTGGGGACGAACCCGCCGAGCTGGGCAAGACCAGCAACCCGGCCGCGTTCTACCGTTACGTCCTGACAGGCGCTCCGAACCCCCGGCCGGTTCCCCGGGAGAACGTGGACGACGACGCTCTCGGGGCGTGGTTCGAGACGTGCGAGGCGGAGGGTTATCAATTCGACCTCCCGATCGTGTTCCGGTCTCCTATAAGGGATCTTCTGCAGGACGTAGCGAACGCCGGCAAAGCGAGCCCGGCCTACGTGGATGATAAATGGAGCGTGATCGAGGAGAAACCCCGGACAACGGTCGTGCAGCATTTCACGCCCCGGAACACTCGCAATTTCGACGGCGCTCTGATTTACCCGGATATCCCTCAAGCTCTCCGGATCCGGTTCGCGAACGAGGAGGCCGACTATCAGGAGGACGAGCGGATCGTCTACGACGACGGGTTCGACGAGAGTAACACGACGCTTTTCGAGGTGATCGACCTCCCGGGGCAGACGAACCCGGATAACGTCTACAGGCTCGCCCGGCACTACCTCGCCGCAGTTCGCTTGCGCCCGGAGAACTTTACGCTCGAGACGGATATCGAACACCTCGTCGCAACCCGGGGGGATCTCTGCAGGCTCACGCATGACGCCGCTATCATAGGTCAGGCGTGGGGGCGGATCGTATCGCTCACGAGCTCCTCTATAACGCTCGACGAGCCGGTCTCTCTGGTCGACGGGACCGCGTACACCTTGCGCGTCCGGACGGCCGACGGTGACACTGAGACTTTCGAGTTCACGGCGACGGCGACCGAGACGGTCTCGACGGTAGTAGTCAGTACGACCGGGAGCTCGATCGCGGCCGGGGATATGTTCATGTTCGGGCAGAACGGGATCGAGACGATCGAGGTCCTCGTCCGGTCGATCGAATATCTCGACAATCTGGACGCCCGGATCTCGCTCGTGCCTTACTCCCCCGCGATCTATAACAGTGCGAACGCTATCCCGCCTTACGAAACGAACCTCTCGGATCTGCAAAGCATATCTTTCACCGGGCCGCCGACCCCGGAGATCCTGCAGGTCGAGACCGGCGAGAACGTCCTCGTCCGGAACACGCAAGGCGGCCTAGAACCCCGTATCGTGCTATCTGTTACTCCCGGGCGGGGCTCGGGCAGCAACGGGGCTGTAACACGTACTGAGAGCCTGCAGGCGCGCTACAGGCTCTCAGACACAGGGGAGGCGTTCTCCTACTCGCCGGTTTACCCAGCGGACACGCCCCGGATATCGCTCGACAACGTCCTGACAGGCGAGGCTTACGACGTGCAGCTCCGGGCGATCGGACCCGCCGGGGAGGTCTCAGCGTGGGCCACAGAGGCGAACGTGACGGTCCTCGGGGCTCTGGCCAAGCCGAACCCGCCGGACACGTTCCTCCTGAACACGATCGGAGATTATGCCTATCTCGAGTGGACGCATATCAACCCAGCTGTTGACGTCGTCGGCTACGAGATCCGGTTCCACCCTGATCAGGACGTGACCGATTGGCAGACCATGGCGGCGCTCGCGGACGAGATCCCGGCGAACGCCCGATCGTTTACCGTCCCGGCCGCCTCCGGGTCCTACGCGATCAAAACTCGGGACGTCCTCGGGGGTCTGTCCGAGACGGCGCTCTACATCAACGCGACCCTGACGGACGCCGCGGCCGTGCGCGACTTCCTTACCGTCGCAACTACGACAGAAAATCCCGGATGGGCGGAGACCAAGACCGGGACCTCGGTCAATGGGTCTAATCAGCTGCAGCTTACGGCGGATACCGACGGGCTGTTCGAGGAGAGCGGGACCTACGAGTTCGGCGAAAGTGATCTCGGCATGGTCACGACCTTGCGGATCGTGCCCAAGATCAAAACGACCGTGATCAACACGCTCAACACGCTTGACACGTGGGACCGCTTGGCGGACGTCGACCCGATCTCAGGGGAGAGCACCGGGGACGAGGTCAAGGTCTACCTCGAGGTCGCCTATTCCCGGGACGACGTCGGCTCTGGACAGGTCTATTCCGCGTGGCAACGGGTCGTTTACGGTGATTATACCGCGCGCTGGGTCAAGTTCCGCCTTGTCCTCGAGACGACGGTCGACCCGCTTAGCGAGCTAAGCCCCTACTCCCCGGCCGTAACCGACCTGACGGTCGATCTCGACCTCTTGCGGACCGAGAGCCGGGGCGAGGATATAACGTCGGGCGCGGCTACGTACTCGGTTGCTTTTTCCCCGGATCTGTTTCAACTTGAGAGTGTATCAGTCACGGCCCAGAATATGCAAACGGGGGACTACTACCAGATATCGAACAAAACCCGGACGGGGTTCGATATCGACTTTTTCAACAGTGCAGGGACGAACGTCTCGCGGGTCTTTGACTATGTAGCGATCGGCTACGGACAGGAGAACGGAACATGACGCAAAGCGATTTTGGCACGATCAACGCCTCCACAAAAACAGGGACCGCGCTCGCCTCGGATCTGAACGGGTTCCGGGACGCGGTCAACTCTAACCATGCGGGGAGCTCGCGGCCGAGTTACGTCGTAGCCGGTATGATATGGCTCGACACCTCGAGCTCGAATTATGTCGCCTATCTCTACGACGGATCCGACGATATCCCGCTTTTCCAGATCGACGCGACGAACAATCTCGTCCGAACCGCGCCGGACGCGGATCTCGATAGCTACCTGATCACAGGCCGGAACGGTGACGATATTATGAGCGCGGTCCTTGCCGGGACAGAGCGCCTCCGGTTGACCTCGACAGGTCTCCGCCTCGGCTCGAGCTCGGCCGCGTGTGCTCTCGATCTCCGGGATAAAACCGACGCTCTCCTCTTGCCCAAGGGGACCGAGGGCCAGCGTCCGACAGCGGTCGCCGGGATGATGCGCTACAATACCGACGACGATTTCGTCGAGTATTACAACGGGACGGCATGGGGTCCGATCGGGGCGCCTTACGACGTGCAGGAGTTTCCATCCTCCGGGACATGGATCCGCCCGTTAAACTGGAACGCCGATACCGACGTTCTGTTTCTCGAGATATTCGGCGGCGGCGGTGGCGGACATGCCGGATCCGGGAACGACGGCCTCGGCGGGGCAGGAGGAGGCGGTTTTATCGGATGGCTCGATCTCCGGAACACCTCGCAATCTGGCGCCGAGATCACAGCAACGCTCGACGTCACTATCGGCGCGGGCGGATCCGGCGGCGTGTTCGGTGGCGCGGCCGCGACAGCCGGCGGGTGGACCGAGATAGATACGTCGGCCAATTTTAACATCGCGCAAGCGGTCGGCGGCGACGCCGGGGTCGCGGTCGGCGGCGGTGACGTCGTTGGGGGTGGTGTCACGATCGGCTGGACGGGGCAATCTTGGGAGGATCAACTGACAGACGCCGCAAAGTCCGAGCCTGTATTTCGGGGGTACTACAGAGGCGCCGGCCTCGAGGATCCGGGGAGCTACTCGTCGGGCGCGCTTGCGTCGAATGTAAGTGCGTCGCAGTTCGGCGGCGGCGGCGGGGGGAACAACGGCGCGGCCAAGAACGAGACCGCGAGAGGGTCCTCTAATTTCGCCGGGAACGGCGGGCAGGGGAACAATGGCGGCGCCGGCACGAACGGCGATTTCCCGGCAGGCGGTGGCGGCGCCGGGGCCGGCGGGAACGGCGGCGACGGGGCCGACGGTTACGCCCGGATAACAACGATCAGGCTTGGAGTGTAAGAACATGACAGCGCATAAAATGGTTATCGTGAACAGCGCCGGGGAGATCGTGAACCGGGTCAAAGTGGACCCGGAACGCGGACCTTTTCGGCCCAAGAAAGGGCTGCAGGCGATCACAGAAGCCGAGGCCGAGGCCAGAGGGTGCAAGCCCCCGGCAAAACCCCTCAGAGGCGCCCCTGTCCCTATGGCAGCGTTTATGCGGGCGCTCCGGGAGCAGGGCCTCCTTACGAGCTGGAAAAAGTGGGTCAAAGACGAACAGGTCGCCGACGAGGTCGCAACGCTCCGCGAGATCGGCCCCGGGGTCCTTTACTTTGACACATGGACCCGGGCAACCGGGCTGGACGAGGACGCGCGCCGGGCTCTCTGGGGGAGCGTCAAGCGCGCACAACGGGAGATATTCGGATGATCATCAAGACCACGCTACAGGAGCTCAGAGACGCGGGCGCGTGCGGCCCGGGGTTCCGGGCTATCCTCTTGCATATGGGGAAACCCAAGGCGGATAAAACCGAGGTGACGCTCGAGGACGCGATCGCGTGCGGCGTCGAGGGATCCGCGCTCTTGTTCTACCTTCTGAACGGTAAGGCGATTGACGCGGATTACCGGGAGATCCTCGTCGACCATTTGATCTCGATCGAACCCCGGCTCGCCCAGATCGAGACCGACGAGATCTCGTTCTATGTCGCGAAACACAACTGTATTCCGGACGCCCAGATCCGAGGGCTTATCGGATCGCTGTTTCCGGAGGGCTGATCGTGACACTCAAAGAGCGCGTAGAAAAGGACGACGTAGGTATGAGATGGATCCGCACAGCGGCAACGACCGTGACCGCTCTGTCCGCAGCTCTCGCGGTCGTCTGGGCGGCCCTATGGTATCTTGTAAGTCCCCGCGTGGTAGAGTGGGGCGAGGACATTGTCGCGCGAGCTACGGCGGATCTTATTTCGGACCATGAGCGGACAGCGCAAAATCTGGAACGGCTCGACCGCGTTGTCGCCAAGCTCGAGGAGAATGTGACAATCCTCGGGGACGCCGTGTCCGGGTCGTCTATGCCGTCGTGGCGCTTCTCTATGCCGGATACCTCGATTTCAGACGGAACGATCGGCGACCGGGTTACGATAACGGCGGCCGGCTATAAGCTCCGGGAGTGCGGGGTCCCCCGGGTGGACCTGTATTTCATCAATGGCGGCGGGATCTATCACAGGTTCACAGAGGCGAGCTTACTCTCGGCCGATAATAGAGGCGTGGCGTTTCCGGTCGCCCCGTCGCGGATCCAGACTGTAAGCTATACCGCAAAGATCCCCGGGGACGACAACGTCCGTCCCGGCCGGGCACGCGGTTTTATCGCCATAACCTACCCGGACACGTGCCCGGCGGTCGAGGAGGTCGTCTCCGGGCCGCTTCAATTCCGCATATTCAGAGAGGACACAGGACAATGAGAGGCAACCGTACACGAGTTATGAAATGGATCGGCCTATCCGAGGGCGGTCTTGTCGACCATCCGGACGACCCCGGAGGGCGGACGAACAAGGGGATCACACAGCGGGTCTATACCGCGTGGCTCCGGATGCAGGATCGCAAGGTTCAGGCCGTGGATCATATCACGCAAGACGAGGCCGAGGCGATCCTGTTCGAGCAGTATTTCGAGCCGGTCAAATTCGATCGCCTACCCCCGGGCCTCGATTACACGGTCGTCGATTTCGCCGTGAACTCGGGCGTCCGCCGGGCGAGCGAGTATCTACAGCGCGCGATCGTCAAACACGGGATCCGGATCTCGGTCGACGGCGCGATCGGGAACGAGACGCTCGCCGCGCTCGATCAGCTCGGCCGACAGGGCAAGATCGTTGCTCTGATCGAACAGATCAACCGCGATCGCTGGGCGTTTATGAAACGTCTCCGCCATTGGCCGGCGTTCAAAACCGGGTGGACGCGTCGCGTCATGGGGGACAAGGTCGGGGTTCAGGCGGGGGATCACGGGGTAATCGACAGATCCGTTCGGCTCGCCCAAGGTCAGAACCCCCTCGGGCCGGTCTCTACGAACCCGGGGCGGGCCACAGACGACGCCCCGGAGGGCAAGAGCGGGTCAGGTGTGGGGAAGCTCCTCGCGGCGCTCCTCGGGGCTCTGACGTCACTATTCAACAGGAGGTCTTAATATGCAGACACAAATCAACCCGGCGGCGCGGTCTAAAATCAACTGGACGTCCGTCGTCATGCTCGCGATCGGCCTCGCCGTCGCGTTCGACTTGATCCCGCCGGCCGCGCAACAGCCTTTGACCGAGCTCACCCTGATCTTAGGGCCGGCTCTGATCGCCACGTTCCGGACATGGTTCACGGGATGATAGGGGCGCTACTCGAGCTCGTCCCCGTCGAGCTCCTCGTCGGGGCCGTGACAACGATCGCCGCGCTTGTGTGGGGCGCACTGGGCCGCCGGTCGGCTCGGAAAGACGGGGAGAGGCGGGCGACGGACCGGATCGCCCGGGAGATAACAGAGGCGGACTATGACACGAGAGAAGATATTCAGAAGGCCCTCAACAGCCATAGCCTTGATCGCGATAACGCTCGCCGCAGGCTGCGAGAACGGCTCGATCGCCTCTCTGGCGGGTAAGCCCCCGGCGTTGTGCTCCGAGCTACTGGGAGAGCCGGCCCGGAGCGTTACGGCCGGGGTTCTGGCCGACGACGAGGCGCTCGAGGGGGAGGGATCCGCGCTTGTCCCTTGGGATCGGTTCCTCGACGGGTTCGAGGCCGGCTGTAAAGCATGAAAAAAGCCCCGGCCGAGGCCGGGGCTAGGTGTTTGAGGCAATGTCCCATCAGGTAACAGAACAGTGAACCTTGAGCTTACTCTGTATCGCGCGGAAAAACTATCCCCTTCTCGACCGCTACAGCCCCAGCCGACAATAGCAGGATCAACAAATCCCGGGTCGTCGGGCAAAGCTCTATAATCGTGTTTGCGTTTTCGTCGTCCCCGCGCAGTTCGGTCAAGCTATTGACCGTGAACAGGACCCACTTTTTCTCGTCCTCGTTGAGCTGAACAGGGGTTTTAATCAGATCGGAGACGTCGCGCACGGGTATCCCCTCCCTTTCTCGTGCCCGGCGCGGCCGAGCTTGTTCCCCGCGTCCTCGAGCAGGAGGGGCGTCGCCCGGGGGTGTTCTTCTAGGGCCTGTATGGCGGCCCTACAGGCGACCTCGGGGGGCAAGGCGTGCAGCGCCTCCCGGGCCATACGAACCGCGTCGCTTTGCGCTCTGGACAATCTCACAGCTCCGCCTCCTTTGCGGCTTCTGCGCGCGCGGTCCGGGCGATATTTTTGATCCGGTCGACGTCCTCGAGCGGGACAAGGACCTTGACATAGGTCAAGCCACGCCTTTCGAGGTTCTCGAGGTAGGTGTTATCCATTTCGGCCCGGGTTTTGTTTTTCGTCTCTGACATGGTTTAATCCTTTCCTAGCAAGAGAGTTTCGTTTCGCTCAGAGGACAAGGCGGTCCGGCCCTCGCCTTGTTCTGTGCAGAGGCGACCGAACCGATCGCGATAGAGCGGGGCGTCTATCTGTATGCTCTCGATCAAGAGCTTAGGTTTCGACGTGCTCCCGTTCTCGTAGAGCCGGACGAACCCGCCGGCCACGGCCGCAAAGAGTTTCCCGTCCCGCTCGTAGAGATCGCAAACCTTAAACACGCCCCCAAGGGCTACGACGGCGGTCTCGCCTTCTATGTGTTTGAACGGCATCAGATCTGATCTCCCATACAAGCGACGTAGCGGTCGGCCCAGTAGGACGCGGGGATCCCGGAGGTCCAGCCGCGCTCGTACCCCGCGCGCATGCGGTCCGGGACGGGCGGGTTCTGGGTCACAAGACGGCTTGTCCCGGTCGTCTCACGGTCGAGCGCGCCGGTCTGGGCGTGGACAAAATGCGAGCACTCGGCGAGGCGTGCGTCCCGGAGATCGTCACGGGTGTTTATACTGGCAAAAACAACAGCGGCGGCGACGACGATAGTCGCGATCAGGATCCAGCGGTGCTCCCGGCGGAGCCTCTGGGCGACGATCAGCTCCTCGTCGATCTGGTCCCCGTCGATCAGGTTCTCGACGTCGGCGAGGGGGTCATATTTCTTGATTTTCTGGCTCATTGGTCAGTCTCCTAGATGTGAGGTCGCTCCGGGGCGTGGTCGCCCCGGAGCTTGCGGGATCGGCAGGGACATGCCTAGTCCGCGTGGGTGTCTGCTATGGGGGCTCTCCTTTCTCTTGTGCGGCCCTCTGTCCCCCGGGCCGCTTGGGGGATCTGCTTATTCGCAAAGGCCATACGCAGAGGAACATAACGTACTCTCGAGCTCCGCATCTCTTTCAGGGTCTCGGCGTTTACCGCCTCGCGCTGTTCTGGCCCAGTCTACGACCTCGGGGATACGTGGATAATCGGTCGAAGCTGCAGCCTCGTCAGATTTCGCAAGCGCGGCGCCCCTAGGAGTGGTTTTTGCAGCGAAAAAAGTTGCTGCTCCCCGCTTAGACGCATCCGCGACCAGATCCTCCCATTCTGCGCGTATCGCTATTTCCTCCGGGTGGTGGATCCCAATCCGCGCTATTTCGTTTTTTGACGCGTTTATGCAGGGAAAGCAGCCGACACGCGTAAAGCCTTGGTAATAGAGGGGGTTGACAGGGGCGCCTCGGTTTTGCGCAAAATTCACCGCGTTTTCCCCAGACCAGTGGATAATAGGAGAAAACGATATGAGCGGGTACATTCCATTGATACGGGTCTTACGAAACATCGGAGCTCGCGCTCGAGCGGGACTTTCGTCCCTTCTGACGCCGAGCCACTGAACAACTGGCGTGCGACGTAGCGCCGGCTCTAAAACGCCGCGAAAAATTGCATCCTGTTTTAGAAACTCAGTGCAAAATTGGCTGCGACGAGATGGGAAACGTCCTTTCCAAAGGCACAGATCAAGAAAGACGTTACCGCTAGGGCGCAGGATTTCGAGGGCGCGATCTATGCGATCTTGCGGAACCCCAGCGCGGGACCAGTTTTTCTGTATGTGCTCGCGTTTAGTTTTCAGTCGCCCGGAAAAATCGCTTTTTACGAGCTCAACCGGCGTTTGCCCGTGTGCGATCAACCGCTCGGACAGCGCGGCAACGTGATCGCGCGTCACGCGAGCCTCGTTGTCTGTATCCGCCATAACCGAACGGAATTTTATGCCACGCATAAGGGCGAGCTCGAGACAGGCTCCGCTATCCTTACCGCCTGACACGTTAACAATGTGCTGGGTTTTCATGTTTCTGGTGTCCTTAGTTAGGTTCGAGTGGTGTTAGAACGGCGGTATCTCGCCGGGATAGGACGGGAGCCACGGGGGCGCGTAAACGGGCACCGGCGGCCGGGGGGCTACGAGGCCGAGCCGATCGAGCTCGGCCTCCATGGCGCGGGGGAGCGGGGTCATACGCGCTTGCGGCACTCAGGGCCGAACCCGGACGCGATGCTCTCGGGATCCGTCAGCTTGCGGTTACAGCGCCCACAGCGCCCCTCGTGCCAGAACTCGACCGTCCGGGGGACGTAATCCCGGGAGAGAGCGGTCGTCAGCCACGAGAGAGCCTTGAACCGGACGTCGTTCGGTCGGCCTTTCTGCCCCGCGTACAGGCACGAGCCGGTCCGGAAATGCGATATCAGGTTCCCCCCGGCGTCGACCCGCATGTAGCCGATATAGAGAAAATCGCTCTCGTTGTCCGAGCCGACAAGCGTCTCGACAAAAAACATAGTCGGAAAGGTTTTGTTCGCCCGGATCCGGTAAGTGTAACGCGTTCCGGTGTGCTGGGATACGAGCGTAAACGTGGACTTGCCGGCGGTCATGAACGCCGCGATTTGATCTGCATCAAAGAGGCGGCCGTCCTCGCTGGGGGCGTGCGGGGCCGGGGCGGCGGTCGGGGCGGTCTGGTAAGCGGTAGTCATGGTCGTTGTCTCCTTGGTTAATCTCGTGCCCCGACACTACACTATGTCGGGGCACGAGACAAGTAATCTCATTGAACGATCGGTTCGACGAGGACGGATCCGATCGGGGGGAGCCCCCGGAGGGTCGCCTCGGCCGCCCGGCTGTTCACGCGGTCCGCCTCTTTCGCATTTATGCGGCACGTGGACAGGGGGCGCCGATTGTGGACATTGTCGTACACCATAGCGACCGAGGCCGCTCCGGTCACGCGACGGCTATCCTCGTCGACGATAAAGGAGCCGTGGTCGTCCCAGTAGAGAAAGCTCCCCGGGGGCACGGTGTAAACATAGACCCGATCGAACACGCGGTCTTTCAGGGCGTGCCGGTCTATGTTCCGATCGGCTGCAATGGCTCGGCGGAACTCTTTGCAGACGCCGACGAGGGCGTCGTCTGTACCTTTGGCGCAATACCAGAGCGTCCCGGTATTGAACCGCAGGAGGGCTACATGTGTGTTCGTGATCAGGCGCATTATTCAATCTCCTCTTTGATCAGCTGAAACTCGACGACGAGCGGGACGTCTGTCCCGACGTCGAGGCGCTCGTTCGAGTAGTCACCGCCCCCGGGGACGTCGATAAAGATCCGGATAGGTCCGAACCGGCCGGCCTCGAGGCTCTCGCTCAAATGCCCCGGGAACAGGAGCTCGAGGAGGGCCTCTCGATCCAGCTCGCGCCGGACCGAGGTCGTGGTGACGATCTTTGTCGTTTGGGTCATAGGCATATCATTTTCTCCGATCTGCGAGTATGGCGCCGGCCGCGATCATGCGATCGACGAGCTGTTGCGTGGTCAGGTGCTCGAGGACCTCGATCTCCCGTGCAACGAACGGGGAGGCGGCAACGGGCTTGCTGGGGGCCGGTTGGGTCATGGCGACGGCGTCCTCGTCCACAGTCTCGCGGATCTTGTCTGTGACAGGCTGGAACATCCGGGCGACGTCGAGCTCGTGGATCCGCATAGACGCCGCGCTCTTGGCGATTACGTCGATCATCTTCACGATCTTCTCGACCCGGGGGTCGTTGATCCGCTTGAAATTCTCGGTCTTATGGTCGGTCATGGTCGTTGTCTCCTCAGTTAGGTTCAGGCGTTGTGGGTCTTGCAGAAGCTCCGCCACTGGGCGTTGATCTGGGCGGGGCCACTGTCCCCGGGGATCCGGTGGTCGATCTTGCGCCCGCTTACACGCATGACCCATTCGTCGCTTTCTGGGTGATACAGGATCACGCAGTCGCCGCAGACTGTCATGCACCATTTGCGATCGACACGGGGGCCGGGCCGCGGGCGGTCAACAAAGCGGGACATGCCGGCGTTACGCTTGAGCGTGGCAAGGCGGGCGAGGCTGAGTTTGGTCATGGTCGTTGTCTCCTGTGTTTGTCTCGTGCCCCGACACTACACTATATCGGGGCACGAGAAAAGTCCAAAAGACATGAAAACTATTGTTTTTTACTGAGTTTATCCTCGATTGCGCCGCGAATAAAATCCGCCCGGCGGCCGTCTCCCGGAGGGGGTAAACGGTCGAGGATATCCCGGCGCAAGCGGAGCGTGACAGGGTGTAACTTATCCTCCGGGGGGAGCGGTGTCCGGCCCCGGGATTTTTTGGAGTTCTTTTTGTCGGTCATATCTGCACCTCCGCCGCGTCTATAAGTTTATCCTGCAATCGGCCGTGTGACGCCAGATCGGCCGCGAGTTTCTCCTCTACTGTCCCGGGAGTGTAAAGCACAAGGGCGGAGACCTCCTCGGTCTGGCCCCTCCGGGCGAGCCGGCGGTTCCCTTGCTCCCAAAGCTCTTGACTGTCCGGCATGGTGAACCAGACAGAGGTAGAGCAGCCTCCGACGTGCAGGTTCAGGCCGTGCGCGGCGCTTACCGGGTGTACGGCTAGGGTCCCCCCAGAGGAGAGCCACTTGTCCGCCTCGTCGATCTGCAGGACCCCCGGGATATCCCGGCGGATCCGTTCGAGCTCGTGCCGGTATCGGTAGAACACGAGGAGCGGCTCCCCTTGCATGTCCTCGGCGATATCCCGGAGAGCGTCTATTCGCTCTCTGTGCAGCTCGTGCCAGCTTTTGCCGGATCCGTAATAGACCGCGCCGCCGCAAATCTGCAGGCGTTTACCGCGGTTCGCCCCGGGCTCTACGGCCGTGATCTCGATCCCGTCAGTCTCGACCTCGAGATCCTCCTCGAGCTTGTGATAGAGCTTGCGGATCTTTGGGGGTAGAGAGACCGGGACGGGGACGATCTTAGCCTCCGGGGCGGCCGTAGCGCGCGGGACAGAGAACGCGTAGGGTTTGGCCGCCTCGCGGAGCTCCTCCTCGGCCCCGGGCAGGGGCCGCCATATGCGGCGCTCCCGATCGACAGGGAAAAACCAACGGGCTTTGAAACGGGTCATAGTCGGGGCGAACTGGGGGCCGTTCGTTATGTACGTTTGACCCCAGAGGCCGAGTATCGAGTTTCCCCGGGGCGTCCCGGTCATACCGAACCGGACGGGCACGTCTAGGATCGGCTTCCTTAACGCTTTGAAACGCTGAGTGTTGGCGGATTTCATCTTGCTGATCTCGTCAAAGATCAAGGCCCCGAACTTACCCAGAGAGCGCCCTAGCTCCACCACGAGCCACGGGACGAGCTCGTAGTTTATCAGGTACACGTCGGCCGGCTGGGCGAGCTTGGCGCGGCGCTGAGACGGCGTCCCGAACACGAGCACGACCTCGAGGTCTTTCAGATGCTCCCAGCGCTTGCACTCTTGGCGCCAGACGAGCTCGCAGATCCGTTTCGTCGCCACGACGAGGATAGGGTAGGCGTAGAGCTGCACAGCGGCCGTGAGGGTGATCACAGTCTTTCCGGAGCCCGGTTTCGCCCACAAGCTACTCTGGCGCCGGCTTATCAGCTCGTCGACGGCGTTCGTCTGTTCGGGCGAGAGATCGTCGAGCCTTAATAACGGCCGCAACGGCTTCTTTCCATGATCTGACAACGGCGACCTCCTGTTTCATCCTGTTCAGCTGTTTGTGTCGGATCTTCTGGTTCGGTCTCAGGTTCCCCTCTGGGGTCTTGAACTCGAGCCATATAACCCGGCCGGGGGCATAGGGGACGACCCGGTCCGGCCAGCCGTCAGTGCCGAACTTGATCGCCGTGATCCCGAGCTTTGCGAGCTCCCGGACGGCGCGGTCCTCGATCGTTTTCTCGAGTGTCACCCGAGCCCCTCGCGTTCTATGAACCACGATTGAACAGCGAGCCCCCCGGCGCCGTCCTCTTGGGATACGCTTTTCGGGATCCAGATCTCCTCGAGATCCTGATCGAGCAGGAGATAGGCTTTCTGGGTCTCCCGGATAATCCGGCCGGACACAGGAATAAATTCGTTTCGGTCGTACATGTCGGAGGGCTCCTCTTGTTGCAGCCATTGGTCGAACATAGCGTCGGCAAAATTGCTCATTTTCTGTACCTCTCAGTCTGGAAGGTGTCGACGGCGAGGGGGAACTCGGTGAGCCACTCGGGCGGCGTTTTCATCACCTCGTTGAACTCGTCGAACCGATCGTCGTCGAGCTCTACAAGCTCGTCGTGGACGGTAAGGATCAGAGGGTGCCCCCGGGCGTCGAGCTCGAGCATAGCGTTAACGATCACGTCCCGGGCCGTGGACTGAACGATATGGCCGGTCAGGGCGCCCCCGTAGATCTTGACCCGGCCCCAGCCCGCGCCGCTCTTTAAGCGGCCGTAGCACGTCCAGCTGATCCTATACCCCGCGATCTTTTTCTCGACTTGGTAATACCAGAGGCGGCGGCCTGATGGCAGGCGGAGGAAAAACGTCTCCTCGTCGGTAAACTTGATCGACAGTTTCCCGGGTATGATCGCGAGCTCTTTCCCGGGCTTCTTGTGCGCGGCGTTCAGGGCGCGATCGAGCTTGCCCCAGAACTCGCGGACCTCCGGGGCGTTCGCCCGGTATGCGCTCACGATAGAGCTTGCCTCGTCTTTCTCGATCTGGACGTCGTAGGTCGTATCGAGCATGCCCATAAACCCCCAAGGGCCGAGGCCGTAGCCGCAGCCGAGGACGGTCTGTTTTCCCATGAACCGCTCGCTATCAGTCACGAGCTCGACGGCCTTGTCGTAGATCTTGGCCGCCATGAGGCGATAGGGGTCCTCGCCGCGGGCGAACGCCCCGAGGAGGTTCCGATCCCCTACGAGCCACGCGAGGAGCCGGGCCTCGATCTGCGAGTAGTCCCCGACGTTCAGGCGCCGCCCGGATCTGCGAGCTATCAACCCGCGAATGATCCCGGAGATCGTTTCGATGATCTCCCCGCTATAGACAAAGTCGAATATCCCGGCGTCCAGTGCCTCGAACGCGAGATCCTGTTTCTCCCCGAGGCCCCGGGGGAGGTTCATAGGCTGGAAACCAGCCCCGGAGAACCGCAACGTCCGCTCCGAGCCCCCGTAGATCACCCCGCCGTGCAAACACCCGTCCTCGGTCGTCCTACGGATCAGGGCGGCGATCTTGTCGACCGAGGTTTTCGCGAACGATTGCCGCGCCTCGGCGACCCGGCGGGTATCTTCCGGAATGAACGGATCTTTCAGGAGGTCCCGGATCGTCGCTTTCGTGCAATCTAGCGTCCCGAGGAACTCGGCGATCTTGGCCGGCTGGGAGAGCGTGAACCCGAACTCGCTCTCGATCTCGGCCGACATGACCGAGCGCGTCTCTTTCACGAGCCAATCGAGCCGGCGAGCTGATTTGATATCGACAGGGAGCCCCCGGGCGTTCATCCGGTACGTTGCCCGGTATGCCCGGAGCTCGGTCTGGGTCATGGCCGGGATCCGCTCGAGGGCGTGCTGAGTAACCTCTACGTCCTGATCGCAATACGCATAGAGCCGATCAAAATCCTCGGGCTTTGTGTCCGGGCGCCAGAACTTATCGGGGTTCGCCTTGGACGCCTTGCGAGGCTTGCTGAGTTTTTTCATGATCCGAGAGCCGTCGGTATCCTTGGGGAAACCCAGATACGCCCCCAGATGTTCGAGAGCGCCCGGGAGGCCGGCTAGACGGGCAACGGCCGCGCTATCATAGATCCGGCTTTCCTCGATCTCGATCCCGGCGCACTCCCGGAGAATATACGGCTCGAACTCGGCGTTATGGAAAACGCACAGGATATCCGGATCCGTCAGCTCCGGGAGGACGGACAGGAGGGGATCTGGATCCGTCTCGGTCCATCGCTGCACCGGAACCCCGTCGAGGCGCCACGAGGCGCACATGATCTCGGTAGAGTGGTGCTCGGCGTATGCGGCCGCTCCGACCCGCTTCACGTCGAGCTCTGAGCGGGTCTCGAGATCGAGGACAAGGATCCCGGAAAATGGACGGCCGCGCGATTGCGCGGCCGCCTCTATATGGTCCTGCAGATAGGACATATCAGTCGATCTCGAAACCGTCGTCGTCGTCGGTCTCGACCTCTCCGAACTCCTCGTCGGCGTTCGGGGCGCCGCCCAGACGCTCGCCGGTCTTGACAAGCTGGACGTTGTTCAGGCCGACGCCGACGCCTTTGTTCACGTCCTTGTCATAGCCGTAGACCGCGATCGAGACGTTCGCGTAACAGCCGCTCCAAATCTCGCTATCGTCGACAATCGGCTGAACCTGTTGATCGACCACTTGCGGCTTCCGCTTGGACGAGGCGTTCAGGAAATAGGCGTCCTCGTATGCCGGATCATCGCGATCCTCGTCGCCGTCACGGAGGGGGTTCCCTTTCTTGAGGATCCGTTCGGCCTTGTCGCCGAATTTCTCTTTCGCCGCCTCGAGGATCAGTTTTTTGAGCTCCTTGATCTGTTTGTGATCCTTGGGAATGATCAGGCTCGAGGAGTATTTCAACGGCGCGTCCTTCTCGTTCGAGGCCGGGGCCGGCTCAAAGAATTTCGCGTAGCTCAGACGGACGTTTTTCAGGATCATTTTCTGTGCCATGGATATCGTTCCTTTCAGGGTAACGGTTTGACGTGTTGACGTTATGCGCCGCAGTCTCCGGGGCGCCCGGAATTTAGAGACTACAAGGGGGAGAACTCACTGTCTAGCGGGTTTTTCGCCTCCTCCTCGCGGACGAGCTTAACCTCCCCCGGGGGCCGGGTTATCAGGCTCTCGACGATCTTGTCGCCTAGCGCCTTTCTGAGGTCGGTTTGCGTGGCCGGTCTGCGCGGAGCGTAGTCGTCCAGCTCGAGACCATGGGCCTCGATCTCGGTAACGACGTCGTCCTCGTCGATCCACTTGGCCCGACCGTTGCCTTGCTCCCGGACCCATCCGGGGATTTTCTGCCCGGCTGCGAGGCGCTGCAGGGCGGCGGTTTTGAGAGACTTGATCGTCGCGAGGATATGGTCGCTCTGATCTAGGAGCTCCGCCATACGCTCGTTAGAGATATCGTCGACGTCGATATCCTCGGTCAAAGCCTCGAACTCGTCGTGCAGCTGGGCCGTGCAGACACCAGAGGCCGGACAGAAGCGGCATTGCTCCTCACCGGGGACGAGAGGGGCGTCGGACCCCGAGGCGGTCTCTATGGCCGCCCGGGCGAGCTTGCGATAATCCTCGAGCTCCTCGGGCGTCACCTCGGCTTGTTTGACCCCTCCCGCTTTGGGCTGGATAATCACGTTATGGATCAGGTCGAACTTGGTCGGCTCCCCTTGGTTCTGCAGATACCGGATCACGCCGAGCGCGTAGAGGAGAGCCTGATCGTTGCCTTTCGGGCTCACGTCCACCCGGCCGAACTTGGCGTCGATCACGTAGAGCGAGCTCCCCTTGATCGCGACGACGTCCGAGGTCCCCCAGCACAGATCGGGATCGTTCAGGCCGAGAGCCTCGCCGACAGGGACGCGGACCTCGTTCCAGATCCGATCGAACTCTTGCTCGACGATCCAATCGAACACGACCTCGGCGTCGTCCAGACCGAGACGATCGAGGACGATCCCGTTCTCGGCCGTAAACGGCGCCTCGAGGTGTTCGCCGTCGAGCATACGCTCGACGGCCTCATGACGTGCGGTCCCCTCTCGGGCGGCCGGGCTATCCTCGTCAACGGCCTTGCCGGTAGCGAGGAGCGCCTCGACGTAATTCAGCGAGCCCGGGCAGAGCCGGACCCGCTTAAACGACGAGGGGCTGATCTTTGCGTGTAGATCAGGCATCTTTCAGAGCCTTCTCGATCGCGGCCGCGTAGTCCCGGCGATCCTCCTCGGGGACAGATTTCGCGCCTTTGTGCGGCGCCATGATCTTTTTCATGGCAACCGGGCCGAGCTCTTTGGAGCCTTTCACAAGGATGGAGCGGAAAGCGTCCTCGGTCATGGGCTCCTCGTCGCCGTTGTCGTCGTCGTCGTCGAGCTCGAACCCGTCGTCGTCCTCGTCCGCGGCCTCCTCCGCGTCCGCCTCCTCGGCGGCCTTCTCGACTTGGGCGATAATATACTCGAGCTCGCCGACGGTCTTGTCGGTCGGGATATCCTTAGACGGCCACAGGGCCGACCAGCGGGTCTCGAGATCCTCGTCCTCGGCGATCTCGGCTTTCGTCCGGCGGCTCTTTTGCCCCTTCTCGCCGTATATGCGGTTTGCCGGATCGTAATCGTCCGGCTGATCCTCCTCGACATTATCCGACGGGGGGATCGTGCCGGGGCTCGGTACATTTGCCGGCGCATCGTCGGAACCTTTTGCGCGCGCCGTCTGGACGGCTTTCATATCGTCGTCGAGAAGGGCCAGAAGGACGGAACCGCCGAGCAGCGCGATCGCCTCTTTCGTCTTGTGCTCGCCTTTCGACGTGTCGATCTCAATCTTGATTTTCATGGTCATGTCTCCTTGTGTGTTGACCTTGTCGGAATTTTGAGACTACAAAGAGGGGCGCAACAGCGCAAGCTAGAAATGAGGAAAACCAAATGTCGACTATGAACCCCCAACAATTAGATGCGTACAACGCTTTCACCCAGTTCAACGCGAACCCGGAGAGCTCCTTGTTCTGTCTGTTCGGCGCGGCCGGGACCGGCAAGAGTTTCACGTCGGGCCGTTTTCTCGACGTGATAAACGAGAACAGGGGGCCGCTCGACGAGATCCTCTGGCTCGCTCCGACATGGAAAGCCGTCCGCGTCGCCGGCCGGTTCCTGTCCGATAACGGCCTTACGAATTATGAGGTCGGATATGATTACTATTTCCATCGCCCGGGGCGTCTGATCCTGACGACGACGCAACAGGCGCTCGGGATCCGTCCCATGATCGGCGAGGAGGAGCAGGACGATCGCAAGGTAAAGTTCGGCAAGCTGGACAGGGGCGTGATCCAGAAGCTCCGCCCGGCGTTCGTCGTGATCGACGAGGTCTCTATGTTGTCGTGGCAACACCTGAAAGACATTGTTGCGGCCGTCAAATCATTCGGGGGTAAGGTCCTGATCATTGGCGACCCGAACCAGCTCCCCCCGGTCAACGCGCAAGAAATCAAATGGGATCGCTTGTCGAACCGCTACGAGCTGACCCAGATCATGCGCCAGAGCGGCGACAGTGCGATCCCGCATTTCGGCCGGACCGTGATCGAGGGCGGCGCGTGGCACGACATGACCGGCCCGGGGCTCCGCAAGGTGACGAAAGCCGTCGACGCGTTCCTCGGCGAGGTCGGCGTCCCCAGCGCGAACGAGGAGGAGCGCGACGTCTTTGTCGGCTACCGGAACCGCACCGTCGACGCCGTACAGGAGGCCGCCTGTCAGAAGGTCTACGGGCACGACGCGGAGACGTTCGAGGCCGGCGAGGTCGTGATTGCACAAAGCGCGTTCCATGTTCACCGGCAAGGGATGGTCGTCGCAAATCAGGATCAACTCGAGATCCTCGAGGTCACAGGTAAAGGGGTCTGGGGCGAGACGGCTCTCGTCCGTAACCTCGCCGGGCGGAAAGTTCTCGTCGAGTATCTGAGCGGCCGGGATCAGAACGATCGCAATAACCCGTGGAACGTCCGGCTCGAGCAGCTCCGGGGGCAGGCTATGGACCTGCAGAAGGCTTACAAGTCCGATCGCAGCGTCGACAAAGCGCGGCGCGCGGCATGGACCGCGTTTTTCGAGCACAAGGATCAGACCGTGCTCGATTTCGCTCACCCGTTCGCGATCACCTCGCACAAGTCGCAGGGCTCGAGCTACCGCCGGGCGTTCATCGCGGCCGACGAGATCGCGGATTTTTCACCCAAGCGGGGGCTCTACGTCGCCGCGACACGTCCCAAAGAGGAGCTCGTTCTGTGATGGCTACGATTGACGCATTTTCCGACATGGTCGAGATCGCCCGGCCGCTTGTCACGAACCACGATTTTATCCCGGACATAGGGATCGGGAAATTTTCCGACGCCTACCCGCCCGCGCCCCCCGGGGCGGATATCAACCCCGCGTGGTTCCTGCTCTTGCTGATCCCGCTCGTTCTTATTGATTTCGGAGGAGGGGGCTCTGTTTCGCCGCCTTACGTCGTCCCTGATCCTCCTGTGACGCCCGTCCCGCTACCTCCGGGGCTGATCATGCTGGGGACAGCCGTCGCGGCCCTCTGGGCGCGTTCGCTACGCTTGACTTGAGATGATATGGTCTTGAATATGGAAGGCCCGCGAGGGGGACGCTCTCGCGGGCCTTCTTTTGCCCAAGTGTCGACCAAAACACAAAGGAGACAACCGTAAATGTCCTATATTGACCGAGCAAAATCAACACAAAATATAGGGGGTGCGTTCCTCAGAGCCACTAAGGAGAGGAACTGGAACCTATTCGCGGTTCGCGCGCCCGACAAAAAGGGCAAGAAAGCAAAGTTCCCGTGCAAGCCGTCAGACCCTACCCGGCCTCTCTCGATCCACCTCGCGGCGCATATGACATTCGCCGAGGCGGTCGACATGATCGAGCACTACACGATCCGCAAGCCCCAGAACCTCGAGAAACTGAACGCCCGGGCGCGACAGTATTACAAGGACGAGGGCGAGCCGTATCCCGGCGACGTCGTCGAGCTCCTGATCGGGTACGTCGCCCGGGAGGGATCCGCCCTGATCGTGTGCGATCTGGACGACGTGATCGACGACGAGGGGGATATGTCGATCCTCTGGGATGGACGGATAGAGAATTGCTATGCGGAGATCTCGACAGGCGGCCGCGGCGTTCGGGTTCTCATGCCCCGGGAGCCCGGGGATCTCGAGCGGTTCGTCTCGAACGTCGAGATCGGCGGGGTCGGGATATTCGCCCGGGGCGGTAAGGGCGCCGCTCTGACGTTCCAGCCTCTCGAGGGCTGCGAGACGATCGACCGGAACGACGAGCTCCTCGAGGAGATCGAAAAGGTCCGGGACGTGGCGCGCAACGCCGCCCGCAAGGTCTACGAGGCCGGATCCTCCGACGCGGTCGAGGAGTTCCTCGAGCATGGCTGGACGGACCCGGACAAGTTCGAGCGCATGCTCGAGGATATACCGAACGACGCCTCGATCGACTTTAATCAGTGGTACGGGCTCGTCATGGCGGCGAAAGAACACTTTGCGTTGCAGCCCGACGTCGACCTCGACGAGATCGGGCAGGCGCTCGCCCGGTGGTCCCTGAACTGGGAGAGCGAGGATAACGACGAGGACGATAGCAAGTTCTGGGAGCTCTGGGATCGACCGCTAGGCCATAGCGCCGGGGGTCGGGCCTCTATGGGGTCGTGGCACGCAATGCACCGCGAGCACGCCCCGGAGGAGCCCGAGGAGACGCCGCCGGCCGTGCTCGAGGACGACGACGACGACGAGCCGTTCGATATGGAGGCTTTCCATAGACGCCTACAGGTCAAAAAGGTGGGCAACAGCTCGACCGTCGTCGCCTCGCATGAGAACGCCTTGCGGATCTTGCGGAACTATCCGTCCGTCCGGGGCATGGTCGCTATGAACGAGCTTAACGGATCCTTGCTGCGCCTCAGATCATGGGAGACCGGAGAGGTCCTCGCTCACCCTGTCCAGTGGACGGACGGGGACGACAGCCGGGTCGTGAGCGCCGTTCAGTCCGTCAAGCGGAACCGGGAGGACCCGTTCGCGGTGTTCGGGTTCGATATGATCGTCCGGGCGATCCGGGGCGTCGCGGCCGATCGGCCGTTCCACCCGATCCGGCACGAGATCAACAGGCTCCCGGCTTGGGACGGTACGCCGCGGCTCGATACATGGATCCCGCAGTTCTTGGGGGTCGAGGATACGCCGTTGCACAGGGCTTATGCGCGGCGGTTCCTGATCAGTATGATCGCCCGGGGGCATGCCACGGTAGAGAACCCGGTAAAGGTCGACACGTCGCTGATCCTGACCGGCGCGCAAGGTCTGAACAAGAGCAAGTTTTGCGCTCTATTGGCCGGCCGGCGCGATCTGTTTACCGACCAGATCGCGGATCTGCACACAAAGGACGCCTCCGGGGATATCCTCGGCGTCTGGGTCGTAGAGCTCTCCGAGGGCTACTCGGTACGCAAGGCCGACCAGAAACACCTAAAGGGGTTCATGGCGCGCGACGTGGAACGGTATCGGCCGCCCTATGGCCGGAACACGGTCTCTTTCCCCCGGACGAACGTTTTCGTCATTCCGACGAACGAGACAACGATCTTGACCGACGCGACAGGCTCGCGGCGGTTCTGGGTCCTGCAGCTCGACGGCAAGATCGACCTCGAGGGGTTCGCCGAGATCCGCGACCAGCTATTCGCCGAGGCTTACGCCGCCTATCAGGCCGGGGAGGTTTGGTGGTTGACAGCTGACGAGGAGAGCGCGCGGCGTGACCTCGAGGACGCCTTTACGATCGAGGACGTCTGGCAGGAGCGGATCTGCGAATATCTGGCGACCCGGCACGAGGGGGAGATCGTCACGGTGGGGGACATTTTGGAGGCTATCGGACGGGAGCAATCGCACGCGAACAGCGCGGACGGTTTGCGGATCAGGGACGTCATGCACAAGCTGAATTGGCAACCTTGGAGGACTGTCATAAAACGCGGATATCGCCGAAAACATGACAGTCTCCCGCCTATGTCGGAGGCCGCTAGGGCTGCAATGAGCTCCGGGGAGGTCCTACATTTTGACCCGAGGAGCGAATTTAGCCCGATCAATGACGGTGCAGAGGAAAAATGACAGTCCTATGACGGTCGGACTGTCATGTCCGGGACCCTGTAAAACAAGGCTAAAACAGGTCTAATGACAGTATGACAGTATTTTCTTATAGAGTTCTGCTGGGTAGAGGAGAGGGGGCATAGGGGGGCTATACCCGGGGGAAGTGTTAGGAAAGGACTGTCATGCGTCATACTGTCATTAGGAGCCCGGATCTTGCGGTCTTGGCGGTTTCGAGGCTACACTAAACGAGGTCAGAGAAAGGGGCTCGATATGACTAAAAAGGATAATCCGAACATGGGCCGACCGCCCAAGGATCCGACGGACTATGAGCCGAACAAGGCCACGCGCAAGAAGCGAGCGACAGCCCGGGAGAAATTCGAGCCGTATGTCGACGCAGCCGTCGAGACGATCGTCGCCGGTATGACAGGGGGCGCGGATCCGAACGAGCTCCGGGCCGCCCGGGAGGTCCTCGATCGTGTCTTTGGTCGCCCGGCTCAAGAACACGTGTTCATTGGCGACAGCGACAAGCCCCCGATCCGGGTCGACAGCGGCGTCTACAAGAACACGAAAAAGGAGGACCTGCACGCGGCCGCCCGGCTCCTGTTGCAGGCCCGGAACAGTAGGAAGGCAAACGGGGAGCAGATCCATTGATGCAGCTCAACAGTATGGCGGACAAGGCCACGGCTCACGACGTCGAGGTCGGAGAGGAGCTCTATCATCGCTATCAGGGGCTCCTCGACGATCTGGCAGAGCTCTACGACGCCTCTCCGATCGCCACGATCGGCGCTTTCGCCGTTCTGAGCCCCAGAATGTCGATCGAGGCGAACTTTCGTAGCCTCGTGTCATGCCTCGACGGGGTCAAGGCCGGCCGGGAGATCGAGGAGATCAACGCCGGGACGTTCCATAAATCCAGATCCGCAGCTGTGCGGATCCTCCGGGGAGAGGTCGAGTTCGGGGACATTGTGAAGGGGCCAAAGGTGACGGCGTTCCGGCATAATATCGCTTTCCCGGACGACAGCGACAGGGCCACGATCGACGGCCATATGATCGGGATCATGACAGGCAAGCCGGATCTGACAATGATCGAGGCGCTGTTCGAGCTCCGCAAGGTCTACGGCAACGGGGATCCCGGCTATAAGCGTGCAGAGACGGCGTTCCGTCGCTGGGTGAAACGCACACAACCGTTTGACGGCCGCCCGGCGCACTGGGTTCAGGCGATCCTCTGGCACGCTAAGCGGCGCCTGCAGAGCTCAGAGCTCGAGCTCGGGTGGAGCATGCCCCCAGCCGACAGGATCCGGGGGTTCAACACGTGAAACTGACCCGGGAGAGCGCGGCGGATCTCATAGCGAACGCAGATCCGGAGGAGGCCCGGATCCTGATCTCCGAGGCGTGCAAGGGCTCGCTCAAGTTCTTTACCGAGGTATTCTGGCCAGAGCTCGAGCCCGGCCGGGATCTCGTGCATGGCTGGGTTCTGGACGCGATCGACGAGCACCTCCTAGCCGTATCGGCTGGGGAATTGCGCCGTTTGGTGATTACGGTCCCTCCCGGGGCAATGAAAAGCCTCAAGACACGTGTTTTCTGGCCTTGCTGGGAGTGGACGCACCAGCCGAGCCGGCGCTATCTGGGGTTCTCCTACGCCGAGGCTTTGGCAACCCGGGATAACCGGCGCTCGAGGACGATCATAGAGAGCGATCTCTATCAGTGGCTGTTCGACGTCCGTATGAGCCGGGATCAGGCCGCCAAGACTAACTTTCAGAATACCGACACCGGGTTCATGCAGGCCGCAGGGGTCGGAGGCAAGGCTACAGGCGAGCGGGGCGATCGCGTGATCGTGGACGACCCGCACAACGTCTCAGAAGGCGAGAGCGAGGCCGTCCGTAGCTCGGCCGTGACATGGTTCCGGGAGGTCCTGCCCTCTCGTGTGAACAATCTGGCGACGGACGCGTTCGTCGTCATTCAACAGCGCGTGCATTACGACGACGTCGCGAACGCCGCGATCGAGCTGGGGTTCGAGCACCTCAATATCCCGGCGCACTACGACCCGGCCCGGCACTGTCACACGTCGATAGGCTGGGAGGATCCGCGGACAGAGGACGGCGAGAACTTCTGGCCTGAGCGCTACCCAGAGGAGGAGCTCGACCACCTAGCCGAGGCGCTCGGCCCCTACGCGTTCTCGGCCCAGTACGAGCAGAGCGCCACGCCCAGAGAGGGCGGATTGTTCAAGGTGGGCAAGCTCCGCTTTATCGACGACATACCGGACGAGGTGATCATCTGGGCGGACGGCTGGGATCTCGCCGGATCCGACGAGAAAGAGAACCGCGA
>Ga0209953_1000060_pt1 | contig 43162 bp, 34 predicted proteins | sample SalPonred_H2O_MG_FD_185713 | JGI IMG/M metagenome (GOLD analysis project Ga0209953, IMG submission 185713) | Salt pond water microbial communities from South San Francisco under conditions of wetland restoration - Salt Pond MetaG... | ecosystem: Environmental > Aquatic > Non-marine Saline and...
GGCAGATGGATTGGTTGCTGCTGGCGCAGGTCACCGTGTTACGGAACCATAGTCCGAATATATACGGAATCTTATGTAGTATGCGCTCATAGACAAAGAAAAGCTTGCAAAAGCTTGCAGGATTTGCCTGTCTTAGCGCCATTGCTGAAATAAAACCCGTTAGATATATAAAGCCAGACAGCACTTTTATGGAACCGCTCTGACGGATCGGCGCGCTACAGTGGCCCTCGGTATGTCCACTATAGCAACACTTCACGAACGACACTTCACGAACGACACTTCACAAAGGGCACGCCATACACGACCCTTCTGTTCGGGCGTAGTATGGCGATATCTCAGCTATTGACGGAATGCGTCACCTTCAATGAAAGCGCTGCAAACCCATCCGATTCTCATTGTCGTGCTCGCTCAGTTGTTTGGCACCTCACTGTGGTTTAGCCCCAATAGTGCTGCGGCGAGTCTGATGGCGCAATGGGGCTTAAGCGCCGCCGAACTTGGTCAGTTAACCAGCGCCACGCAAATTGGCTTTATTGTGGGCACCTTAATGCTGGCTACCACGGGCCTAGCCGACCGGTTTGCCGCGAGCCGCATTTGCGCTTTGAGTTGTTTGGCAGGTGCTTTGTTTAATGCGTTATTTGCATTAACCGCAACGGGTCTAGAGCACGGCCTGGTATGGCGTTTCCTTGTGGGTGTGACCTTAGCCGGCATCTACCCGCTGGGCATGAAACTGATCATCTCCTGGTCGCGCCATAATACGGGTGCCACGCTCGGACTATTGGTGGCCATGCTGACTTTGGGGTCGGCTCTGCCACACGGCGTACGCGCAGCTGGCATTGGCTGGGATTGGGAAAGTGTGGTGCTGACTTCGAGCGCCTTGGCAATCGCGGCTGGCGCATTGGTCTATTTGCTCGGTGACGGACCGCATTTGCCCAAAGCAGCGCCCCGCACGGTGCGATGGGGGTCGGCGCTGAAAGTGTTTTTAGATCCAAAGTTTCGCGCCAGTGCCAGCGGGTATTTCGGTCACATGTGGGAGCTGTACGCGTTTTGGACGCTGTTGCCATTTCTGGTGATCGAAGTCGTTTATGCGGCCACAGGGGCCTACAACACCACCGTCTCATCAGCAGCGACATTTGTGCTCATGGGGGTAACAGGCGCCATCGGTGCGGTGATCGCTGGTCACCTCAGCCAGCGCCATGGCAGTCCCAAGGTGGCAGCCCTGGCTTTAATGACGTCAGGGCTGATGTGCTTGCTCTACCCCTTGGTGCCGGTTGGTTTGTGGCCACTACAGGTTCTGGTGCTCGTGGTCTGGGGTTTGACCGTGGTGTCGGATTCAGCGCAGTTTTCTGCGACATCGGCCAAGGTCTGCCCACCGCACCTGGTTGGTGGCGCCCTTGCCATTCAAAACAGCATCGGCTTTCTGATCTCCACCGTTTCCATCATGCTGGTGATGGCGTTATACGAATCGGTTGGTAGTGCGGTTGTTTGGTATTTGTTGCCGGGACCGTTGCTTGGGTTGTTTTTATTCAAAAGACTGCTTCTAGACCGCTCAATGGTCGGCTGTGACGCGTGAGCACATCGAATACAGGGTAAACCTCAATATCGCAAGGTCAAAGCGGCTTGTTAATTTCTGTATACAGAATACAAAATACAAAAAAGCGCTTTACGCCATGCAACCAAGGAGGCAACCCACTTATGAATACCCGAGACATTTCCTTTGATCAGCAAAATGTTGAAGAGAAAAAACTAACGCCCTATGGTGGGTACTACACCAACCGTGTACCGGGTCATGACCCGGAATTGACTGAAGTCGGACCAGGTACACCACTTGGCGAGTACATGCGCCGTTTTTGGCATCCAGTGTGCATGTCCATGGAGCTCACCGATACCCCAAGGTATTTAAAAATACTGGGTGAAGAACTAGTGGCCTTTCGTGATGGGTCAGGCAACATTGGTGTTTTGCATGCGCACTGTGTGCACCGAGGTGCCTCGCTCGAATACGGCAAAATCCAAGAACACGGAATTTCCTGTTGCTACCACGGTATGGTGTTTGATGTTGATGGCACCTGCCTGCGCGTGCCATTCCCGCAGGGCGAAGAAGAAGAAGGCGAGCGATATCGATGTTCTATCCGGCAAGGCGCCTATAAGGCTTTCGAGCGCGATGGTCTGGTGTTCGCCTATATGGGGCCGCCCAGTGAAGAACCACCGTTTCCGGAATGGGAAGGTAACTTTACGGCAGTCAACGGTGACGAGCTCGTGCCTTACAGCAATTTCCAGCATTGCAACTGGCTGCAAGTACAAGACAACTCGGCGGACAACTATCACACCATGGCTTTACATGCCAAGCGGCAGGTCACCGGTGAACACTACCAAGGTACAACTTTTGATGAGGTTGGTGCTGCTTCCATGGAAGTGCCACCTGACATGCAGTTCGTGCCTGTTCAGGGCGGACGCAGTCTAGCCTGCGCCGGTGCGCGGCGCTCCGATGATGGACATATGTTCATTCGGGTACAGCACCAAGTCCTGCCCAACCTGAGTTTGCATGCCTACACCTCGGAGGACGGTAAGAAGAAGAAACTCTTTAGCCGCTTTCACATGATTCGTTGGACGGTGCCCGTCGACGACCACAACAGCAAAATGATCGGTTGGCGTGTCATGGGCCCGAATGTTGATACACGTGGTGTTGGCGATAAAGGTATGGTCGGCTACGAGACCATTGATTTTCTGGAAGGGCAGGTGGCTATGCGCAGGCCCGAGCGCTTTGGCAAGTACAAGTTAGAAGACATGCCACCCATACCAGCCGATCACCGTGCACGTGAGAACTACAAAGACTGTCAATATGCCCCGGGTGATTATGAAGCCATCATCAGCCAGCGACCGATTGCGGTTCATGCCTTAGAGAATCCAACCAAGTTCGATGCTGGTCTATACATGTTCAGAAAACTACTGCGCGATGCTGTTCGAGGTGCCAACCCTCAGGCTGGCCCTGAACAGTTTGCTCAGTGGGTGCGTGAACATGGCGCTCAGCCAAACAGTTACTGCTCGGGCAATGTATTTGATTTACCTGTGGGTCGTACCACCGAGGAGGAAGTAACGCTAAGACGACACTTGGCACGTGAAGTGGTCAAGATCCTCACCGAAGCCGAAGGCATGAAAGGCACTGAGCGCGAAACGTTTGTGAAAGACCGTATGGAAGCTTTGCAGCAAGACGTTTTACAAAAGCGTCACGCATAGAACCGGTCAATTTGGAGATTCATGTGACTGTAGAGAATCCAATTGGTGACACGATCGATTTGCTCGTTCGCGCAATCCGGCTTGAAGGACAAAACATTCTGTCTTTCGAATTGGTGCATCCTAAAGGTGAGTGGTTGCCTGCTGTGCAGGCTGGCGCGCATGTTGATGTGCACTTGCCCGGCGGCATGGTTCGCTCCTACTCGTTAGCAGGAGATCCTGCTGACCGCACTCGCTGGACGTTGGGTGTGTTGCGAGAACCGCAGAGCAAAGGAGGGTCGCGCGCCATGCACGAACGGGTTCGTGTGGGCGGTGGCTTGAGGGTGAGTGCACCGCGCTGCGCATTCTGGCTTGACACCGATGCGCGACATTCAGTGCTAGTGGCCGGTGGTATTGGCATCACCCCACTAAAAGCCATGGCCCACGAACTTAACCGTGCTGGTCTTAGCTTTGAGCTTCATTATTGCGCGCGAAGCCAAGACCATGCGGCGTTTGTCGACGAGTTAACGGCCCTTGTAGGGTCAGACCGCTTGCATTGGCATTTTGATGGGGGTGAGCCTGCCAACGGTTTGAACATGTCTGAACTGCTGGCCAAGCCCGAACCAGGCACGCATGTGTACTTCTGTGGACCAGCTGGGTTCATGGCTAGTTGCGAGGCCGCGACAGCGCATTGGCAGCCAGGCACTGTGCACCGCGAGTATTTCAAGGCGCCCGAACAGACGTCTGAACCCGTCGCCAGTGATGGCTCCTTCAAAGTGTTTTTGGCACGCAGTGGTCAGACCATCACGGTTGAGTCGGACCAGACGATTGTTCGCGCACTTGAACTGACCGGTGCGCGCATACCGACATCTTGTATGTCGGGCTTGTGTGGTACCTGTAAAGTGAATTACCTTGAAGGTGACGTGGATCACCGTGACTACATTTTGAATGACGAAGAAAAACAATACTGCCTGACCGCGTGCGTCTCCCGAGCCAAGGGTGCCACGCTGTCTCTTGACCTCTAACAACCTAGAAAGGAACAAGACATGCTCGATTCAGTTAAACCCGAGACCATCGCTAAACAAAACGAGTCTATTTATCAACCGACTCAGGCTAATCGTATTTTTCCGGAGATCCCGACGTTTGCGAGTTATGAAGCCGAGCGGATGCATCGTAAAAAAAGACTGGTGGCAGCCTGTCGGTTTTTTGCGGATCAACGTCTGGACTATGGCTTTGCTGGTCACTTGACCATTCGTGACCCAGAGCATCCAGAGCTGTACTGGACCAACCCGATGTGTGTGCATTTCGGGCAGGTCAAGCTCTCAAACCTGATTCTGGCTGATCATAAAGGTCATGTGGTTGAAGGTGACCATGCGATTAACCGTGCTGGTTTTGTGTTGCATGCCGCAGCTCATGAAGCTAATCCCGACATTTTGGCGATGTGCCATGCACATACGGTCTATGGCACCGCATTTGCCGCGCTAGGCAAACCGCTAGAGCCGATATCGCAGGATGCAGCCGCTTTTTTTGAAGATCATGTGGTCATTACTGACGAGGCTGGTCAGGTCGCCGTTGAAGAACAGGCCGGGATGGCCGTGTGTGACTGGTTCAAAGGGGTCAAAGCCGCCATTCATCAGAACCATGGATTGTTTACTGCAAGTCGTCACAGCATCGAGTCAGCCGCATTTTGGTTTATGGCGCTAGAACGATGCTGCCAGCAGCAGCTAATGGTTGAGGCGACGGGACAGAAGCCCAAATTAGTGCCAGCCGAGCGTGCGCGGTATAGTCGTGAGCATGTTGGCTCTGAGTACATTGGTTGGTTACACTTTCAACCAATTTATGAGCACTTGGTGCAAACCCAGCCTGACATGTTCACCTGACCGTTATTTGAGTTCACATCGTGACCCTTACCAAGATCCCCGATCGCACTGACTTTGTTGAGTTGGTCTACATCACCCTACGCGATGCCATCAGTGATGGCTCGATACAGCCAGGTGAGCGTGTCAAGCAAGAGGATCTTGCTGCCCAGCTAAATGTCTCAAGGTCGCCGGTGCTGCAAGCGCTTCGCCTGCTAAAGAAAGACGGCTTGTTGGAGGATGCGCCGGGTCGGGGCGTCATTGTTACCCGGTTGACAGCCGAACGCATTGTGAGTCTTTATCAGATTCGCGGGGCGCTAGATGCCTTGGCCGCCAAATTAGCGGCTAAGGCGCCGACAACCATAGACATGAATCTCATTGAGCGGGGCCGTGAAGTCGCACGCACAACCGATGTCAGGGCAATGATTGAAGCTGACATGGCATTTCATCAAGCTATCTATGCTGCTTCAGGCAATAGCCTAATTGTGGAAAGTGCTGCTCTGCATTGGGTGCATGTGCGCCGATTAATGGGCGCCGTGTTACAGCAAAGTGCGAGTCGCGAAGGCATCTGGGGCGAGCATCAAGCAATCGCTAATGCCGTCAATGAAGGCGATGGTGCGCTAGCGGCGCAACTATCAGAAGAGCACGCTCAGGCGGCCTGCGTTGCTTTGGTTGAGCATTTGAAGAAATCGCATCGCAGTGCCGCCTGAGCGTCAGGAAATTAAAAATCCCGTTGTGTTGGCTTAGAACTTATAGCCCACACCAACCAAGAAGTTATATGTCTGCAGACCATTGGTGCCCGATGACGTCAAGGTGCGGCCACGTGCAATGGGGTTAGTCGCACTTTCGGTTTCATTACCGTAGTCCGCAAAATTGGCTTCTGCAAACCCATACCAGCCGCCCTTGAAGATATGGCGATAACCTAGACCCAATGAATACCCAGTGAAGTTGTAGTCAAGTGAGTTGTAGTTAGTGACTTTGGCGCCGGTGTAACCGATTTTGGCATAGGCCATACCGTTAGCACCTACTGTGACTGCTGGTGAGATGTAGAGGTTGTAGGAGTATTTCTTTTGGTAGCTGTAGTCGTTGGTCAGGTTGTTCTGGTTGGGCAACAAACCGGGTGTGCTCACTGACATGGTGCCGCTGGCACCGGCAATCGGCGCATAGTCAATGCCCAAGCCCAACAGGAAGCGATCATTGATCCCTTGGTACCACCCCAGACCAATCACGCCTGTGGCGCCGTTGGCATTGGACGAACTTGTTGAGACAGGCAGACTGCGACCATTGACTGATAATGTGCTGCTGTCATGCGTGGGGTCGACCGATTCGTAACCCAAGCCGATCTGGGCGAAGCCGCCTTGAAACTTGGCCGCTTGGGCTAATGCCCCACCGCTCGCGGCCAATGAGGCGGCCAAGACCAGTGATTGGGTAAAGAGTGTTTTTTTGGTTTTCATGTGTGGCTCTTAACAAAAAAGTGCTTTCGCGATGGATGAAATGCATCTGGTAGTGACCTTGGCTTCACTAAATGCCACGAAAGCCCATGATGTCACAAGTAATAGTGTAAGGGTAAGGCGGCCTCAAAGCTTGCAATAGCTTGCAATAGTGAACAAAAAACAACAGGCGGTCAGCGTGACGCTCGCGCTTATATTCGTTTTGGTGATTTCATCGGTCTTAGTCACCCTCGAACTCGGTTAGTGCGTGATAGGTAAAGCCACGTTCTTTGATCAGGGCCGCACCGCCAATATCGGGCAGGTTAATCACAAAGGCACACTCGATGATGTCGGCACCCAATTGATCCAGCAGTTCGATGGCAGCCAGTGCTGTACCACCGGTGGCAATCAAATCGTCGACTAACAACACTCGCTCGCCGGGCGAAATGGCATCGGTGTGAATCTCCAGGCGGTCGGCACCGTATTCCAGTTCATAGTCGTGACCGATGGTGGCAGCCGGTAACTTTCCAGGTTTGCGAATCGGTACAAATCCCGCACCTAAAGCGTAGGCTAGGGGGGCGCCCAGAATAAATCCGCGCGATTCGATTCCCACGACTTTATCGATACCCCAATCGTGGTACCGATTGACCAACTCTTGCACCGTTAGACGAAACCCGATTGGGTCTTTGAGCAACGTGGTGATGTCCCGAAACTGGATGCCAGGCTTGGGATGATTCGGAATGGTTCGGACCAGGGATTTAATCGCCATGATGCCTCCTTGCATAAGTCGCCTGTTGGTCAACCAAGACCAACATTTAGTTACAAGGGTTTACCACAGAGCAAAAGCGCAATGCTTGCAAATGCTTTCCGTCTTACAGGTGACGCTTGATTTCTTGCCTAGTTCGACACCAACTCGTGCATTGCCGCCCCCAACCGTCTGAGTGCATCTGAGCAGTCCATGCGATCAAGCTTGGCTTCAATCAAACTGAACTGTCCACGCCGGACGATGGCCTCTGAGAGTGCTTGTGTGAACTCGCCATTGGTTTGAACCACCTCGCCGTGGCCGCTACCGAGAACCTCAGGTAGTTTGGCGAAGCGCCAAGGTGTGATGTCATTGAACTCGCCTTCCAGAATCAAGCGCTCAGTCAGATACCCGTCGTTGTTTAGGACAATGACAATTGGGTCATAACCGTAGCGCACAGCCACAGACAACTCCATACCCGTCATCTGAAACGCGCCATCGCCGACGAGCACAATGGGTCGCAAGGTGTTGTCTGCAGCAGCCACGCCAATGGCTGCTGGCACAGCAAATCCGAGTGACGCGTAGTACCCGCACGCCACAAAATCCTTGCCATCTTTAATCGGCAGATCAATGGCACCAAACAAAGCGTCACCGGGGTCTGCAATCACGACGGTCTTGGCAGTAATCTCCGGCGCCAATCGAGCAAACAGGGTTGAGACCGTTAGCTTGTCATCGTTTTGTCCTGCGCTAGCACCAGGCAAAGTCGCGATACGTGGGTAGTTTGACTCAAAGGTGGCATTAGTTCTGAGTTCAGTCACGGCATGGACGAAGTCTTTAAAGCCAACTTTCTCATAGATATGTCGACTGATGCGTAGACTGTCATCGGTGGCGTGCACGACCTTGGTCTGATCCATTTGTGCTGAATAGACACCGGTGTCCATGTCACTGATGTAGGCACCAAGCACCAGCAGACAGTCACTGCTTTCAACATAACTGGATATTTCCTCACGACTCATACGCCCAGCAAACACACCCATGAACTGCGGGTGCGTCTCATCAATGGCTGACTTCGATAGCAGGGTGGTGACTAGCGGGATGTTATGCGTTTGTGCAAACTGCACGACTTTGTCGAGTAAGCCATGGCGCACAAGCTGAATACCGAGTGCAATGATGGGACGCTTAGCAGTTTGCAGCATCTGCTCGACTTCACGAATCGCCGCCGCGAGGTTCTCGGGCAAAGTCGGTAACGTGTGGGGTATGTAGGGGTTAGGCAGACTGTGGTCTGGTACCTCGACTTCAACGGTTTCAAGGTCGCGAGGCAACTCGATATAGCCCGGTCGCTTGTGCAACAGGATCTGGGCTATGACAGCGTCGATTTGCTGGCAGGCCGTTAATGGATTGTCGATCATGGCTTGTGCGCAGGTCAGTTCCTGAAACACTTTGAGTTGCGAATCAAATGAACGCACCTTGTGGTGGATCATCGCGTGTGTTTGGCTCTCGAGCATGCCGGGGGCGCCACTGATGATCAAGACTGGCGATTGTTCGGCATACGCTTGACCAGTGCTATTAGCCACTTTTAAGCCGCCTACACCATAGGTGATGGCCACGACGCCAAAGCCACGCCGGCGTGCATAAGCGTCAGCGGCAAATCCCGCCCCTTGTTCATCGCTTGTGGTGATGAGCTTTAAGCGCGACTGCTCAACGCGTGACATCCAGCCGATGATGAAGTCGCCGGGGACACCAAATAAGTGATCAGCGCCGGCGGCAAGCAGGCGATCGATGAGGTATTGGCCGATAGAAGTTTTCATGGGGAGGAGTAGTAAAAAGTGAGTTGGATTATTTTGATCGCACGGTGGATAGTAGTGTGGAACTGATGCGAGGCAACTGCGATGGCTTCACTCTATGGGGGTGCAGTGAAACTGTCAATCGGTTGTTGGATCTGTGGTTGGGTTGGTTGTTTGCTTGCGTGTTGGGTTGAGCTTAAACAATGCTTGACCGGTTTTGATGCGTGCGCCTGTGCTGTGGCCTGTGCGCTGGCCAATTTCTGGACCAATCCAGTCCCAAGTCGGTGGCATCAACAGAATAATGGTCGATCCATGCTCAAACCACCCCATGCGGGTGCCTTTGGTGAGCGTTGTGTTCATGACCGTCTCGGTCGGGCCACGATAGTCCAGATGCAGGTGTATGTCCGAGAAGGTAAAACGCATGCTTGCCACCAGTACCGCGGCTACCGGCACGAGCCAGCAGGTTTCGCCGGTCTGATCTAGGGTGGCTTGAATCACCGCGCGTTCGTTTTTGGTGAACAGTCCGTTGATGCGTTTGAGTGTTGGCGGGTTGACGTTAAAGACGTCACCATGGATGTAACGCAGGTGTTTGACGGTGACATCATGTGGTGCATGGAAATGGTGATACATCGATGACATCAAACGCAGGGTTAGGTAGTGGTAGCCTTCACAGGCGTTGGCATCGTCGCGGCTTTGCAGAAAGTCCGCCAGTGAATACACCATGCCCTTGGCTTGCAGTAACTGGCCTTTTTCAACCGTACCTCTGGCGCCGACGATGGCATCACACGGGCTGCACAGCGTCTGGGGGTCAGCCTCAAAGGGTCTTAATCCCGGTTTGAGTTCGCGTACAAAGCAGTCGTGAATGCTGGGAAATTCAGTTTGTTGCGCTTCGCTTAAGTCCAGGTCACTGAGTCGCTTCCAGATGCCGATGCCGAGCTTGGCAACCCAAGGGTGGCGGATTTTGCTGATACGCCCCATGCTGCGGGTGAGCCAGGCGCGAGGAATGCGGTTGGTCAGCCAAAAATTGAGTTGCTCTTGGTCGAGCAGACGCTTGCGCAGGGTTTGGTTTGGATTCATGTGATTGTCAAACTATTCAGTTACAAGACTGACACACTAATTTGAACGGTGTGTGACACATGTGGATTGAATGGACAGTAGGTGCCGGTTTAACGGCGTGGCTCACGCCCAAGGCGGTTAGGCGTGCGCAACTTTCACGGGCCAAGCATCGCTCGCTTGCTGGTCATTCGCGCATGGCCAAACGGCTCGCGAAGTTGTTGCCGGAATACCACTACAGCGAGACCCAGTTCTTTGCCGCTGATGGTGCGCCCGATGAAGTGCAAACGCAAAGACGTCAGGGACTTATGGCGCTGAGCCAGTCGTTTATGCAAAGTCCACAGACGATTGCCTTGAGTCGTCAGGCACGCGAGCAGATCTCGGACATGCAGCTCACAGGCCGCAACCGGGTACCGTTTCAGTTCTCACCGGTGATTCAGCAGTATTTGCCGATCGGGTCATTCTGGCAATCATCGAGCGGCATCCGTTTAAAAGATCTAGACGACCGGGAGTTTATTGATCTGACGGGTTCGTTCGGCGTCAATGTCATGGGGCTTGATTTCTATAAAGAGACCACACGCAAGGGTCTTGAGCAAAGTGAGCCACTTGGTCCTTTGCTTGGCGGTTACTTGCCATGTGTGGCCACCAACGCCAGTCGTTTGCTGCAAATCAGTGGCATGGATGAAGTGTCGTTTCACATGTCGGGCACCGAAGCCGTGATGCAGGCAGTGCGTTTGGCGCGCTATCACACTGGCAGGCGCAAGATTGTGCGTTTTGCGGGTGCTTATCATGGCTGGTGGGATGATGTGCAGCCAGGCCCCGGTAACCCCATGCCACCGGGTCACGTGTATACGTTAGCCGATATGAGCGAGCGTGCTTTGCATGTGATTCGGCATCGTAAAGACATTGCCTGCGTCTTGGTCAATCCTTTGCAGTGTCTGCACCCCAACGTCAATGCACCGGCTGACACCACCTTGATCGATGGATCACGTCGCATTGAGCCGGCTTCGCGCCAGGCTTACAGCGCTTGGCTCAAAGCACTGCGCAAAGCCTGTGATGAGAACGGCGTGGCACTGATTCTTGATGAGGTGTTTGTTGGGTTTCGACTGGCGCTTGGCGGTGCCCAGGCGTACTTCGATGTCAAAGCCGATTTGGTTTGTTATGGCAAAACACTCGGCGGTGGTCTGCCGATTGGTGCGGTATGTGGCAAGTCTGATTGGATGCGACGGTTTCGCCCAGGTAAGGCCGCGGACATTTGCTTTGCGCGTGGCACCTTCAATGCCCACCCTGGCGTGATGGCAGCGATGAGTGCGTTTCTTGATGAAGCAACTTCGCCGGCATGTCGTGAGTTGTACGACCGCCAGGAGGCGATTTGGGCTGCACGTGTGGCCCGGTTCAATGACGCATTTCAAGCTGCCGGTTACCCGGTCCGATTTCATGCGCTGCAGTCCATCTGGTCGGTGTCGTATGCGTGCCCCTCACGCTATCACTGGATGTTTCAGTTTTACTTGCGCGATGCTGGCTTGGCGCTAAGTTGGGTGGGCACAGGTCGATTTATCTTCAGCCTGAATTACACCGAGCAGGACATGGATGATGTGCTGGCGCGTATGTTAAGTGCGGCTAAACGTATGCAAGATGATGGCTGGTGGTGGCACCGGCCGGGTGCCACCACCAAGGACTTGCGTCGCGCGGTGACGCGCGAGGTGGGTGGTCAGTGGCTCAAGCCCTTGCGCATGCTGGTGTCAAGAAGCTCGCCTTTGAGCAAGTAAAAAGGCGCTTTGTAGTAGAGCTTCATGTCGTGGAATGGATCGGTGATGATCTTGCAGATCCAGACCACGGCGGTGCGAAAGTTCTGCTGGATGGTCAACTGAGTCATGCGAATGACCAGCGCCATGATGCCTAATCCGAACCAGGACCAACCGACGGCGTTGACCCAAGAGCCAACGCTCTCATAGGGTTGAACAAAGGGCAGTAAGTCTGGGGCAAACCAAAGGGCTGCTGGCAGTAAGAACCAAGTGCCCATCAATACGCGCTTGCGCGCTAAGTTGTAGCCCACTTTGATGGACTCTTTGTACTCTTGGGTGGCTTGATTGACTTCGTCGTAGCCCAGCGGCTCAAAAAAGAAGTGACCTGATTGACGGGTCGTCATGGAAATCAGCCAAGCGATCAGAGCGGCCGTGGCAGGGTCATTGAACATCACTGCATAGGCCACAACAAAGCTGATGGCCGACACAAAATGCAGTGCCTGGTTAATACGACTTTGATGGTAGAAGCGGTGATCATCCCAGCGTTGGACGCGTAATTCTTCAAGAAACTGTTTCATGGGTATCCGACTCGTAGTTGACAAGATGAGCGACATCGATGGGCGTTTATGGCCTATCTATGCAGCGATTGCCATGTTCGTCTGTCTGTGTGACTTTTTAATGAAGATTTGAAGTATTTCTCGTGACTGTCACGCTTATTTCAAAAAGCGCGGGCAAGATGTTGGTATCCATCAACATGGCGGGGATCGTGCATGCTTGACATCGAACACTTCAATGCCCCACACAAGAACCTAAGGGTGGCGGTGGTGTCTGAAACCTGGCCACCCGAAATCAACGGCGTTGCCATCACCATGCATCGATTGGCACGTGAGTTGCAGCGCCGCGGTCATTCGATTCAAGTGATTCGACCCAAGCAGTCCGCTCGGGGGCCCGTGATGCCGGCTGACGCCTCGTTTGAAGAGACATTGACCAAGGGTTTGCCGATTCCGGCCTATCCGCATTTGCGCATGGGTTTGCCGGCTAAGCGCTTGCTAACCAACATCTGGAACCGGCAACGACCGGATCTCGTGCATGTGGCCACGGAAGGCCCGCTCGGGTGGTCTGCGGTGCAAGCCGCTCGGAAACTCAAGATCCCGGTGAGCTCAGACTTTCGAACGAACTTCCATAGTTACGGACAGCACTACGGTATGGGTAAGTTGACCAAGGTGATTGCGGGTTACTTGCGCAAATTTCACAACTTGACTGACTTCACGACCGTGCCCACGGACACCCTGCGCGGTCAGCTCGAGTCGTTTGGGTTTGAACGCTTGTGTGTGATCTCGCGCGGTATCGATACCCATCGTTTCAGCCCCGTTCATCGCAGTCATGAGTTACGAGCGCAGTGGACGCCGGTACCCGACAGTCGTGTGTATTTATACGTGGGGCGCCTAGCCGCCGAGAAGAACCCCGGATTGCTGGCCAAAGCCTGGTACGAAATCGCAGCCCGCGATCCTGACGCCAGGTTGGTGATTGTGGGTGATGGGCCGGCCGCACCCATGTATCGAAACTTGCTGCCGGATGCGATTTATGCTGGCTCACGTACAGGTCATGACCTCTCAGTCCATTACGCCAGTGCCGATGTGTTTCTGTTTCCCAGTACCACTGAGACCTATGGCAACGTGGTGCCCGAAGCCATGGCCAGTGGGTTGTTGGGCCTGACCTTCGATTACGCAGCTTCATCCGAGCTCGTGCAACACGGCAGTAATGGCTGGGTGGCGACCTACGCCGATCAGGCGCATTACTTAGCGCTGGCCGGCGAGCTCAGCTTGCTGCCTGCGCCCCAGTTGGCGCAGATGCGTGAGCAGGCGCGCGTCACCATGCAGTCGCGGGGCTGGGACGCCATTAGTCACAAAATAGAACACCTGTGGCGCCAGCGCCTACTGGCAGATCTGCGTGGGACCACGACAGATCTGCACTCGCACTCGGCTTTGCCACTGACCTGAACGGGTGATGAACACCGTTCAGTGTGCGTGTTTTGGTGTCAGCGCGTGCGCTAGGCTTTGAAACGCTTTTGCATCTCGTCATATAGGTCTTGGTAAGCCAACGCTGCCGCGCCGGTGGGCGTGGTGTGTATAACAGGTTCTAGATACACACCCATTTTTTCTACGTCGGACGTAAACGGGATCATGGACTTGAAGAAATGGTCAGGGTAGGTCTCGAGCAAGCGGCTCATGGTCTCGGTGTGCAGGCCCTTGATCATTTGCACCATTGAGAAAAACGGTTGCAGCTTGCCTGTGTCGAGTTTTTGTTGCTCAAAAAAACCAACCAGTTGCTCAAACGTGCGTGCTGACAGCGGTGAAGGGATCACGGGCACCATGATGGCATCTGAGGCCTTGAATACGCTCTCGGACAAGGCGGACAGGTTCGGTGGGCAGTCAAGCACCACGACCTCGTAGTCACCTTTGACTGACTTCAAGGTCTTTTTAAGTTGTGACTGGCTGTTTTTTAACTGAGACAGAAATACATCAAAGTCACGAAACGTCATGTTGGCTGGCAGCACATCGAGTTTCTCGAATTCGCTCTCGCGGATGGCTTTAACGAATCGGTCGTCACTCCCAAAAAACCGACCAAGCGTGAGTTTTTTGGATGGCTTGACCTTGAAGTAAAAGCTTGAGGCACCTTGAGGGTCAAGATCGCACAGCAGTGTGCGTTTGCCGTCGGCTGCACTGGCATAAGCAATATTCACGGCCGTGGCGGTCTTACCAACGCCACCCTTGTTTGAGTAGCATGCGATGACTTTCATGTAGTGTTCCTTTTGTTGCTTGAAATCTGTGTTGAAACGAAAGATGACAAAAGTAAAACATGTCACAAACAACCGCTTCTATCTCATGTCATATTTCTGTGACGCGAAAGCAACAGATTGGGCGCAAGTGCTTGAGTAACTTCCCATTCACCCGCTTTTCACCATCACCGATCATCTACCGACGGGAGCGTGGAGGCTCGAGAGGCTTGGTGAATAACCGGCAATGCAAGCATTCTTTGCTTGTTGATTTGGGACCGTTAAATCGTCTTAGCGAAGTACTTGGCAAAAACGCCTACGTAAAAACCCCCGATTTCGTCACAGAAAACTTCAGGTAACATCAGTTACCAGTTTGGTAAGTAAATGCAAGTTCGTCGAAAGTTAATGAGCAGTAAGAATATGAATCCCAAAAGGAGTGTTGCATGGAACTGTTAACCACCCTGTTTGATTACTTGAACGACCTGACTTGGGGGTGGGCACTCGTGCCGCTGCTCGTGATCATCGGGATTTACTTCACGCTCATGACGCGGTTTGTGCAGTTTCGCTATTTCGGGCGTATGTTCAAGCTGGCCAACCCCAAGAATGAAGCGGTGGCTGCCGGCCAAGTCAGCGGTTGGGATGCGCTGATGCTCTCAGTCGGTGGCCGCGTTGGAGGCGGTAACGTCGCGGGCGTGGCCGTAGCATTGGTACTTGGGGGGCCGGGGGCAGTGTTCTGGATGTGGGCGATTGCGCTTGTGGGTATGTGCACGAGTCTCATTGAGTGCACGTTAGCCCAGACGTTTAAGCGTCGAATGGACGATGGCACGTTTCGGGGTGGACCGGCGGCTTATATCCGCCATGGACTGGGTACCAACTACAAGTGGTTGGTCTGGTTGTATTCGTTTTGTTTGTTGGCGTCCTTTGGCTTTGGGTTTAATGCCTTTCAGGGCAACACCATCTCGACAGCAGCTAACGACAGTTTAGGTTTAGCGCACTGGGTCACGGCACTAATCATTGGTCCGCTGGCAGGGCTTATTGTGTTTGGGGGCTTGCGCCGGATTGTGAAAGCTGCTGATGCGATTGTTCCTGTCATGTGCCTGCTTTACGTGTTCATGGCGCTGGTCGTCATTGTGATGAATCTGGATCAGCTGCCTGCAGTTATCACGACCATCGTGGCCAACGCCTTTGGTCTGGAAGAGGCTGTAGCTGGCGGCATGGGTGCGGCCTTGGCAGCAGGCTTAAAGCGGGGCTTATTCTCTAATGAAGCGGGTTTAGGTTCTGCACCGAACGTGGCCGCGACCGCCGATGTCAAGCACCCTGTCTCGCAAGGCATTATTCAGTCACTGTCGGTGTTTATTGACACCTTGGTGATCTGCTCTTGCACGGCCTTCGTGATTTTGTTGAGCCCGGTCTATCAACCGGGCGGTGATTTGACCGGCGCACCCTTGGTGCAACATGCGCTCAGTTCTCACTTCGGACACTGGGCAGAATACTTGCTTACCCTGTTGCTGTTTTTGTTTGGCTTGAGCTCTATCATCTATAACTACTATCTCGGTGAAACGGCTGTGTATGAGTTCAGTAAATCGGAAACCGCACGCATGATCCTGCGCGTCTTAGTCGTGGCTTGCGTCATGATTGGTGCGGCTGCCCCGCAGGCGACGTCCGTGTTCTTTTTCTCGGATCCGCTGATGGGACTCTTGGCGGTGGTCAACCTGATGGTGATCGTCTCGCTCGTGCCAATTGTGTTGCGATTGCTGAAGGACTATCGCCAGCAGTTGCAAGACGGCAATGAGTCACCGGTGTTTAGTCCGGACCAGTTCCCGGAGCTCGATGTGGACCGCAAAGCTTGGAAGTGAGTTAGATACTGTTTGATTACGACAGTTTTCTCATCAACCCGATTATTAGAGACTGGCAAGTCACTCGATCAACGGCATTGGCCGATCACGGTGACTTGCCAGTCTCGGGAAGTAGATTGCGTGTAGGGTTCTTTGCCGCCGGTGAGTGGCGGTAAATGTTTCAGCTCTCGTGGGTCATCTCTGCCGCCAAGGCATTCATCAATGCTTCGGTTGGCATGGCACGTGCTCGGTGGTACTCAGTGCCAGCCCAAAGGCTTTGGTATTCGCCATTATTCGTCTGTGCGGCCCACTTGCGCATGCCGCCGGTAAAGGAGTTCTGAACCGGAAATGGCAACACGGTCTTGTCTTGCATGTGATCGATAAAGGTGTTGCGTATGCCGCGCGCCGGACGCCCAGAAAACCCCCTGGTCATCACACTGCCGCGTTGGGTTTGATTAAGTAGGAAATCTTTGTGAGCAGGCGTTGCCCCTGACTCTTCACAACACAGAAAGGCCGTGCCCATTTGTGCGGCGGTGGCACCGGCGTCTAGCACTGCGCGGATGTCGGTCCCGTCCATGATGGCACCGGCTGCCACCACCGGAACTGAAATCTGTTTGACCAACTGTCGTGTCAGTTCGATGGTACTTAATTCGTCATCATCGGCATTGACATCAAAGATACCGCGATGACCGCCGGCTTCAATGCCTTGGGCAACGATAAAGTCCGCACCTGCCGCTTCAATGGCTATCGCTTCAGTCACACAGGTGGCTGTCATGCCAACGGCAATGCCCAGTGCATGTGCGTGATCAACAATCGAAGCATCTGGGATACCGAAGTGAAACGTGATGATGTCGGGCTTGTGTTGCCACACCGGTGCGATCTGCTCATGCAGATCAGGGTAGAAAGGGGCACTTGGAATCTCAGGTGGTGTGTCAAACACGTCTGGTGAGACTGGAATGTTTTGAAGGGCTTGCATGGCGGCTTGCTGAACATCTGACTCAGGTAGCGCCACGGGCTTAAAGACAAAGAAGTTGGCGTTGATGGCGCCGCCTCTAGCTTGTCTACTAGGACTCACGTTGCCGCCATTGTCTCCATTACCTCTATTACCTCCATTACCTCCATTACCTGCACTGCTTCCGTTACTCATTAACGCACGTGCTGCCATCAAATCCTCGGCAATTTTTTGTGGGGAGCTATACGCAAACCCAAAACTGCCCACGCCACCAGCGTTGGCCACAGCGGCCACGAGTGCTGGTGTGCAGACACCACCAGCCATGGGTGCTTGGATGACCGGGATCTTTAAGTCGGAGAAACTGAGCATCGTGGTTTGCCTGTGTGTTTATTTGTTGTGTCGATAAGGCTACAACTTGCGCGCTTACACGTCCATAGCGCAATTAGGTGGGTTAGATGGTGATGGCAATCATGCCATGGATGCGCGGATTGTGGCGTTGGGTGTGGTGGTGAGGGGGACGGTGATGAAGGGTGGTGATATGGGGTGGTGATATGAGGTAGTGGTGGGTGGCGTTGACATAACCCCCCGTTCTAAAAATCCTGCTTGTCGCTAACAGTGAATAAATCACCGATGTATTTCTCGCGAGCGGTTCCTGGGCTTGTGCATGGCCAAGCCTAAGGTTTCCTTTTCGTAGAGAGCCTTTGATGTGATGCGTCAGTACAACTGAATAACTCACACAAAACTAAAGAGTTCTGAGTTTTAGGGAGCTTTTTTGTGTTTATGATGGTTTTACTTAGTTTTTGAAGGTTTCTGAAGGGAAAAAAAAGCAACCTTTGGTAGGTTTATGGGATCTGTATAAATAACGTACACAAATTTGTGTGCCTTGCGATTTGCCGGCTCTGTTTGACGCTTGAAAGTATTTTTAGCTTTGATTGCGTCACGTGTCCTTCACGTTCTGCGTAAGTCCCAATGATCAAAAGCCATACCGGAGTTGATATGCCGTCCCTACAAAACAATCCCCGTCGTTGTTCAACCCTGATCTCAGGAAAGCCTGGCAAGAGCCGGAGTAGAGGACGTGAGGGTATGGGCAGGCAACTGTTTCGTCAAACCATGATTGCTGCGGCGATATCAAGTTTGGGGATGTCGGCGGCTTGGGGGGATGATGTAGGAGACAACGTTGGACGAACAGATGGTTATGGCTGGCAGGAACAAGGCTCGGATTACTACGTCACGGACGTTGTTCCGGCGGCGACGAGTGATGTAACCGAGACAATCTATCGATCCATCCTTAACCCAGCTGGAAACAAAACCGCAAAAATACAAGGGAGCAACGTTACAACTAACTACAAAGTATCTACCAAAACCTACAGTAACAGTCCTTCTGACAGTCAGTACAACAACTATGGACCGTCCATATACAACGTGCAAGGTGATTGGCCCTATAAGTCACGCATTGATTACGGCATTACGCTAGAAGTAGGACCAATTTGGCTGGACGCGTATAAATGGGAGAGCGGGTACATCTATCAAAATGTCAATCAAGACTACCCAAATAAAGACGAGCACGGGGCGTATGGATACGGCTTCGTCCCAGGCGTCATCAACGTCACCAATCAAGGCTGTGCCAGGATCGGGAAGATTTGCTCTGATTCGCCTTACGCTCTGGGTGGCCCTATAACGGCCACCTTGACTGGATCAACCAATGGCAATGGTAGGTCACAAATAAACGTCTCAGGTTCAGTTGGATACAGCCAAGACAAGGCCGTGCCAAACGTGATGTCGACGTCACTTCCTTGGACGGCGGCTGGGGCAAGTCTTAGTCTAACGTCCACAGGGGGTAGAACCAACCGTATTGGAGATTGGGCAGCAGGTGATGGGGGGCAGGTAAAAGTCGGTGTCAGTGGTTATAGATTTACCGTTGGCTCAGGTACGAAACTCGCTTCAAGCGCAATAGCACCGTTTACGGCGATAAATGCGGTCTCAAGGGGCGGTGGTGCCTGGGAGATTCCACTACTGCCATTTCCCAATTTTTCAGGCGGGTGGCCTGAAGGTTCCCTCTTTTTTCCGTCGTCTACTACGATGTTTGGCCAAGGCGGCCTCGCTAAGGTGAGCTTTTCTGACAGCACCATCACAAGCTACAACGGGACTGAGTTCATGATGGGCATTGTCGCCGCAAGTGTCGGTGGGTCTACCCAGTACGCTCCAACCGGTTCCATGTCTTATGCGCATTTGCCGACCCCGGGTTTTGGTGGTGACGCGATAGTGGAGGTTGTCAACGGCAGTGCGATTCATTTGCCGTTCAACAACTCCATCGGTGTGGTGGCAACTAGTACCGGTGACCAGACCATTGAGCTTGAAGAAAATACAGTAGTCTGGGCTACAGGTGGGAAGGACGGGTTTGATAACGGTACGCCGGGTTCGGTTACCGTTGAACTCCAAAAAGGTACCAGTGTGTTGGTGGGTGACAAGTCGCTAGCGACGGGGTCGGCTAAATCAGCCGGTGATACCAACATTGGTGTGCTTGCCAATTCGTCGAGCAATTGGGGCCGAGAACTGTTTACCGGCGATGACCTATATTTCTTTATCCCTGGTCCTGCAGGGGATGTGACAGTTGAAAACGCAGCTGACGTTACCGCTTATGGCCCGAATGCTGTTGGTGTACTCGCGCAATCGATTGGTGGAAAGTCCATTAGTTCGTCAGGTGGTACCGCTGTGGGTGGTGTTAGTCCCAACGTCACACCCTACAAGGACACTACTTTTTCTGATAGCGATGGTGGGTCAGTTACGTATACTAGCCAGAGCGTGAATGGAACGTACGGCGGTTCCATCACAGCTGCCGGTGATGGTGCAACTGGCTTGCTATTGCAATCTATTGGCGGCGGCGGCGGCGCGGGCGGTAACGCAACCGGCCTATTCGTCGCTGTCGGTGATCAAGGTGGAAACGGCGGTAATGGTGGCACTTTGACGGTGACGCTCAAAGATCAAAACGTCACCACCACGGGTGACTATGCCAAGGGCGTGATTGGTCACAGTATCGGTGGCGGCGGTGGTAATGGCGGCCATGCAACTGCATATGGACTCTTACTTGCCGTGGGTGTTGGGGGTGCTGGCGGCGGCGGTGGCGACGGCGGTAAAGTGACCTACACAGGTACAAATGCTTCAGTGACCACCAATGGCCAGCATGCCATGGGGCTGACGTTTCAGAGCATCGGTGCTGGCGGCGGTACAGGCGGTGGTTCACAAAACTACGCCGCCGGTGTGGGGTTTACATTTCAGACCGCGGTTGGTGGCAGCGGTGGTAAAGGTGGCTCGGGCGGTGATCTCTCAGTCACGATTGATGAGGATTCCAGTGTTTTGACATCGGGTGTGGATTCGCACGGGGTGCTATTGCATTCGGTGTCAGGTGGTGGTGGTGCCGGTGGTACAGCCGCTGGCGCGACATTTAATATCGGTCAAATCCCGGATGTACCGGTCAAGATCAACGTCTCGGTGAGTGTGGGTGGCAGCGCCGGTAATAGCGACACAGGTGGCAATCTCAACATTACCAACAAAGGCACGATCACCACCAAGGGCGCGGGCTCCTACGGTTTGGTGATGCAGTCCATTGGCGGCGGTGGTGGTCATGGTGCGGATTCCACGGCCGGTGCAAATTCTTGGGGTGGAGCCAAACCTCCTGCGGATCTAACCACGGCTGTGTCGGTAGCTGGTAGCGCGGGCACGGGAGCTGATGGCGGTAGTGTGACGCTCACAAGCTCAGGCACGATCAGCACCCAAGGCCACAACGCGATTGGTCTGTTAGCCCAGTCCATTGGCGGTGGTGGTGGTGTGGGTGGTACTGGTAACGCGTACGAGACCGAGCGCTGGGTGGGCGACAGCAAAGCCGAGAAGAGTTCGTTTAGTTTTGCGGTGGGTGCCACAGCTGGTGTCGGTTCAGGCGGCGGTGCTGGCGGTGACGGGGGAAAGATTGATGTCACCATCACGCCAGACAAAAGCACGGGATTCACGACCATCGGTGCAGGCTCCTCAGCGGTGACCTTGCAGTCGATTGGTGGCAGTGGTGGTGTGGGTGGTGATGCTGGCACTCAAGGCATTAACGGTCAAAACGTTGATGTGCTGGTGGGTGGCGGCGGTGGCAGTGGCGGCAGCGGTGGTGAAGTTGATCTGACATTTGCTGGCAACATTCAAACCGGTGGTGTGGCGCAATTGGTTTACACCGATAGCAACAACGAGCAACAGACAAGCTCACCGGTGACCGTCGGTGGCAGCAGCCACGGCATCTTGGCACAGTCTATTGGAGGTGGTGGTGGTAGTGCGGGTAATGCATCGCCGTCGACCTCATTGGTGCCTAAGTTGACGGACAAGATCGTGACGTGGAAGCCCACCAAGAAGCAATTAAAAATCAAAAACGGTATTGAGTACTGGGCCAAGCGTGCAACAGATGATGGGTCAACGGGTGCGAGCAGCAGCTCTTCGAGTGACCCGGATTACACGGCCACGGTGAACGTGGGTGGCTCGGGTGGTTCGGGCGCCGACGGCGGCAAAGTGAACTTGGAAATCACTGACCGAAGCGATATCACAGTCTATGGCCATCATTCCTACGGCATCTTGGGGCAGTCCATTGGGGGTGGCGGCGGTATCGCGGCGGCGGCTTCGAGCAAGTCGCTGATTTCGGGTACGGTCGATGTGGGTAAAAAAGATTCGGCAAGTTTGACCGTGAGCGTGGGTGGCTCTGGGAGCTCAGCGGGCGATGGTGGCGAAGTAGAGATCACCGTCAAAAATCCGTTGAGCAACAGTTACCAAGCGCCAAACAATGCAGCGCCCGGTAACTACATCCGTACCGGTGGCTATGCCTCACATGCCATCTTCGGGCAATCGATTGGTGGTGGCGGTGGTGTTGGCCACGAGGGGTCGATCATCGGCTTCTCTAAGATCCAGGGCAAATCCACCCCGAAGGCCACGCTTGGGCACACCGACGCGGGCGGCGTGAAAGCCGGTAACGGTGGCGATGTCTATGTCGGCACTAAAAATACACCGATCTACGGTTGGATTGAAACTGCAGGAGATGCGTCGACACTGTTGTTCGCACAGTCGGTTGGTGGTGGTGGTGGCACCATCAGTTTTGGTTGTACGACCAACAGCAGAAACGGCAACGATATTGTCAAACCCTCGCCTTGCTACACCGATGCGACACCGACCTCGACGTGGGACGGCGATCCAACAACGGCTCAAACACAGGCATTTACCAATCCAGCACAGGTTTTTGATTTGGCAGCCAACGGGGCTGGTGGCGACGGCGGTGACGTCCATGTCTACTTGGGCGACTCGCATGTGGTGACCGATGGTGATCGCTCCATCGGCATTGTGGCGCAATCCATTGGCGGTGGTGGTGGCTACATTTCCGCTGATGCGCAGAACGTCGGCTCGATTACGCAAAGCTCGCCATCGTCGAGTGTCTCGTCAACGGCAGGCGACGTGTCGGTAGAATTAGTCGGTGGCAATGGACGCAATGCCTATCTGGCTACCTATGGTGACGGTGCTTGGGGTATCTTGGCGCAATCGATTGCCGGTGGTGGTGGGTTGTTGGGTGACACGGCTTTAAATATCAACGGCGTGCCAAAGACGGCAACAACGACCAAAGCGGCATCGAGTTTGTCGGGTCAAGTTCAGGTTGATATCTACGCCAATTCGATTGTCAAAACCGAGGGTAAAAATTCCCACGGTGTGGTGATGCAAAGCTGGTCTGGCGGCGGCGGTATCTTTGCTGGCAGCGGTCAGAACCCTAAAGCCTCGCTTGTCATGGGTGAGAAGTCGGGTGGCACAGCGGCCCGTGGTGGCTACAGCGAAACCGATGAAAACGCTAATAAATTAGGTCTGGTGGTGCACTCTGGCAGCACCATCGAGGTCAATGGCGAACAGTCCATCGCTGTCTTGGCGCAAAGTAATGTGGTGCCGATTTTTGTGAACGTCGTCGGTACGGTTCAAGGCGGTAAGACGACCGCTTCGAGTACATCGACTGATGGCACCAACGGCTTGCCCGGCACGGGCGTCATGATCTCCGGGGGTGGCACCCATGTTGATAACCGGATCGACGTTCAAAAAGATGGCAAGTTAACAACATACAACGACTCAACCATTGGTTATGCCATCAGAACGGATAACGGCACAACCAACGTGACCAATGCCGGCACGATCATCGGTAGCGTGGATCTGGGTTCAACCCCTGGCACTTTCACCAACGAATCAGGCGGCGTACTGAAAAAAGGCCCCGTCTACAAAGTCGGTGACAACAGCCTGCACAACTACGGCACGATCAATATCGGTAATGAGGATTCGGTGAGCACCACTAACCTCGAAGGCCGTATCGTTCAATACGACAGTGGTCGCACTTTGGTGACGTTTGATGTGTTGGGTGAGCAAAGCAATGACCGCTTGATCGTGGATGGCACAGCGGTGCTGGGTGGTTCGTTTGAAACCCGTGCTAAGTCATTGTTGCCAGGCGACTATGAGTTCTTGACGGCAACCGACCTGACAGTGACTGCCGACGCAGCAGACCGTTTGCTCTATGCCTGGGATGCAACAGTGACGGACAGCAATGTCACGGTTACCCCCACGCGCACATTCCGCACCGAGGGCTTAAGCTTAAGCCCAACCTCACAGAACCTGGTGTCGTATCTGGAGCGTGCTTGGGACAATGCAGACGCACACCATGCTTCGCTCTTTGGTTACAAGCATGAGTTAGAAGCAGTCGGAGACTACAACAGCTTGCTGGAGACGCTGGGTGGTCAGGCCTTAAATGCTCAGCCGTTGCAGATGCGCATGTCAGTCTTAAGCAATCTGGGTGACAGCATGGCTTGCCCAGTGGTCACCCCCAACGGATTGAGTCTGGGTGAAGACCGCTGCGTTTGGGCCAAGTTGACCGGTGAGGTCTCAGACTTGTCTTCTAGTGACAACAACCTTGGTTACAGAAGTACCGGTGGTGGTCTGCGTGTCGGTACACAACAGACCTTGGGTCAAGGCTGGACCGTGGGTGCAGCGGCTGGTTACGCACTAAATGATCTTACGGCGACTGACTTCTCAAGCAATGGCCAGATGTTTGACCTGTCATTGTCTGCCAAGCGTGATGTGGGACAGTGGTCATTTGGTGGATCGCTCGGTTACGCCCACGGTTGGTTTGACAACAATCGCAGTGTCAGCTTGGCGCCCACGGGCGCTTCACCAGGCTTTGATCGACAGTATGACAGCAACAGCAGCCTGTCGATTTATAGCGCCAAACTTAGAGCCGCCTACACCTTTGAGCACGACGCACACTACATTCGTCCGTACGTGGATTTTGATGTGGCTTATAGCCAAGCCCCAGGGTTCAGTGAATCAGGGCAAGGTGATCTGGCGCTTCAAACCCAATCGAACAACCAGTGGAACGTCGGTATTTCACCGATGGTGGAGTACGGTGCAGACTTTGTGACTGAGGGCAAAACACGCATGATGTTCTTTGTCAGTGCCGGTGCGACGTTCTTGCCCAACAACCAGCAAACCACACCGACTTCATTTGTCGGTGCACAGGCAGCCAATGGCACGTTTGATGTCGTCACCGATGGCCCGAATGTGCTCGGTCGTTTAAACCTCGGTATGCAGGTCTATGAGCAAGAGGGCTATGAGGTACGTGCTCAATATGGTTTGCAGGCAGGCGAGGACTACTGGTCACAGAGCGTGTCGATTAACGCGGTGTTCAGGTTCTGAGGCAGGGTAGCGTAGAACCTAGCTAGCGAAGAACAGCGCTAGCGAAGAACAGTACTAAACAGCGTTGCAAAAACCAACCCGGGCAAGGCATGGTCTGCGATCTCGCAGACCATGCCTTGCCCGGGTTTTTGGTTGAGGTGTTGGTTACGTCTGTTCAGGACACTTGTAGTTCTTTTGTGGTGGCTGCACCTGCGCGCAGGCCTGTTCGATGGCATCAAATACGGCGGCAGGCACTGTCAAGTGAAACTGCTTTCGTCGGTTGTTGGAGACTCTGCCATTGTTTTGTAGGCAGCTGATGACCAAAGTGGTCAGGTCAGAGCCACGCACATCGAACTGTTGATCAATCGTGCGGTAGATGTGGTCGTATTGGCGTAAAAACTGTATTTCTTTCTTGAGATCGTGATCTAGTGCTTGTTTGGCCATGTCTAGGCTGAACTCGACCATGGGTGTGGCATCCCAGTACTGATAGGTGGCTTTGTCTCCAGTGAAGTCGAATTCATAGTTGTCTTGGTCAATCCAGCGCACATGCCATTGCTCACGAACAGGCATTGAGAATGCCTGTAGTGCCCTGAGATATTGCAGCTCGTGGCGTTTCATGGCGATCGAGACTGGCAGCAACAAACCATTGGTTAGCTGACCTGATTGGCAAAGCGCGTAGTGAAATAAAAACCGAGACAATCTGCCGTTGCCATCCATGAAAGGATGAACAAACACGAAACCAAACGATGCGATGGTTGCCGCAACCAGCGGATCAATCGTTTTAGGTAGTTCATTGGCAAACGTCAGTACCCCGTCCATTAGGGCAGGTACCATTTCAGGCGGTGGTGGAACATAAGTGATCCCAGCAGCCCCCCGCAAAGGGCCGCTTAGCCAGTTCTGTTGATGACGGTACGAGGCAGCCAGATCGAATGGATTGGTAATGGCTGTGTTCTGTAGTTCGACCAGGTAGTCTTCGCTCATGGGCCGTGGCGTATGGGCTTGCTTTAGCAGGGCGACGAACGTTTGCGCTTTGTCTTGCGGTACTGACTCGCGCTCAATGGCAAACGAGCTCTCGGCTTCATGCAGGTAAGCCCATGCCAGCGCTCTCTCAGTTTCTGGTGTGCCGAGTTGATTCATGAACGCACGTGTCTGACTGAGAATATCCAGTTCCAACCCTTCGTTGATTGCGGCCGTGCGCCTGACCGTGACGCAGTAATGTATGTTGCCCAGACCATTAAAGTTAACCTTCCAACGTGTATTGCGTTGTCCGGGTGCAGTGATATAGCGTTTGGAATCAAACACATCGATCGTCGGGCCTGCAATACCAAGAGAGCCCTCAAGTTGCCGGTTGTTGAAGGCTTCCCAGAGAAATCCTAACAAACGTACATAACGACTGGTTGGCGATTTGCAGATACGTTGGTGGATGGCCGGCGCGGGTATGCGTGTTAGAGCCCGCGTAAGGATTTGTAGGTTGGTACCTTCGTGCTTTAACGCAAACAGGATGTGTTCGATCGGGTCATCGACCACCGGTGCCGTTCGGGCAGGCACTAAGAGTGAGTCGGGTGTTTCCGTTAGTTTGTGGACTGGCGCAATTTTGCAGGGGCGCTCTATCGCTGCCGCAGACAGCCTGTAGTGGTCGCAGACGAACTGATAGCCAATCGATGTGATTTTGTTCAAAGTCGTGTGATTTTATTAAAAACGAACGTATCACTATATTTTTTATTAAAAATGGGTTTTTGACAAGTAAAAATTAATAACCTAGTGGCAAACTGGAAAAATAGAGGCGAGTACCGAAGAAAAGTTGCATGAAGAAAAGTGTCGAATCCAGCCATGCTCAATGGCTGTCACCGATTGGCCGTTTTCTGAGCATCAGTTTTCCGAGCATCACTACACTTTTACCAGCATAAGAATGTAGCTAAGCGCACTTTTATGCGCGTAAAAAAGCAGAAATCGACATTTTTGTGCGCATAAAAGTGTCGACCTTGCAGCTTAGCGAGACTAGACTGTGCGAGGCATGTTACGGCGGGACATGATCTGACGGCACAGGAAACGGCAGGACAGGGTAATACAGAACAGGATCGATCAAGATACGGGCAGTTGTTGTGTTGCTAGCCACTGCCTAGGCCCTGACCCAAGCCGTTGCGTGAAGATTCGGGTCAGCACCGATGTGGATGAGTAACCCACTTCTGTGGCGATCGACTTGATCGGCATGCCCTGTGCAAGCAGGGACTGTGCCACTGTCATGCGCCAATCGGTCAAGTAGTCTAACGGTGTTTTTCCCATCAGTTCCCGGAACCGACGGGCAAAGGTTGCGCGCGACATGGTTGCTACATCGGCTAACCGTTCGAGCGTCCACGCACGCGCCGGGTCACGATGAATCTCAGTGACGGCGCGCAGGATCTTGGCATCGCCGAGTGCTTTGAGGGGGCCCACGGGAACCGCGTTGGTTTTAATGAGATAGCGAAACAGAATTAACAGGAAATACTGCAGCAGCTGGCTCGCAGCCAACGATCTGCCACACTTTTCTGAGAACGCTTCTTGCATCAGCAAGGTATGAATCACCTCGATCTCTGCCACTTCTGCAATGGGCACCACGATGATGTCAGGCCCAAGTGTGGTAAGCGGGTTCTTGTACCGCTGCCCAAACTCGAATTGAGCACAAACGATCTCCGCACCCTCAGTTGATGAAAGGCTATGGCTCGTTGGCCCTGGCACAAAAATCACACTCGGTTCACGCACGTCGTGCGTTTCATCGTCACTCAATAGCCGCACATTGCCTGACTTGACCCAATGAATGTGCCCAACGAGTTTGTGATGATCGATGGGCATGTTGCCGCACAGTACATCAGCAAACTGGACGTCCACGTGTGGCGGAAAGCGCGCAAAGATTGGTGTTAGTCGATCCATCCGGTCCATGTCCTTGACTTGCTCCAGTGCAGTGGTGTGGCTCGGGTTGTAGCTAGGGGTAGGGAGAGTGTAGCGAAAGAATGAGACGAACCGCAAACAATATTAGACAAACAGCTACAAAACGTACCCTACACTCATCAGGTCGATATTCATTTGTTGACTCAGTTAGCCGCGAATGTGCTGCGAAGTCCGTCTTGTATTTCACCCTTCTTAAGGAACCCTCCAATGCTCACGCCCCGTCAACCCGTTCCCAACCTTGAGTTGCCCACCCTAGACCACGGTCCTTTCAATTTGGCTGGTGATCATCCCGAGCATTTCAGTCTCGTTGTGTTTTTTAGAGGATTGCATTGCCCGCTGTGCGTGAAGTACTTAAAAGAGCTCGGTGCGCTGTTGCCTGACCTGAAAGAGCGTGGCGTCAACGTGATTGCGATTTCCTCGGATGATGAGGACCGTGCCCGCACGATGGCTGGCAAGGTTGGGGTTGCAGACCTTCGATTTGCGTATGACCTACCTTTAAGCGCCGCACGTGCTTGGGGTTTGTATATCTCTGAAGGTATTGGCAAGACATCAGCTGGTATTGAAGAGCCTGCGTTGTTTGCCGAGCCAGGTGTGTTTTTAGTGCGTCCAGACCAGACGCTCTACTACGGTGCGGTACAAACCATGCCATTTGCCCGTCCGTCGTTTGCTGACCTCATGATGGCGATTGATTTCGCCATTGGGAAGAACTATCCCGCACGTGGTGAGTACACCGGTGCGGTTTGAGTAGGGGACCTAAGCCAACAATTAATTTAGACAACAGTCACTTAACCTATCGCTTGAGCACATCAAACCATTGACGTTGTTCAGGCGTAATCGCCTCGGGTTGGGTCAGCACCGCGTTCGAGAGCGCCTGACGAATCGCAGCCTCTGGCTCGGGCAAGTCGCCGGCAAGCAAACTGTCGAGTACCGCGCGTGCTTTGGTCAGTGTTTGACCATAAAGCTCAAAAATCCCCATGGCGCTTACGTGCTGGGACTCGTCTTCTAGCCAGCAGTCGTAATCAGTAACCATGCCGAGCGTGGCATAGGCCATCTGTGCTTCTCTGGTCAAGAACACCTCGGGTACGTTGGTCATGCCAACGAGATCACCGCCCATTTGTCGCAGCCATTGGCTCTCGGCCTGGGTACCGAGGCGTGGGCCAGCCACACAAATGTATGTGGCACCGCGACTCACCCGTTGGTTGGCACGATCACCGGCGGCAACCACGGCTTGCACAAGGTTGGCACTGACCGGTTTGGCCGTTGATACGTGTGCTGCCACCCCCTCCCCAAAGAACGTACGTAGCCGATCCGCTTTGGTCCAATCGATGTATTGTTCTGGCATGACCAGATCCCCGGGTTTGATTTCCATGCGCAGGCTTCCTACCGCAGAAAATCCCAGCAGCATGGTGGCGCCAGCAGCTTTGAGCGCAAACACATTCGCTCGGTAATTGATCTCATGTGGCAGCAGGCGATGACCACCACCATGACGCGCTAAAAACAAGATGTCGTGTTGCCCAATCTGGCCGATCAGCACATCGCCTGAGGCCTGCCCAAATGGCGTGTCGCATGAGCGACGATCTTTGATTTCTAGTCCGGGTAAGTCGTACAAACCCGTTCCACCAACAATGGCCAGCATGTTCCACTCCTTAAGCTCTGCGTTTTACAGCGCGCGAGTACACAAAAGCGCTTCAAACAATACATATCGACTATCGATCATACTTGCCAACCCGTACTTGCCCCCGCACTTATCACCCTGCACTTACCACCCCGCAGGCAATCGCTCCAAATCCTCAGGCTCATCAATGTCAGCCATGGGCGGGTATTCGTGCCACTTAAGACCCACCTCGGTCGCCAGGCTTTGCAACCGGTCTCGAGTCACTGCCATCACCTCGCCAGTACTCCAGGGTATACCGGCAAACAGACGAGACAAGTGGTGAGCGTGGGTTTTAGCTAAACCAATCAGGGTGTAACCACCATCAAGGGCAGGTACAAACACAGCGTCGGATTGAATCAATTCACTCGCGGCACGATCTAGCAACGCAGCTGTCATATCGGGTGCATCTGTGCCAATCATGATGACCGCGTCATGGTTGCGTAGCAACCGTTCAAAGGCGCGCTGCATACGCGCACCTAAATCGCCATCGCCCTGAGGCGTGATATCCAACCCACGCTTATCTGCCTTGAGATTTGGATGGTCCACTGATGGTGAGATACACAGTTCAACGTGCGCAAACGCTTGTGTTTTTTGAGCGGTGGTAACCGTGTGGTTAAGTAATTGCTCCGCAAGTTCTGCCGCCCCGTCGGCGCCAAGCGCCGGAATCAGGCGGGTTTTAACCTGACCAGGGATAGGCACCTTGGCCATGATGACCAGCGCAGCTCGATGCGCGCGTTCGTTTTTTTTGTCAGCGGTCATGGATAGCAGTCATCTCTTATAAGCCCGCGCCAGTTCTTCTGCGCTTTGCCCGCGCCAGTAGCGCCAGCGCAGACGCCACATCAAAAAAATCGTTGCCCATACGCCGTTTGCCTCCCACCGACGCCCGGAGGTGATCACCGGCCCTCTTAGACATGTGGGTTTGGCGTGCTTGCACAGTTGCTTGGACAGTTCAATGTCTTCCATCAAAGGTTGGTCGGTAAACCCACCGATGGATTCAAACACATCGCGTCGCACGAAGATAGCCTGGTCGCCCGTGGCAATGCCGGTCAGTCTCGAGCGGTGGTTCATCATGAATGAGATGACGCGGAACATCCCAGCATTGTTCTCAGTGGTGCCCGTTGTGTTGTCTTCACTACTACTTTCAATGCGCACATCAAACCGTCCCCACACGGGCTCTCTCGCCAGAGCGACTTTGAGTTCTTTGGCGGCAGCGCTAGTCAGGACCGTATCCGCATGCAAAAACAACAAGTAGTCACTGCTAGCCGCAGCCGCACCGGCATTCATCTGCCGAGCCCGCCCACGCGGTGCATCGATCACCTGATCGGCCAAAGGTTCGGCCAAGGTCTTGGTGTTGTCTTGACTGCCACCATCAACCACGATCAGCTCGAGCCCAAGACTGAGCTTGCGATCAAGCGCACGCACCGACGTCAGCACCTGTTCAATCGAACCGGCTTCATTTAGGGTTGGCACGATGATCGACAAACTCGGTGTCATGCTAATGGGTCTTTGCCTGCTCGGCTGGCTCGGGTGGCTTCGATGTGTTGTGTGGAACTTGTGGGCCGCGTCTGAAACGATGGAATTTTTCCAGCCAGGCCAGAACGGTTTGCGGGGCGTGCGCGCGCTTCCATTCACCCGCGGCGTACTTGTTGGCCTCTGCCAAGGTCGGATAGGTGTGTATGGTGCCCAGGATCTTGTTTAAGCCTAGGCCATGGCGCATGGCGAGCACGTACTCGGCAAGCAGATCACCGGCGTGCTCGCCCACGATGGTCACACCGAGGATTGTGTCTTTGCCGGGCACAGTCAGTACTTTGACAAAGCCCGTGGTACTGCCATCGGCAATGGCCCGATCAAGCTCCTCGAGCTCAAAGCGCGTGACTTCATGCGGGGTGTTGTTTGCTTTGGCTTCAGTCTCGGATAGACCGACATGAGCGACTTCGGGGTCGGTGAAGGTGGTCCAGGGAATGACTGAATAGTCCGCTTTGAAGCGTTTGAAGTCACCAAACAAAGCATTGACTGCCGCATACCAAGCCTGATGAGCAGCAGCATGGGTCAATTGAAAGGGTCCAGCCACATCGCCGACGGCAAAGATGTTGGGGTAAAGCGTTTGCAGGTAGCCGTTGGTCTGTATGGTTTTGCGCAGGGTTAATTCGATGCCGAGCTCTTCCAAGCCGTAACCGGTGACACGAGGGCTACGCCCCACGGCCACGAGAATCTCATCGAACGGTATGGTGGTTTCGTTGCTTTGATCCTCGTTGCTATCGCCCTGGCGTTTAACGACCAGTTGATTAACGCCATCGATGATTTCAACACGCACGGCTTCATGACCTGTCAAGACGTTGACCCCATCTTTGGTCAACGACGTTTGGACGATGTCACTGACTTCTGGGTCTTCACGGCTGAGCAGCCGCGGGCCCATTTCCACTTGCGTGACCTCGCTGCCTAACCTCGCAAAACTTTGCGCCAACTCGCAACCAATGGGCCCGCCACCAAGCACAATCAAGCGTTTGGGTTGTTGCGTCAAATTCCAGACGGTGTCGCTTGTCAGATAACCGGCTTCAGACAAACCGGGAATTGGTGGCACAAAGGGTGAGGCGCCGGCTGCGATCACAATGTTGCGAGTCGACAAGGTCTGTTGGCTGCCGTCGGCCAAGGTCACTTGCACATGCCAGGGTGAGGTGATGACCGCATGGCCTTGCAGCACCTCGACACCAAGTGCGGTGTAGCGCTCAACTGAGTCATGCGGCTCGATTTCTTTAATGACCTCATGCACGCGCTGCATCACCGACGGGAAATCTGCTTGACCACTGACGTTTTTAAAACCAAACTGCTCGGCATGTTTTAGTTGTTTGGACAGTTTGGCCGAGCGAATTAAGGCTTTACTGGGCACGCAACCGTAGTTCAGGCAGTCACCGCCCATTTTGTGGCCCTCGATGAGTGTGACTTTGGCTTTGACGGCCGCGGCAATGTAAGCCGTAACCAAGCCACCGGCACCACCGCCGATCACCACGAGGTTGCGGTCAAACGAATTGGGTTTGGGCCAGCGTGCATAGATCTTTTTGCGCTTGACCCAATTGACCACGAGTTTGGCAATGATTGGAAATACCCCGAGCAAGATGAGACTTATGAGCAGGCCCGGTGACAACACATCGCCAACGGTGTTAATTGAGGCCAATTGTGTGCCGGCCAACACAAATACTGCGGTGCCCGGCAGCATGCCGATTTGGCTTGTGATGTAGTATCGCAATGCAGTCATGGGTGTTAAGCCCATCACCAGATTCACTAACCAGAACGGAAACACTGGCACCAGACGCAGCGTCAATAGGTAGAACACGCCATCGCGTTTAACACCCTCATTGATCGGTGCTAGCGTGCGGGCAAAGCGGCTTTGCACGGTGTCGTGCAACAGATAGCGTGCCACCAGAAATGCCAGTAGCGCACCCAAACTAGAGGCAAACGACACCACCAGCAAACCAACCCAGAAACCAAATATGGCGCCTGCGGCCAGTGTCAGGATCACCGCACCCGGGAATGAGGCTGCTGTGGCAACCACATACACCGCGAAGTAGATACCTAGGGTGAGTGCCGGCTGCTCATCAAACAGGCCGAGCAGCTGATCGCGGCTTTGTTTTAGTTGATCCAGAGTGAGCAGGCTACCGAGATCATAGGTTCGGTAGACCCAGACGATAGCCACGAGCGCAACCAGCACGAACAGCCAGCGCTGCCATGTTTTATTCGGTTTCATGATGAGCCTTAGTTCGAGTGAAACTCGATGATGGTTTCACGGGCTGTGCTTTCTTCAAGTGCACCGCCACAACTGCTGCCTTGACCGGCGGTACAACCATAACAGTGTTCACCCACCCGAATAACTTTGTTGTAGTCATCATGCAGGAGCAACTCGCGCAGGTGAGGGCGTTCGTCATCCCTGCCACCGGCGGGCAATTGCAACATTTGGTTGAAGTCACAGTCGTAGAGATAGCCCTCGTAGTCCACGCTAAGTAGCGAACGGCACATCACGGTCTCAAGGTTCTCGGGTCGATAGGCATCTTTGAGTAACTGCATGTAGTCTTCAAACAAGCCGTTACTTAACAACACCGCCCCAAAACGTTGGATTGGCATGTTGGTGATGGTAAAGAGTTGCGTGAATTCAATCCCGAAATGCGACTTGAGCTCACGCTTATAGTCGGCTTCTAATGCACCCTGTGGCGGGGGCAGGCTCGCGCCTTGCGGGTTGTAGACCAAATTCAAGTCAAGCCCAGAGCCTGGCATGCCGTAGCCCAAGCGATTCAGCGTTTGCAAGCCGCTGATGCTGCGGTCAAACACGCCCTGGCCGCGTTGCTTGTCAACGTTGGCCGGCGAATAACAGGGCATAGAAGCTGTGACTTGTACTAAGTTGTCGGCCAGAAACTGAGCCAAATCCTCGTAGCCGGGTTCAGAAAGAATGGTCAGGTTGCAGCGGTCCATGACCGTCACCCCACGCGCGCGCGCACCGGACACCAAGTAACGGAAATGTGGATTCATCTCCGGCGCACCGCCGGTTAAATCGAGCAATTCAATCGAGTGCTTGTCCAGAACTTGGAGCACCAGATCCATGGTGTCTTTATCCATGAGCTCGGTGCGGTTGGGTCCAGCATTGACGTGGCAGTGCTGACAGGACTGGTTGCACAGGTACCCGAGATTGACCTGCAGGGTTTGCAGGCCTTTGCGGGTAATGGCAGGGAAATCAGTCTTGAGCAGCAGTGGCAGGGTGGACTTCATGGGCATCCTTTGTATCAATGTCTATCTGATCATTCGCTCATGGTACGTCAATGGTTACAGGTAGGGGTTACAAAGACTGGTTACGGACATGGGTTGTCAACCATGGGTTGGCAACTACGGTCGGCCAGGCAGTTATTAAAGAAACACTTATATGCCCGATCACAGGCAATCCGCCTGTTTAGCCACAAACCGGATATCCGCAAATTCCGCCGTCACGGTCTCGCCTGTGTTGTCCGTGTCTGCAGCCAAGGCGATCTGCACCACGTTAGCCGCTGGCGTGAATTGCTGCTCGATGTCTTGGGCAATGTTCTGGGCTTGTTGCACCCATTGGCCCACCTTAGCGGCACCTGACTCGGCCACGATCATGGTGACCCGATCGGTGTAGGCGTTGGACATGGCAGTGCCCACCGGTTGGCGGTTGTCCCAGACATAGTTAATCGCAGCATCAGGCACTTGGTCACCCCAGATTGAACGTGCCAACCCGAGTTGCAGCCGCAACCCCAAACTTTGCTCAGACTCAGGGATCGCGAGACTGACGTAGAGTCTAGCGGCATAGTCGTCACCAAATCGCTCGCTCATGTCGGCTTTGTCCAACACACGGTTAACCCGCCAGCGCCAGCACAGCACCGGGGTTTGGGTCAGATCAACCTCAACCGGAATGGCCATCATGGACATGCTGGCGTTGGATTCGATGCGCAGCACAGACTGATTTTCAGCTGAGTTGCCATTAACCGCTTCAAAGGAAAACGTATTGGGCTTAATGTCATCACCAAGCCGGACTTCCGCCATCGATCGGCAGACAATGTCAGGTCAGTGGTTTGGGCGTTGGCCGTTGGAATGGCAAGCCCGGTAAACGTAGTGAGTGCAGCAAGTACAGAAAATACTGCAACCACAGCGGACATGCCAAACTTTCTGGGCAGGGTTAACAGACGATCATTTGAGTTTCTTGCGTTTTTGCGCATGGCACGCGTTTCCTGTCGTATCACATGATGGATTAAGGCGATGGCGTAAGGGGAGGTATGTGAGTAGCGTATGTGCGTGCTTGTTCCATTCACCCATCAAAGCTCTACTCGATCCAGCATCCCACGCAATATTCAATCACTAATTCGGTCAGAACAAGAAATTGGTTACAGTGATAAAGGCTTGTGGGTTAGATAAAGAACCAAAAATCCCAAAAAACCAAAAACTCCAGTAAAAAAACTCACAAGAAATGCCAGGCGGCTGTAACCATTGACCATCAACTTGCGAATAGACATATGCAACCCTCTGATTGGGCGCAAGCGTTTGAAGACAAGCTAAAGCCCTTATGGCTGTCTGCCATAGGCGGTGACAACACCGCCTATGAACAAGCGCTCGAGCTGATCGCATCGCGCCTGCGTGGCTATTTCGCTAGGCGCCTGCAGGCCATGCCATCAGAGGTCGAAGACTTGGTGCAGGAGACATTGATGGCAGTGCATCTAAAACGCGCAACGTTTGACCCGGCCTATCCTGTGACTGCCTGGGTGTTGGCCATTGGCAAGTACAAGCTAGTGGACTTCTGGCGGCGTCACGAGCGCACTGGCGATTTGCATGATGATATTGACCAAGTCGGTGCCAATGAGCTCGTGGCCTCAGAACCCGATGAGGGAACCGATCATGATCTGGCGGTGTTGTTGCAAACCTTGCCGCTAGCGCAACGAACGTCAATTGAACTAACCAAGCTTCAGGGCATGACGGCCGTTGAAGCAGCCAAGGAAAGCGGCATGTCGGTGTCGGCTATTAAAGTCAACGTACACCGCGGCCTGAAAAGCCTGTCCAAACTGATCAAACAATAACAATTCCTAGCTACCCCTAACCTCCCATGAAAACCTCAAACCTCATCCATCTGTTGGCCACCAACTCTGAACCGGTTGATCCCCGTGCTGTGACTAAGTCACTGGCGTGGCCGTTGGGTTTAGGGTTGTTGGCCAGTGTGCTGTTAAGCGCCTTGGCGATCGGCGTATTACCGGCAGAGGCCTTTGTGTTGCCGGCCGTGTGGGTCAAGTTTGTCTATGGGGTGGCACTGGCTTTGTCATTGGTGGCGCTATTAAGTCGTCTTTACCGACCCGGTGCGCCCACGCAGCCAGTTATTAAATGGCCGCTATTGACCTTGTTGGTTATGACGCTGATTGGGTTTGCTTACCTCATGTTCACGCCCGAGTCACAAAGAGCAGCCGTGATATTTGGTCGCACATGGCTGGCATGCCCGTGGTTTGTGTTGGGGCTATCGCTGCCAGCGCTGGCCGCGCTGCTTTGGGCGGCAAGGCAGTTGGCGCCCACGGACCTCAAAACCACGGGGTTTGCTACGGGGTTACTGGCCGGTGCGATTGGAGCGCTGGGCTATTCGTTTGCTTGCCCAGAGACGTCTTTGACGTTTGTGGCGATTTGGTACACCGCTGGTATCGTACTGGCAGGTCTGGTTGGACGTGCTGTGGGGCCGGTCGTGTTGCGGTGGTAGCAGGAAGATCACTGCTGACCTCAGCTGACCCCAACCAACCCCGGGCCAACCCCCGCAAACCTTAATCAAACAACTGACTAACCTGCCTGAAGTTTATGGCGGTTGTTCCATCGGTGAAGTCGATCGGATCACCCCCGTAGACAACGGCCTTTTGGGCCAGTGGGTACACGTTGGTGTGAAAGGTCTCGAGCGCCCGTTTAAAGTGTGAGGTCCAAGTGCTGGCCGATTTGATTTCAGTGGCGAGAAGCTCGTGGCCTCGTTTGTGCAGTAGGTCTATTTCATGGCCCTGATTGTCCCGATAGAAGTACAGGTTTGGCGTAAGGCCCGCGTTGTACCGAGTTTTTAAAGCTTCGAGGACGACGAGATTTTCAAAGAGGTTGCCGATGAGCGGGTCACGCGATACTTGCTCGATGCGTTCAATACCGAGCAAATAGCAAAGCAGCCCCGTGTCGGTGAAATAGATCTTGGGTGTCTTGATCACACGTTTGCCGAAGTTTTCGAAGTAGGGCGGTAATCGAAATATGACGTACGAGGCCTCGAGAATCGAGAGCCAGGACTTGATCGTCATGGCATCCACACCGGTGTCATTGCCAAGCGACTGATAATTGATGACCTGTCCTACACGACCGGCAAGCAGCTTCATGAATTTTTCAAATAGGACGACATCTTTGAGCTTAATGAGTTGTCGCACGTCGCGCTCTACGTAATTCTGAAAGTAGGAGGCGTAGGCGATGTGCGGTCGCTGTTGTTGGTCATAGACCCTAGGCAAGAAGCCCTGGAATAGGTATGCGCTTGCGTCATCAAACGCGATGCCGGTATGCGTGAGTTCAGCAATTGATAGCGGCAGTAAATGCAAGATGCCTGTGCGACCAGCGAGCGACTGACTCACGGACTCTCTGAGTTGCAACTGGTGAGAGCTCGTCAGGACAAACTGCCCATTGCTCTTGTTGTCATCAACAATGCCTTGTAGATAACTCAACAGATGAGGGGCGCGCTGGATTTCATCAAAAATGGCATGTGTCGGGTATTGCTTGAGAAAAGCGCTTGGGTCTTCAGTGGCAAGTTGCCGGGTGTCTGGGTTTTCTAGGCTGACGTACTCGTAGTTGGGCAAGGTAAAGCGGGCAAGCGTGGTTTTGCCGGCTTGGCGCGGACCAAGTACGGTCACAATCGGGTGCTCGTTGAGCTGGGTTTCGAGCTCTGTTTGAAGTAGGCGTGGAATCATACTGAATAGCAGCCCTTACAAATCCAGAGTTCAACTCTGGATTTGTAAAACTGATGATTAACAATGAGTTACGTGGATATATTGGGGGCGTGAGCACCATTGCGCCGCTCACTGTTGCTGAGGTGCACAGAAAAGCCAAAAACCTGCCCAAGCACTGCCAAGCAATGCGCGCATGCTGGCCAGTCCACTAATTTTTGACGCACGATAAGGTAAATTAAGCGGCGATTAGTCCACCGCGTTAATAAGCCCACCACCTTAAGCAACGGATTAAGTTGCCAAAATTAAAACACTTATAATATCGTCAATTAGTGTGTTGATCAGCTTAACTCTCATGGTCTGAATGCGCGTGCGTTTTTGTAGTCACAATTGAACTACAATAAGTTTGCTAAATGGAGGCATGTTATGAGTTCTGCTGATACGTATGTTCGAGCCCGAATCGATTCGGGTACTAAAAACCAAGCCGCCCAAGCGCTCGAGGACATGGGCCTAACCATCTCAGACGCCATTCGTTTACTGATGTTGCGTATCGCCACCGAGCATCGCTTGCCGTTTGATGTGAAGGTGCCCAATGCCACCACCCGCAAAGCGATTGAGCAACTTGAAACGGGTAGGGCTAAAAAAGCGCGGTCGGTTAGCAAACTGATGGCTCAACTGAATGCGGACGATTGAATACTCAAATACTTTTAAAAAGACTACAGGAAGATTAAGGCAACACCACGATATCGAACAGATATCGACGACTTGCTCGGTGATGTTCTTAACCTTTTGATCGCCGACAAGGCGTTGCCACCCAATAACAAAGACCACTCTTTGGTCGGTAATTGGCTAGGGTTTCGGGAATGTCATGTCAAACCGGATTTGTTATTGATCTACAAACAGCCAGAGGCTCCCATCCTGCGCCTAGCCCGCTTGGGTTCACATAGTGAGTTATTTAAGTGAGCATGGTTCATACGGTATTCTTAGTCCTGTCGGCGCCGCTCAACGGGCGCAAAAAGACGAGCAGTGCAGGGCAACCACCTGCCGGCGCTTGTCTTGCAGAGCGCGGGTGATTAACGCAACACACCTCAACACATTTCATCAAGACAGCGCAGACAAACGATCGATCATGCTGTTTAACGAAGTAGCGATGACATCGTCTTTCATGGGGAAATCTTGCTCACCAGCGTAGATCACAAACTTTTCTTCGCAGGGCAAATCTTCGCACGCACTATGGAACCCGCGCTCGAGTTTTGGGGTGTGGCTTGCCTTGATTTCAATGGCCCAAAGTTTGTTCGGCGCGATCTCTAGTAGCAGATCGATTTCAGCGCCATCGGCTGTGCGGTAGAAAAACGGTTGCACATGGGCGGGCAGCAAATTAAGCAGCGTCTCAATCACAAATCCTTCCCAGCTTTTGCCACAAATCGGGTGACCCAATAGTTGGTCGTGGTTTGAAATGTTTAACAGCGCGTGCATGACACCGCTGTCGCGCAACCAAGTGCCACCAACCCCCCCGGCGTAACCGTGGCACTAGACGATCACCACTACAGCAACCACCCCAGCCTGCACCGCATGATCACGGATACAAACCGCGCATGTCACGAGCGTGCAGGATCCGCTTGCAGGCAACGATAAAGGTGGCAGTTCTTAAACTCACGTTGTGTTCGGCCGATACCTGCCAGATGGCGTCGAGCGCACCCTTCATGATGTCGACCAAGCGCTTGTTGATTTCTTCCTCGGTCCAGAAAAAACTTGAGAAATCCTGTACCCATTCGAAGTAGCTCACCGTTACACCACCGGCGTTGGCAATGACATCAGGCACAATCAAAACACCGCGATCATGAAGAATGTCGTCGCCCTCGGGCGTGGTCGGCCCATTGGCGCCCTCGATAATCATGCGCGCCTGAACGCGATGGGCATTGGCTTGGGTGATCTGCCCTTCAAGTGCAGCCGGAATCAGAATGTCACACGGCGTGTCCCAGAAAGCATCGTTGGCGATGACTTCCGCGCCTTCAAATCCAGCCACAGAGCCATGTGCCTCGACGTGCGCCAGTAGCGCTAACACGTCGATGCCTGACTCACGATAGAGTGTGCCGCCATGGTCTTGAACAGCTGTCACTCGAGCGCCCGCCTCACAAAACAACTTAGCGGCCACGCCACCGACATTGCCCATGCCTTGCACGGCAACGGTCGCGCCTTCAATTGGTAGGCCGATACGCTGAGCGGCTTGAACACCCACGGTGAACACACCGCGGCCAGTGGCCTCGCGTCGCCCAAGTGAGCCACCAAGGTCAACCGGCTTGCCTGTAACCACGCCCGTGCTTGTCGACCCTTGGTTCATGGAATAAGTGTCCATCATCCAGGCCATGACGCGTTCATTGGTGTTCACGTCAGGCGCGGGGATGTCTTTGGTTGGCCCAATGATGAGGCCGATCTCACTGGTGTAACGACGGGTGACCCGTTCGAGCTCTGGCATGGACAGGTTGCGTGGGTCCACTCGGATACCGCCTTTGGCGCCACCATAAGGGACATTGACGGCTGCGTTTTTAATCGACATCCAGGCAGATAAGGCCATGACTTCTGACAACGTGACATCTTGATGGAATCGCACGCCACCCTTACCTGGGCCGCGACTGGTGTTGTGCTGCACGCGATAGCCCTCAAAATGAGCAGTGCTGCCATCGTCGAGCAAGATGGGCACATCAACAATCAGAATACGTTTGGGGCGCTTAAGCGTCTCGACCCAACGCGACAGGCTGCCAAGGTAAGGTGTCACCCGATCGACTTGTTGCAAGAACGTTCCCCAAGGACCGAGATCATTGGCGTTGAGGTAGGACGGCAGTGGGTGGGCAGTGGGTTCGATGTGTTCGTTTTTTTCGGTAGGGTCGGTCGGCGCACCTTGCCCGGGTGCAGTGTTCTCAGTCATGGTCGGCCTCGTATCAAGTAAGTCGTACCAACTAGCTTAGGACGACCACTGAGGATCCACCAAGGCAAATATGTTGTCCGTAGGGGCAATTGTCCTCTGGTGTTGTATGTGGCGCATAACTGAAATGTGGTTAGCTGCGCTCAACCATGTGTCGATTTACCGATTTACCGATTAAACGCCTTAACGCCCTAGCGCCTTAGCGATCCACCGAGACCAGCTTGCGCACTTGTTTGAAAGCGCGCAGCGCTTCAGTGCTAAACATTTGATTGCGACCAATGGTATGGGTAGGCGCAAGTTTGCCAGATTGCACATAGCGTCTCAGGGTCGGCATGGAAATCTCGAGATACTCGGCAGCTTCGGCAGCAGAAAACGCGGTGGCGTGCGTGTCACCGAACACCTCTTTGTGGGTGAAATTGTCCGTCAAATCATTGTCACGAAATGCTTTGTTGGCAAGCAGCAAAAAAAACTTGCTGCGCTCGGTGTCAGGCATGTGTTTCATCTGGTCGTACAGGTGTTCGGCCGTAAAGGTTTGGTTCTTGGCGCGGCTCATGAAGTCTTCCTCGTATCCTCGTCTGGGGTAGATAAAGTTTGAGTTGCTGATAAAAGTTCTCGTGCGTTCCCACAAATAAGAAGTCGATGTGCGATTGTTCACATTGATTGCCAGCCGCGAGCACTTGATAAGCGATTAAGTATTGCTCACGGTTAAATCGGAACTTGTGAACTCGGATTTCGGCCAAGTCACCCACCTTAAGTTCACCAATGTTCGGTCTGGCGTCGATTGTTAAAACTTCGTCCTCGATGGCCAATCTCAGTGGTCGGTGCGCTTTTTTGACGTACTGCAAGAACGGTCTATTGAAGTTCTGTTTCATGATTTTATAACAAATCAAAGATGATTTTGTAAGTAATCAGTGTTGTGTGTCGCAGTTAGCAGCACGCTGCGCGGTATTGGCTTATTCGCTGTTAGATAGTGCTGACCTCGACAGTCAGTGGCGGTAGGTGAGGCAGTGGAGCCCTGCGAACGCTGATGTTGCTATTGAGCGTGATCACTTTAGTCGTGAAACGCAGTGTGCGCCTGACGCCCGCCTGAAAATGCCATAGCGGTTAGATCGCAAATGAAGAGTAGGCAAATGAAGAACAGCCAAATGAGGAACACGCAGGTGAGGAACAGCGATTTATGAACAGCCCAATTTGCACCTCGGACGCTAACCTCCGCAGACAAGTTGCGTTACGATGTTTGTTCGCATGATTTACTGATTTAATGTATCAACCCGAGTTTTGACCAATGGAGAGCAATGATATGGATACAATTTATGCCGACGGTGTTGCCAACGTCACTTTGATTGACAGTGTGGTTCGACTTGATCTAGTTCGGTTGACCCAGGTTGACCGTCAAAACGACAAGGCACAGGTCCAACCCGTGGCTACTGTGGCAGTATCGTTGCCGGGTCTGCTGCGCCTGCATGACCAAGTGGGCAAAGTAGTGGATGAACTGGTCAACCAAGGTGTGCTCACTCGCAAGACGCCAGAGGCCTTACCCACAGCCGAAGAAAGTGCGGCGCAAACTGACAAGAAGGCTTAAGCCTCTAACAGGGGGGCGCAAAGACCCCCTGTTTAATAAAATCGTTTTCCCTCTCTTTCTTTTTCTCTTTTCACATGCCTGCTGCCTTCGGTGTCTAGCCTTCACGGCTGCGTTTCACATCCTTCCAAACACCACACCTAAATACCGCACACAAACACCGCACCCCCCTTGCAACGTCACACAGGTCTGCGACAATGGTCAAACATTTAAGCCAATTTGCCACGGACGTGCCCCATGACCACAGCCCAGCCCGACTCTGCCGCCCAAGCGTTACACGAAGATTTATTTGAAACACAGATCAGCTTACAGACGCGTTTGCTTGACTATATAGAGCAAGCCGACGAATTCCATGTGCTCGATGAGGCGTGGGAGGAGTTCACCAACTACGATCAGCGCGAAATGGACCCGGAAGATCCGGAACCTGTGCTGCACTTTTTTCCGTGGGCGCTCTTTTACTGGCGCCGGGACGTTCCAGAAACTGAATTAGAGGCCGCGCGTGATGAGCTGCTCGATGAGGACCCTGATACAGACACGCTAGACAATGAGATCGAAG